>ENA-OWNT01002122-OWNT01002122.1-seawater-metagenome-genome-assembly--contig:-NODE-2122-length-21555-cov-3.888956_pt1 | contig 21555 bp, 17 predicted proteins | sample MGYA00238136_ERZ651165 | MGnify/ENA primary metagenome ERZ651165 (study PRJEB26861, sample SAMN08777766) | seawater metagenome | isolation source: coastal seawater | place: USA: Florida | collected...
GTGGGCGGGGAGGGGGGGTCAGAGCTGTGTGACTCCCTCCCTCCCTCCCTCCCTCCCACTCCCAGTCCCTCCCTTCCGTCCCACCCACAACGAACGGAGTCGCGGAGAGTGGAGTAACGTCGTTCCCACACAACGCCACCGGCCGCCGCCGCGTTTCTCCACACACTCACTCACTCACTCACTCACTCACTCACTCTCTCACAGTCAACGCAGCGGACGGACGGACGGAAGGACTTCGCTTTCGTTTGTCGGAGTTGGAAGTTGCTGCTGCTGCTACTTGTTTGTCGTCGTCGTCGTCGTCGTCGTCGTCGTTGTTGATGGTCGTCGCGTTCTTTCTTCCTTGTCGTCGCCGTCCGCGTGGTGGTGTTGGCGACGACGACGACGTTGTTGTTGTTGTTGTTGTTGTTGTTGTTGTTGTATTGCAGCGCGAGCACGAAAGAAAGAGCTTTTTGGTCCTGAGGACAATCGCTGTTGGTGGTGTTGGTGTTGTTGCTCCGTGCTATGTTTTGGATGTTGCAATGTCGATGCTTCATGATTCCTGACCTTTGTAGCAAGTTGTCGCTGCGCGTTGTTGCGTGTATGCTGTGTGTGTTGCGTGAAGAGCTACTCTCGGCGTTGTTCGACACTACGTTTGTTCCGACGGAAGATTGTGGTATTGGCATCCCAACGCGTTGCACCGGCTGGCAAGCGAAGGAGTTGCAGTAATTTTTATGTGAAGGTTTATCAACGGCATTGTGTTTGCCGTGAGATCTGTGGCGTGGACACCTGTGCGAAAAGACACCGTCGGATCAGGAAAAGAGTCTCTTGGTGTTCGGCCGAACAACCCCGCACATTGTTGGCGCGTTTCGATTGGACGCGGTTTGCACCATGCATCAGTTTCAGTCGAAGCCACAAAGTGTGGAGCCGCGGGGCAAGAAATACAGGTACAAGCAGTCAAATCAATGGGGAGACCAAGCCGATGTGTACGTTGAATGTTTGCCTTGCGCCTGGAACACTGCCAACGTGCTGGACTCTGACGACATGCTTGTGTGCATCCCCTGTTTTTTTTCTTGTAGACCGGTGTCCAATAGCATCATGAACGACCCCCGCGTGGTGCGAGGCAGCACGTACGCCGCACGCATCATTTCACAGGCACAGCGAGAGGATGAGGACCGCCTCCAACGCCAGGCCCGCATGCAACAGAAACGTTCTGCGGCATCCAGGCGACGCAAGAAAAGCGGGCGTGCGGTCTCGCCTGAGCCAGTCCCCGGCCGTGCTCACATGTACAGCCAAACTGACGAGTACCTTGAGGTTCTTGTGGATCGTCCACCGGAAAAAGAAGCAACCACACAAACGGACGCTCTCATGGACCGGCCTCCGTCACCATTGTTCATGCCTGCCAAAATTGGCGTTGACAAATATACACAGATTGAACCAGGAGATTTGTTTAACTTCGACGTGGAAGTAGAACCTGTTCTTGAAGTGTTGGTCGGCAAAACTCTGGAGCAGGCCATGGACGAAGTCCTCGAAGAAGAAGAGTTGGCGAATATCCGCAAGCACAAGGCTGCCTTCGAGCAACAAAGGAACGTGGAGTTAGCCGAGGTTCAGAGGTTGGAGGCCGAGGAACGGCGAAAGGCCGCCGAGAAGGAGCGCCGTGTAGAACAGGAAAACAAGCGCGTTCGTCAGGAAGAAGAGGTCATGGAGAAAGTTGCAGCACGTGGCTTCGCGAAGAGCTATCTCGCAGATCTTCATTCCGCAGTCTTCGACAAGCTCGTGGGCACCGGCCACTTCTTCGATCCAGTGGAACGGGAAGTGGACGATGTCTTCATGCCATGGCTGCACAATGAAACGGTAGGCGTACTACTGCCTTGTGTACTGCGCATGACGTCACGACAACACTCACGATGATGCTCTTCCATGATTATGTTTTAGGCAAACTTTTTGGGGCAGGTGGTTGCAGCGCGTGAGCTAGCCAACGACTTGTTGAACGGTGCGCTCGCTGCTCAGCAGGAACAGCAAAATAAATACGCGCAGTGGGTTGAAGAAGAGATTGCAAGAGTCCAGGCCGAGAAACTCAGACAGGAAGAGGAGGCAGCCGCCGCTGCTGCAGCAGCAGAAGAGGAAGATGAATAAAACAAGTTGTTCAGCGCTTCAAGTCGCGGACAATAATATTATAGAGTTTTATACTTCGCGTCTGTTTGCCCGGATCGAAAGTGTGGAACCCGGTGATTGAAGTGACCTGTGCTGTGATCCAGGCTGCGTGGCCAGCGGCACTGCGTTGCCGCGGTTTTGCAGTACCTGCAATGTCTCCTGGCGCGCAAGCGTCGAGCGCTGAACCGCTGCGCCTAGTTGATGCACCAGGCGTTGAATTGTTGGATCACCAATGTCTCGGGATGTGGTGAGACTGCATCCACTTCGTTGCAGAAGAAACCCTGCATGGGACAACCCGGTCGCGGCCTCTGCAAAAAGTTCATGTGCGACTGAAGATCCATTCCGTGAAGCAGCATTGGCAAGAACGGCCTGAGCAACATTAATTGACTCCACAACAACTTCCAGCGTTCCCTGGTCGAACGTCAGGAATTTGTTCCCAGATTTGCCGGGTGCAAAAACGTCGGCAGCTGTTGCCTCCGCCTCAAAGCGGGGCTGCAATGCCGTTTTAGCTTCGACTGGAGCTGAGTTTGTTGGGTTATCAAAAGGGTTGTATCCAACCTGTTCGGACTGTGCCTCGTTCAACAGGTGGTTCAATTTATCTTTTTGAAGGTCGTACGCTTCCGAGAGCGCTGTGAACCTACATCCCCACCAACACAAAGCATGTTCAGGTGACACACATGTTAGACAGACACAGAGGTCGGAATATCGCATCACCGCAGAAATGGAGGTGTTCGATCAACGTACGCTTCGTCAATGTGTTGTGCAGCGAAGTCCCGCTCCGTTACTTCGGCGCGCAGCTGATTGAAAGAGGTCGTCGCCCGGTCGAGCGCAGCCACAGCCGCGTTTTCACATTTGCGCAAAGCATCGATCTTGACGACAGCTCTTTCCAAAGCACTTTCGAGGAAGCTGTTGACACTGCCTGGTGATATTTTTTGCAGCCCAGACCGTAGACGAGACAGTGCTGGAGAGGAAGCCTCCAGCAATTCAGCACTGAGTCGCCGTTTGGTTTCTTCCTCGGCTTCCGCCGCCGCGCGTCGCTGGGCTTCGACCTCTTGTTTTTCCGCTAGTTCAGCCAGCTGAGCGGCTTCGAGAGCAGCAGCAGCTTTCCTTTCGGCCGCTTCTCTGGCAGCTTCCGCCTCTTGCTGTGCCACACGACGAATCTCAGCCGCAACCGCCTCACGAAATTGCGCATCTGCGGTTGCCTGCTCCTGTGCAGCACGCTTTGTCGCCGCTGCTTCCTCCGAACGTAACTTCGCTGCAGCTTCTTCAAGTTCAACTTTTTGAACAAGTTGTGCTTTTTCTTCAGCTATGCGTTTCTCGTACCCAGCCTTTTCTGCGTCAAGCAGTTGCTCACGAGCCTGAACTTTCGCCAGTGCTTCCGCCATTTCCTCCTCGTCTTTCGCCCGCAAATCTGCTACTTGCGACTCAATTTCCGCAGCGATGGCTCGTGTTCGCTCCGCTTCCGCTGCAGCTTCTTGCAATTGTGCCTCACTATTTCTGCGCTGATCTTCAACAGCCTGCCGACGCAACATCGCATCAAGGAGCTTTTGCTTGGCTTCTTCAGCAACGTGTGGATTTAACTGTAAAGTCGACTCTGAAGAGTCCTGAATAACGTCATGACTCGGCGCTAGCTCGTCGCTGTGGTGGTGCTCATGTTCTCTATCGACATGTTGAAGCACCTGATATGTTGGAATTAAGTGTGATTGAACACCAGCAGACGCCGTGGACACATTGACGGCCACACCTCCTGAAACGGAGGTTGAGTCAACGGCAGAAAGGGGAACGGCTTCAACCGTCGCCGGCTGCTCTACAACAAACGCAGATTTCGACACAGCTTCCACCAGCGCCGGATACGCGCGCCCGAATGTGCGGCGGCTTTCTGCGTTGGCCTCATTCAGGGGCGCTGGTTGTTCTTCAACCGTGTCAAGGAAATCGTGTTCAGGGTGGTCGATTTGCGTTGGGTGCTCGAAAACCGGCATTGTCGGTTCTATGCCAATGTGACCATGGTGAGCCACGTGACCGACAAATTCGGGACCTGCTGTTGACAACGGATGGGACATCTGGTGTAGATGCACCTGCCTGTGGTGAATCACGTCGGGAAAAAAGTGAGTATCATCGCTGACGTCCAATACCTCCCGCACTCCTCTATGTGGTACAGTCTGCGGCGGGTGCAAGCCACGTGCAGATTGCAGGTCACTGACTAACAATGGTCCGCCGGTGGCTTGGGGATACAAGTCTGAATGTTCTCCTGCACCCTGGATAGTTGCCTCCTGAGATGAATGTGGTGCCACCGGCTGATAAAATCGAGGACGGTCTCGCTCTGCTGCCGCTTTTGACTCAGAAGCTAGCTTTGCCATGGCATCCGCACGTAGCTGCGCAGACTCCTTGTCCATTTTTTCCTTGTACGATGCCATGGCTCCCAAACTCGACAGCTGCATTTTCTGAATGATGGCCTGCGCAGTTGAGGTCACCGACAGGCCCGACTGAATATTCCGTCGTGTGCGTTCCAGCCGTGCCTTGCTCTGCTGTTCCCTTGTGCTCGCGGAAGCGGCAACACTCTTCAAGTCACTGATGTCCGCTTTGGCCTCAGTCATGTTGGTGGCCATACTGCACACGCCTGCACTGGATTTGATCAACGACGTCACATCACCCCGTGGCCATTGGCACTTGCCGCGCTTGCTTTCCGTCCCTTGCTTCACGTCAACGCAATGAGACCAAAAGAGCCTGCGGAAAATAATATGTCATGCACGTAAAGCCAGACTTTCTTGCGCAGGCGGTGTCCACGCCCCTCCGAGTTTGCAACTGCTAGAGCAGTACCAAACAAGCAGGCAAATGTCCGACATACAACCACAAGTGTAGTGGTTCAGTGTCTGCCAAGGAGCGGAGCCTCCGGCAACAGCGACAATTCCGACTGCAGCTGCCACAGTGTATGTGCTATCATTGGCCTGACCAACGATTCGACAGCTGAGATCGATCGACCCAACGGATCAATTACGCAGATCATCAAGTCAACACCTAACAAGTAAAAAAGCCAACAACACCAGTCGACGAACAACCAATCAACTGCTTACTGTCGACAAACAGACAACACGGCAACACAGCACCAAACACACAAATACTTACAACAGACAAACCAAGCAAGCTGCGGAGCCACCAACAAACGAGCAACACGGCAACACAGCAACACAGCAACACAGCAACACAGCAACACAGCAACACAGCAAGATGGAGCCCACGACCAACGACCAACGATCAACGACCAACGCAATGAACCAACGACCAACGGCAGACAGACGACCAACGAACGAACGACAGACAGCGACACAGCAACGCGATCTAGAATCTTGAATCTACTTCTCACTCCAAGTCAATTCACTCACCTTCACTCACTCACCTTCACTCACTCACTCACTCACCCACTCACTCACTCACTGTCCCACCGTCCCTGCAATTATACAAGTTAGTTGGAGCAAGGTTTTGAATCCCACTCGCACATTCGACACCATGTCTGCAATGTAATGTAATGTGATGCATGTTGTCGTGTATGTGTAGCATGTCATCGTCACATCACGTCCCATCACGCAACATCATCGCTGCGGAATCCTCACGCGCCTTGATGTACTCGTGACAGGTGACAGGAGGTGTTGTGATGGGGAAGGAAGAAAGATGTGTCAACGTCTACCTCCTTTATCCTAATATCCTCGACTTCGTGAGGTCACATGTCAATGTTAAACACTACAACTTCAAAAACAGAAAATGGACACTTTTCAATCGGTGCATCACTCTAAACCTATTACGTGCTACCCATAAATCACAATGCCAAACGCCTAACCACGCCTGGAAGTTGACGCTCAAGAGCAGCTGTGCACCCACTCGTCGAATTGAGGCGTTCCCGAGCATGGAACTTCACACTTGTCTTTAAATTGGCAGTCGACGCCCGACATGTACCCGCGCCACACAAAGGAAGCTCCTCCTAGCGACTGCGATACACCAGTGTAATTGGAAGCGCCGCCGGGCTGCTCCATTGTGAAATGGTCCGAAAATGGGTTTGTGTTGTTGTAGGCAACCAAGTCGCCGACCCAGCCTCCGGTTTTGTCCTCACTGAAAACTCCTAAGAATTTAGCAACCTGCGTTTCTCCATCAGGATGCATCCCAGCTCCCGAGCAGAACACGCCCTCCTCCGAGTTGTTGCAGCTGCACAAGCAGAAATAGCCGTCGTAGTGTTGCTTGAAACCTGTGTCTGCATACCATCCGGACTCATTCCAATGCTGTGCACCGATAAAGCTGTCTTCAACTCGTGTGCGCGAGTAGACTTGGCCTCTCAGTCCACCGCCAGCAGCCACCTGAACGCTAGCCACAAGGCATATCCACAAAGACTTCGTCGACATCGTCGCTGACTATCAAACTCACGAGTAGTAAATAACCGCGAAACTTGTGCAGAACTGGTGAGTATGTTTTATTGGTTTTATTGGTTGTCTGCGAAGAAAGTCGCAAAGGCAATACTGCTCGTGGAAAACGTGACCATCTGCAACCGACTCAAATCACGCTACACTTGTTGTTGTTGTTGTTGTTGTTGTTGTTGTTGTTGTGGCTCAGCCATCAACATGTTGCGACTTTCTCATGTATCCAATACCAACTACTGTTTTCGAATTGATCCAGCTCGCGGTTCGTGCCCTCCATCGCGACAGCAATTCCTGGCTGTCAGCTAGGCTTCGACCCACACTCAACCACTGAATGATACAGGAGTGCACAACGACGCTCGCTCTAATTCCAGTGACTACGTAAGCATATTCAGCCGTTCGGTGTGCGTCAATGTTGCTCCGTCCCCGTTGCAAAGCCAACAACAAAAAACAGCGACACTCCGACAGTCGGTCGTCGGTTCGTCGGTTGTGGTGACGTCGTGACCTCGCGATTCGCAACGACATCTATCTAACACCCCTCGACGCTGTCGACTACCTGTTTTCCTCCGCGGCCTCACCGCTCACTACTGCAACGATGCGACCCTGTCCGTCTGTGATCACTCCACTCTGGCGGTCACCCCACCAAACTTCGCCTGTGGCTTGCTTGTTTGGTGGTGCCACGGAGGTGTCGACGTCGTGGCGAAGAGTTGTAGAGTTGTGGAGTTGTGGAGTTGTGGAGTTGTGGAGTTGTTGTGGAGTTGTGGAGTTGTTGTGGAGTTGTTGTGGAGTTGTGGAGTTGTTGTGGAGTTGTGGAGTTGTTGTGGAGTTGTGGAGTTGTGGAGTTGTGGAGTTGTGGCGACGGCTCACTCACTCACATTCTCTGCTCTTGGCGACGCGACAGTTGTGTAGTTGTGTAGTTGTGTAGTTGTGGAGTTGTGGAGTTGTGGCGACGGCTCACTCACTCACATTCTCTGCTCTTGGCGACAAGTTGCTGACTTGACGTACTGCGGACTTAGCCTAGTTCACGGTTACCTTGTGGTCTATCTCGGAGGCAAGAGACGGGGAGTAGATTCGAAGTGAGGAGGTGGACAGGCGACGAAATGCTTGTATGATGATGTGTTCGAAGACCTCATCGCTGTGTCGCAATCCACACCGAGACAGGTCACGTGGGTGCTGCCTTGTTCACAGAGCCACCGAGCGGTGGGTGGTCGATGCATTGGATGCGTGCCAATGATGCAAACACCTCATGTTGCAGTGGTTGCAAAATAGTCCGTCAAAATAGCCAAAAATCATTTTGGGTGGTTGGTTCACGTACCTTGTTGGTGTCGAATTCGCCAACCCGCGGCTGTGCGCTCCGTGCAAAAACGAAGACTCAGCACCATGCACAATGTCAAACGAAAGTTTACCAAGAAAACTCATGAAGAGCAAAAGCTTGCTCTTCTAAAAATTGGGAAATTTCGCGGCTTGGCTCAACTTTTGCTTAAGTACCAAGCAAAGAAGGTCTACACAAAGGAGACTCTCATGCTAACGGAGCAAATGCTGACAAGGAATTGCGATTTCCATGTTATCTGGAACTATCGTCGTGAAATTCTTTTGCACATGTTCGACAAAGCAAAGGATGAACTGGCGGGAGAAGAATTGCAAGCGGCGATAAACAAATTGGAAGACAAGGAGCTGGCCCTGACGCGCCAGTGCATTGCAAAGGAAAACCCAAAGTCGTATGGAACTTGGCACCATCGGCAATGGATCGTGTCGCGCGGCAACTGTGATCTAAACAAAGAGATCCAGTTGTGTACAGAGTTCCTAAGACTTGATGAGCGGAATTTTCATTGCTGGAACTACCGCCGATTTGTCGTTGCGCAAGCGGAGATTCCAGCTGAGGACGAGTTTGCGTACACAACGGAGAAAGTGTCCGAGAACTTCTCGAATTACTCTGCGCTCCACTACAGGGTGTCGCTGCTCGATGGTGTTATTGCATCTCGTGTTCAAGAATCGAAAGAAGATACTGCTGCTGGCACTCTGAAAGAGAACATTGCAGTTGAATTGATGAGAGACGAGCTGGAATTGGTTCAGAATGCTATTTTCACCGAGCCAGATGATCAAAGTTGTTGGATGCATGTGCGATGCTTAGTCAAGTGGGCATCTGGTGCGACGGCCAGTGCTCCTCCAATTCCGAGTGAAGTTCTCGGTGATATGATTGGCGAGTTGCTCGACAATTGTCGAACCCTCCTTGAAATGGGAGACTGCAAGTGGGCGTTATTGTGTCTTCTCGAACTCCTAAGCAACTCATGGGGTGGTCAAACACAAGACGTCGGGGCCAATGTGGTACGTGATTTTGCTGTGGTTGGTGGTGGTGCCCGGTTGCGATTGTTATGACATGACTGATGATGTCGTCTTCATCGTCTGATGCAGGAAGAACGCCGTGACTGCCTTGAGAAGCTGTGTGAGGTGGATGCAACCCACCTTACGTACTACAATCACCGGATTGCGCAATTGTCTTCAAACTAAACAATGTACCTACCCAATTTTGTTGTGTTCGTTTCACCGTTCTCGGACGGGCATTGCATTGGAGCTTGCTTGGGGCCCACGCCACGACCCGTTCGCTGTGAATTCATTACGTGCAATTACATTTATTACATGCCTTGAGTTCATTCCTCTTCAATGCTAGTCTCTTCGTCTTTGGAGTGTGGTATGGCCAGTCCCGGCAATGTGAACGCGAGGTCCAGCGATTCTGTTGCACGAAAAGATCCTCGCGCATGCCGTGGCGGGAGCAGCAAAACATCTCCGGGTCTCAACGCACACATCGAAATCTCCGTGTCGTATATTTCGGGCAATGTTTCTTTGAAGAAAGACAGCGGGGTTTCAGCGCTGGCAAGTCCGTTGAGAGGTGGAATAACCGCCTGAGTACAGGACACAGTTCAATGAGCCAATTGCACCGAGGTAATAATAACGTGTCAAATTACCTACCCAGTTTTGCACACCATCAAGCTGGAAAACAATTGAGTAAGCGTCGGAGAAGGAGACGTGTTGACCACTTCCGGGGCCACCGTATGAAGCAGTCGTGGACTTCAATAACTCGGACAGCTCTGAAACAATTCCTTCATCGCTGCTAATTCTTTCAGGGTTGTGTACAGTTTTGGAGAGGATGCCTCTAGCTATCGTTTCAACAGTGGCTGCGATTTCAGGAGACTGGTGAATAACGTCGTGACTTGTAAGACTCCCAGGTGTCGACAAGGTGACGTGATCGACGGGGACGTGAGCTCCTATTCCAACGAAATGTCCACACTGCCGTGCGAGCTCATCACTGACAGCAACATGACAGGTTGTGCCGTCTGTTATCCACCTGTTGCGCAGAGGCAAATTGTCATTATTGTGAGCAGCATAACGGCAGCGGTGTGGAACCCTTACGTGAAATTGTCCTCGGGCAACAAGCCTAATGCTTTCTCGAGGCCGTGCTCTCCACCCCGAGGTTGGTCCGCATCCTACGCACCATCAGTGTTGTCAAATGCGAAATGGCCACAGTCATTTGGTGAAGAGTATGGCCGTACGTGAATGAGTGATGGTGGAAGATCTCCGATTGCTCGCGGCTGAGTGTGAACTTGAATATCGTTGCTCAACAGAGAGTCTTGAAGGAGCCCGGTTAACGCACTTGCGATGGCATCTATCTCCATTGTCCGAGTTCCTGCACTGCATTCTTGCCTGTCCGTGTTGCACGCGGAGCCTCCAGCGCGGACAAATGCCCCATACGCCCATCCTGTAGCAACTTCGCTGTGGTTGTCCGTGTCACTCGCAGTGTAGGGGCCACGAAGCACGATCGGTGACTCCGAGAGGATGAGGTGCGTTAGAATATCTTGCACTTCTTCGAACTCGTCGATTGGCAGCTCCTATCAAACAAGTACGGCTGCAGTTCAACCCCATGCAAAGGCACATAAGCACCTACATCTACATCCACACTCACCGTGATATCACAACCGGCGACGTCCGAGGGACGAATTTCTTGCTTTGGAATTTCAGTACCCTTTTCTTCAGGACCAAGCGCCTGAAAAGTGCATTGAAAAAAGCTTGAACGGCATGGTGTACAAAGTTCGATACAGATAGACCCTCAAACCTCCAACTTCTTGACAAGATGGGGATCAGTCATGTGCTCTGGCTTCGGCAGCTCAGGCAATTTCGCAGTCTCTAAGTACTCATCTAATTTGTCTTGCGCTTCCTGCACTCGCTGTTCCTGCATAGCAATCTCTTGTGCCACCATCTCCTCGTCATCATAGTCAATGTATGCTGCCTTCTTTTGTTCTTCTCGGTCTTTCAGCTGGGCGTAAGTTGTGGGTCCAGTGAAAGCATGCATCAGGGGATCATGCGAATCCAAGACACGCCCGACTGGTTCCTTGTTTAGAATGGCTTCAAGGCGTTTCTGCTGTTTCGCTAATTCCTTGCGAGCATAGAACGTTCGCTTCGTTAGCATAACTCTGTTGACACTTTCCCGTTCAGACGGAATTAGTCTTGCTTCGTCCTGCTCCACAACTTCACGCTCCGACTTGTGTGCTGGAGCTTCTTCAATAGGTCGTTCACCTTCCATGGCCTCGGTGTTGTACAGCTTCATATAACGCTCGATAGTTTCGCCCATGGTGTCTTGGACGCCATACAATTCTGGGAATCCAGCACGTTCAGCTGCGATTGCGGACGAAGACGCACCATTGTTGCCTAAACCGTCGCCTCCCATCGCAACAGCAACTAAATCTCGAACGGCGCCAACCATTTTGGCATCCAGCGTAGCCTGCATGGTTCAAAGGCAAGTTCAGAGCAGTGCATGTGGTTTCACAGTGTCCGTGCATACTCGAAAGAATCGTACCGCGTAATGCAGCGGTGTGCGCTGGAAAATTCCGTCTTTAGCAGTGAGTGCCTTGCGAAGAGATTGCACCTCTGGGGAGCTCAATGCGGCAGAAGAGGCTGTTTTGAGAGTATCGGCTGTTTCTGCGCCAACTGGCACTTCTGCAACTTCGTCGCCATCGCTGGCACCATATTCATTATCTTCGTCGTCATCCGATTCATCGTAGTCATCTTCAAAATCAAATTCGGAATCATCAATAGAGTGCAAGGAAGCATCCGCCTAACATAGAGAAAACTTTTATTAGGTGCACACCACAGAAGTCAGTGTTGAATTCACAACCACAGCTGACAACAAACCGGTGCAGCAAATTCGTCGTGAAATATGGCATCGACTAATCGAGCCTTGAGCTCGTCGACAAAAGGGCCCAGCAGTTGAACATCACCAGTGGCGACCATGGCATGCAACATGTTATAGCCAGTTGACTCCTGAACCAGATTCAGTTGATCTGCTGCAAGCATTTCATCCACATGAGGGCTGTGGAGAAGAAGTGCCATAACGTATCGCAGGCATTCGGCTGCCACTGTGGCCACTTGTCTGTACGTGATCGATCTGTCCAATTTCTTCGGATCATTTTTGTTATTACTCACTTGATATAAGAAAAAAAGCAGCTGGAAGTCGATATCTTGAAATTTCATAGACGACTCAAATAGTCCGTCCATTGCCACACGAGGATCGTATTTCGTAGAAGGGGAGATATTTTCTGTCACACCTCGAACAGAATCTTCCTGACATTGCTTCAACTCGGCCACATGTGCCTCCGCGATGACATTCAAAGCGTCTTCGAGGTTGCTGGCCTTTCCATGCCGAATAAGGTACAGTCCCTGTGAGACGCGGTCAACCACTGTTTGCCGAATGACACGGTAGGCTTCGGGCAGTATGTGCAAGTATGTGGGGAATCCCGGCACTTGCGGGTTGGTCAACCCATGTCCGCCAATGAGCAGTGCTCGAACTAGCGCGACGTCGTAGGGAGTGTTGAGTAAAACAAGTGCAAGTGGGGCTGGCAAGCCTTCGTCATCCCCATCCGTGGACTCGACAACGGTGTTTGGGTCCACTCCCCGCTCCAACAGAGTCATCATCAAGGACCGCAGGTCCATTTCGTACGGAGAGTCGTCAAAATACGAATACAACAAGCTCGTGATGATGGGCAGTCCCTCGACACATAACGCTGGGTCGAATCGAGACTTTGGGGTCAAGGCTTGTAGGGCTGCAGCCCAATCTTCAACTTCAACGGAATGCTTCATCGCCGCAATGTCCACGTCGCTGTTTAAAGACTCTTTTTCGTTGGCGCAAGAGCGGATTTCTTGTGCTTGAGTTGCGACGACTGCGCTTGCGATAAGCGCAGTCAGGAAGGCACACATGGAAAGTATCCGCATACCTGCCTGAAATTTGGATCTTTGTCTCCACACTTCGAGGTGCAGCGGACCTTTAAAAAAGCGTTGCCGCGAGAACAAAAACAACTTCCAGCTATAACATACTTTTAGTTCCACCAGACTGCCTCCCGCACAACAACAGCCCTCAAACCATTGCAATCCGTTAATCCAGTGGCGCACAACGTGTCACACAATCAACTGACTGCAAAGCATCCATCCCGCAAGTACATCATCATTCCACCAACCAACTATGGCCAACACCAACCAACAACCTACACACCAACAGTGACCAAAACCAAGCCGTAACCAACACACTGACACGCCAACAATAATCAACGACCCAGAACACCAAAGCAATCACATCACAGTCACACAACAACCAATCCTCCAACACACCAACAGCACCAGTTGTCCCAATGGTATTGCAGCAACCAACCATGTTGCCCCTAAGAACCAACACCACCCACAATAAGAGCAAACCTCTCATAACAACAGCAGCAGCAGCAACAACAGCAGCAACGAACAACAACAACTTTGTTCGCAGAGCAACAACATCCAGTACCACTCTCCAGCAACAATAAAGCAACAACGACAACTGTACTCGTTTCTGTGATCACAACGACGACAACAACCCAACAACCCAACAACCAACAACCAACGACACCTCGCAACAACCAACGACCAACAACCAACAACCAACAACCAACGACACCTCGCAACAACCGCAACAACCAACAACAATCCAACAATCCAACAACTGCTGCGCTGTTGCGTGCTGTTGCGCGCTGTTGCTCAGCGTGTGAGTGACTGTGGACGGGCGGACGGACGCACGGTGTGGCTGGAGCAGGCAGGGCCAGTTGACAACACGACAGAAAATGGTCGCCTATTCACCCCCTCATTGATGTCTACTTTCGCATCCCATGGCTGGCACTAGCAACAGTGTTTACTAACCACTAGCAACCGCAGCGAATGGCCACTAGCAGTGTCAGTTACTAACCACTAGCAAACGCGATGTCGTCGTCATCGCTTCGGCGACACACTCGGCCAGGTTTTGGTGACGTTTTGACTGACGATGGATGTACGAAGTGCGTTCGGTCTGTCACCGGCAAACAAAAAAGTTTGTCCACAACGACGAGGCGTCGGAGACACAATTCTGGCTACACCTACACTTGTCGCTGCCGTCATCATCGGACAGTGACGATGAAAGCATCTTTAAAAATTAATGCTCTGTCCGTTCTATGCAACGTGGACGCGCTTGAATGAAGCCGCAGCCATCGGAGGAGTGGTTGTTATTGTGGCCGATGCAAATGCGCTCCAAAGCTCCGACGCCGAGTAAGAAGTTGTGGTGAACTCGTCGTCGTTGTGGGCGTTGTGGGCGTTGTGGGCAATTTTTGGCGTGGTCTCCTGTGTCGTGCTCCTGTGACGGGGCGAAGCGCTGTTGGCGCTATGTTTTGAGGGTGAAGGGGTGACTAAGCGCTGTGCTGTGGAGAAGATGTTGTTCTAGCCGAAGTCCGATTTTGGCGAGCCGATAATTTTTTGGCTGTTGGTTTTAAGAAAGGCATTTGTATCGACCTATTCGACACCCAATCTATGAAAGCAACACAGTTGGCGTCAAGATTTAAACACAGTTGATGAGACACTGTCTTGGGTGGAGCTCAGTTGCCCGGTGTTCTATTTTCGCGAAATGGAAGCCATGCAAGCATCAGAAGATGGTGCCGTGCACCAGAGTGACGTCGAGCAAGCCATTACCGCTCATGTCGACGAGGAGTTGAATGTTCTCGTTCGTGCGGCGGAAGGTGGTCTGTTTGACACAGCAAACTCTCAAAATGGTCAAAGTGATTTGGGCACGTACGATCACTGGCAAAGCGAGTATGCGAGAGACTTGGAGAGGTTCAGCAATCCGCGCGAAGACCACGACGAGAGTGAACAAGAAGAAGAAAGCATTGACGGAAGTGAAGATAGTGACGGCGGAGCCGGTGACAGTGGCAAGCGAGCGATGGGCCAAATATGGTATGGACGCAACGTGGCTGCAAAGCAGGCGGCGCTAGTTGCGCCATATTGCACAGCGGGAAAATGTGTGGTGGATGTGGGAGCCGGCAACGGAGAATTGCTATGCCGATTGGCATCGATGCGTGGAGATGCTCCAGGTGGCGTTCGTGCGGAGTGGGCGCACTTTATTGGAACGGACTATTGTGCGGAGGCTGTATTGCTGGCCCGAGCGGTTGCCAAATCGCAACGAAAGGCGAGTTGCGATCGTATTGAGTTCATCGCTGACGACATTTTTCACTCCGCTTTACCCCCAGCGAGCGTTGACGTCCTCCTCGACAAAGGAACACTCGATGCTTTAAGTTGTTTGTTCGACGATGCAAGAGGCACAGAACGCATCATTGCGTATGGTAGGGCCCTTGCTCGACTTGGGAAGACTGGACATACAGTTCTGTGTGTCACTTCAGGGAATTTTTCAATTGAAGAACTGAACGATGTCCTTAGCTACGCGGGGTGGGAGTATGCAGACCATGTCAAGGATTACCCCACCTTTCAATTTATGGGTGTAACCGGCACTCACGTCCGCACCGTACTATATCGACTCAACAAAAGGCCTCCGCAAATTCCAAACGCTATTGTCACGTCTGTAGAAACAGCGGTAGCCATCACTGACGATACGACTAACACCTAACTTTATAATCAAACGCCATAATTGGTTGCACGAGCCATGATATTTCTATTCCTGTTGCTCTCCTTCTGCAGAGACCCTCTGCTTCTTGAGATCATCAACCTGCCGTTTTGCTTTGAGCGTGCGAACTTGTGCTTGTATTGCTACTGCAGCGGCTTCTTGTTCTGCCAAGTCGCGCGCGGCTTGTTCGCGATCTATCCATTCCTGGTTGGTCATACTTTTCCGTAGTATGTAATCATAAATACCTTGGGCTTCACGGCGAACTTCCTCTTCTTCCCGCAGCAGTTCCAATTCAAACTCCTCCTGTTCCGCATCGTCGAGATCCGCAGCATCATCTTCGCCGTGTTCCTCAACCTCCACAACGTCAAAGTCAGCTTTCGAACCGATATCGTCCAAATCGTTGTTGTCTACCCTACCCGCTACATTCGTCGCCAGAATTGTGCCTTCATGGAGGACAATAAACGATGGTCTCGGCCGCTGCCTTACCACTTCTGCCAATCGCGCCTCCGCAAATTGCACCAGCGACGTTTGATCGTCGCCCTCTCCAATGAAAAGATTCTTAATCACAGATGGAGCTAGTGGGTCGCGTGCGTTTGAAGTGTCTTGTTCTCCAAGTTCCGGAAAGTCAGTTGTCACAGCGCTTGCGGCAGCATCGAAAAGTGCTTCTACCACAGCGAGCTTCCGACTGGCAACAGCTGCAAAAATAGCACTTCGACCATCGTCGTCAACTATGCCCAGATAGTCAGCTCCAGCCTCTACTAACTCTCTGCAAGCCGCGGCGTGGCCGTTGTTGACAGCCATGAACAACGCGGTTGGCGTTTCTGGTGTCAACGGCCGTTGCGCAGCCACATCTGCTTTTGCTAAGAGAAGATTGTGAATGATTTCCACAGAACCGGCTTGAGCAGCCATATGCAGCGCCGTGCCAGTGTACGGGAGCAAAGCTGGCACCAAAGTAGACGTGTCCACTTCGTCATCAAACCCAAGTTGATCCACGGACCGCCCTTCTGCGAGCGCTTGTTGGATTAGGAAACCCACAACTGCCAGCCGACGATTCATGTTCGAAGTTCGAGCACACGCAATATGCAATGTCGGCGGCATTGAGCCCTTCGTAAAAGCATTCACTTCAGATGTGCCGTGGTCGGAGTTTTCACCTGCGGACGTTGTCAACTCTGTCAACATGAAATATGCGAGGTCGACACTGCGCTCTAAGGCATAGTGCAGAGGAGTAAAGCGAACGTTGCTTTTGTGAGTGTCAACTGCGTTCATGTTGGCACCACTTTCTGACAGCAATGACACCAATGAGTATATCGAGGGTTGAGGTGACTCACACTTTTCCTCCGCTGCTGCGCCGAATTCGTCTCCGAACTCGTCTCCAAATTCCGAAGCAGTGTCCACCCCTACAGCTGATGCAGGTCCTCCCGCTGCTAAAGTGTTCACAACAGATGCGTGCGGGCTGAGAGAGGCCTCCTGCTGTGCATGATACAGGATGTCACCTGTCCACTTGACGGCGAAGTGCGCAGGCGTGCGACCCTCGGCATTTGCAATTTCTGTCCCGGCTTTCAATTCGGACAGGAAATATTGAAGCAGAGATGTTCGATTTCCAAGCTGCTCGCGTGGTGGCGTCTCGTCCTCCTCAACGTGGTCTGCCAACTGCATGGGCGCGCCACAGATGTAATGGACAGCCGTGTTTCCCGATTTGTCACAAAAATTCACAATGTCGGAAACACTGGCACCTTCTTGGCAAATGGAAGGAGGTGCGACAATGTCTGCAAAAACTGCGGTTACCACTCGGTTGACCTCATGAAGCTTTTTGCCTTGCGAATCCAGACCCTGACGCGAATTATCATGAACCGCAGCGCGTAACGGAATTCCTACGCCTGCTGTGACAAGCTGCTGCACCACACTAATGGGACAGCTACCAGAAGCACAGGCGACGTGAAGCGGTAGCCGCTGCGTCACAGCACTGAATAAGTTCGGGTTTGCTCCGGCAGCCAACAGAATTTCGGCGGCAGCCGGCTCGTCGTTGATGAGGGCGGCATGCAAAGGAGTTTCGCCTGCATTGTTGGCGACATCTACACGCGCTTTGAATTGTAACAATGTCGCCACTCTGTCTGCAACATTCGACTCTGGACCGAAGTGTGTATGTTTGTGCCTCGAGCTTTGAAGCTCGAAGTCTGCAAATTGGTAGTGGACTTTAGCCACGACTCCTTTGATGACCCAGTGCAGCGGAAAGTCACCTTCGTCGTCGTCTGCTACATTGCAGTCAACTCCGAGGTCCAGGAATCGCTGAACTGTCGAGGTATTTGTGCCAGTAATCGAGGGCACCTCACCCAAAGACTCCGACGAAAGCGAACTGTCCAACAGTGCATTGAGCATTTTCCTGCTCGGAGACATGAATGCGTACTTCAAAACTGGATTTCCAAGCTCATCCGTGGCGTCAACATCAACGTCATCTCGCGGACCAGCCGTCATTGTGGCACACACTTTCGTTTCTCCATACACAAGAGCAAGAATAACAGGCGTGTATCCAATGCCATCGACGGTATCACAGCGGGCGCCGTGCTCCAGAAGATCCAGCGCGTGGTCAGCTGCATCGGCAATTATAGCGACGTGCAACGGCGTGCAGTCCCTCAAGTTGTACCGGGGGAAGGAAGCACGCGCGTTCAATGCAGTTGCCCACTCGGCCACAGAGAACGGCGGCAACTCGGGCTGCACCTGCTCATCTTCATCAGGCTTTGCATTGGCTTTGCTGGAATTTTTGGACGATTTCGTTGATTTCGACGATTTCGATTGTTCGGTCGCAGCAGCGCTTTGTTCAGCGAGTAAAGAGGTGGCTGCGGTCCACGAATCGAAGCGTTGTGCACCATAACTGATCAAGTACGAAATCAGAGGGTCAAGCAACTCTTGCAAGGTGCCATCGGCATGCGCGAACGATGGACACTCCGCTTTTAACGCCAGCAAGTAGTGCAACACGCCTCTGGAGAGCGCGGCTTGTAGTAGCGTGTCATGACTGTTGCGCATTTCAGCAGCAGCAGCCAAGTCAGTCTCTGACAGCTGAGGTGTCGAGTCTTGCGAGTCTTGCTTGCTCTCATCATCACCGTCTGCAGGTGTTGGATCAGTGTTGTGATCGCTGGAAACTTGCACCGGCGGTAGCATGAGCAGAGCAGTATTGGCACCAACAGCCGCCTTGATCTTAGTGTACGACGCAGAGTCGTCAGCCAGGCGATCAACAATAAGAGACACGAGACGTTCCTGTCCAAGCAGTTCGAGAGTGTGCGCACGACCAGCAGCACTGTTGACAAGGCCAGAGAACAGTTCAAGAATTCCTTGCTGCAACAAATCTGAATTTTCTGGATCCTCGATCTTCTCGAACAACGCGTTTGCTCCATCCAGGACTTTCTCTGTCCCTTCGTCACCGGCAGATGTAATGCTGGCGAGAGCCGCAGCGGCTTGCATTTGGGAGTCAATGCTCTGCTGCACCGGATCGTCACCTTGTGGATTCCGAGCAGTTGCCAGGGCGTCCTCGCCGATTATTTCTTTAGGTCCGTCAAACAATATCCAAAATAATCCTTTGATGACGGCGACACCAGACTCCGCTTCTGCTAAATGAATTGCGTACTCATGTGTGCGACACATCTCGTTGATGACTTGCACAACTCGCGACAGGAATTCGCCATGGCCTTGGGTCAGTGTGTCTTCAGCTGATACCAAGACTCCCAGCAATTGCTCAAATGTGCCGTGTGTTGCGATGTCCGCGAAATTAGCAGTGTTTAAACTGATGTGGGCGAGCAAGCGAGCGCCAACCACACTGTTTGGACCCCTTTTGGCATCAGTCAGTAACGTATTCAAACTGGAGTACACAGATGGTGCGGTGCTCTCATCCTCGCTGCCCCCACCAATCAAAGCAACAGATTCGCCGTCATGGTAGAGCAATGTAAAAAGGAGTCTCTCGAGGTCAGCGACCTGCTGAGGATCCTCAACGTCGGGGAGGATGGACAAAATTGCACTGAAGGCCTTGAGAAACAGCGCCGCCTTCAACGCGGGCGTTCGTTCATGCGTGATAACGGCGGGTGCTGCAGCTGTTTGTGGTTGGTTGTTTGGGAGATCGCCTTCTTCGTTTTCTTTCGATTCTGCTTGGTCCCCGACGGAAGCAGAAGCTTCGTCTGCTTCGCCGCCCCCTCGGTCGGCGTCTTCATCTTCGGCAGCAGCCGCAGGTGTGGGTGATGAAGTCAATATCACAGTGGTGGGTTCACGGTCGCACAGTCTGTTTAGACATCCAATCAGCTCAGAGACGAAACCGCGAGCCTGGTCCAATGATTGGAGACTAAGCAGCTCAATCAAAGAGCCAAGAGAATCCACAAGTGCGTCATGGACTTCGTCAGAACCATCTTTGAGTTCGGCAGGCCACACAGCATCGAGGGACACTTCACACATGTAGATTGTGAACGTCTCCAAGGCGACGTTGAACCATTGCATTTCAGCTATATTCGCCGTGGATTTTGGTGCTGACAGAAGGTCGAAGCCTTTCTTCAGAGCCCTAGACAGCACTTCAAGCACACCGGCTGGCGCCAAGACAGCACGGACTGCCTCGGACTTCGACAGTTGTAGAAGAGTCACCAGGATTTTGTGGAATGTGTCTGCGTTGTCAGTGTCGAGAGCAATTTCGACGAGTCTTGCCGCTTTTTCGGACGCAAGGACCAAATCCGAAAACGAAGTCACAAAGTTGTCACTTTCCGACATGGCGATGGTGGACGTTTGGTTCAGCACCGCGGGCAACAGCTCCACATCGTCGACTAGGGACATTAACACGGAAACTGGCGATCCTCCGACCAAGAAGCTGCTCTGGTGTTTGTCATTTTTGCCACCCTCAGGAAGGCATGAAACGACTTCGACAATGCAACTGAACACGGTCCAAGCCGAGTCAAAAATTGCTTTCGAGAGGCCACCGTCCTCATCTGGTGCCTTTGGCTTGCTCTTCAAGAGTGGCAACACAGCCTCTGCGGCTGCCCATTTGGAGGCACCTTTGTAGCCACACTCAAAGAGCACGACGACGTTGTTGCTGTCCGCAGTGAGAAACCCCTGCAGTACAGCAAGGGCTTTTCGGACAACCTCTTTTTCTTTAGCTTTTTGAACCAGTAGATTGACTAAAGGGATCAGCCCGCCCTTGTTCGCGAGAAATTCAGTGGTCTTCACTAGCTCGCTGTCGAGAGCTTCGTGAACGTTTGTGAGGTTTTTCGATTTTAAACCCTTGACGCAGTCACGATTGCTCATGCCACCGGTGTCGGCAGCTTTCTTTTTCTTCTTCGGCATTTTGTCCCAGCAATACGTTTACAGACCCTGCTGTTTTGGGAGAATGTTTCCGCCAAATTAATTCAGAGCGGCACACCCATTCGGTGCCTCAAGTGGAACAGCGACCACAGAGCACGAAAAATGTCATTCGGTAAAATACAGTGGGCATAGAACGGACCTCCCTTCGACACGTGCCTCCAAGTCGATTGTACCTATGCCCATTGAAAAGAAAAGCATCCAATGTAGACAGGTCCGACGTGGCAGGTTCATCAGCCACTTGATTTTCGAGGTATACGATCGGCGTGGTCAGTGGTGCCGATATCAGCAAGTTCGGGAGCGTGATCACGGATACCGTGAACGCTTTCGCAACCACAACATTGGAAGGCAGCACCTGTGCGGAAATCCTTCTCCACCCCCATGAAGCGGATTGCTATCGAAGACGTGACAGACCCGACGAAGCAATGGTAACAACCAAACAGCTGGACAGCTCGAACGAACGGGCAGACTGACGACCAAGACGGCGACCGCAAAACATGACAACGAGCAACCAACGACACTACGCCACGACGACACTACGACATAACGATACAACGACGCAACGGTGCACGGACATCAACAACAACGACCACCAACCAAGAAACGTTGCGCACGGTCGCCGCCCACAGTCACTCACTCACCCCCCCACTCACTCGCTCACTCACTCACTCACTCACTCAACGTCGTCGTTTCACAACTTCCACTCTCCCAACTCCACTCCCACTCCCACTCACACTCCCACTCACACTCCCAACCACTCACACTCCC
>ENA-OWNT01002123-OWNT01002123.1-seawater-metagenome-genome-assembly--contig:-NODE-2123-length-21550-cov-6.676617_pt1 | contig 21550 bp, 15 predicted proteins | sample MGYA00238136_ERZ651165 | MGnify/ENA primary metagenome ERZ651165 (study PRJEB26861, sample SAMN08777766) | seawater metagenome | isolation source: coastal seawater | place: USA: Florida | collected...
GTCCCGCTGCTGCTGGTCGCGATCGTCCTGATCCGGCTGTGGCCCACGCTGGACTACGACTTCCTGTGGGACGACTCCTGGGTCATCGTCGAGAACACCGAGCTCGGGGACGTCCGCCGGATCCCCGGGTACTTCGTCAACAGCGTCGCGCACGCGTACGGCAAGTCCGAGCACGCCGCCGACCTCAACCTCTACCGGCCGCTGTACAGCACGCAGCTCACGCTGGTGGCCTGGCTGGGGGGGACCTCCGCCCGCGCCTTCCGCGCCGTCCTGCTGGCCTGGCACCTGCTGGCCGGGCTGCTGCTGTTCCGCCTCGTGCGGCGGCGCACGAACGACGGCATCGCCTTCCTCGCCGCCCTCGCCGTCCTGCTCCACCCCGTGACGATGGAGGCGTACCTGTGGCCCACCGAGGTCATCGACCCCATGGCCACGACGTTCCTGCTGTGCGCCTGGAGCCTGTTCACGAGCGAGCGTGACGAGCGGGGCGTCCTGACCGGGCTCGCGGTGCTGGCGATCGCGTTGACCAAGGAGGTCTACCTCGTGGGCGCCGCGCCGATCTTGCTGTGGCTCGTGTGGCGACGGGGGATCCCGGTGTGGAGGCTCCTGCCGTCGGCGGGGGCTGCGCTGCTGGCCTTCGGGTTGCGCCTGAACGCGCTGGACGGAACGGCTGCGGGCGATCCCGACCGACTGCTGCTCGCCGCGACCCGGGCGCCCCTCCTGATCCTGGACGGACTGCGGGGGATCGCGCTGCAGCGGCCCTTCGGCCTGCGCCACCTCGGGCTGGAGTACGAGTCGCTGGGCAGCTGGGTCCTCGCCGGAGCCGCGCTGCTGCTGGCGGCGTTGGTCGTCGGGGCCTGGCGAATGCGTCACCGCTGGCCCGAGGGGCTGCTCGCGCTGGGTGTCGCGATCGTGATGCTCGGCCCCGTCGCGATCCCCACCTCCTACCCGACGTGGGGCGGCTACGGACGCTACGTGTACATGCCCGCGATCGGCGTGGCGTGGGCCGTCGCGCTCGGGCTGGCCCGCGTGCCCGAGCGGCTTCGGCTCGGAGCGGGGGTGGCGGTGGCGGCGTGGTTCGGGGTGCAGATGCTCTCGGTGCCGAGCGCGCGCGCCGTCTGGCAGAACGACGCGACCCTGAACCGGAGCGCCGCGCGGGCCGCCCCGAACGCGCCGACGTCAGCGCTTCGGCTGAGCAACGAGGCCATGAACAGCGGGGACTACGCCACCGCCGCCGCGTTGTACGAGGAGCTGCTGGCGGCGACCTGGGGCAGCCACGTGACCCGCGAGGCGCAGAACCTGGCGGTCGCCTACCTCGAGCTGGGAGAGCCCACGAAGGCGCTGGCGGTGCTCGACCGCCTCGAGGCGTTCAAGGGACCCGGCCCGATGTCCGTGTTCGCCCGGGGTCGGGCGCGGTTGATGACGGGCGACCTCGCGGGAGCGGCCAGCGCCGCGGTGTTCGGGCTCGAGCGGGCGCCGGGGCACCCCGATCTGGTGTGGCTCGCGCGGAGCGTGGCCGCGCAGGACGGTGGCCCGGCCGCGCTGCGAGACGCCGCCGCCGGGCGGCCCATCGCCGAGGAGCTGGGGGGGCTCCTCACGCCCTGAATCTGGGTCTTCGACCGTCAGTTCCGCGCCTTCGCGCCTCTATAGAGGCATGACCCGTCCCACTCCGCCTCCCGTCGACGAGGTCGTCGATCACCTCAACGACCTCGCAGCCCGACACTCGGTCGCGCTGGCCCACGACATCGGCGGATACGTGCTTCGGACCTACTTCGACGACGACCCGGACGCGTACGCAACCCAGAGCGCCGACCAGCGGCAGAGCCTCCGGGCTCTGGTCAAGCACCCTCGACTCCGGATCGCCGCGTCGACCCTCTCGGTCTACATCCGCGTCGAGTGCCATCGCCGGGCGATTCCGCCGGACCTCGCGTCCAACTTGACCCTCACCCAACACCGCCACCTGATGCGGCTCCCGAGCGTCGACGAGCGCATTGCGTTGGGCCGCCTGGCCTGGCAACACGAGTGGACCGAGCGCCGACTGGGGCAGGAGGTCCGCGCGCGCCTGCCCAAGACCCCGTCCGGGCGGTCCGCCGGCGCGGCCCTGCTGGTCAAGCGGCTCGAGCGGTCGCTGGACGACGAGCTGCTGGCGTCCCTCACCGACGGGTCGCGACGAGCTCCCAGGCCCTCCGAGGTGGAGCCGCTGCTGGAGCGTCTCGACGGCGTGCTTGCGGCCGCCGAGCGGATCCGAGCGGCCCTACTGGCCGCCGGTCATGCAGCTGGCGGAGACGGCGACGTCGACGCCGAGGAGCTGCCGGTCGAACCCGCGGCGGATCTGGTGCCAGCGGGTCGGGAGCTCGGCGCAGGGGAACGGGAGCTGCGCGTAGAGCATCTCCGCCGCGCGGTGTAGGGGGACGGACCGCACCGGATAGCGGGAGTAGAGCACCGCGCCGGCCCCGGCCTCGAACGCCGCCAGCGGGAGATCGTGGGACAGGTCGCCTGCCGTCCCTCCCGCGGCCTCACACGCCGCCAACACGACGAGCGCCCCCGGCTGCAGCGGGAGACGCGCCAGCAGATCCGCGTCGACGATGAGTCCGGGCCCGAGCATCAGGCCTGCGCGCGAACGATCCAGCCGGCCGCCGTGGGCGGTGATGTGCACCACGGGCTGGTCGGCCACGAGGGTCTGGAGCTGGGCGAGGTCCTTCGCCGAGCCGGTGGTCCACCCGTCCCGCGCGCGGGTCGCCATCAGCTCCTTGACGCCGTACAGCGCTCCTCCTTCGGCGGTCCCCGAGACCACGACGCCGGCGTCCCACCGAGCGCGATCGACCGAGACCGGGACCCACTGCGCCGTGGGGCGATCCACCCCCAGGACGGCCAGCGGGACATCGAGCTCGGATCCGGATCCGACCTGCAGGAGCGTGCCCTCCCCTGACAGGTCCAGGACCGCGCGCAGCTGCTCGAGCTCAGGCCCCCGGGGGCTGCCCGTGACCCACGCGGCCGCCTGGGCCCCCGCGCGATCGAGGAAGGTCTCCGGCAACCCGTCCTGCTCGAAGACCCGGGTCCCCTCCCCGGTGAGCACGAGCATGTCGTCGAGCTCGGACGGGATCACCGCGATGCGCTCGATCCCATCGGGGAACGGCTCGACGTCGGCTTGCAGGCGCACCGACTCGCGCCGCGCGAGCAGGGACCAGAGGCGGGACAGGTCGGCGCCGCGGGCGACCTCCTGGAGGATGAGGGAGCGGTAGGCGATGGTGACCCACCCGCGGTGGTCGGGCTCCTCCGCCCCGCTGGCCAGTCCATCGAACGTGTCGAGCGCGGCGGGCGCGCCCTCGTCCATCAGGATGGCCACGGCCTCGACGAAGAGGGGCCACCGGTCACCCACCCGGGCCGCCGCCTCACGAGCCCGCTGCAGCTCCGCCTCGGCCGGCGCCCCGGTCCGATGCAGGACCTCCGCGAGCGTCGCGTGCCGGATCAGCGCGTGCTTCGGGCTGATGCAGTCGCCCCGCGCCAGGGTGGCGGCGCGCATGGTCGCCGCCCGCTCCTCCAACGGGGTCAGGAACGCCAACACGTCGTCACAAGCCAGCGCGGGGCAGCTGCCGTCCGGGCCGCGCACCGCTTCCTCGCACGCTGCGCGGGCGAGGCGGGGCCATCCAGCGAGCCAGGCCGCATTCCCGACGCGCGCCAGGACGCCCGAACGGGCCTCCTCGTCCAACCCCTCCGCCCGCCGCAGCACGTCCAGGAACGCCGCCACCTCGGCCACGGCGAGCGCCGGTCGTGCGTCCATCTGCCAGGCCGCGGACAGCAGGGCGACCTCGGTCGCGCGCAGACGGTGGCGACGCGCGATCTCTCCCGCCCGCTCCAGCAGTGACCAGGCCTCAGCGTGCCCCGCGGCGGTCGCGGTGTCCTGGCTCCGGCTCAGCCGATTCAGCGCCTGCGCCTCGAACCAGGGCCACCGGTCCCGCGCCACCTCTGCGAGCCAGCGCCAGGCGGGATCGCTGTCCAGGCCACTCACGTCGGCGTACCAGGCCGCGATGTAGGCGGCCCGCGCCGCCGGCAAGCCACGCGCCCGGCTCCGTAGCCGACGCGACAGATCCAGGAGCGCGGCCGACGCCCGGGCGCCCTCCTCCGGATCCTTCGGACGAGCGATGGTGTGGTGCTCCAGGGCACCGAGCGCATCCAGCCAGTCCTCGGGAACCTCGGGGCCGACGGCGTCGCGCCACCAGGCCCGCGCGCCGGGCAGCGCGAACGCCTCCACGTGGGCCTCGGTCACCTCCCGCAGAGCGTCCGACACCACGCCCTGCCGCCGCGCGTCGAGCAGCAGGGTCGCTGCCTGCCGGTGGAGGGCGCGGGCGTCCACCCCGGACGGGCCGAGCTCACCGTGGATCCCGTACGCCTGGAGGAGCGCGTCGTACACACGTCGGTCGTCGTCCTCCCGGCAGGGCCCCAGCTGCTCGAGCGCGGGGCCCAGCGCACCGTCGAGAGCGTGCACCAGGGCGGCGAGCCGACGGCTGGAGCAGGTGGGCACCCGGATCCGGTCGCCCCACGTCCGGGCGGTTCCCGGGCTGGGCGGGTCCCTCAGGAGCTCGAGGTGTCCGAGGGCGAGGGAGCGGGTGTCCGACTCGGGCGCGCGACTCCACTCCAACCCCAGCTGGATGGTGGCCTGGGGCTCCAAGGGGACCACCGACTGCAGACCGGGCGGAGCGGAGAGCGCGATCGGGACGCCGTGCACGACGACGGAGCCCACCGGGACCGGCGGCGCCCCACCGCAGGCGGCGAGCGCCAGAACGACAGGGGCCAGGACCCAACCAGATCCTGGCCCCAAAGCCTGCAGTCCCCCCATCGGTCGACGCGGGGAGTCCCCGTTACTCCGGGTGCGTCGGGCCGTCGACCGATCCACCACCGTCGAGGACGACGACGCCGCCGGACTCGTAGGTGGTGGCGGTCGAACCGCCCCCGATGATGAGGTCTTCGTCCACACCGCTGATCGAGACGATATAGGGAGACCCCGTTGCAGGCACGCGTGCCGCTGTTCCTGTGTTGAACGAGACCGTGAACGGCGTCGGGGGAGGCTCGTCCGTGTCGGTCTGGCTGATGGCGGTGAGGTCCGCTGCGTCCGTCGCTGCGTTGCTGGCGCCGCGGTCGGACGTCGGGAGGTCATACGTCTCTCCATCGACCGTGTACTGGAACGCCGAGACGCTGGCCGCCTCCAACACCCCCTTCTTGTCCGACGGCTGGGCGTTGATGAAGACGTCTCCCTTCACTTCGAGCGTGAACGGAGCGGTGATCGTGATGTCTGCCATGCGCGGCCTCCTGAGTCAGTTGGGACTCGGGAGGTATGAGGCGCACTCGGAGCGATCTGACGGACATTGGGTGTTTACGCGCGTAAACACCTGAGCCTGAGGGCCGCCCTCAGGGACCCAGCAGCAAGCGGTTCCGCAGCAGGACGGGATCGTTGGGACGCAGACTCAACCCCTGGGCCAGCGCGGCGCGCGCGCTGGTCAGGTCATCGAGCATCCACCAGGCCGTCGCCAGGTCCGCGTAGAGCCGCGGCTCCGCGGCCAGGGCGGGCGACCCGTCCAGGAGCGCGACGACCTCGGACGGTCGCCCTTCGAGCAGGCTGACGAGCGCGCGGGCCTGGAGCCAATCGACCGCGTCCCGGCGGGGGGCGGCGTCGAGCTCCAGCCGCAGCGCGGTGACCTCCGTCGGTGCAGCCCGCCCCAGGTTGATGTCCGGCGTCAGACCGCAGTCGAGCGACGGGAGCAGGGGCAGCGGGCCACCCGCCCGCGCGGCGGCGCACGCCTCGGCCCCGAACGCGGGGGGGCCGGTCCGGAGCGACGCCCAGCTGCCGAGCGCGAGCAGGAGCGAGGCGGCCAGCACGACTCCGACGACCCGTGCCCGCCGACGTCGATCCAGGTGCGCCGCGGCCCCGGCGATGGCGCGGGCGGAGGGCGAACCGGGGTCGACCTCCGGGCTCCGGAAGGGGTTGCCCGGGTCGTCGGCATCTCCGGACGCTTCGTGCGCCAGCCTGTCGGCCAGGGCACCGGTCGCGGGATCGGTCGCCAGCGCGAACTCGATGGCCTGCGTCTGCGCTTCGTCCAGCTCCCCCCGGAGGTAGCGGCCCAGCTGCTCGCGTGTGACGAGGCTCATCGGTCGTCCCCCTCATCGCCACGCCCGAGCACCACCGCCAGGCGTCGCCGGAGTGACGAGAGCGCCGTGCTGATCCCAGTGCGGCTGTGGTCGGGCTCGTCCCGGGCGATCGCGGAGATGGACTCTCCCAGGGCGACGCGGAGCAGCCACTGTTCGTCCCGCGCGAGGCGCTCGGAGTCGGCGCGGTGGGCGTCGAACCACGCGACGAGCGCCTTCAGCTCCACGGCCGCTTCCGCGACCTCGGGGCCGTCGTTGGCGGCCGCGGCCTCCGCCAGACCGGGGGCCCGGGTGAGCCCGCCCGGGGGAAGCCGAGACGGCGCCAGGTCCGACCGCTTCAGGCCCCGGAGGTGCCGCATCACGCTCAGCCGCAAGAAGCCGCGGTAGGAGCTGACCTCCGTCCCTCGGAACTGCCGGATCACGTGGCACCCGCGGTCGAGGAGGAACAGCCAGACGTCCTGGAGGAGATCACGGATCACCTCGTCCTTCGACAGACGCGTGCGAGACAGCACGTCGCGGTTGATCGACACCCACAGGGCGCACCATCCGCGCACCCGCGACTCCTCCATCTCGATCCACGCAGATCGGATCCGGTTGTCCGACGGCGACTGTTGGAGCGCGCGCACCAGAGCCATCGTGGCGCGCTCGCACTCGGCGACCAGGAACGCATGAGCGCGCGCCCGCGCGTCCGCGGAGTCGGGAGCCGCGGCGTCGGACTGCAGCGTCGTGGCGAGCCGGCGCAGCAGCCGGGGGTCGTCCGCCTGGGGAATCCATGGACGACGCAGCCGAGCGGCACCGGCGGCCAGCCCCAGCGCGGACTGCAGCCGCGCCCTGAAGTGCTCGGAGTCCGGCGCCACGTCCAAGGCGGCGATCAACGCGTCCACTGGCCCCCGCACCCGGTCTCCCCACCCGACCCGTCTTGGCGTCGCCCTGCGCGTGTCCCATCAGGGTCCCTGGCCCAGGCTCGTCGACGATACCCGGCGCGTCCGCGGGGCGCAGTGGCGGACGCCAGCCTGGGCGTGCGTTCCCTGGGCGGGAGGCGCTCACCGCATCTCCCGAATCGTCGGTTGCGCGGCCTCGACAGCCCTGACACCAGCATCATCCAGCTCCTCGTCGCTCAGTCCCAGCCTCTCGATCAGCGACGCGATCCCATCGAGGTCCGGCTCGCGGTCCCAGTAGCTGAACCCGGCCCGGCCTGCGGCGGCCTCCGACAGCACCACCAGGTCGCGATCCCGCCGCTCGTCGGGGAGCTCCGGCGCCGTCGGCGCGCGGTGGTGGCGGGTCAGCTTCGCGATCAGCGTCGGTACGCCCCAGGTCCGCAGCAGCGCCATGCCCACCGCCTCGTGGTGCCGGGGGGCCAACTGCCTGACGAACTCCATGCCCATCCCTCCGCGGGCGCCACCCAGGAGGTCCGCGGCGAGGAGGAGCGCGTGCTCCCCGGTGTTCGCCAGCAGCGTCGAGACGTACATCTGCGCCGGGGTTCGCCGCCCGGGGCGCATCCGACTCAGCGTGGCCGCGATCTCGGCCGCCACGACGCTGTTGACGCGGGCCGCGGACAGGTCCGCCTGAAACTCGCCCCCCGAGCGCAGCCCGGACAGCACCAGGCGAGCCGCGATCTTGCCGAGTCGGGCAGAGCCGAGCCGCACCACAGCCCGGTCGAGGGAGGTGACCTCCGAGCTGCCCGCGCAGCTCGTCGTGTTCGCGACGTGCAGCACCGCTGCCGCCAGGGCGGGATCGGCGCGGACGATGCGGGCGGCGACGTCGAGTTCGGTGTCCGGCTGCTGAGCGAGGCGGAGCGCGGCGACCCCCGGCGGCGGAGGCAGGGTCTTCGCCCGGTCCACGAGCGCCTCGGCCCGGGCGGCGGCCTCCCCTTCGCGCGGCGCCGGCTCTTCGGTGATCAGGATGGTGCCGGCGAAGTTCGTGGCGCGGAGCGCGCGGGCGAGCGGCGCCTCCAGCGCCTTGTGCACGGCGACCACGTCGAAGCCGCCCTGCCCCGCGGCTGCGACGGCCTCCTGCGCGGACCCGACGATGTGCACCCAGTATCGGTTGAGCCGGTATCCCCACGCCCGGCGATGCGCCCGGAAGATGTCTTCGTCAACGAGCAGGACCTTGCCCCGCCAACGTGCCGCGTTCAGTGACTTGCCCATGCCGACCTCCCCCGCGCCGGACTCGGCCGCCGCAGAAAGGAAGAGGCAGGAAGGGGCTGATCTGACGGTGGAGAGCCCCCGGTGATCGGGTCAGTCGCGCTTCTTCTTCCAGGGCATGCCCTTGCGGTGCGGCTTGGGCTTGCTGAAGCGGGCGCCCTCTCCACGACGCGGCGGCCCCTCTCCACGACGGGGCGGACCGTCGCTGCGGCGCGGCGGAGCCCCATCGCCACCCGGACGCGGCGGAGGGCCATCGCGGCGCGGGCCGTCTCGGCGGTCGTCGTACCGGCGCGGCGGGGCGTCCCGGAACTGCGGCCGGTCCTGCATGCGCGGGCGCGCAGCGGACACGGGCACCTGCCGTCCGCGGATCTCGATGCTCCCGAGGTCGCGCACGAGGTGCTGCGCGACGTCCTTGGGCAGCCCCACGAAGCTCTTGCGGTCGAAGAGGCTGATCTTCCCGATGGACGACCCGGGGATGTCGAGCTCATTGCACAGCGCGCCCACGAGGTCACCGGCGCGCACGCCGCCCTCGCGGCCGACGGGCAGGAAGACCTCGACGAAGTCCCCGCTCCGCGGATGGGGCTGGCCCCGACCCGGGTGGTTCCGCGGGCCGCGATCCTGCTGGCCACCGAACCGGTCGCCGCCGCCGAACCGATCCCCGCCGCCGAACCGATCCCCGCCACGATCACCACGATCACCGCCACGATCGCCGCCGTCGCGGTCGTGGCGCGGGCGCTGCTCGCGCGGGGGCCGCTCCGGCCGACGGTCGGGGGGTCGCGCCCACCGGGGCAGGTCGGTGTTCGCTTCGCCCAGGTACGTGTTGCGGTCGTTGGCGCACACGCTGATCGCAGCGGCCGCGATGTCCTCCAGCGTCGGGGCGTCCTCGCCCTCGGTCAGCTCGGCGATCCACTTGCGGGCGTAGTCGGTGTTCTTCTCGAGCCGCGCGAGCAGCAGATCCTTCAGCACCGTCCGCTGGCCCGCGGCGATCTCGGCGTCCGAAGGCACGGCCTCCTCGACCAGCGCGCCCTTGAGGTCCCGCTGCAGGAAGCTGAACTTCCGACGCTCCCGCGGCTCCACCAGCGTGATCGCGCGGCCCGTCTTGCCGGCCCGCCCCGTCCGCCCGATGCGGTGCACGTACACCTCGGTGTTCTCGGCGAGGTCGTAGTTGATGACCATGCTGAGGTGCTGGACATCGATGCCCCGGGCGGCCACGTCCGTGGCGATGACCACGTCGACGCTCTCGTCCCGGAGTTTGCCGATCACCCGCTCCCGCGCGGACTGGTTGAGGTCGCCGTGCAGGGGCTCCGCGGCGATGCCCCGCTTGTTCAGGCCGTCCGCGATCTGCTGACAGCCCACCCGGGTGCGCGCGAAGACGAGGGCGGCTCCGTCCGCGGCGCGCAGCAGGCGCGTGAGCGCGTCGGGCTTGAAGCGCTGGGGGACCTTGATGAACCCCTGCTTGATGTGGTCGACGGCGTGCCCCTCGGACTCCACCTCGATGACGTGGGGCTCGTCGGTGTACTTCTCGGCGATGCGCCGGATCTCCTTGGGCATCGTCGCGGAGAAGAGGGCCACCTGCCGCGTCTCCGGCGTGGCGGCGAGGATCTTCTCGACGTCGTCGATGAACCCCATGCGGAGCATCTCGTCCGCCTCGTCCAGCACGACGATCTCGAGCTCGGACAGGTCGAGGCTGCCCTTGTCGAGGTGGTCGATCAGCCGACCGGGCGTGCCCACCACGATCGGCACTCCGCGCTTCAGCGCCGCGAACTGCGGCCCGTACGCGGAGCCGCCGTACAGCGTGACGCCGCCGAGGTTCTGGCCCACCGCGAAGGTCTTGATGGCCTCGGCCACCTGCACCGCGAGCTCGCGCGTGGGAGCCATGACGAGGGCGCGCACGCCCTTGCCCGTGTCGCGGACCCGCTCGAGCATCGGCAGACCGAACGCGGCGGTCTTGCCGCTGCCGGTGCGGGCTCGGGCGATGACGTCGCGCCCGGTGAGCAGGAGCGGGATCGCCGCCGCCTGGATGGGCGTCGCCTCCTTGAACCCGAGCTTGTCGAGGGCTGAGAGGACGCGGGGGTCGAATCCGAACGAGTCGAAAGTGGTGGCTGACGCGTCAGCGGCGTTCGGAGTCTCGGGTTCCATCCGGCGCTGTATGGACGCCGGGGCGCACAAAGTCAATCACCATCGGCGTCAATCGAGCGGGAACGCCTCGCGCGCGTCCTTGATCTCGGGGTAGCTCCGCTGGTCCTGCTTGCGCAACAGGAAGGGCCCGATGACGAGCGTGTCCATGTGCGTGCGGATGAAGCACTGGAAGGCGTCCTCGGGGGTGCAGACGATGGGCTCGCCGCGCACGTTGAAGGACGTGTTGATGACCATCGGGCAGCCCGTCTTGTCCTCGAACGCCTTCAGCAGTCCGTAGTACAGCGGCGTCGCTTCCTGGGTGACGGTCTGTACGCGGGCCGACCCATCCACGTGGGTGATGGCCGGCACCTGGCGCTTCTCCTCGAGGACGTCCGCGACCAGCAGCATGAACGGCGAGTCGTGGCCGCGCAGGTCGAACCACTCCTCCGCCCTCTCGGCCAGCACGGAGGGCGCAAACGGCCGGAATCCCTCGCGGAACTTGATCTTGAGGTTGATGCGGTCGCGCATGTCGGTGACCCGCGGGTCTCCCAGGATCGAGCGGTTGCCCAGCGCGCGCGGCCCGAACTCCATCCGCCCCTGGAACCAGCCGACCACCTTGCCGTCCGCGATGTGCTCCGCCGCCGCCTGGCAGGTGGCCGCGTCGTCGGGCAGGCGGGAGTAGTCCGCGCCGTAGTGATCGAGCACGCTCGCGATGTCCTCGGGCGAGAACTCCGGCCCCCAGTCCGCGCGGTCCATCACCCAGTTCCGCGCGCCGCCGTGGACCATGTTGTGGATCCAGAGCGCGACGCCGAGCGCACCGCCCGCATCGCCCGCCGCCGGCTGTACGTACACCCGCTCGAAGGGCGACTCCCGCAGCACGTGTCCGTTGGCGACGCAGTTGAGCGCCACGCCGCCGGCCATGCACAGGTTCGGCAGCTTCGTGCGCTCGTACGAGGCACAGGCCTGCTTGACCATGACCTCGTTCACGACCTCCTGCAGCGAGCGCGCGACGTCCTTGTAGAAGTCCTCCATGCCCTCGCTGCCGTGCTCGCGCGGTCCCCGACCCATGAGCTCGAAGAGGGCCTCGTTGCCCATCCGCATGCCCCAGTCGAAGTCGAAGTACGTCATGTCCAGGCGGAAGGAGCCGTCGGGCGCGATGTCGATGATCTTCTTGATGCGATCGACCATCGTCGGCTGCCCGTACGGCGCCAGGCCCATGACCTTGTACTCGCCCGAGTTCACCTTGAAGCCGAGGTAGCCCGTGAACGCCGAGTAGAGGAGGCCGAGGCTGTGGGGGAACTTGATCTCGTGCGTGAGCTCGAGGCTGTTGCCCTTGCCGACGCCCTGGGTGGCCGTCGCCCACTCGCCCACGCCGTCCATGTTGATGATCGCCGCTTCGTCGAACGGGGACGCGAAGAAGGTGGACGCCGCGTGGCTGACGTGGTGCTCGCAGAACCAGATGGGCGTGCGCTTGCTGCCCAGCTGCTTGCGGATGATCTTGCGGACCGGGAGCTTCTCCTTCATCCACAGGGGCATCGCCGTGACGAACTGCTCCTTGGACTTCGGGAAGTGCTGCAGGTGCGACAGCAGCAGGCGCTCGAGCTTGAGCATGGGCTTGTCGTAGAAGCCGATGCACGCCACGTCCTCGATCGTGATGCCCGCCTTGTTCAGGCAGAAGCGCGCCGCGTTGGTGGGGAAGGTGGCGTCGTGCTTCACCCGCGTGAAGCGCTCCTCGGACGCGGCCGCGACCAGCACGCCGTCCTTCAACAGCGCGGCGGCGCTGTCGTGATAGAAGCACGAGATCCCGAGGACCCAGGTGGTCATTGGCTTCCCTCGGCCTCTAGACCGGCCGCCGGATCCGCTGGGGATCGGTGTGGATCGGATCTTCCCGGACGCTCCAGCCCGTGTCGCCGACGGGGCGCGGCGCCCGGTCGAGCTCGTCCTTCTTGCGCATGAAGATGCCGACGGGGCGCAGGCCGAGCTGATACGTCAGCCAGCTCAGGGCGCGGTTCTGCACGCCCGCGATGCGTCCCGCCTTCGGGAGCCACCAGCGCCAGAACCGCTTGTAGAACGGGACCTTCTCGTTGACCGGGGGATCCGGGATCCGCGCCGGCACGCCGCCGTTGAAGAGCGCGACGCCCGTGGGCTCGGCCACCTCGACACCGCGAACGACCGGCGCCTGCTCGTCTTCGCCGGTCTCGTCCGTGGTGGCCGGAACGCCGCTCTGTGCCATCAGTTCACCCGCCGTTGCCGTTCTCGTCGGCGTCCTCGTTCCCAGGGTAGACGCCCGGGATGACGCCCCGCACACGCGGGAAGGTCGCGCCCGTCTGCTTCTGGTCCTCGGTGAGGTTGGCGTTGAGCACGTCGATCAGCTGACGCAGGCGCCCCAGGTTGCGCTGGTTGAAGTGGAAGCCGATGCGATGGAGGCTCGAAGTCTCCTGCTCGTCCTTCTCGCGCGGGTGCATGCCGACCGACTCGATGAGCCCGTCCACGACGATGTCGTTGAACTCCTCGTTGAGGCTGTCGATCAGCTCCTCGGTGGGCTTGTGCTGCAGCCGCAGGATCAGGTGGCCGCGGTCCACGTACCGCATGGAGTGGTAGTTGCCGTAGAACCGGACCATCTCCTCCACGGCCTCGTCCACGTCCCGGGTCACGCGATACAGGTGCAGGTCATCCGGCGAGATGAGCTGGCGACCCAGCAACGCGCTGCGCACGTACTCGTCCCACTCCTGCCAGTACGTCGAGCCTTCCGGGTCCACCATCACGACGGGCTGGGGCTCGCTCTTGCCGGTCTGGATGAGCGTCAGGGTCTCGAAGCCCTCGTCCTGGGTGCCGAAGCCTCCGGGGTAGAGCACGATGCCGTCCACCTCCTTCACGAACACGACCTTGCGCGTGAAGAAGTACTTGAAGTCGACCAGCTTGGCCGGGTCGATCCAGGGGTTGGCCATCTGCTCGAAGGGCAGGTTGATGTTGACGCCGTAGCTGTGCTCGAGGCCCGCGCCCTCGTTGCCGGCCTGCATGATCCCCGGGCCAGCGCCGGTGACGATGCCGAAGCCGTGGGCCACGAGCTTCTGCGCGCACTCCACGGCGCCCTGGTAGGCGGACGACTCGGGCTTGCTCCGGGCGGATCCGAAGATCGCGATCTTCCGCTGGTGTCGCCAGGGGGCGAAGGTGCGGAACCCCCGCTCGAGCTCGCGCAGCGCGCGCTCGATGATCTTGATGTCGATGCGGTCGAGCCCGTCGAGATCGACCTTCACCACGGTGCGCAGCATGCGCTTGATGAGGTCCTGGTGGTCGGTGCTGGAACCCTGGTCGATGGTGTCCAGGAACTGGTCAATCGCTGCTTCGATCGTCGCCTTGGGCGGTCCCTTGGGGGTCATGGAGTCCTCGTCTGGCGCGCCGGGCCTGGCGCAGCCGCCCTGACAAAGCAGGGCTGGGGATCATAGCCCTCCAGGCGCAAAGGCGCAGAAACGCGGACGTCTCGGTGGTGCCACAGGAGTCAAGTCAGCTCGCCAGTCAAGTTTCGGGTTCTGAAACGAGGCACGACAGCTGGCGTTGCCTGCCCAGGGGCTCGAGGCGCAGTCTGAGGTCAGGCTCGCCCTGAGCCGAAACCAAACCCATCGATGGCCACAGTCGCCGGCGCCGAAGTGCGCCGTGCAGCGGCCTCGTGCGCAAGGAGAGAGCGATGCAGACCGAGACCTTCCTCGAGAGGTTCCCCCTCAAGTCCCAGACGGATGGAAACCCCCGAACGCTCCTGTTCGACCCCTCCACGGCGGCCTTGAACGCCAAGGTGCTCCGCTGCTTCCTCGAAGTCATCGAGGCCGACGACTCGAACATGAAGATCTGGGTCGAGTACGAAGACAGCGCGGACGGCGTCGCCTGGAACTCGTTCGCCACGACGCTCATCGACACCGCCGGTCCGAGCAACGACCCGATCATGCTCGGCGTCTACCCGGGCACCTCTCCCGACACCTTCGGTGCGTGGCTGCGACTCAAGGTCACCGCGGAGCAGATCGACCGCACGACGCCCGCCGAGGTGCGGGCGATCGTCTCCATCAAGGGCGTCTGGAAGCCGTTCTAGGCGTTCTTCGACTGACAAACCCAACCGGCGGCGCCCAGCCCTGGGCGCCGCCTCGAGACCCGGAGCGCAGATGGCCTGCACCCTCGATCCGAACAACGGCCCCTGGCCGCCTCATGCGCGCCGGCCGCAGCCCCCGGCGGAAGTGACCCCCGAACCGCTGGCGTCGGCCCTCGTCATGCTCCCCTGGCTCCGCGATCGGTCCGCGGCCAACGTCGAGGCGAATGCGTCCCGGCGGGAACGAGCCGATCGGCGCCGGCGGCGCGACCTCGACGTGATCACCCACGGCGCCACCCCGACTCCGCGGGACTCGGGAGAGCGCTCGTGACCACCGTCTCGTTGACCCCCGGAGCCCTCCTCCAGCACGGACTGGTCAGCACCGTCTCGGGGCTGCTCTCGGGGCTGGCCCCGGGCTCGCTCCTCTGCGTCGAGCTCGGTCCTGGGGTCTATCAGAACGGGGTGTTCGGCCTGATCAAGGTTCCGGCTGGGGTGCACTTCCGGCTCCTCGGCGCCGTGGGCTCCGTGCCGACGGTCCTCCTCCCTTGGGTGGCCGGGGGAGACGCGCTCAGGATCGAGGCCGCCAGCGGCGCCACGGTCGAGATCGCCCGCGTCGACATCCGCAACGCGCCGCCGACCGCCAACGGGACCCTGCTTCGACTCGACGGAGCTGGTGCCGAGGTGATCCGGGTCGACTCCTGCGCTCTGAGCCAGGCGGCGGGAGGTACGTCCGTCGTCGCGGTGGGTGCGGGGGTCCGGGCCGAGTTGCAGAACTTGCTGATCGAGCGACGAGGAGGCGGAACGGGCACCGACGGGATCGTCCTCGAGAGGGGGACCGAGGTCCGAATCGTGGACTCGGCGATTGGAGTCTCCCGGCGGAGCACGCGTCCAGCTCAACCCCCGGCGCTCTTCGCTGGGTTGCGGGCAGAGCGCCATCGCCACCTGCACATCGAGAACTGTTGGTTCGCAGATTGCGTGAAGGGCGCGCTCCTCGCAGACGTTGGCGGCCTCGCCGGCGACGACCGCTCCGCGCTCGGGACCCGCCGAGAGACGGAGATCGCCGACTGCCGGTTCGTTCGCTGCGGGACCGGCGTCGAGCGGGTTCGCTCGTCGACCGCGTCAGCCGGGATCGCCTTCCCGGACCTGCTCGATATCCAGCGCTCCTGGTTCGGCCCTGGACCAACCGGCAGCGAAGACGATGCCGTCGGCGTGCTCTGCCAGCCCGACTCGCAGCTTCCCGTGGCGGGAGCGGCCGCGGTCCACGCCGACCATCGGGTGCACATCGCGAGCTGCGTGTTCGACGGCCTCGGCGCAGGAGTTCGTTGGAGATCCTCGGCTACAGGCCCCGTGCTGCTCACGCACAACACCTACATGCGGTGCGCGACGGCGGGCGTTGATCTCGAGGACCTGCCACCAGGACTGGACCGGCAAACCCTGATACCGCCCTTGCGGGACTCGGCGGGCGGTGGCGTGCTGGTGACCACGCCGCGGATCGTGGTCATCAACTCGATCTTCCTCATCGAGCCCTGGCCGGGGCCAGTCGGTCCCCCTGGGGGCGGCGTCCTCCTGCCGGCCAGGCTGGCTGGGGCGGTGCAGACCGCCTACCCCGTGGGGCCGAGCGGATTGGACATCGTCGTCGGAGCGAGTCTGTTCCGGGCGACGACGCCCTGGCAGGTCGCCTCGACGACCCAGGTGCTCCGTGTGTTCGCGCGCACCGGGGGCGCGGCCTGGAACGACCTCTTCTGGGACCGAGGCTGGCAGTTCGCCGGGACCGATTGGGAGAACCGCGTCGTCGTCCTGGTGAACGGCTCGACGGCGATGGACGGTGGGAACGACCCGGCGCTGGCACGTCCGAACGGTCCGAACGTCGACGTGCACCCCACCCGCATCGGGTCCTCCGTCGCCATCGGTCGGGCACTCCCATCGCGGCCCCAGATCGGGCCCACAGGACTGCGGCCGACGACCGACCTCTTCCGGCTGTTCGGGTTTCCGGACGCGCCGACGACCGGCTACTACAAGAACGAGCGCCCACGACGCGCCTCGACGCAGCCAGGGGGGCCGGCGCTCGGCGCCGCCGAGCCCGCGGGCTGGGTCGAGCTCCCCATCATGGTGGCGCAGGTCGGCACCACGTCACTCCAGGACGCGGTGGACGGGCCGCGGATCGCCGCGATGTGCGACATGGTGCAGCGGGCCTACTTCCTGCCCGACACTCCGCCGCCACCGACATTCGATCCAGCGGACCAGGCGGCGTACTGGTTCTTCCAGCAGGACATCATCGACTGGCTCCACGCGGTCGATGCCCTGGGCCTCAAGGGTGTCCGGGGCGTCCCAGTGGGGGTCGACCAGAACCTCGGGTTCACGTTCACATCGCCCTCAGGGGTCTCCCAGAGTGTCTCGTTCGAGCTCCCCACGGGCAAGGACGAGTTCCGGCCGGCCTTCGCCGTCTGGCTCAGCGAGCTCCTTCCGTACGTTCTCCACGCCATTCTCGCTGACGAGGTCGCACGCCGCGCGCTCATCGGGCTCTGGGGCCCGGAGGAGTTCCGACCGAACGCGCCCTACCAGTGGAACGGGTACTACCTCGCACAGCGGCTTCGCCGCACGATCGAGGCGTCCGCTCCAGGGCTGCGGTTCATGACCTACCTGCAGAACTTCAGCTCGCCCGGACTGGCGCTGACAGGGCTGGGTACCTCGATCGGGAATGCTCCTCCCGTCTGGCTGGGCACCAACCCCGGGCTGCTCCCGCTGCGCATGGGGGGAATCCCCACCACGTTCCCTGGAAACAGCCTCGACTACGCGGCGGCGCTGTTCGCGGAGGTCGGCGTGGCGGACCGCCAGCTGCGCTGGCACATCTACGACGGGCGAGGGTTTGCCGCAGACATCCCGAACTTCGTCCCCACGAACCAGGCCACCTGGCCTCGCGACGCCGATGGGAACCTGTCGACGTTCACGGACCCGAACACGGAGTTCTTCGCAGCCCAGCAACAAGGCACGACGCTTCCCGCCGACCGCTGGGTGATGCCGGACGGTGTCGCTGAGAAGGACGCGGTGAGCGGCGTCCCGTTCCTGGACGGGGGGCCGATCGACAACAGCACTGTCTCGGCGGCGGTCCCGGACCGGTATCGGCCCTGGCAGTTCTCTTCGGAGTACTACGCCTCCTGGTACGCGCTGACCGACGGGCTCGGCTTCGTTCCGCCGGTGACCGACCACTACCTTGGTGGCAACTACGTCGACCGCTCGCTCGGCTGGAACGTGACGGAGGCGACGACGAACCGCATCGTCGCATACCACCGAGTGAAGTCCGTGACCGAGGGCCGCACCAGCGCGCGCCAGATGCTGGACAAGTACCGCCAGCAGCTCGGCGACTGCAAGGCCTTCCATGTGCTCGAGCCGAACATCCACACCAACGACGGCCAGTACATCGCGCCGGCCACGCAGGCCTTCGGACGCCACGACTTCTGGGTCGGGATGCACGAGCTCGACGGGGTCCTGATCTACCCGTGGGGCGAGCGGCGATACCGCGACAGCACGGGGACGTTCGTGCCCGTGCCGGGTTGGGAGGGCTACGAGGAGTCGATGCGGTTGCTCAAGAGCACGGTGCGGGAGTTCATCGTCGCGGGAGAGCGCGTCGATGTCGGCTTCCAGTTCCTGAACGCATGGCCACAGGGCACGCCGGGGGAGAAGAACCCTGGCTCCTACCAGGGCCCAACCGTCGGGTACGTGCGCGACTGGGACCTCATCAACGTCACCGGCTTCCTCTTGCGGGACAGGGTCGCGGTCGTGCTCACTGCGAGCTACGACCAGCAGGCGGACTTCAAACTCGGAGTCACCGGACCACTCGGAGCGGCCTCGAGCGTCAGCAACTTGATCCCAGCCTCTGCCGTGTCCGCGACCCCCAGCGGCGCGGACTGGGACGTCACCACGGTCGGAATCGATGGAACTGTCCTGCTATTCCAGTTGTAGGACGTAGACCTTCCCGGCCTCCTCGTAGTTCACCCGATGCCCCCGCGGAGAACCGATGAGGAGTCCACCGCCAGCCACCACCGAGAGGGACTCACCCTCCCCCGCAGGCCAAAACGAGTCTCCCTCAGGATCGTTCGGGTCGGGCCAGCCAACGCCGACGATGGTCGCCTGCTCGAACAAGCCCGTCGGGCTCCCCAGCACCACCTCAACGCGGTGCCAGAAGGCCCACCCGTCCGGCTCCTGCTGCCCAAACCAGGTGTCGTCCTGGCTGTTCCCCACGAGGTCATCCACGCCGTCGCCGTTCACGTCGCCGAAGTCGACCGACCATCCGTTCCCCCCGATGGCGGGACCGCCGACGAGGACGTCAAATGCCGCACCGTCGGTGGTCCCGACGAATGGACCCAGGTACGCCCGCTGACGCTCCGGAGGAAGCGAGACCAATAGATCGGCGACGCCGTCCGCGTTCAGGTCGCCGGACGCCATCGTCCGCCCGAACGCCGCCTCTGGCCCGCCCTCGATGCGGATCGTCGTGTCCTGCGCCCAGCGCTCGCCGACGAGCGGCCCCTCGAACACATAGACCGTGGCCGGGCGCTCGTCCCCCGGCTCCTGTCCGGCGAGCGGCAGGCCGACTCCCACGGCCAGGTCCACGTCGCCGTCGCCGGTGAAGTCACCGGCCGCCGCGGACCAGCCGAACCCCTCGAACGACGGGTAGATGTCCGAGCCATAGAAGCGCGCGGCGGCGTCCTCGAGCCCCAGCTCGCCGCTGGACAGCGGGCCCAGGAAGACGGAGACCTCGCCCACCCCCGCGAGCTCCTTCGCGGAGGGCTGCGGCCCACCCATGTTCGCCAACACCGCCACGTCGTCGAGCCCATCCCCGTTCACGTCGCCGAGCCCACGGAGCGGCACGAAGTCGCCGACCCACGACGGTCCCGCCGGCAGGCCCGCCATCCGCCAGGAGCCGCCGGCCGTCGCGTCCGCCCGGCCGAACACCACGTGTCGCCCGATCCCCATGTCGTCGAACCCGTCCCCATCGACGTCCCCCACCCGGGCGATCGCGGTGGACCCGAAGATGTCGGCCACGCCTGGACCATCAAAGCCGCCAAGCTGGATCTCCCCACAGAGCGGACCCATGACCAGGTAGGTGCGGTCGCCCTGGGTTGCGTCCCACGGCGTGTCCGTGGCCAGCAGAAAGTCCTGGTGGCCGTCGCCGTTGACGTCCCCGGGCGCCACCACGCGGCTCCCCAGGTAGTCCCCCTCGTACCAACCCAGGAACTTCGTGTGCGCCTCGGCGAGGGAGACGTCACCGACCAGAGGCACCGGGGTCAGCTCGACGTCGTCGGCCTGGCCGTCGCAGTTGTTGTCGATGCCGTCGCAGACCTCGGCGTGACCTGGGTGCACGGTGGGCCACTCGTCGTCGCAGTCGTCCGCGCACGCCAGATACCCATCTCCGTCCTCGTCGCCCTCCGCTGAGTCATAGACGCAGTCACTGTCGAGCCCGTCGCAGACGTCGGCCTCCATGTTGCCTGGGAAGCGGGCCCCGTCGGCGTCGTCGCAGTCGCCGTCGCAGGGCGTGACCCCATCCCCGTCGCCATCCCAGGTATGGAGCGTGGGATCCTCGTCGTCGCAATCGTCGGCGCAGAGCGGCACGCCGTCCCCGTCCGCGTCGACGTCCGTCGGATCGGCGACACAGTCGGAGTCCAATCCATCGCAGACATCCTCGGCACCGGGATGGACGGTCGGGTCCGTCGGGGCGCAGTCATCCTCATCGGGGACGCCATCCCCGTCGCTGTCCGCGGGCCGCTCCGGCGGGATCGGTCGTGACTCGGACGGGCAGCCGCTACTCATGATCAGGACAACACAAACGAAGACTGGCATGGCCCAGTCAAGAGCCCTACGTTGCAAGGCGGGGGGACGGACATGGGGCGGGGGCGCCGGGTCCGGCGCGATGTGCCGGGCAAGTGGACCGAGGACGCAGACCGAATCGAGCGCGTGGCGCAGTCGCTGCGCGAGCAGACGCAGCGTTCCAAGCTCGAGTTCGCGCTGGCGGTCGGGCAAACCCTCATCGACGCGTTCTTCTCCCGAGACGGCGTTGCGGTCTCCGCGGAGGCTGTCAGACTCCTCATCCCTGAGCACGCCTCCTACCGGGCCCTCGCCCGGCGCTCCGACCACGGCCTGTCGGCCGCTACCCTGCTGCGCTGTCTGCAGGTAACCCTTCAACACCCGGTCCTGCCCTCCGGCCTCTCGTTCACCCATCGGCGCGCCCTCGCCCAGGTGACCGACGACTCCGCAGCCCGTCGCCTCGCTGAAGACGCCCTGGCGAACGGCTGGACCAGTCGTCGCACTGAGTCGGAGGTCGCCTCCTGGCGGGCGAGGCATCAGCCGGTGACCACCGGTCGCCCTCGACGCCCCCCTGCGCTGCGTCGCGCCACGACGCTGGGAAGGGCAGTTCGGAACCTGGAGTCCAGCATCGGCCCCGACGACCTCTCGGCCAACCACAGCGCGGAGTTGGCCTTGGTGCTCCAAGAGTTGGGGGACCGCCTGCACACGCTGGCGCGGATGGTGACGCCCCACACCAACCCGGTCGACTCCGAGGGGGGGGGTTAGGGAAACTCGAACAATTACAAACAGATAAACCCACTCCGACTCCCCACGCGGTGTTTCCGCGCGGAAACAAAAGGGCTCCCCGCGCGGAACGAACTCACGGTAGGCCCAAGACTCGGGCTCGGCAACGCGGATGTCAGCGCTCGATCAGCACCACGACGCTGCGGCCGCCGAGCAGGTAGCTGTCGTCGGGGTCCAGCAGGGCCTCGTCGCCGACGGGCAGCCAGTCCGCCATCCAGGGGTGCGAGTCCGCGACGAGGTACCAGGCGTTGCCGGGGGCGGGCTCGGGGATAAGCACGTCGAGCCCCTGGTTCCAGCCGTTGTAGCCGACGAAGATCGAGGCGACGTCGCTGGGATCGACCTCGTCGGCGTCGAGGCGGAAGCCCACGTAGTGGTTGGCGGGGTCGTCGAGGTACTGAGCGTCCGTCCGGCCGTGCGGCGTGTACCACTCGATGAGCCACTGGCCGTCGCTGTCGCCGTCGCCGTCGAGGCGCCACTCCGAGGGACGCAGGGC
>ENA-OWNT01002124-OWNT01002124.1-seawater-metagenome-genome-assembly--contig:-NODE-2124-length-21549-cov-4.628213_pt1 | contig 21549 bp, 13 predicted proteins | sample MGYA00238136_ERZ651165 | MGnify/ENA primary metagenome ERZ651165 (study PRJEB26861, sample SAMN08777766) | seawater metagenome | isolation source: coastal seawater | place: USA: Florida | collected...
ACCCACTCACCCACAGCCACTGGAGTGAGTGGGTGGGTGGGTGGGAGTGGAAGAAGGGGGAGAGGCCTCACGCTCTCTCTCACGCTCACTCACTCACTCACTCACTCACTCACTCACCCTCACTCACTCACTCACTCACTGACAGCGCTGCGGCCTTCGCCGGCAGTCAGTCAGTCAGTCAGACTGCCGCTCAGTCAGCCAGTCAGTGAGGCGCCCACTCACTCAGCCACTCACTCATTCATTCCAGTCACCAGTCACTCACTCACTCACTCACTCACTCACTCACTCCTTCTTCCTTCCTCCCTGCCAGCCAGCCAGCCAGCCAGCCAGCCTCCTGGCGCTCTCTGCCTTGCCCACAGATTGACAGACAGACTGACTGACTGATGGATGACTGGCGAGACAGTCTGGTCTGACCATTGGCGGTGACCCCACTCACCTGCGTACACCTAACAACACGACTTCATTCATACTTGCATCAATCATCAATGCGTTGTGTTGCGGCGCCGCGCCATCACCACGCTGGGAGACCGCAACAGAGCCTCTACTCTGTTTCTATACCTCCTCAGATTGGCTGAGTACCGGATACGACGTACTCATCGTTGAAGATGCGGAAAAAAGGTGTACAACAAGCTGCAACAGCGACGGAAACAGGTGCTGCGGCATGTTTGGTGGCGGATCGGCCACACCAAATTGAATTTCGTACTGGAAAGTCATACAGACTCAACAAGGCCGGAACGGCAATACAACCAACAAATGGAGCCAATGCAGTAACTGTGACGCGCAACGTAGGCACCAGAAACAGTAGGCGCCAAAAACATATTTTGTGGTGTGCTTTTCTGTTGCAGAATCAATTTCTCTCCTTTCCCCGGGGGGCTGTCGACCAGCGTCGCGGTCATAGTGTTCTGGGTTGCCTCAGGTTGTGGTTGCGGTGTGGTGGCAGCGAGCCACTGCAACGCGTCATCATGGCGGCGGACACTCTGACAGTCAAGCTAAAATTTGCCAACAAACTACGCCGCATTCGTGTGGAGCAACCTGTTGACAAGTTGAAAATTTTCTATGTTTTGCGCGACTCCAACTATCCAGAGTACAAGAATATGCTACCGAGCAACTTGGACTTGTTCGAGTTAGCGTACAGCGATGAAGAGGGCGACACCGTTGCTCTTACTGACTCAATTGACTTCAAGGAGGCATTCGCTTTCTTCGCGAATGCAAACAAAATACCTTGCTTTTCAGTCCAGATCAAGAACGAAGCAGGTAGTTACATCCACCACGAAGCATTCGCGGAAGAAGACTTGACGCCGGCCTCTCACAGTCCGCCATCCAACGACAGTGTCGAAGGTTTCGGCGATCGGCCACCGCTGCCAAGTGGCATGAGTCTTCTGGGCAGTTCCGGATCGTACTCTGCATTCCCGAGTGGAAGTGCTTTTAGTTCTCCAGGCCTGGGAGTGCCAAGTCTTGGAGGACTTCTTGCTCCTCAATCCTCCGGTATCAACTTTGGCAATCTCCTGCCTCCAGCAGGATCAGCATCTGATGCCAACGGACTTGGTTCTTCCTCGGATCTTGCCGGATCCAACCTCAGTTCATTATCGCTCGCGTTTGATGGCCATTCCGCGGACCCGACGTTTCAGCGTGATAACTCCGCAGAATCGTTATCCGCTGCACCTTTCAGTTCGTCGACGCTGTATGGTGGAAGTGGGTCTCAGCTCTCCACGTCAGCGCCTTCGTATTCGGGTGCATTCAACAGCAATGCTCCGGCTTTTACTTCTAGCGGCACAAAGCTGTTCAATAGTCAGGGATTTGGATCTCAAGGTCCCTTCTTTGGTCAAAATCAAGTCGACCCACAGCAACGCAACGCTCAGCCTTTCATTCCCGGCACTTCATTGTCCGATGAAAGTGAAAAATCGAGGTATGCCAAATGCGTTCTTTGCAGTTGTGCTCTTGTTGGTCGCAGTTCATGACTTGATGTGCATCTACATTTCCCCCATAGCCGTCCACGGTCGCTAGACAAAGGTCGTGCCACTGTGTCGAGTGATTCGAAGCCGTACTTTCCGAGTTCCCAAAGCCGGCAGCCAAAAACACCACCGAGTACGCGCCAACGTGCGTCACAGGAGGTCACTGGCGCGCCCGCGAGCCAAGCGAGTAAGAACACAACTCCACCGTCAGCGAAGCGTTCAACAACAACACCCACACCCCCGAAGAAAACGCCAGTGAAGTCGGCGCCAACTACGTCTACTTCGAAATCGGTAACACCAGGTGCCGTGTCATGGAAAGCCATTGCAGCCAGTGCCACGAAAAGCGGCGGCGGCAGAAAGATCACTCATGCGACGAAAGCCCCAGCAGCAGGTTACTCCATGATGCCATTTTGTGCCATGGAATGATCTGTTCCCACATAATCTTCTGTGATTGTTCAACGGAATTACAGGTCAATCACTGCCAAAAAAGACTGTTAGCCATCTAGGTGACGGTCAGCTGTCGAGTTTCCTTTCGCCAGTGTACCCGGATACGTTGTTCAGCGAAAAAGATAACTTGAAAGCCATCCATCTTCATCAAAAGCAGGGATTGAATCCTGCCATCGTTAAGCACTTGTTCAAGGGTGCGGCCACGGATGATCGAAGGTATTGTCCTCAACGAAGCGTATCTCGCTTGCCTTTGCCGGTATCATGGTGCTCAAATCGATATTGCAATTTGCTGCAAACGCAGGCAAGAGCGTCAAAACGGGGCCCATGCGGCGCTGGGTGACGGGAAAAATGCGAAGTTGATCTTGCTGGGCCGCGACGGTGACTCTGCAACCGGGAAATTTTGGATGTTGAAAAGTGATGGGGTTGGTATTGTGTCAGTCAACGAGTGCTTCATGTTGTCGGGCTCGCTTCAACAATATGTCTGCTTTTGTACAGAACAATATATATCTCGTCGATCCGCGAGAAAATTACCACGTTCGTGAGATGCTAGGTGTACTTAGCACGAAGACACGAATTGAATTATGTAAAATTGATCTTGTGCACAAATGTAGGTGTTGGTAAAGTCACCCAGAGGTGGATACGTGCGAGTGCGGCATGAACCGTTCGAGTAAGTTCTCTGCTGGGGCTGCAATGGAGATTAGTTCACGAATTTCATGAGATTGCTACTTCTGCGACCTTGTAGATATCGATACAACTTCGAATTTGTGCCTCATCCGAAAATCAAAGCAAATACCAAAAGTGGACGTTACTTTGTAAAATATCGGAGAAACGACAATATTCGACAGTACGTTACAAAGAATGCGATGCGCGGAGCTGTGCTGGTTGCTGATCGTTGATATGCCACGGTTTGTAGATACTTCTGCGAAATACGAAAAAATAACGACGACGACGATGCAGCTTTAGTATTTCGAGTGAAAAGAACACATCAAACTGCTTTTGCTGTCTAGCAATTGTTTGACACTCCAAATATATTTTTGTGCACGCCAACCGCAATTTGCGGCTGGCATGCCTCCATTTGATCTTTGTGCATGGACGGGCTCCCGCGCTTGAAGGTCTCTTCTCTTTACGTTTTTCAACAATAAAATTTCAAAATTCAAAATCATTGCTCCGTGCAATGCGCCTCGTCGAGATGTGGGCTAGTAGTACACCTTGTCTGGCGCTGCGCGAGCGCAGTGTGGTCTAAAGAAAAGGAGGAGTTGTGATTCACAGCATCAGTAGCACGTTTGACGATCTGGTATGGCGCTTGAAGTCTGGCGTCTGAGCTTCAAAATGTTGTCTCGCAATGTTTGCATCAGCACACAAGATCGACGCCATCTGCATTGCACCATTCATTGACGAACCACCAACAAGCAAGCAGATTTCTGTCTGGCATGGCCCAATTCACAGCAGCGGCGTTTGTCGTGCATGTGTACACTACAATTTAATTAAGCGCATTCATTGTCGTCTGATGATGTAATGTAGACAGAGATTAGTCTGAAACATTGGACTACAAAAGCCTTCTTTTAATCAAAACAAGCAAATGAACACTACGTTGACATACGAGAACGACTTTACAGAATTGCAGAATCAGCGATCAAATGCCTCTCGCTGACCTTATTCTACAACAGCCAGCCAGCAGCAGGCTGCCCAATCCAGATTGGATTGGCTGTCGCAGTCAGTGAGTGAACGAACAAACAAACGAACGACAAACGAACGAACGAACGCCACAAAGTTGGAGGGAGTTTTTGAGTTTTTGGAAGCAAGGAGGAGGAAGCATGAAAGCGTGAAGTATACAGTACTTCAGTACTCGAGTATAATGCAAGCCGCGATACTTTTGTCTTTTTGAGTGCCTTCGTTAACGAGGATTCAGAATGCAGAATGATACTGTATACATAGACACAACATTGGCGATCACAGAAGAAAGAAGCAACTCAACCAACAACAACCAACAACACGGACGGCAAGACAAACAACAACGACGGCAACGTTGACTGACTGTGTGAGTGAGTGAGTGAGTGAGTGAGTGAGTGAGTGAGTTGGATGACGGTTTGCGGGGACAGTGAGTGAGTGAGTGAGTGAGAGCGAAGATCGTTTGAGTGAGTGAGGTGGAGAGCCAACGGTGACGCTGAGGGATCGATCGGATTGGGTGGGACTGTGAGCTACCGTGGGTAGCTGTGAGTGAATGAATGAATGACTGAGTGACTGAGCGAGTGAGTCAGTGGCTGTGGGCTGTGGGCTGCGGGCTGTGGCTGACATCCTCAATCAAGATGATGAACGTCGTCGACTTCGTTGTTCGTTCGTTGTCTTGTCGTCGATCATTCATTCATTGTCCGCACGTCCGATTCGTTTGTTCACTGTCCCTCCCTCGCCTCGGCACGCACGCGTTCATTGGTTGCTCTGTCGTCCCGTTCGTTGTTTGCTGCGTGTTGTTCGTTCGTCTTGTTGTTCTGTTGCTGGATGATGTTTTTCGCTGTTTGTTTGTTTGTTTGTTTGTTTGCTTGTTTGTGTGTGTGCTTGTAGGTTTGTGCACCTCCGTTGTTTTGTGGTTTCACTTTAGTTGCGGTGTGAAGTGTTGGAGCGTGAACGAACACAGTGTGGTATTGTTGGTAGTTGTTGACTGTGATGTGCGTCTTCAGTTCCGTTGTACGTGTGGTTGATTGATTAGTGACCTTTTGGTCTGCTGCGAGTTGTTTCGCGCAAACGAGGGCGGTTGACGTCGCTACTTCGAATTGCATAGCCCTCCTTGCTCTTGTGGTCGCTGTGACCCGGAGAGATTCTCTAAATTCTTAAGAACGGAATCTACGTAAGTTTTGGCCGTGTCGTTGCCGCGTCGACCAACGCATCGACGAGCAGACAGGAAAACTGAAGCTGCTTTTGAGCACACACCAACCATGCTGACACACAAGTGAGATTGGGCGGTGTAAGCAGTGAGTTGTTTCTACGCTGCAGGACGTTCACGATGACATCCCTGAAAGATTTCCCGCCCGTCTATTATTTGGACAAAGTCACAGGGAGTGGAGTGAAAGTATGGCTGAAGCCAGATGTGCAGAGCGGGGACCTGAAACTTTACAACAAAGTGTCAATGTTGAAAAAGAACGTTGTGCCCTTTCAAGTTTTGAACGTGAACAACATCACGAACTTCCAACTGCGTAAGGATGTGGACCTCATCGTAACAATGAAAGACGAGAGTCGAGAGCGATTCCGGTTTTCCAGTCGCAAGGAGGCAATGTCCTGGGCAACTCTCGTCAAGAAATTCAGGAAAGAACACAAGCAAGCAGTGAAGCAAAAAGCCCAGAACAAACGTTCTGACTCAGTGAGCAGCGAGAACATGATCAGCAGCGCGGAAGCCATCATCCTGAAACTCCGCAACGCCATTAAAGAAAGTGGCACCGATCTTGCGGAGGCATTTTTAGCAATCGATGCGGATGAAAGCGGGTCGATAGATCGAGGCGAATTTCGAGAGTTAGTTCTCAGCATTGTTTCTTTGACAGACAAAGAGTTTACCATTCTTTTCTCAGTCTTTGACGCTGACGGAGACGGAACTATCAACTACGACGAGTTCAACAGTTTGCTGTTCGCTGACGAACCTTCATCATCTGAGGACGAAACTCCCGCCGCTCCCGCAGATGTTGCTACTCCCACAGCACAGCCTACACGGGGTCTTGACCCGCAGGCGTTGCAAAATTTGAAGGAACAACATGCCGCGGAAGTGTCCAAGATTAAATCTGACCACATGTCAATTGTGGATTCCTTGAGAAGGAAAATGGACGAGAATCAAGCTGAAGCAAACAACGAGATATCAAGTCTACGTTCTCAACTACGCCAGAAAGAAAATGCAGCCGCTACACGCGAGCGTGAGCTTCAAGAGGAGCTGGATGAGTTGAAACAAGAAGTCGAAGAACTCAAGGCCGGGACCGATGACGCCCGGAACGATTCTAACGCCCTGAAAGAGCAAGCAGTGTTGCTTAAACGAGCCGAAAAGCTCAAAGCAGCTGCGCAGGATAAGCTTAATCAGGCAACCAGGGAATTGGAAGAAGAGCGACAAGCAAAGAAGAGTCTCGAGGCGAACATGGCCAAAGCTCGCCAAATGTTTCAGGAACAGAAAGATGCCTTGCAAAATCAAGTGGATGAGCTCAAAAGGGACTTAGCTGACACCAATGAGTCGTTCAGTATGTTACAAGTGGAGAGCGACATGCACAAAGCTTCTGCTCAGCAGAACGAGAGATTTTCAGAAGAGAACAGTGTTCTGCACGACCAGCTGTCGCAGGCACAGGTGCAACTTGCAGAGCAGGCCCGCGCAGCCGACGAAGCTGTTGCTGAAGCCGCGGATGTCGCTGACAAGCTTCGTTCCGACCTTCGAGCGGCCCACGAAGAGTCAGACGATCTCGCCGCTCGCTTGGAAGAGTCGGAGGAACTTGTGCAGGAGCTTCGAGAAAAGATTGCAGAAGATGCCGAAGATGCCCTCAGGGCTGCGGAGCAAGCTGCTGCGTTGCACAAAGAGCTCAAAGATGAAATATCCGAGCTGAAGTCGTCACACAGAGGGACAAAGCAGGAAGCTACCTCCGAAGCCCAAAATCTTCGAGCACAAATTAAGTCTTTGGAACGGCAAGTGGAACAGAAGAGTGATCTTTTGTCAGATGCTTTAGCTGAAAACAGCAACCTTGTGAACGACATCGCCAGTTTACGTGAACAACTGTCAGTCGCCAGTGCTGAGGATGTTGAGAAACTGCGCGCGACTGTGTCTACGCTTTCATCTGATCTGCGCCGCGAGAGAGCTCGATCTGCCAAGCTTGCCGCTGAGAACGACTCGAAAACGACGATCCTGCGAGAGAAAGGTCTCTTAGACGAGGACACCGTTGCAGACAACCATGGCTCGCGGGATCGTTTCGAGGTTGGGGATGTTGTTGAGTGCCGATTGCACGGCACGAAGGAACGCGCATGCTGCATTGTGTACGAAGTTTTTGACGAGTCATATGGCGTCCAAGTGATTGGACAAGACATGAAGCTCGAGCAAGTTCACGCGGACGACGTTCGCAAGGCCGCTTGGATTCGAGTGGACGACATGAACACTCTCATCGCCACACAGCAAACATCCTCTGGGGGTCAGTCACCAACCAACCGCTTCGAGCCGAGCGCGAGCATCAAGATTGCCACTCTTGAGACGAAATTGCAGTCAACTGAGGAGTCTCTGCGCAACGTACAACGCGACGCGGTGACGGCTATTTCCGCTGTTTCCGCTGCTGGAAGGGGTACTGCAAACGGCGAGCAGTTGGCCGCTGCGCTTCGAGTGTTCGAATCTCGACTGGCTGCTGTTGAGTCGGAAACGCAACAGACCGCGATGGCGCAGGTGACGCAGCAAGTTGCTCGCGCGGAGGAGCGCATTGCCGCGGAGCGAGATCGTGTGGTGGCTGCCACGAAAGCCGAAAGTGAGGCGCTCCTTGAGCGGCTTACCGCAACTCTAACAGACACGCGAGCAAAGTTCACTAATGAAGTCGAACGACTGACCGAGGCCTTGGAAAAAGAAAAGTCAAGGGCGCGATATCTCGAGGACGATTTGGAGAAGCAAAAACTGTATAACTCGTCAATAGCAGGACGAATGCAAGCTCTAGCCCTGGTGCGCCTCTTCGCTCGCCGCAGAACACAGCGAAAGCAAAGAGCCTTAATTACCTGGCAGCGTGCCGCAGACGTTGCGCTCATCCAGAAACTTCGGCATCGGTGCTCTGAGTTGGAGCGTGAAAAGCTACGTTTAATTGAACAGACCATCAGGCAAAGCGGTGCAACGTCCAGCGAAGGAGATGACTTCGATGGACATGTAGACGATCGTCTTGGGATTAGTCACCGATCACGGCGCGCGAGTAGTCCGCAAAGTTCATTTGCTGCTCCATCTGGGTTCTCAAATGCTCAACCGTCGCGACGTCAAAACGCCCACGTCATCGACTCCACGATCGATGGCGATGCACTGTTCGATGGACTTTCGGCTGCGCTTTCGACCTTGAACTTGCCCAACGAGTATGCCGCTGTTTTAGATGCTGCTCGCGATAAAGCATCAGCAGCTCTGCGGGCTGTTCGCGACGCTGCGCAAGAGTATCGACAGAGCGCCGTGGATGCAATGGATCGTGCCGATTCACTTGACAGAGACTTGCAGGCTACCAAAGCGCAAGTGCGGGAGCTGGAGACGCAGTTGTCAGACGCGTTACAGAAAGCAGTGAAGGATGCTGAGGACGCGGAGGCTGCACACAATAACAGTCTGCATCAGCTGTCCCAAACACTGCAGGATGCCAAGCAAGACGAAAAGCAACGTGCAGTGGCAGCAGTTCGTTCACGATATCGTGCAGAAGCAATCGCAGAGGCCGAAGGGCGTGCAGAGGATGCGAAAACCTATCAACAGGAGATTGCAGCGTTGAAGCGTGAAGTTGCGGACATGAAAAATACCGCAGCCGAGCACAAGCTGCGCGTTGAGCGAACAGCACAAGAAGCAGTTACTCACACCCGCGAAGCGTTTGAAGCGGCAAAGGAGCAGCTAGACAAAGCACATTCGAATGAAGTTCACCGTCTGCAGGTTGACAATGAACACACAAAAGCGGATGCAACCTCTCAACTCACCGACGCTCATGCTCGTGTGGAGCGTGTCAAAGCGGAGTTGTACGAGGCGCTTGCAGAGCACAAAGCTGCTTCAGCCAACTCCACACATGGTCTTGAAATGTCTAAGAAGGAGCATGATCATATTCTTCGGATGAAAGACGTTGAGCGACAACTGGCGCTTGAAGAGCAAAGGAATCAACTGGCGGCGGAACGGTCTGCTGCTGAAACTGAACTCAAAGCTGCGCACTCGAAGGCTCTGACCGAGATGGCAAAAGAGCACGAAGCAGAACTGCTCCGCAAGCATGAACAGTTCACCAAGGAACTGTCTGTGTTGAGCGAGGACAGTCGTGAGCTGTTGCTGAAGAAGTTGGGCCACCAACACACGGAAATGCAGGAAGCGCACGAGGCACGGTTGGCAGCTTTGGCAGCTCACGCCGCGGAACAGGCAGATGCCACTGCTCAAGAAATGAAGGATCTCGCTGAGCGCCATCAAGGTGACCTAGAGTCCGCCCACAAGCATTACGACGAGATTTTAGACGCCACAGGTACTGCGTCCAGTGTTGCAGCCGGCGATGCTCGCCATGCGAAGAGGTACCAAGAACGGCAAAACGCGAAAATGTATCGATCTATTCAGGCTGTTATCGAAACAGAAGTGTCCGCTGCTGACGCCGAGGAACTAAAGAAACTTACGTTGGAAAGTATGGTGGAAGCTTTGCAAACAGAAGTAGTGCAAACGCTAAGAGAAACAGAGGAGTTGGAAGCGGAATCGGAAGCGAATGACACTGAAGCTCGTGCTCAAATGACAGAGCTTCACAACAAGCACCAACAATTGCAAGCTCGTCTTGATGATGCAACAGCCGCGCATGCGGAGCAAACCCAACGCATGCAAATGACCGCGGAGGAGCGTGCTGCTGCTGACCAACAGGAGCTCGCAAAGGTGCAAGAAGTGTGTCAAGAGTTGGAGTCACAGCTGGCTGATGCCAAACGTGATGTTGCTGTTGCTTCAAGTGTGGGTCTCAGCCAAGCCGACATAGTCGCATCAGTAGCGCGACCCCTGTTGGCTCAACAACAGCTGCGTGACGCGGTGTCCACTGCCGCTGGTGACGGGCGTGATGCATATGGCGTTGCAATTGACCCATCGCTGCGCATGGCTATGAAACGTCAAGCAAGTGCCCTCAACGAAGTTGTCGAGGTCGCTCGTGAATGCGGCCATGTGAAAAACGAGAACGCGTCATTGCGGCAGGCGCTGCAAGATGCCGCTGATCGAATGTCTCGCGAGCATGAGGCGTCCAATGAACAAATTTCGGATCTGCAATTTGCGCTGAGAAACGCAGAAGAACGACTGAAAGAAGCACAGAGACACCATGACATGGAGGTTTCACAGCTGAAAGAAGAAGCCGCTGTGGAGCTCGATAAATCGATGGCGCAGCATGAAGACGCCCTGCAAGCCTTCGCGACCGAATTTGACGACTCAACATCAGAGGCCCGTGAGTCGGCTGCTGCAGCAGCGTTGGCGATGGCCGCACAGCACCGTGAACACATCGCGGATTTAGAGCTCGAGCACCAGATCCGTTTGGACGAAACAGTGTCGGACTTTGAACAACGGCTTGAAAGAGAAGTCTCAGAAGCTGACCGCAGTCGAGCTGAGCTCGCGCGGGCAACCGAAGCCGCACACGCCCTATCGTCACAGTTATCTCAGCGTGAATTAGATGCAGTGAAAGAACGTGAGAGACTTGGGTATCAACGACAAACTCTTGAGCACGAACTTGCCAGCTTACAAGCGGATGCAGCACGCGAGATTGACGCAGCAAACACCGCCCATTCCCAAAGTGTTGCCCATTTGCAAGACTACCGATCCATGTCAGAGGCACAGCTTGCAACCGTCAAGGCGGAGGCCAACAAAGCACAATCTGAATTACGGAGTGAGATCGATGCTGTGCAGCGTCACCTCAAAATGGCCGTGGCCCAACACGCCAAAGCCATCGAGGACGAACGCAGTGCGGCAATGGCCGACACACAAAAACTGGAAGATGCTCTTGAGCGCGAAACTTCAGAGTGCCGGATGTTGGAAACATCACTTCGCGATTCACTGCACCGTCACGAAGATCAGCTGGGGCAGTCAACTCGCGAGCGCAAGCATGTGTTGAACATTCAAGAGCTAACTTTCGACAAGGAACGAATCAGTTTGGAGGCGAAATGTTCCCAGTATTCGCAAGAAGTCAACGCGACATCAACTGCGCTTGCCGACGCACAGGCCCAGCTTGTCCACCGCAATGGTGATGTACTGCGACTCGAATCTGCGTTGGTCGAAGCGCAGGAGGAACATTCAGCGGCGGTAGCTGCGCTGCAAGAGGAGCTCGATGCTGCTCGCGACGCCGTGGAAGACGAATCACGCACCGCAGCAGCCACCGTAGCATCGCTTGAAGCTCAACACGCGACAGCTGTTGAAGTCGCCGCCGAGCGTACTCGCAATGCAGAATTGCTTCACGAAGCGGCTCTGCAGGACGCCAGGCGAGTGCACGAACAGGAGCAAGCTGCCGCACAGGCCAACTACGAGAGAATGCTTCGTGAATACTCGGACAAGTCTCGCGAAGAGCAGTTGCGCTCCGTTGAAAAAGCGCAACTTACCGAGTCTCGACTCCAGGCTTCAATTGAGGAGAAAGATGGGGAAGTGGAATCGTTGCAAGTGTCTTTGTTTGCCGACAAAAAGCGTTGCGAGGATGAACTGCGAGCTGCTCAAGCAGCAGCCGAAGAGCGCTTGCACGCTGCCGAGCAGCGTGCAGCACACGAGGTTGAGCTCGTTCGATTGGACGGAGAGAAAAGGCTGCTCGAGGAGCACCACGCTCTACAGCTGGCCAAAGAAGAATGGAAGCGGGTTTCCGAAGCAAATAAAGAGGCCATGTCCAGGCAAGTGGCTCATGCAGAGGCGATGGAAGTGGAGGCACGCAACGCACGCACTAACTTACAAGAGCAAGTTAACCAAATGGATCTCGAAAGAAGTTCTTGGAAACTCCAAGAGGCAGAAACCCGGTCGCAACTGATAGCTGAACACAAGCAGGCACTTGCTGCTGCGGCGCAAGAGTTTCAAGAGAAGCTGTCAGCCGCGGAGACACTTCAAGCAGAACTTGTCACAAAGGCTTCCAGCGACGCTCTGTCACACACGCACGAGGTACACGCACTTGAAAAGAAACTCATATCGCTCGAAGCCCAGCGCGACACAGCGCTGCAACGAGTCGCCGACCTAACCGAAAGGGTGTCCGATTTGACGATGTCCCATAAAGAGGATCAATCACGCTGGGCAGCTGTTGAAGCCGAGCTCAAGGCCAAGTTTGCGGCTGCTCAATCGCAGTTTGAAGTTGCCAACCAAGAAGCAAGCGATGCGTACGATGACATGCGAACGGCTCTTGAGAGCCGTGTCCAAAGCCTCGAGGTCCAAGTTCAAGATGAACATGAGGCGGCCGAGGGACTTGCTGCTGACCTCCAAGCTACGAAAGCTCAGCTCGCAAGAACGAAAGAGGACGCAGATCGCGAGGTTTCCCAGCTTCGCTCTCGTGGGGAATCATACAGTACTGCCCTCAAAGAACTGCGAGCGGAGACAAACCAACTGGCACAACTGAAACTTGAGGCGGAACAACATCACGCTGAGGCACTTCGAACTCTGAAATCAGAGCATCAGCATGCTCTGCGCGAGTTACAACTCTCCCACGACAAGTTCCTCTCGGAGAAAACGGGATCACTGGAAGGCGTCCTTCAAAAAGAGCGAATGGAACACTCTTACCAGTTGAAAGCCAAGGAAGCTGAAGTTGTTCAAATGCACATGCAACATTTAGCCGCCATAGACAACTTGAAGAGCTCTCTTCAAAGTGATGCGAAAGAAGCTGAAGCCGCTGCTGCCCTCGAGCACCAACGTGAGGCTGCTGTCCACGCAGAGACAACACAACACCTTGAGCACATTGCCGAGACTAAGGGGGCACAGGTAGATCAACTACAGGCCCGATGTGAGGAGCTGACCGCTGCACTGCACACGCAGCAGCAAGAAAGCCGCGATGCGGATCAACGAATGATGGAGGCACGAACAGAGCTGGAGCGTGAACTGGCCGAGGTACGCAAGACCACTGACGCGGAGTTGGCGCAGATGCAGACATCACTGAGCTCGGAACTAGCAGCTGCTCATGCTGATGCTGCGAGGCGACTGGATGAAGCCTCTGCAGCCTTTGACCGCAAACGTTCGGAGATCACTAGCAAGTTCCAGTCAGATATGGATGCTGTCACAAAGCAGTCATCGTCTGAGATTTCTCAACTGCGAAGAGAAGTGGATGCAGCGCGTGCCGGAGCTGCAGAGTCAGCTCGTCTTGTCGCGGAATCTGAGAGTGCTCGGCAATTGGTGACTGCACAGTGCAGCGATCTGCAATCACAAATTGAGGTGCTTAGCGGGGACCATGCGCAGCAGATGACGTTTTTGCGCGAAAAACTCGACCAAACTGAAACCGCTTTGGCAGCTGCGGACAACCAACTTCGAGAAGCGGAGCGCGCACATGCCTCCAGCATTAAAGCTCTGAGCGAGCAGGTGGATCACGAGCGATCATCAGCTGCAGCAGTTGAAAGCAAGCTGCACAAGGCGCAACTGCATTTCCATCAGCAGTTGGCTGCCGTCAAAAGCGACTGGAGTGCCGAGAAAGCTTCTTTGCAAAAGGCTGCGTCGCAAGAAATCGCTGATTTGCGCAGTCAGTTATCCGACGCCATCGCTGAGCATCGCGTCGTTCAAGAGCAGCAGCGCCACGAAGCCACCCGATCGCTGGCAGCTGTCGAAGCTGCTCAACTGAAGCGCATTTCCGAATTTGAAGCATCTGTTCAAGCAAAACAAAAAGAAATTGTTGAACAGCTTCAGGCCGACTTTAAACGAGACTTCGAGGGCCAACAACAAAAACACGAGAGCCTTCTGTCACAAGAACGCGAAGCCGCCGACGCTGCGCAGGCCCGACTGCGCGACGCTCATAAACGCGCCATGGCCGAGCTAGAGGCCAAGGGACAGGCTCAACTTCATCGCTTGACCGAAAACGCCCGCATCGAACGTGACTCATTGACGGCCGCAGCTGCAACAGAAGCGGAGGAATATGAACACGCAATTTCCGAATTGGAAGAGTCTGCCCGTCAAAGGTTGGACGTCGCTGAACGCACCTATCAGCTGGAGTTGTCTTCACTCGAGGATCAAGCCACGCTCGACCGTGAAGAGAGTGAGAAAGCGTTGCGAGAGGCCCGTCAAAAGGAAGTCGACGAAGCAAGGCGCTGGGCAGATAAGCTCAAGTTTCAAGCCTTGTCATACGAAGGCGAGACCTCACGACAAAGAGAGCACTTCCAACTTTTAGTTCAGTCACTGAACAAGGATCGCGAGGCTGCTGCTCAGCAAGCTCATGAGCTCCGCCAGCGAATTGGCGCCACAAGCGAAAGCCTTGCTCAATCGCAAAGCGTTGCCCGCGAAACCGCTGAACAACTGCAGGTAACGAAGATAGCTCATGAACATGCCAGCAAGGAGCTACAAACCGCGCTTCAGGAAAGAGCTGATCTCGAAAAGCGGTACGCAAGCGACCTGGAACGAGTTGCCCGAGAACAGCAGGCCGCGTACAGCGAGGCTCAGGCCAAAATTGCAGAAGCGAAACGCCTGGTGCACAAACAAGCTGAACAAGCTGTAGAAGAAGCTGTTCTGGTGCAGCGGCAGGGACACATTCGTGAACTCCAGGCGGTGGAAGCCCGCGAGCAACAGTTGAAACGACATCTTGACTCGCAGATTCAAGAAGTGAATGCAACAAGGGCTGCGAAATCGAAGCTGGTTTTGCAAGCTAAAAAAGAAGCCGACAAGTACCGCTCAGAGATCGCATCGACGAAGTCTGAACTGATGGCCGTCTCTGCCGACTTCAAAAAGCGTTTAGTAAAGGCAGAGGCTCGGGAGAAAGAGAGAGCACAGGCCCTGCAGCAATCTGTGCAACAAGCAGACGCCCTCAACAACGAGGTGGAACGACTGCGAGCAACACAGCAAGAACTTGCACTTCAAGCAGAGCTCGCGGAAGCAGATCGCGCCCATTTTGAGCAGCTTCATGATAGCGCCGTACGAATTGCTCAAACGAATTTGATGCAGGATCGTCAATCCGCCATTGATGTCCTGAATGACGAATTCGGTCGCATCATGCACCAATCCATGCTATCTGATTCACAACAGAAGAAACTACACAATTCGTTGGCTTCAAGCCAAAATTTGGCCAACGCTACTCCCAGTGTTGATGGCACGACGACACTGCTCCCTCCTCCCGTCCGTAGCGTCAGTAGTTTCACCCCCGCTAAGATGACAGTAGATCAACTGCAGCTTCCCACACCACAACAGGGTTTCAGACCGCAGTTTGGTATTGGAAGCAACTTTGCCTTTCCCAACCCTGACGCTAGCTTTCTTGTCGGATCGGCCCAAACGCCATTGGCACCCAACAACGGGTCCCCCTCGAAGAGAGCGAGCTCCAGGCCGAATGCCTCGCGCACATGATGTCAGCAAGTGCCCTTTCGGGACTAGTTAGCACGCTTACACGGCGGCAGCAGTTTTCAAATTTCAATAACATATAAGCTATTTCTATACGCTCATTGATTCGTGACACACAACGCGCGGCACTACACTCTCCACTTCATAACTTTTGTACAAGAGTCGACGAGGCTGCAGGTGGCTCACGTTTTTACGTTAGAGTCAACGGGCATGCGTTGTGGCGGACTGGGACATACGCGGTTCGTTCTTGTTTACTGTTTTTTCTTGGCCATGTCCGATTTGCGAACTTGCTTCGTAACCAAACATCCCAATACATAACCAAAGATAATGCCAGAAACAATGATCAACACAAGGGCCGTCATGCGGTGACTTTGAACTTTCGGCCAAGCTACTAATTGGCGCTGTATGAACTCCACTATAGGAGCGTAGAACTTCAATTCAGGTTCCACAGGTTGGTGATCCACGTGGTGACTCTTAAGCCACTTTTCATCCTGTGAATGTTCGACGATTGCGAGAAGGCTTTTGGCCGTGAGTTCGTCGCTACAGGTCACAACGGGCAAGCAAAGGGTTAAATATTTGACTCAATCATTGTCCTCGAACGAGCTTGCAGAGGAAAACTCACTACTCGGGCACCAACGCACGGATCGAGGTACGGTATCCTTTGGAGAACAACGCAATGAGCTCCGATGCACCTAATTTGGGGTGCCGAGCAACGTCAAATCTTCGCCGACACCACGCCGCGTTTGCAGAGTCGGCACAATTAACATGAGCCGCGATTATCCCCCGCTCTCTCAGTTCAGGCGCTGCCGCCTCGAGAACTGCGGGGATGATATCGCCGCGGTCTAAGTCAAAGTGAACAAGCCAGTCTCCTGTTGTAGCTCCAGAGGCGGCTTGCGTTAAATGTTCGAAGTTCGCTGCAGTCAGCTCGGTAATGGCAGCATCTTTAGCCACGGCGCCACTGAGCGTGATTGAAACGGTTGCCACTGCTAGGGCAGCTTTGAGCATTGTTGGCGCCGAAGTTATGTAACGGAACAAGATCAAAGTGCAGTGCAAGTATAAAAAACCACGAACTTCCACATTCAACTTTGGGTAACAGATCGGTTTTTGAACGCACTGTGTGTTGTTTTCACGTGATGCTGCTATAGTCGACCTCGTTTCTTCGAAGGTCGCGGCGCACACTCACTTGCCGTGCAGAACCAACGCCGTCGCGCTCTCGACCTCGGGGGTTGCCAGCAAGTGTTGTTGCTACTTTTCCCGCCTTGCCGCCGGTGTCCGTCATCTTCTCTTGGAGCCCTGAATGCGAAACCCTTATCACCGCTCACGTCGTGATGTTCAACCAACCGGGAACCGGGCGTTTTGCGGCTCAATCTACGTTCGACAAGCAACAAGCCCATACCCGGGTATCTTCGTCTCCATAAGTCCTTGTCGTGCTCGCTTTCGTACACCGTACTTGCATTTGTTTTCACGTCACCATCGCAACTATGGTCGTCGCTTCGCCTTCGTCGTCGCTATCGTCGCCATTGCCACATTGTCGCTATCGTCGTGATCATCATCGTGTCGTTGTGGTCGTTGTGGTCGTTGTGGTCGTCGTGGTCGTCGTGGTCGTCGCAATGGTCTTCGTCGACGTTGATGTCACTGTGTTTTATCGTTGTCGTCGTCGTCGTTGCGTCGTTCGAGAGTCGTCGTCGTCGCGTCGTTGTCGTTCGTTGTCGTTGTGTTGTGTTGGCAAAGCGAGATGGCTGGCGGCTGCTGAGGCGCTTCCCCACTCACTGACTGACTGCCTATCTAATAGATACTCCTGGGCTACCCACTCATTTGTCATTGGTTCGTTCGTTCACCCACTCACTCGTTACCCATTGACCATTGATTTGATGGATTGATGGATTGATTGATTGAATGAATGAATGCTGTAAGTGTCCTAACCACTGAATCTACATTTAAAACCACTGAATTGACCCTTGATTGACCACTCACTGAACATTGACCAGTGACCGACCTCACTGTGTGCTGTGTGTCAACGAACGAACGTTGTTGGCTGTTGGTTGCGTTGCCAACAAAGCGAAGACAAAAGAAGACAAATAACGTACAACGAACAACGAACAACGAACAAAGAACGAAAACAACGAACAACGGAAGAACGTCGTTCGTCGTAGTTCGTCCTCGCGTGCGGGCGTCGTGGCGGCCTCTCTCCTGAGCTGTGCCGACGGTGCGACTGACTGCTCCGTGCAAAGACGCGGGCTGCTTGAGGCGTGTCGTGGACCACCTTTTGTTGTTGTGCTTTCTCCACACATAGTGGGTGAATTGTGTTGCTGTGTCAGCATCGTCGAAGTGGACTGACCGACGAGAGGACCTTATAGGAACACGCCCGCGGTCTGTTGCGGGGCCATCGTTGGTGGGCGATCGTATTGAGTCAACGTGATCGTGGCAGAGTACGTGCCATTAATGTAATGGACTGGCTGAAGTTGTGAATTAAGGCAGCACCGCCGAAAACTGGGTAAATTACAAAAGTGATCGCAGTTCTCCGGCAATTCTTGTGCATTTCTAAGCCAAGGTCCTTCGTTTAGGTTTCTCGTGTTGGTTTGACAACACGTGGCACCAATGAAGAACATTTTCCTTCAGGTTGCTGCTGGCGCAGCTGTTGCTGCCGTTGCCGTTGCTGACGGACCTGTCCCACAGTTCTTGAGCGAGCAGACGCGTAAGCATCCTACTAAGGTAGAAAACCACGATCTCCGCGCATTTGCTCGAAGAGAGTTCGGTTCGAAGAAGGACCAGGCGTTAGTATCAGTCGTCACGAAGAAGTGCGCAGCTGATACTGAGAAGTTTCAGAAAGGCATTCACTGGGAGTTGCAAGGCCTAGCGACAGACGCGTCTCTCAAACGTAGTGTTATCGGTGAATTTGGATGCCTCCACCCCGGCTACGCTCCGATCTGTGAGTTCGTGTTCGGATCGGACATCAACGAGAAAGACTGCCAAATCTTTTTAATACCTTCGAGTGGCAACATTCTTCGCTTTGAGGGCGATGCGACAGAAAAAAATCTGAAAAACTTTGTGCAAGAAGCACCTCAGTCGGCGGCGGTACGTTCGAGGTAATCCACGCACTGCGGCCCCTCATTGTGTTCACATTCCGCCCGCCCCCATAGGTTGACACTTCAGCACAATTCAGATTTGACTGGGTTTCGGCTGCGATTGAATACGACAACCTATCTTCTGATGTACGTTACTTTGTTTCTTCCAAGCCATGTATGCAGTCTGTAGCAATGACTTTGTGTGACATGGTGCGCAGATCTCCACGCTGGTCAACGTATATCCTGCCATTACCGCTACCGGATTCACTGTGGGGGTCGCTGCCGGTTTCGTGGTGTCAAAGCTGTTGTGAGCAGGCATGGTTTTTGTGCAGTAATATTATTCAGTGTTGTTGAGTAGTTTTCGTCCAATTTGGTGTTTGAATCAACCGCTCTATGGTCTGACCAGCACTAGTGGCCGTTGCACTGCGTTGAAACACGGGAAGTTTCGTTCCGATAAATTTCGTTGCGCGCAGCGTGCAAGAGGTCTTTCGACACTGACACGGAAACTGAAGTGATACTGCTTACTCTCACACAAACACTTGAATAATCTGTTACGACATTGATTTTCACAAAAATGGATTTCGCTCCACATCAGCTGTGACAGTTGCCTAGACGAACCAGCAATCGTCTCAGGGCCGCGTATGTACAAACGATGAGGCAACAATACGGTCACACGGCAACTGTTGGTACCTTCGGTTTCGATGCGGGGCGACTGGAGCCTCGCGAAAACGGGTTTGATTCGGCATCCTCGGATTGCGCCTGTCAGCATCGTGGATATGAGCATCGACACCAGCATCCAGAAACATTGCACATTGTTAACGCACCCCCCGATTTGCAGGAGAAGAGTTTTTGGACCCAATCTTCATCTGCACATACACAACCAATGAGAGGAGCGTTGGCGTCGCAGCGGGCAACACGGATCTGGACGGCGGACACTACCTTCGCCCCAAGTTCCTTGAAGCCGTTGCTCATGCGTGCTCCAAGATTCGTGAAACCAGCTCGCATCTTGTCCACGACAGCTGTTCCGCCCGAGTTTTTCGCTGACACAACCAAAGCGGAGGGGATATGAGACAAGCAGACTCACTACGAGGAAATCGCAGTTGCAGTCGACCAACCTGCTTCTGCAGCAGCTGCCGCTGCAGCTGCCTGTGCTTCTGCGCACGCTTCGGCGTTCGCCTGCATGTAGCATACGGGCAGTTAACTCGACCTTAAATTTTTGCGGAGGAAGACGGCTGAAACGCGAAAAGACCAACCTCGCCGCAAACTTTGCATGCTTTGCTGAAGAAGTTCTTCTTCGCATATTCATGTGGAGCGCTTGGAGCAGCTTTGTAATCTTGCATTTGTTCCTCAATGTCACTGTTCTTTTGGCCCTTTTTTCTAATCTTGCATTTATCGTTTATGATGAATGCCAGAATGTACCTGCGCACGAAATAGCGTACTGTTGATTCGCATGCCCACTGTCACGGAGACAACAGACAATGCTCGCTAACTTACAGAACTCCAGGCAAGAGCATCAGGATGAAGTCGAAGGCCACAGCAACAACAAAATAGTTGCCAATTTCGTAGTGGTAAGCGATAAAACCGCACACTCCAATGACAATGTAAAGGGTCCCCTTGAAGAAAGGCCTGCGCAACCGAAATAATGCAAGTTCACTCAAGTTCGGCTCCTGAACTCCAAAATTCAGATCAGTCACACAACTTGCGGGCAGACGCACCCATACGACAGAACTTGGTCAACCTTCGTCGCGCAGGCTTTTGTTCCAGAGCAGCACTTGAAGCAGCAAACAACCTCGCAAAAGAATGTGAGACAGCCACCAACAATGGCGAGCGAAGCACACCCCGGCGTTGAGAACTGATTGAAAGCCATGCCAACGACAATGGCAGAACAGAGGAAGCCAGAAATGCGTGCCCACGTGTACAAAGACTTGAACTTGACATCCTTGGTAGAATCTTTCAGTTTGCCTTGCACCTGATTTTTCAGCATGTTGCCCATCACGCCTTCCATGATTGCGGACGTTCCACTTACGGTTTGGAAGTCAAGCCAAAAACTCAGTCACAAATTGTTGTTTCAATAAAGTATATTTGTTTCAGCTTGTTCAATTGAGTGCATTTGTTTTAGAGTCGTGCTGTTCTATTTTTGCTCTCGTACCAGCGAGTGCACCAAAGAACACACGACGAAGCAACCAACCAGATAAACTGCAACATAGACAATTCAAAGAAAGGAGACGACAGACGGCAAACGAAAAGACGTCAATGGATTCACGGACGATCGGGCGACCGTGTGGCTGACGCATGAGAAGAACACGAGAACGCGAGAATCACGGGAAACGAGAACCACCTGACACGCACGACATCATACTCGAGTACATACAACATACCAACACAAGTTGTGCTCTCAAAGCTAATTTTGTCATACATACATCGATCATGAATAGAAAACAGCAGACACCACAACTGACAGTATGACAGACACCAAGCGTGTCGTGTATGTTTGTTCGTCATGTTGTCAAATAACAAAAGACGTTCGTTCGTTTGTTCGTTCGTTTGTTCGTTGTTTGTTCGTTCGTCATCAGCAGTAATCATCAGCAAACGGCGTCACTGCGTCGCTGTCGTTCGTCGCTGTGTGAGTGTGGGTGAGTGAGTGAGTGTGCGAGTGAGCCTCTCAAGGTGAAGGTCAGTCAGTCAGTCAGTCACTCACTCAGTGGTCAGTCAGATAGTGCCACTGACCGCCAACAACAACGCAGAAAGTACGCGAGTGAGTGACGGTGAGTGAGTGAGTGGCTGTGAGTGAAGGTCTGTCTGATTCGTGTGGTCGGTAGTCCGTCCGTCCGTACAGTGAGTGAGTGGCTGGCAGTGACAGTGACGACGCCTGACTGACTGACCTGATTGAGAGTGGGAGTGGACGGACAAGACAAGGAAGAAGTCGTGTTATGCTAAACAT
>ENA-OWNT01002127-OWNT01002127.1-seawater-metagenome-genome-assembly--contig:-NODE-2127-length-21505-cov-2.976526_pt1 | contig 21505 bp, 16 predicted proteins | sample MGYA00238136_ERZ651165 | MGnify/ENA primary metagenome ERZ651165 (study PRJEB26861, sample SAMN08777766) | seawater metagenome | isolation source: coastal seawater | place: USA: Florida | collected...
ACGCGGGCCCGGTGCCCCGCTGCCACGAAAGCGCGTGCAAGGGTCAGGGCCCGCGACAGGTGCCCCGTCCCGAGAAGGTGGGTGACGACGATCAGGACCTTCACCCGGCGTCCTCCCTCGTGACCAGCCGCACGGGGTCGCCTTCCGGGCGCAACCGTTCGCCGTCGAAGGTCAGCACGAAGAGGCGGTTGCGCTTGACGCGGAAGGGGGCGGGGCCGTCGAACTCCCAGTCATGTGCGCGCGCCAGCAGGATGCGCATGACGCCGATGTGGCAGACGGCCACCGCGTCGCGGGTCAGCCCCACAAGCCAGGGTTCGAGCCGGATCCACAGGTCGCGCGGGGACTCGCCTCCGGGCGGGCGATAATCCCAGCCCCAGTGCTCGATATCGCGAAACCCGCTCTCCGGATCGGCCAAGAGGTCGGCGCCATGCAGCCCCTCCCATGCGCCCCAGTTCATCTCGATCAGCGCCTCGTCGGTGCGTGGCGTCTGCCCGGTCAGCAGTTCGGCGGTCTGGCAGGCCCGCAGCAGAGGGCTCGACCACAGCTCGGCGCGGTTCCAAGGCTCGGGCAGGGTGAGTCCGGCGAGGGCCCCGGCGCCCTCGGCGTCCAGCGGGATGTCGCTGCGGCCCTGGATCCGGTGGGCGCGGTTCCACGCGGTCACACCGTGGCGCAACAGGGCAAGCCGGATCATGCGGTCGCCCCCGCGAGGGCCCGGATCGCGGGCAGCAGGGTTTCGCGCGCTGCGGGCAGCAGGTGGTGCGCGGCCACGTGGGCACGGCCGCGTTCGCTTTCGGCCTGCCGCGCCGTGCGGTCCGCCAGCAGCGCGTCGATCCGCCGGGCGAGCGCAGTGGCACCCTCCTCCAGCGGAGTGCCGGGGGTGGCGAGCACGTCGCGCACCCCGGGACGGTCCTGCGCCACCACGGGCAATCCGGCAGCCTGCGCTTCGAGATACACCATGCCATAGGCTTCGTTCACGCCGGGCCAGACAAAGGCGGCGGCGCGGGCATAAGCGGCGGCCAGATCCGGGCCATCGAGCCGGCCCAGCAGGCGCACGCGGTCACCGTATGGCGCCATCAGCGCGGCGATTTCGTCGCGGGCCTCGCCATCGCCGACAATCTCCAGCCGCCAGTCGGGGTGGCTGAGCAGGCCCAGTACCTCGGCGATGACCCGGTAGGAGGCGAGCTTGTCGCCCTGCCGCATCCTGCCCACGGCCAGCAGGGTGGCATGGCTGCCCGGGTCGGCGGCAGGAGAGGGCAGGGACTCCAGCGGCAGGAAGGGGTGGAGGTGGCGCAGGTCCTGCCCGGCGGGTCGGTCGCGCTCCAGCGTGGCCCGGTCCTGCTCGGTCAGGTAGAAGATCAGGTCGGCGGCATCGCTGGCGGCCTCGGCGGCTGCGGCAAAGCGCGCCCAGGGGCCGGTCAGGCGGCTCTTCGCCCGGGTCGCCTCGATCAGCACGTAGGGCAGGTTTAGCGCCTTGCAGACGGCGGGCCCAACGAGGTCGGGCGCCTTGTAGTAGTTGTGATAGGTCACCCATGCCTGCGTCGGCGTGCCGGTCAGCGCGTCGACCAACCGCGCGGCTTCGTCCCTTGCGACCTCGAACAGGCGGTCCTGCGCCCCGGCATCGCCTGCAGGGTCGTAGAGACGCAGGTCGGACACGGTCTCGCGCTCTCCGAGCGCCAGCATCAGGTTGCGCGCCATCGCCCGGTCGCCCGAGGGCGTCGGATGGCCCGGGGGCTTCATCGGGGCGTAGAAGGCCAGCTTCATGCCTCGGCTCCGCAGCCGATCAGCGCATTCAGCCTCGCGCCCAAACGGGCGATCCCGGGCTGCATGGTGAAACTCTCGTACAGGCGACGGTGCGCGGCCCCGGCCATGCGGCGCGCTTCGTCCGGGTGACCGGCCACGCGGAGGATCGCATCGGCAAGGTCGGCGGGCGTGTCGGAGACCAGCAGGCCGTGCGCGCCACTCTCGATGAACTCGGGGATCGCCGAAACCGGCGTCGACAGGATCGGCAACTTCTGCGAGGCCGCTTCCATCAGCACATTGGGCAGCCCGTCCCTGTCGCCATCGCGCGCCACGCGGCTCGGCAGGACGAAGAGGTCAGCGGCGCGCATGGCCTCGATCACGTCCGGCTGGTCACAGGCCCCGCGCCAGTCGATCCGGTCGGCGACACCACGTGCCTGCGCAAGCTCCGCCATCTCTCCGGCCAGCGTGCCGCCGCCGATATGCACCCAGCGCCAGTCGAGCCCGGCGGGCAGCAGGGCCAGCGCCTCGATCAGACGGTCGAACCCCTTCTTTTCGACCAGCCGGCCCACCGAGAGCATGTTCAGCGGGTCACCGGCACGGCGCGGGGCGCGGTCCGGGGCCGGGGGAAAGCGCGACAGGTCCAGCCCGTGATAGACAAGGTCGATCCGGTCGGGCGCCTGTGACAGGTCGCGCAGGTGCTCGGCGTTCAGCGCGGTGCAGGTCGCGCCGAACCGCGCGCCGCCCGCATCGGTCGTCAGCTTTTCCCGCAGCTCCCAGTCGGGCGAGGTCCAGATGTCCTTGGCATGGGCGGAGAAGGCCCAGGGCAGGCCGCGCATCACCGCCGCATAGCGCGCGACCGAGGCGGGCGTGTGCAGGAAATGGGCGTAGATACCCCGCACCTCCGGCGGCAGTTCGGCGGCCAGGACACAGGCCTGGCCAAAGCGACGCACTCGGTTGGTGCTGGTGTCGCGACGCAGGTCGGCGCGCCAGAGCGCCAGCGCCTGCGCATAGCCCGGCAGCTGCTGGGCCACGGCCCGTGCGCGCCAGACCCGCTCGGGTTCTTCGTGAAGATACTCGGGAAGGTAGTTCACCGGCGCGTGCAGCCGGTCGTGCAGCGGGTGGGTCTTGCGGTCGGTCGGGTGTCGCAGCGACCACAGCTCGAACCGGTGCCCGGCCTCTTCCAGCGCTACCAGTTCCTGCGCGATGAAGGTTTCCGACAGGCGCGGCCAGCCCTTCAGCACGACCGCGAGCGGCGCTCGGTCCTGAATCATCCGGCGGCCCGCTCCGCCTGTCCCGAGAGCAGCACCCTGATCCGATCGGTCACGTAGTCCAGCCCGCCCAGCAACTCGTCCGAATGGGCCTCGGAGGGCAGCGGCTGGTGTGGCAGGTTGCGGATGGCGGCGATCATCGAGGCCACGGTCATGCCGTCGCGCGTCTCGTCCAGCATCCGGATCAGGCCAATGTCCTCGGCCCGGCTCGCCCGCAGCCACTGTTCCAGCCGCGGTACGGTCCGGGGCACGATCACCGCGCGCTTGTCGAAGGACAGCACCTCGCAGAAGGTGTTGTAGCCGCCCATGCAGACGACGCCCTGCGCCCCCGCGAACAGGTTCTCGATCCGCGATTCGAAGCCGACGGCACTCACCCGCCCGCCAAGCGCGGAGACACGGACCTCGAACTCCGCCCGGACCTCGCCGGAAAGGAAGGGGCCGTAGACCAGCATGGCACGGGGCCCAAGCTCGGGGTCGGTCTCGTAGGCGGAGAGGACGAGGTCGACCATCGCCTGCCCGTCACCGCCGCCGCCGGGCGTGATCAGGATATAGGGCTGTTCCGGCGGTTCGACCGGGCAGGGCAACTCGCGCCGCAGGTAGCCGGTCCAGTGCATCCGCGCGCGCACCGCCGGACTCAGGGGCAGACCGGCGGTCGGGTCGTAGATCGAGCGCGGGCCATAGACCCAGATCTCGTCATAGAACCGCTCGGTCGCTTCGACGGCGTGCTTGCGCTCCCACTCGGCGGCCAGCACCTCGGGTTCGTCAAGGACATCGCGCAGACCCAGCACCAGCATCGTCCGCCCCTCGGCGTGCAGCATTTCCAGCGTCGGCATCAGCTCGCCGCGAAATCCGGTGGGCTCCTTGTCGACGATCAGAACATCGGGGTCGTACTGCTCGGCGGTCGAGCGGATCAGGGCCGAGCGCAGCTCGGTCGTCTCGTCGATGTCCATGCCCATCGTCTGGCTGACATAGGAGCCGTCGCGGCGCTTGGTGACACCGGGCAGGCGCACGTGGTCGACCAGGCGCGGAAAGTCGAACCGTCCGGCCACCGGCGAGCCGGTCAGGATCAGGGCCGAGGCGGCGGGGTCCGCCTGCGTGATCGCCTGCGCCAGTGCGCGCGAGCGGCGCAGGTGCCCCAACCCGAAGGTGTCGTGGCTGTAGAGCATGATGCGGGGCGGACGGGCCGTGCGCCGTTGGGAAACGAGGGTCATCGTCACTCCGCAATCCGTAACTGGGGTTCAGGTGCCGACCCTGGCAATGACAGGGCCGCGACCGTTCTTTCGAACTTTCGACAACGCGTGGCCATCATCTGTCCCTCGCCCCGGTCGGTACTGCGTTTTGCCGGTCCACGGGACCAACGGTTGGCGCCACTCGTTCGGTCCCGGCTCCGGTGACGGATCGGGCTTTGGCCCCCTCCTAGCCAAAACCGGGTGGTTTGAAAACATGTAACCCTGCCCGATCCCGTCTGTGCAACCCCTGATCGTAAAGAACTGTTGCGTGGAGGCCAATTGCGCGAAACCGAAGGCTTCTGTAGCCTGTATCCGGCAGTCGAAAAGATGAGGAAAAGATGTTCAAATTCACCGGGCGTATCCTGGCATTCCTCTGCCTTTTCCTGCTTCAGCCGGTCCTGGCCTCGGCCCAGATTTCCCAACTCACGTCGAGGGGGGCCGATGCGGCGGAAACGGCGGACGCCGAGGGCGCGCAGGCCGGGAAAGGTTCCGAAAACGCGCTGGCTGATGCGATCCGCGAGGCGGCGCAGAGCGGCGTCAGCGTGGTGATCATCGACCGCGACGGCAACCTCGTCTCGACCGCCGCGCCGGCGGGAACCACGGCGGACGGAGCCGATGCCACGGGGGCCGCACCGGGCACCGCGCCCGCCGCGGACCCGAGCAGCAGCATGAAGGGGGCGTCGGCCCTGATGAAGGCGCAGGCCGGGATGTCGCAGTTCCGCCAGACCCTGCGCGACCGGGTCGAGGCCCTGCCGAATTCGCTGAACGAGGTCCGCTACATCCTGCGCGCCACCAGCCCGACCGGCGAGATCACCACCTACGTCCGGGTGTTCCTGTGGTGCGCCCTGTTCCTCGTCATCGGCCGCTTCGCCGCTGTCGAGATCTACGGCAAGCGGCTTGTGCGGCGCTTCGTCGTCGGACGGGTGCAGGAGAACCCGCAGGGCTACCTCGAAAAGATGCCCTTCCTCGTGTTCCGCTTCTTCATGGGGATCGGCGGCACGCTGTTCGGGATGCTGGTCGCCTATATCCTGCTGACGATCTTCTTCGGAACCACCGACGACCTGTCGATCCAGTTCACCGTGGCCTCGATCTTCCTCGTCTGGTTCCTGGCCCGGATGGTGTCTGACGTCTGGCGGATGATCCTCTCGCCCTTCCTGACCCAGTACCGCATCCCGGTCTTCTCGGACGCGGACGCCAAGAAGCTCTACTACTGGGCCGCGATCCTTGCGGGCTATGCCGCGATCACGGTGCTGTTCAGCACCTGGATCCACGACTTCGGGCTCAACTACAACGTCTACGCGATCCTCTACGGGCTGCTGTCTCTTGTCGGAGCGCTGCTGCATATCCTGATGATCCTGTTCAACGCCCGCGCGATCACCAATGCCCTGCGTGGCGGCAAGCCGGTGGAAGACCTGACATGGGTCACACGCACCGTGTCCCATGCCTGGGCGCCTGTGCTGATCTTCTACATGGTCGTCGGCTGGCTCGACCTTGCCTACAAGCTGGTGCTGGAACTGCCCGAGTCCCTGCCGATGGTGGCGGGAGCCTATGGCGTCTTCCTCTCGGGCATCGTCGTCTACGGGGTGATCAACTACCTGATCGAGCGCTATTTCGACCGCCGGATGCAGCGCGAGCGGGTCAATGCCCAACTGGCCGAGGCCGAGGCCGCCGAGGACATGGAGGGGCCGCACCCGCGCTGGCGGCCCGACCTCAACACCTACGAGGACCTTGCCCGCCGTGTCGCCGGTATCCTCGCCTTCGTGGCGGGGGCCTATGCGCTGCTGCGGATTTGGGACCCGAAGAACTCGGTGCTGAACGAAAATATCATCGAGAACCTGCTGGACGTCATCGCGATCCTGTTCATCGGCTACGTGATCTATCACTTCTTCCGGATCTGGATCGACACCAAGATCGCCGAGGAGACGGTGGATGCGGGCGTGGCGGAACTGGGCGACGAGGGCGGCGCCGGAGGGGCCAGCCGCCTCGCGACGCTGCTGCCGCTGTTCCGGGGTGCCATTCTCGCCGTGGTCGTCGTGTCCATCGGTCTGATCGCCCTGATGGAGCTTGGCGTCAACGTCAGCCCGTTGTTCGCGGGCGCCGGGGTGGTCGGCCTCGCGGTCGGCTTCGGCGCGCAGACGCTGGTGCGCGACATCTTCTCGGGCGCGTTCTTCCTGATTGACGACGCCTTCCGCAAGGGCGAGTACATCGACATCGAGAGCGTGAAGGGCACGGTCGAAAAGATCTCGGTCCGCTCGTTCCAGCTGCGCCATCACCTCGGCGCGCTGCACACCATCCCCTTTGGCGAGATCAAGGTGCTGACCAACTACTCGCGCGACTGGGTGATGATGAAGCTGCCGCTGCGGGTGACCTACGACACCGATGTCGAGACCGTGCGCAAGCTGATCAAGAAACTGGGGCAGGAACTGCTCGACGATCCCGAGATCGGGCCGACCTTCCTCCAGCCGCTCAAGTCTCAGGGCGTGATCGAGATGCAGGACAGCGCGATGATCATCCGGGTCAAGTTCATGACCAAGCCGGGCGATCAATGGGTGGTGCGCAAGAAAGTCTACGAGCGCATCCGCGAACTCTTTGCCGAGAAGGGCATCCGCTTTGCCCACCGCGAGGTGACGGTCAGGCTGGCCGATGGCGAGGTTGCGCACCTGAGCGATGCAGAGCGCAAGGCGGTGACCGGTGCGGTGCAGGCGGCGATGGACGAGGATATGATCGACGACGCGATGTCGGGCGACGACCGCTAGGGTCGTGTCGGTTCACTCGGGCTGACGACGGGAGACGAGGCGCCCGGTCTCGGCCTGCACGGTGGGCTTGCCCAGGCGTTCGGTCAGCACGGCGCGCGAATGGCCGAGCGAGGCGCAGGTGCAGAGGGAAACGCCGGTCAGTTCGTTGACCAGAACCAGCCGGTCCTCGTCAAAACGGAGGTGGAACCCGCGCTCGTCCAGTGCCGCGATCAGACCGTCCCAGTCGGTCGCATTGGTGAAGGCCGAGCTGACATGGCAGGCGAGGGAAATGGCGGATTCGCTGTCCAGCGCGGTTTCCATCGTGCCCCGCACGCGGTCGCTCCAGACCGTCGGCATCGGCTGGTTGTCCGGGAAATCGGCAAGATCGAAGGCGTAGTCTTTCATGTCGGACCTCATAACTTTCTCGCTTTCACAACGGTACTCGGTAACTTTGGTTCCTCTGCATCCGGGGTGGGGTCATTCTGGGCCGGAACTGTGACCCTGTCTGTGAACCCGGACACAAAGCCTATCCGGCAGTATGAGGACCGTGCGGCAAAACCCCAAAACCCGGGGCCGGAAAAGGCCTGGATTGGACTGGGAAAATTCCCAATGTCTCTAAATTTAGGCAGATTGTGCGATAATTTGGGACGGTAACCGCTATGGCACAATGGTGGCGGGCCGTCGGAGCCCGCCGCATTGGATCAGCTGTGATAGGGGTCCAGCGAGTCGCGCAGACCGTCCCCGAGGAAGTTGAACGCCAGCACCACGATGATGATCGGCAGCATCGGGATCGCCGTCCACCAGTAGAGTTCGACGTTCACGAGGTTCTGCGCGTCGTTCAGCATGACGCCCCAGCTGACCGCCGGGGCACGCAGGCCCAGACCGAGGTAAGACAGCGCGGTCTCACCAAGGATCATCGCCGGGATCGACAGCGTCGCCGAGGCGATCAGATGCGACGTGAAGTTGGGGATCAGGTGGCGCCGGATCACCCGCCCGGAGCTGGCGCCCATCATCTCGGCCGCGCGCACGTATTCCTCCTCGCGCAGGGCAAGGAACTTGGCGCGGACCGAGCGCGCGAGGCCGGGCCAGTCGAGGATGCCGAGGATCACCGAGATGATGAAGAAGACCGAGACCGGCCCCCAGTTCGATGGCACTGCCGCCGAGAGGGCCAGCCAGAGCGGCAGCTCGGGCAGCGAACGTAGGATCTCGATGGCGCGGTTGATCACCCAGTCGATGCCGCCACCGAAGTACCCGGCGATGGACCCGAAGAAGATGCCGAGCACGAAGGAGACGGTGATGCCGATCAGGCCGACGGTCAGCGACAGCTGCGCGCCATAGAGGATGCGGCTGAACACGTCGCGTCCCAGCCGGTCCGAGCCCCAGACAAAGACGGTCGAGCCCTCCGGCGCGCAGAACAGGTGGGTATCGCTCGGGATCAGCCCGGCAAGCTTGTAGGTCGATCCCTCGCAGAAGAACCGCAGCCTCGCCGGGTTCTCGGTGTCGGGCACGAACTCCCACTTGAAGGTCTCGAGGTTGGCCTTCGATGTCATCGGGTAGACATGGGGTCCGATGAACCTGCCCTCGTGCCAAAGGTGAATGCCCTGCGGCGGAGCGTAGAGGTGATCGGAATGCCGCTCGTTCGGGGTGTAGGGCGAGATGAAGCCCGCGATGGGCAGCATCAGGTAGCAGAGCAGCAGGAAGACGCCCGAGATCAGGCCCAGCTTGTGTTGCCGGAACCGGCGCCACACCAGCAGCCAGTTCGGGGCGTCGAGGTCGGCGCGCTCGATCTGGCGGATCGACTGTTGCGGATCATACGGCGCGTCATCGACGAACCGCCCGTCGGGAAGCTGGGTCATGCCTTGCGTCCCTCGTAGCGGATCCTCGGGTCGAGCAGCATCAGCAGCACGTCCGAGATCATGGTTCCGACCAGCGTCAGCAGCGCCACGAACATCAGGACGAACCCGGCGAGGAACTGGTCCTGTGTCTTCAGCGCGGTCAGCAGGGTCGGGCCGATGGTTTGCAGGCCGAGGACGACCGAAACCAGCACCGAGCCGGACACCATTGCGGGCAGCAGGTTGCCGATATCGGCGACGAAGGGGTTGAACGCCATCCGCAGCGGGTACTTCACCAGCATCCGCGGCGGGCTCATGCCCTTGGCGATGGCGGTTTCGACGTAAGGCTTGCCAAGCTCATCCAGCAGGTTGGCCCGCAGCCGCTGCATCATCGCCGCCGCGCCCGAGGTGCCGATGACAAAGGTCGGCACGATCAGGTGCAGCAGGATCGACTGGACCTTGTCCCAGCTCATCGGCTGACCTTCAAAGGCCGGGTCCATCAGGCCGCCGATCGGCAGGTTGAACCAACGGTGGCCGTAGTAGAACAGGATCAGCGCCAGCAGGAAGTTGGGCGTGGCGAGGCCGAGATAGCCGACGAAGGCCGAGGTATAGTCGACCCAGGTGCGCGACCGCGCTGCGGCCAATACCCCGAGCGGCAGTGCGACGAGGTAGACGAACAGCACGGCGGCGAGGTTCACCAGCACGGTCAGCCACAGGCTGTCGCCCACGATCTCGCTCACGGGGCGGTCGAATTCGAAGGACCAGCCGAAGTTGCCCTGGATCAGGCCGGAGAAACCCTGCGGCCCCGGGGCAAAGCCGACCCAGATCAGGTACTGCTCCCAGAGCGGCCGGTCGAGCGCGTACTCGGTCCGCAGGAACTCGGCCTTGGCGACACCGGCGGTCTGGCCGGTCGAGCGCAACTCGGCGATCTGGTTCGAGAGGTAGTCCCCGGGCGGCAGATTGATGATCAGGAAGATCAGCGCCGACACGACCACGAGGGTAAGCAGCATGGTCGCGAACCGGTAGAGCGCATAGCGGAGAATGGCCATCAGCCGCCGCCGCCGTCTTTGAAGAAGAACTCGTCAGGCCGCTGGATGCCGAAATGGGCACCCGGGTCCCAGGCCCAGGTCGCTTGGGTCGGCACGTTCATCAGCCGGTCCGAAACCACAACCGGCTGCGGCGCCTCGGCGAGAACGCCGATGCCGAAGACGTTGTCGGCGTGGATCTTCAGCATTTCGCGCCAGACCTTGCTGCGCTCTTCGTCGGTGGTCGCGACCTCCCACTCGTGTGAGAGGTCCATCAGGCGGATGGCGGGCTCCATGTCGGGCGCTTCACCCACCTCGCCGCCGGTCTGGTAGTACTGCCCCCACATCGGCCAGGCAAAGAAGTCCTGATAGCGCGGCGCGAGGTAGTCGGGCGAGGTATAGGCCTGCGGAATGCCGTTGTCCCAGCCGTACCAGACGCCGGCCATGGTGGTGCCGGCGTAGATCCGGTTGCGCAGGATGTCGCGATCCAGCGGGCGCATCACCAGCTTGACGCCGATATCCTTCCACGTGTCGGTGATGATCTGCAGGGCGTTCTCCACCTCCTGCCGCTCGCCCGCCGTCTCGACCACCAGTTCCATCGGGCGGCCATCCGACAGCAGGCGGATGCCGTTGGCATCGCGCTTGTCGAGCCCGGCGGCGTCCAGCAGCTGGTTGGCCTGCGCCGGATCGTAGGCGGCCCAGGCTTCGCGGTTGGCGACGTCAAAGAAGGGGCTCTGCGGCAGCACGGTCATGGCGCCGGGCTTGCCCAGCTGGAAGTAGAGCGCGCGGTTTATGGTGTCGCGGTCGATGCCCAGCGACAGCGCGCGGCGCACGTTCACGTCGCGCAGCACGGCGCGCCACACCGGGTCGGAATAGTTGAGGTTCGGGTAGATCGCGATCTGGCTCGCTGTCCCGTTGGGCCACAGCAGGGTGTGGTAGTGTCCGCCTTCCTCGCCCTTCTTCAGGATGGGAATATCGCGGAAGTCGAGCCCGCGCGCCTGCAGGTCGGTCTCGCCCGCGTTGCTCTTGGCCGCGACCAGCCCGCCGCTCACCACTTCCATCTCGACCCGGTCGATATAGGGCAGCTGCATCCCGTGGCTGTCGAAGCGGTGGAAGTAGGGGTTGCGCACGAATTCATGGCGGATTTTCTTGCCGTCGCTCACGTTCACCCAGGGCTGTAGCGTCGGCAGGTCCGGGTTGTCGAAGTTATACATGTTGTCGAGCTTGTTGTGCAGCGCGGCCCAGCTGTTCACGCGCGCATCCTTGACCTCGGCCGCGAGTTGTTCGGGAGCGACGTACTTGGCGTGGAACTGCTTCATGTAGTGGGCGGGGCGATAGATGAACGGCGGCCGCGCCTGTGCAAGGCTCTGCAGAAAGTTCGGGTTGGGCCGGTTCCACGCGTAGATCACGGTGGTCTCGTCCGGGAAGGTCACGGTGGGCCATTCGTCGCCGGAGCGCAGGAAGTCGGGGGCGCCGGAGGGGCTGAGCTTGTCGTTGTTGGCCACGTCCTCCCACCAGTAGCGGAAGTCCTCGGAGGTGAAGGGCGCGCCGTCCGACCAGCGGTGCCCGGGCCGCAGGTGGAGCGTAAAGACCTTGTTGTCCTCGTTGTCCACGCTTTCGAGAATGTCGGGGACCAGCTCGTATTTCTCGTTGTAGCCGACAAGCCGGGCGTAGCCGTAGACCACCATCATCCGGATATCGCGGTCACGCGCGACGAGGGTCGAGAGGGTTCCGCCGGGTACGCCGAACTGCCGCCCCTTCGCTTCGAGATCGACGAAAAGCGGATGGGCCGGGGCGCGCTCGCTCACCGGCGGCAGGGCACCGCTGGCGACCTGCACCTTGGTAAAGTCGCTTTCGTCCAGGGTCGGGTCCGCGGCGGCGCGGAAGGGCAGGGCGAAGGTCGCGGCGAGGGCAAGCGCGGTGATGGATCGGATCATTCTAGACATGGCAGCGTACCTTGTGACCAGGTTCGTACGACGTAAGCGACGGTATCACGGAGCCGGTGAAACGGAAGGCTTCGGGCCAGCTGTCGGGAGACCCGGCGCCCTGGGCGACCAGCTTCAGGTTGATCGGGCGCGAGATGTCGGGCGTCGGCTGTGCGGCGATCAGGGCCTTGGTGTAGGGATGACGGGGGTTGTTGAACAGCACGTCCGGCGGGGCCTGTTCGACCACCAGCCCCTGCCGCATGACCGCGACTTCGTCGGCGATGCGGGCAACCACGGCAAGGTCGTGGCTGATGAACAGGTAGCTCAGGTGCAGCCGGTCGCGGATATCTTCCAGCAGCGTCAGGATCTGGTCCTGCACCGAGACATCGAGCGCCGAGGTCGGTTCGTCGCAGACCAGCAGCGCCGGGTCGAGCATCAGAGCGCGGGCAATGGACAGACGCTGGCGCTGCCCGCCGGAAAAGGCGTGGGGATAGCGCTGCATCATGTCCTTGCCGAGTCCGACCTGCTCCAGCATGGCGGCAGCGCGGTCGCGCCGCTCGCTGCGGGATCCGATCCCGTGAATGTCGAGCGGTTCGGACAGCGCGTCGGCAACGCGCATCCGGGGGCTCAGCGAGGAATAGGGATCCTGGAACACCATTTGCGCCTTCTTCTGGAAGGCGATGCGCTCGGCGCGGGTCATGTCGTGGACCGGCAGGGGCTTTGCCCCGCGCGCCTCGCGGAACAGCACCTCGCCGCCCGGATCGGGCAGTTCGGCGCCAAGGGCGATACGTGCGGCGGTGGTCTTGCCCGAGCCGCTTTCGCCGACGATGGCCAGCGTAGTGCCGCGGGCGAGGGCCAGGTCGATGCCCCGGCAGGCCTCGATGGTGACCGGCGGCTTCATCATCGACTTGCTGCGGACCTGGTAGGTCTTCGAGACCGACCTGAGTTCGAGGATCAGGTCGGTGGGTTCCTCGTCGGCGCTGTGGTCCACATCCTCGGGGATCGAGGGCGCGGCGTTGAACAGCTGCTGGGTGTAGGGATGCGCGGGAGACTGGATCACCAGCTTGGCCGGGCCCGACTCCATCATCCGGCCCTTGTGCATCACCACCACCTGCTCGGCCATGTTCGCGACCACGCCAAGGTCGTGGGTGACAAGGATCATCGCCATCCCGGTCTCGGCCTGAAGGTCCTTCATCAGGCCCAGCACCTGCGCCTGTGTGGTGACGTCCAGCGCGGTCGTGGGTTCGTCGGCAATCAGCAGTTCCGGTTTCGACACCATCGCCATCGCGATCATCGCGCGCTGGCGCATCCCGCCCGAGAGTTCGAAGGGATAGGCCCGGTAGGCCCGCTCGACGTCGGGAAAGCCGACGCGCTCAAAGGTCTCGAGCACCTGCTTGCGCGCCGCGTTTTCGCTGCACCCCTTGTGCAGGCAAAGCACTTCGCTCACCTGGCTGCCGATCCGGTGCAGGGGAGAGAGCGACCGCATCGGCTCCTGAAAGACCATGGACACGAGGCTGCCGCGAACCTTGCGCATCTTGCGCTCGCTCAGCTTGGTCAGCTCGATGGGGCCCTTGCGGCTGTTCAGGATGATCGTTCCCGACCGGATGCGGGCCACCCGGGGCAGGATACGCAGGATCGCACGGCAGGTTACCGTCTTGCCGGACCCGGACTCCCCGACCAGCGCGAGGGTCTCACCCGGCGCGACGGAAAAGCTCACATCTCGCACGACCGGATCGAGATTGCCGAAAGCAATGCTCAGATCCTCCACTGTCAACAACGGGGCCATAGGCCGGTCTTCACTCCCTTCGGTCATGCACGTCGCGGCACGATCCGTTTTTATCATTATGTCTTTTTGTCACCTTCACGCCCAGTCCGCGTTTCGTCAAATCCCAATTGCATAAGAACGTTACGGCGCGGCAACAGCCGCACTACACTTTTTGCAGCGGTTTTGGCATGAGTGGGGGCGTCGCGCCGGCGTGGCCGGGTACAGCAAGGGAGCCGCACATGAGCCGTCTTGATCTTTTCATCGACCGGATGGTCTCTCAACGTGCCTGTCTCGATGCCTCGATCGAGGCGACCGCCGCGATGGAGGGGCCGGTGTTCGAACTCGGCCTCGGCAATGGCCGCACCTATCACCACATGCTCGAACGCATCCGGGGGCGCGATATCTACGTCTTCGAGCGTGCGATTGCCTCGCACCCGGACTCCACGCCGCCCGAGGCAATGCAGATCCTCGGCGACGTGACCGAGACACTGCCCGCCGCGCTGCGCCGCTTCGGCCCGGTGGCGAGCCTCGTCCACGCGGACCTCGGCGGGCACAACCGGGCCAAGAACGACGATTTCGCCCGCCTCATCTCGCCGCTGGTCGAACCGCTGCTGGCGCCGGGCGGGCTGATGGTGTCGAGCGACCGGATGTACTTCGACAGCCTTGTCGAACTGCCGCTGCCGGCGGGGGCTGTCGAAGGGCGCTGCTTTATCTATCGCCGCTGAGGTCGTCCGCGCCGTCGGTGTTGACCCAGTAGGCCGCGATGTAGACCTCCTTGCGGTCGAACCCGGCCTTGCCGCGCAGGTACTTGCGGGCGCGGTCGGCCTGCGATTTCTCGGCCGCGAACCACGCGAACCGGCCCTCTCCCTCGGGCAGCGTCAGCGCTTCCAATGCGTCGGAGAGTTCCGGATCGCGTCCGCGCAGAAGCCATGTCACCGTGATGCCCTCGGGCGCCGCCAGCGATTGGATATCCCCCTCGCCATCCACCTGGATCAGCGCCTCTCCGACGGTGTCGGGCGCACAGCTTTCAAGGATGCGGGCGATGGCGGGCAGGGCGGTTTCGTCTCCCAGCAGGGTCAGCTTGCGGCCCTCCGGCAGCCAGCCGCCGCCGGGCCCGCTGAGTCCGACGATGGCACCTTCCTCGACCGTTTCGGCCCAGGCGCAGGTCGGGCCGCGCCCGTGGATCAGGATATCGGTGTCAAAGTGGCCGCGCTCGGCGTCGATGGCCCGGATCGTGTAGGCCGGGGTGTGCAGCGCATCCTCGCCCTCGGGCCAGAGCGTCCGCCCGTTGGCACCGATCACCGGCCATTTCGGGTCGCGCCGGGCGGGCGGCAGCAGCAGGCGGTAATGCAGGCCGGAACGGGCGAAGTCCTCAAGGTCCGGCGCGGCGAGGCGCAGGCGGATGAAACTGTCGCCGATGCGCGACTTGGCCAGCACGGTCGCCACGCGGAAGTTCGGCGGATGCCGTTCCGCGTCGGGCGCGTCAGCCCAGTCGAGAGCGGCCTGCTCGGGCAGACCCAGCTGGTCGAGCTGCCAGGTGATCCCTTCGCGCAGCATGTGCAGGTTGCCGGCGCTGTCGGCTTCGAGGTCGATGGCAAGCCCGCCGTCGCTCGAGCGCAGCCGGATCAGGCCGATCCCGGTGTCGTAATCGAGCCATTGCGCGGGGTCGGCCCGATAGGGCTGATCCATCTGGTCGAGGCCTGCGCCGACCCGGGCGATGATGTCGGCGGGATCTGCGCCGTCGAGCCGGGCAGAGGCGGAATGGATGGTCATGGCGGTTCCTCGGCAATCCGTTGCATGTCTCGGTTGCTGGGCCATTGCCGTGCCGGGCTGCCGTTTGGCCGAGTCCTAGGCAATATCGAGCCGCAGGGGAAGGCAAAAACTCACGCGACCGGGCCCGCCTGACGGGCAAAGGAAAAGGGCGGCACGTTGCGGTGCCGCCCTTCCTGTTCTGCTCTTCGGGGCGGCCTCAGCCCATGCGCTCGGAGGCGTAGGAGCCGGGCGAGGCCGGGAACACGACGGTCTTGTTGCCGTTCAGGAAGACGCGGTGGTGGATGTGCGCGTGGATCGCGCGCGACAGCACCGAGGATTCCACATCGCGGCCAAGGCTCACGTAGTCGTTGGCGCTCTGGGCGTGGGTGATGCGAACCACGTCCTGTTCGATGATCGGGCCCTCGTCGAGGTCGGCGGTCACGTAGTGCGAGGTGGCGCCGATCAGCTTCACGCCCTTCTCGAAGGCCTGCTTGTAGGGGTTCGCGCCCTTGAACGAGGGCAGGAACGAGTGGTGGATGTTGATGATCCGCCCCGACATCTTCTGGCACATCTCGTCGCTCAGGATCTGCATGTAGCGCGCCAGCACGATCAGTTCGGCCCCGGCCTCCTCGACAACCCGCATGATCGCGGCTTCGGCCTCGGGCTTGTTGGCGGGCGTCACCTTGATGCAGTGGAACGGGATGTCCTGGTTCACCACGACCTTCTGGTAGTCCATGTGGTTCGAGATCACGGCGACGATCTCGATCGGCAGGGCACCGATGCGGGTCCGGTAGAGCAGGTCGTTCAGGCAGTGCCCGAAGCGGCTGACCATGATCACCACCTTCATCTTGGCGGCCTCGTCATGGAAGGCATAGTCCATCTCGAACGTCTCGGCGACAGGAGTGAGAGCCTCCTGCAGTTCGGCCATCGTCGTGCCCGTCTCGCTCACGAAACTGGTGCGCATGAAGAAGTTGCCGGTACCCGGGTCATCGAACTGCGAACTGTCGGTGATGTTGCAGCCCTTTTCGGCGAGGAAGGTCGAGATGGCGGCGACGATCCCACGGCGGGAGGGGCATTTTACGGTCAGGGCGTATTTTGTCATGGAGATCGGGTTCTTCTTGCTGTTGATCCGGTCGGTTTCCGGCCGGACGATGCGTTTTGGGACCGGGATGCGGACTCTGTCTCGGTTTGGCCGGATACTTTCCGCGATCGCCTCGCCCGGCAAGGCGCGTTCCGGCATTCTCTGGCTGTTTTGCGTCACCGGATGACGCGGGATGGCACCAAAGTCGCCGATAGGAACGGGCCGTCTATCATCCGGAGCACGACAGCGCCGGTCATTGGGCTTGCACGCCCTCCGGGAACCGGATAGCAGCGCAGGCTTTCCCGCACCGAGGAGGCCCGCCATGACTGCCCCCACGCTTGCCGTCGATTTCGGCACCTCGAACACCGCCGCCGCTGTTCTGCAGGATAGCCGCCCCCGCCGCATCGCCATCGAGGAAGGCTCGGAAACCCTGCCCACGGCGGTGTTCTTTCCCGCCGACGCCGGGGTCATGCGCATCGGCGCCGCGGCATCGGACGCGCTGATCGCGGGAGAGGAGGGGCGCTACATGCGGGCGCTGAAATCGGTGCTCGGCACCTCGCTGTTCCACGAGACGCGCCGCATCGAGGGCAAGCGCCGCACCCTCGCCGATACCGTCACCGCCTTTCTCGTCGCGCTGAAGTCCCGTGCCGAGGCCGAGACGGGCGAGCGCTTTTCGCGGGTTCTGTCGGGGCGGCCGGTCCACTTCCACACCGCCGACCCGGAGCGCGACGCGCGCGCCGAGGCCGACCTGCGGGCCTGCTACCACGCCGCCGGGTTCGAGAGCGTCGAGTTCCTGTTCGAACCCGAGGCCGCCGCGCTGGCCAGTCACGGCCTTGGCACAGCGGGCGACATCGGCCTGATCGTCGACATCGGCGGCGGGACCTCGGACTTCTCGGTGTTCCGCACCGAGAACGGTCGCCCGCGGATCCTCGCCAGCCACGGCATCCGGCTGGGCGGCACGGATTTCGACCACGCGGTGTCCATGAGCCACGCGATGCCGCTGCTGGGTCTGGGCGGAGAGCTGCGCCGCGACTTCGGAGAGGGCCTGCTGCCGGTGCCGCGCGCCATCTACATGGACCTCTCGACCTGGGCCAAGATCCCCTTCCTCTACACGCGTGAGACCCTGTCTGCGGTGGCCGACATGGTGCGGCTGGCGGTCGACGCGCCGGCGATGCGGCGGCTTGAAAAGGTGCTGGGCGACGAACTTGGCCACGACCTCGCCTTCTCGGTCGAGGAGGGCAAGATCGCAGCCAATGCCAACCGGGCCGGGGCCCGCATCGGCATGGCCCAGATTGCGCCGCGCCTCTCGGCACCCATCGACGGCGACTCGCTCGATGCGGCGCTCGAAACCTACCGCGCGCCCCTGTCCGAGGCCGCTGCCGAGACCCTGCAGGCCGCCGGGATCAGCCCCGCGCAGGTGGGCACCGTCATCCTCGTCGGTGGCTCCAGCCTGATGAACATGGTCTCGGATGGCATGCGCGCGCTCTGCCCCGGTGCCGAGCAGCGCTATTCCGAGGCCTTCACGGCAGTGGTCGACGGACTGGCGTTGGCGACGGAACAGGCATAGGCGCTCCTCTCGCCCCTCCCTTTCGCGGCGGCGCTGCACGCACTCTTGCCGAACTGCGGGTTTCGGTTAACGTCCGGCGCGGGGCGCTCCGATTGTCCGGGCGCCGCAGCAAGGGGAAGTGCCGATGACGGAGCGCGCGGATATCTGGATGCCGGACTGGACCGACCGTCCCTACTGGATGGACGGGGTGTCCGCCCCGGTCGCAGAGGTGAAGCCCCTGCCGTCGCGGGCCGATGTCGTCATCGTCGGCTCGGGCTATACCGGCCTGAACGCGGCACTGGAATGCGCGCGCGGCGGGCGCGAGACCGTGGTGCTGGAGGCCGGAACCCCCGGCTTCGGGTGCAGCACGCGGAACGGCGGCCAGATCAGCACCAGCATCAAGCCCTCGCTCGCGGCCCTTGCGGCCAAGCACGGGGCCGAGCGCGCGAAGACGATCCGCGACGAGGGCAAGACCGCGCTGCGCTGGATCGGCGAACGCATCGCCGACGAGAAGATCGACTGCGCCTTTTCTCTCGTGGGCCGGTTCCATGCGGCCCATTCGCCCGAGAAGTTCCGCGAACAGCTGACCGAGGTCGAGACGCTGAAGCGCGAGGGGATCACCGCGCATCCCGTCACCCGCGCCGAGCAGCACGATGAACTCGGCACTGACATGTACCACGGCGGGCTCGTGTTCCCCGACCACGCCTCGCTCGACCCCGGCCGCTATCATCGCGGCCTGCTGCGCCGGGCCATCGAGGCAAAGGTCCAGGTGCACGGGCAGTGCAAGGTGACGTCGATCGCCCGCGATGGCGACAGCTTCGTGGTCTCTTCTGAGCGCGGCAGCATCATCGCGGACAAGGTCATCTTGGCGACCAACGGCTATACCACCGGGCTGACCCCGTGGATGCAGCGCCGCGTCATCCCCATCGGCAGCTACATCATCGCGACCGAACCGCTCCCGAAGGAGCTGATGGACCGGCTCTGCCCCACCAACCGCGTGATTTCGGACACCCGCAAGGTGGTCTACTACTACCGGCCCTCGCCGGACCGGACCCGCATCCTCTTTGGCGGCCGCGTCTCGGCTGGCGAGGTCGCCCCTACCGTCAGCGGCCCGCGCCTCTACGAGGACATGTGCCGGATCTTCCCCGAACTGCGCGGCTATCGCATCTCGCATTCGTGGATGGGCACCGTCGCCTATACCTTTGACGAACTGCCCCACGTCGGTGTGCACGAGGGCATCTACTACGCGATGGGCTACTGCGGCTCCGGCGTTTCGCTGTCGAGCTATCTCGGGATGCGGCTGGGCCAGCAGGTTCTCGGGCTGGCCGAGGGTGCGACGGGTTTCGACGGTCTCCCGTTCCCGACCCGTCCGCTCTATACCGGCAAACCGTGGTTCCTGCCGGCGGCCGTGGCCTGGTACCGCTGGCGCGACCGGCGCCAGTACGAGCGGGCGAAGGTCGCCTAGCCGCCGCAGACCCGCACTTGGGTTTCCCAGCCCTCGCAGGCGTCCTGCAGGGCCGACGGCACAGGCCGGTCGGTAAAGAACACGTCGACTTCCGACAGCGAGCCGATGCGCGCCGGGGCGTTGCGCTGGAACTTGGCATGGTCGGCGACAAGGAACACCTGCCGCGACTGGCGGATGATGGTGCGGCTGACCCCGACTTCCTGAATGTCGAAGTCGAGAATGTCGCCCTCCTGATCCAGCGCCGAACAGCCGATCACCGCGTGATCGAACTTGAACCGGCGGATGGTCTCGACCGTCAGGTCGCCAGTCAGCCCGCCGTCCGAGCGCCGTAGCGCGCCGCCGGTGACGATCACCTGGCAATGGGGATTGCCGGCGAGGATGTTGGCCACGTTCATGTTGTTGGTGACCACAAGGATGTTGCGATGCCCCAGCAGTTCGGCGGCGACCGCTTCGGTCGTGGTGCCGATGTTGAGGAAGATCGAACAGTTCTCGGGCAGTTCCGCCGCGCAGGCGCGCGCGATGTCGACCTTGGCCGCCTGATTCAGCCCGCGCCGTTCCTCGTAACCGATATTGGCGGTGCCCGAGGGCAGGATCGCCCCGCCGTGTACGCGTTCGAGCTTGCCGCTGTCGGCCAGTTCGCTCAGGTCACGGCGGATGGTCTGCAGGGTGACGCCAAAGTGCTCGGACAGGCGCTCGACCGTGACCTTGCCCTCGCGGCGGGCGATCTCGATGATTTCTGGCTGGCGAAAGGACTGGACCATGGTGGTTCTCTGGCGGCTTCTCCTGCCTAGCCGCTGAGGATACGCTGAACAAGACGTTTCGCCCGTGCGCGAATGCTTTCCGTTTCAGACCATAGCGAAACCGCCGCAGAGGGGCGGTTTTGCGGATCTTCGGCTGGGGTCTGCCCCCGGAACACCGCCAGATTGCATAGGGATCGGCAATATGCCGGAATAGCGAAAGAAAACGAAAGTTTTCCTATTCCATTTTGATCGCATTGGGGCATATCTGCGGTATGGCGCAAAACAGGAGCGTGACGTGACCCAGTCGGCCGGCAACGAGGACATCTGCGACCTCTTCATCATCGGCGGCGGCATCAACGGCTGCGGCATTGCCCGCGACGCTGCAGGGCGCGGGCTGTCGGTCAGGCTGGCCGAGAAGGGTGACCTTGCCTCGGCGACCTCCTCGGCCTCGACCAAGCTGTTTCACGGCGGGCTGCGCTACCTCGAATACTTCGAGGTGCGGCTGGTCCGCGAGGCCCTGATCGAGCGCGAGACGCTGCTCCGCGCGATGCCGCACATCAGCTGGCCGATGCGCTTTGTCCTGCCCTATCACCGCGACATGCGCTTCGAGAGCGAGACGCCTGTCTCCCGCCTGCTCGGCGGCCTGATGCCATGGATGAAAGGGCGGCGCCCGGCGTGGCTCATCCGCATGGGCCTGTTCCTCTACGACAACCTCGGCGGACGAAAGATCCTGCCGGGCACGCAGACGCTGGACCTGACCGGATCGCCCGAGGGGCTGCCACTTCAGGATCGGTTCCAGACAGCCTACGAATACTCCGACTGCTGGGTCGACGACGCCCGGCTGGTCGCGCTCAATGCCCGTGACGCCGTCGCGCGCGGCGCCGATGTCATGGTGCAGACCGAGGCGATCGCCGCGCACCGTGTGGGCGACCTCTGGGAGATCGAGACCCGCGACATCGCCAGCGGCGCCAGCCGCACGCACCGGGCGCGGATGCTGGTGAACGCGGGCGGACCCTGGGTGGGGCAGATCATCCACGACCGCATCCACGTGGAGACCAAGGAGGGCGTCCGGCTGGTCCGGGGCAGCCACATCGTCACCCGCCGCCTCTATGATCACGACAAGTGCTATTTCTTTCAGGGCACCGACGGGCGGATCATCTTTGCCATTCCCTACGAGCAGGATTTCACCCTGATCGGCACCACCGACGCAGACCACGACGACCCCGAGCGGAAACCGGTCTGCACCGAGGCCGAGCAGACCTACCTGCTCGATTTCGCCAACCAGTATTTCAAGCGCCAACTGACGCGGTACGATATCGTTTGGACCTATTCGGGGGTGCGCCCGCTTTATGACGATGGCGCGCGCTCCGCCACGGCGGCGACGCGGGACTACACCCTGCGC
>ENA-OWNT01002128-OWNT01002128.1-seawater-metagenome-genome-assembly--contig:-NODE-2128-length-21493-cov-4.249953_pt1 | contig 21493 bp, 21 predicted proteins | sample MGYA00238136_ERZ651165 | MGnify/ENA primary metagenome ERZ651165 (study PRJEB26861, sample SAMN08777766) | seawater metagenome | isolation source: coastal seawater | place: USA: Florida | collected...
AACATTTGGGACGACTCGCGAGCAGCAACGTACTTCTGGCACACGCAATTCCGCCAAATCCACTGTGACAGACGCACTCTCCAGTGAGCCTATTACACAGTCCCATGTCCGAACACTCGATGCCGTGTGAGTGGTCTTGTGTTCCAGATGCCCTGGTCCATGAAATACCACGCGGGCACGTCATCTGCGAACAATCTGCACCAGTCCATTGAGCTAAGCGCGTATCGGTGTCGATGTTTCCCTCTTTGTTCAGAACTTTGCCCTCCAAGTAACACACACATTGCTCCTGTTCGTTGCAATTGCCATGACCCGAGCAAGAGTTTGGACATCCAGCTCCAACCGTCGACATAACGGCAAAGATGGCCGTCACTGACAGTTTCATGATTGCAGAACAACCAACAAAACTTGTTCTGAGACTAGGAAATGCTCTCGAATTAGATCATCCCACCCAATTTTGTCAACGCCGACCTTCACAACAATATAGCAATTTCAAGCCTACGACAAATAATGCTTATTGATTATTGATGGCAATCATACGCCCGTCAACCACGAGCCAACAAACCTCGTTCATCACAGGTCCATGAGACGACCTCGATAAATTGCAATTGCGGAGCGACACGTGTAGCAGTCTGCCCATGGGCCGTTGAAGTGAGTTTATTCTGCCTGCCCGGCACCGCTACAAGCGGAACTTCTCCAACGATTAACGATTCATATCGGTAGCGAAACCAACCACGTTGGATGCGCGTATTCTCTGACAGTGCACGCCACGCGAGCAAACCTGCATGGAGGTTGCGTAGTTGCGCCGGCAAGTGCTCTTGGGTGACTACGAGTTTCTTTGCAACGTGAACAAGCAAACCCACTGCCGTCAGGCTTCCATGGCTCTTCTTGAGAGCCTCTCCACGCCCTCGTACACGACAAAAAACACGAGGACACGAGTCCAGGCACGCGTGTGGACTGCTGACGACGTCTGGGAGAGAGACTCCAAGCAGCCCCGCAGGAAGCGGTGAGAGAAGGAAGGCGGTGTCCAGTCAACCGGGCAGGGTGCACGTAGCAGCCAGTCATCCATGGTTGGTTGGTTGCTGGTGGGAGGTATCCGTTGGGAATCGACGTGGTTGCGCATCACTGTCACTGTTCGACCACACGGACTCAATCACTCCGTCGACGTTGCGTTCACGCACACTGCGGAGTGTCCACGTGAGGAATAAACTCTGTCATCAGTCAGGGTCTTCGGCGTAAATACCCACGACGAAACGTTGGAACGGTGCAGTAGTGCGTCAGTCAGAAAGCTTCCCTCGCACAGGGGGAAACCAAGCGTCACTTTAGGCGCTAAGTCACGGAATTAGCCGCTAACGACCGAAGTGGAGGAAAACGAACCGCAGCGAGTAAGTGAATTAGTGAGGCAGTGAGGCATTGAGTGAGTGAGTGAGTGAGTGAGTGACGGAGGAGGGCTCAACGACCAAAGACGACGGATGGGAGAGAGACATTGTGACTTTACTCTGACAGTGCTGACTGACTGCTGACACCGTTCGTGGTTGATGCAGTGGCGACCGACGGAGTATGCCATAGGCAGGAGTGGAACAGTCTGTCTTGTTGAGGAATGGGTAGCCATACCCGGCTATGAGTGCAGACAGGTTGACTCTGCTGCTTCCATGTCTGGGACTCGTGTGCTGTGCTGTTGATTGGTGGGTGGGTCGGCGTTGGGCGTTGGGCGTTGGGTCCTCGATCCACGAAACGCTCGTGGCTTTGGTGGTTGTGAAGAGAGCGCATTACTCGTAGTAAAGGATGTTCGTCGAACTGAGTGTCACAGTGCGCACATTGGCTTCTTGTTTCGGAACTTTTCGAAGTTTACGGCGTGTATGCTCAGCTTTGAAAGGTGCTTGAGCCTACATGGGAAAGATAGTCGTCAGCAAAGCTGATTCGGGTAAACGTACAACACAAGAACAAGCCGCACGCGGCCTTTCGGAGAGTTGCCGGAGGCCGGAGGTGGTCTCAATCAAGGCAACCCAATGGGCGCAGTCTGCTAGACTTATGGACTTTTGGACTTTTGGACTTTTAGTCTTTGTCTGTTTGAAAATTCGGCGTTCAAGCTCCAAAACTTCACAGCTTGCAAGCACAGCTCACCACTCATTACGCGCTGCTCGAAGATCACAACTATTTCAAAAAGTCGTATTGTACACTGATCAAAAGTTTCCAAGTCCAAAGTCCAAAGTTCTAAAAGTTCAAAAGTTCTAAAAGTTCAAAAGTTCAAAGCTCCCATAACACAATGTGCAAACAGCACAAGGTCAAAAGTTCAAAAGGTCAAAATGCCTGTCGACAAGTCAACTTCAAAGTTCGCCTCAAAAAGCGTTTGCGTGGACAGAGTGCATTCTAGAATCAAGAATCATGTCAGTCTCGATGTTATCATTGCTGTGTCGACACTCCGCTTGATCGCATGTTGTGCACTTCGCACAGCGTAATTAATTCGGGATCTGCTGCTGTGTGGTCACTTCACAAGAAAAGTACATCAAACATGCATTGGACCGTGATGGCGACCATGGCGCTGTAAAAAGTTGTATTTAGATTCGGACCACTTCAATTGATGCTCGGTTAACTATTTCATCTGGTTGTGATGCAGCATCTTTGGAATCACGCTTGCTCGGTGGGAAAACTTGGATGCGTGTGAACAACCCTGTCCATACCAACGACATTGAGTACCAAGAAGGCATTGACATCGACAATGTGACGAGTGCTGGGACGAACCTCCAGCTGAACCTTTCGACAAGGGCCCACTGTTGACGCAGACAGTTCCAAACACATTTTGAATGAAGTAGGTCAGCTTTGATCGGAGTAACAGAATATCAGGGGCAGTTTTGCCACCATCCGCGAATCGTGCCTGGTCAATACAAATGGGAAGATAAGCGAGACGACCGCACCAGGTGCTGACACGGGAGTCACGCATTCCCCACGCAAAAGTACAAACCGCCTTCAGACGCCCGCAGTCCAGAGGTACACGCCGATTGGCTGGGAACACTGGGTACATGTTGCGCTGGCTCAAAATGTGTTGCAAGACGCGTTGGAATCGATTTACTTTGTGCGGTCCGCTGCGGGCAATTTGCTCCGTCATGGTGTCAGCGACGACATCAGTTGACGTCAGCGCAACCGTCACACCGTTGACCCTAAATGTCGCGGGGTTGGACAGCAAAACTACCCGACCGTCCTTTACAAGGTCGGTGTCGTCGTCATCATACCTGAACAAGCAGTATATGCGCCGTGTGAAGTGACATGCAGATCCAATGGCCGAGGGGAGCGCAAAGCGAACAGCACGTACTGGAACAACGTCTTCGCAAATGCAGGCTGGGGAAAGCAGAATGTGTGATGCGCATCGAACAGCGATGGTGCCAACACAATGGTGGTTTTGATGCTGGGATTGTCCAGGAAAAAGCCCAGGATGGGCTCGGCAATATACAGACGGAAGCACTCCTCAAAAGTGAGGTTAATCTGTGACATTAAGTGGCAGAGGGGAATGAATGAACAGCGAATTGAGGAGCCATAGATAGATAGATGAGCGTACCTCTCCGTCGTCAGTCTCTTCGGTGATATGCCCGGTTCTCACGACAGGGTGATTCACGCTCACAAAAGGGCCCATCAGAACAAGCACGTCCGGCGCAACAGCAGCACTCGTGAGTTGAGCGAACAAGTCGGCGAGGGGCTGGTAAGACATGTTGTCGAGTGTCGTGTAAGGTCTACAAGAATGGCGACGCGACATCCAGAATTCGAAATGAGCTTACGCGACACCAAACACCGCGCAACGAAAAACCGCCAGTGCAAGAAAGACGCCAGTGCAAGACAGATAGAAAACGAACCCGGCCGCGGACCAAATTACAGTCGGTTGTCCGTCGTTGGCTGCCTTGAACTGTTCAAGCTGCTCGGGAGTTCGGGTGGCGAGCGGGGCGGGCGCTCCTTGATACAGTTTACGAACGATGAATGCCCCGTCTCCAGCGTTGTTACCCTCCACGGCTACAATTTGGCCCGGAAACAAAGCATATTCGCTAATTTTGGACAGGTCAAGCTTGATACGGCGTCCGGCACTCAGACCGAGGGATCCCTCCAGCATGACCGACTTGGCGTTAAGTTTTCCCTCTGCACTTTCGCAGCAAATACGGCCAATGTGAACTTGGGTATCTTGCGACGTGGGGCCAATGGGATCGATGTCTTGAAGGTTGTACTTTTTGATCAATGCGTCCATCACATATTGCGTTTGCAGATCCAATCCGTTTGCGCGCATTTCGAGCGGCGAGTGCATGAAATGGAATTTGTCAAACTGCACGTTGCCCAGCACCTCGACCTTGGAGAACTTCCGCTCCGTGCCTTCAGGCAACGCTTGCAGAGGTTTCCGCATGCCCATGGCTTTTGCCACAACCCCAGCGTTCTTTCTGTTGTTGTAGCCTTTGAGTGATTGCGGGGAAGCGCCAGATGGCGACATATTTGGGGCAGTAATGGAGATCACATCTCCAGTTCGTGACCGTGCTCTCTTATTGTCTGGCATTTCCGGCGTAGCTGATGAGCCGGACATTTGCGAAGCTGATCTGCGAGGAGCAGGGGTTGTTTGAGGGCTCTGAGCCGATGCTTCTGTTGGCTGCTCAATTTCAATTTTGACGCCAAAGTCGCTTGCGAAGTCCGCAAACACCGACGTCCCAGAATTCGATGCAGTGATGACATTGCTGGTTGGTGTGGACGGATCCGCACTCGCGGCAGACACCGGGTCTGACATTCTGTTACAAGCACTGATGGCACAACACTCTACGTCCGACGAGGAAACAAGAAACACGCCCTTAAACAACGCAAGCAAAAGCACGGATAATCCGCAGACACCTGAAAATTTCCCCGAAAAACTTTACCACAACACCAAGAACGCGCAGTTCGCCAACCGCCAACCTGTTTTGAAAGTCGCTTCCGTGTCGGCACTGTATGAATCGCGGTGACTGAGCAACGAGTTCGTAGTTCGCAATGCACAGTCGTATCCGCTGGTATTCGCTCGCAGACGCAGAACGTTCCTGGTGTCAAGAATACCCGGTGACGCGCCGCTCACAGACAAGTCACTTCGCTCATTCACTTTCCGCGTCCTCACAACAAACCAACTCCCGTCTCTCCATCTCGAACCACAACACCGGCCACGTTTCCTTGCACAACTACGGCAAGCATGCCATCACCTTGGTGACTTGAGTGTGTCGGCTGCTCGTCTGCAAACACACTGTGAGTCCTCCTTCCGCCCCGCAACTCTCAATCAACAACAACCCAACACAGCTCAACACCACACCACACCACACAACACAACCAACCAAAAGACACGACCAACCAACACGACCAACCAACCAACAGCACAAACAAGCGAACGAACGACACAAAAGTCTGTGCGTTCATTCGTTCGTTCGTTCGTTTCTCCGCAGCGCGGTTGCGCGCAAATCCCACTTCAAACTGCGCTGCGGCTTGCGTGTTTGTTCGTTTTGGCGGGAGAAGCGAGGAGCGGAGTGAGTGAGTGAGCGAGTGAGGCGGTTCGTATTTTTTTGAAACTTCAAGACACACTTCTACACCGCCATACACTGTTACAAAGTGTCACTAAACAAACCATAGTTTAAAAGCAATCATCATGCCTGATTCAAGTGCAGTAAGAGGATGACAACGCGCTGGTAGCATTTACTGTCGATGCGCTGCAGCCAACGACGAAGAGTTTGAGAGTTTGGATGCCAACACAGCGACGACGCAGCAACGTAACGACGACGGACGACGACGACGGCGTTGCATGCGTCATCGGTTGGTGGCTGCTCCGTCGGTTGCGGTCGTTTTCTGGCGTTGGTACGTGAGTGTTGTCGTTTGGATATGGCACGCGATCGAGAGTGGGCAGACTGTATGGCGTTTCCTGGTGTGCAAGACCAACGTTCGTCGATGGAGACAGCTCGAATTTTGATTGGGTTTTCGCCGCCTGAAACAAAAACGACGATTTTGTTTTGCACAGTCGAGCTTGCAACAGACGTTGTCATTGTGGTGCCGTTGTGCAATGGACAGAACGCTTGCACGTGTGGAGGAACCGACGTAGCTATGTTCTCAACTCGCAATATTGTGGCGTTCTTTTTCGCCTTGGTCTTGGCGGGGTACCAAGTTAGCAAGCATTGGTCGAACGTGATGGGCGCCGGTAGCTTGAAACGTGAAGAATTCACGCACGCGCAATTAGTACTGTCGAAGGTGCTCGACAAGCAAAAATACCGGACAGTATTGACCGGACAGCACTTCGGACAGGATCCGACAGGAATCCTTATCTTGACGGTGAACCAGCGCCCGAACACCATCGCTGCTGAGCTGGTGTTGACGGCGAAGCAGAAAAACCATCTTGCATCATCAAAGAAGACGAATCGCAAAACCGTCGCGCAGCGAAAAAGGGACAAACTGGCAAAAATGGCAAAGCAAGCGCATGGCACTCAAAAGACCCTTCCTTTGCACTCAAAAAGCCGGAAGCAATCTCGGGATTCCGCCCCACAAAAGTATTTTTTCCACTTGCAGATTCATGATTCTCAGCTGGAGCAGTTGCAGGAGGTACTGCAGCAGGAAAACCTGCTGCCGTTCGCGCGACGTTCGTTCACAGGAGGCACGACTTTTGCTTCTATGGGACCACGAGAAACATTCTCCGCGCGTTTGAAACGCGAAGCTGCTGAGCGCCAGCAACAACAAGAACAAGAACAAGCACAAGCCCAGAACGAGCAGCAACAAGACGGACACCATCGTCATGATCAGGAAGAGCCTGCTACAGCGGATGAATCCAGTGTAGAGCAGACGGAGACGCTAGATCAGGCCACGGGCGCAGTGGAATCAGAAGTGACGACTGCACATGATGCTGGTACTTCAACTACTACTTCCGAAGAGCCTGACTCCACTTCGTCTAATCAGCGAGAACTGTAGCACAGCCCCCTCTGACCTCCTAATTTATTCCTCAAGTTTTCACTGGTGTACGTCTGCGCTCACACTGCCCAGAGAGAGTGCCGCGAGGAAAAAGCTAGTGCTGCCTGGTGCTAATACTACACAAGGTGTCGATGTATTTGTGTTCTTGTTCGAATCTGGCCCAATGGCACAATGCGTCGCTGCGTCGCAGGTGACAGACCTGCAGGCTTCATCGAAGGTCATCAACGCACTGACGGAGTGGATGGATCATTTGCGTAATGTTGCGGAACACAGAGTACGGATGCGGGCACCTAGTACGATATTGAGTGGTGTAGAATGCGTGGCGGCCAGACGACTTGACTGCCTCAAACCACAACAAGCCAACAAGTGGAGAAGGAAATCGCACCGGCGACAGACGCACCACAGAGAGCAGGGCAGAGTTGCCAACGTTGACAGTGAGGGAGAGAAGCAGCGGGGATCAAAGAAAAGGCCATCGACCAGTCTGCCGACAAAGCCAAGAGGGAGTTAGTTGAAGCTTTGGAAACTCGAGAAACTTCGCAACTTCGCAACTTCGAAACTTCGAAACGTCATGCCCCGCAGCGAAATACAGGAGGAAGAGAAGAAGAGTGGAGAACGGGGCAAGGAACTTCTCCAACTCCTTCAACTTCCGCGGCCCCGACCCGCGAAAGCCCAAAACGACGCCACGAACCAAAACCCCAAAAAGGGAAAAAATCCTCACCACAACAACGCTTTGCAACGCTCCGACTCCAAACTCCAAACTCCAAACTCCAAACTCCAAACTCCAAACTCCAAACTCCAAACTCCAAACTCCAAACTCCGAACGCCGAACGCCGAACGCCGAACGCCAAACTCCAAACTCCGAACGCCGAAGGCCAAAGTCCCGAACGAACGAAGGCCAAAGTCCCAAACGAACGAACGAAGTCCCAAAGTGAAAGAACGGAGCGACGACACCACAACGACAACACAGAGTCACGAACGTATCTATAACTAGCACTACACCGTTTCCCCACATAACATGCAGTTACAAAACTTCAAAGTCGCAAATGTAGATATGTACCTGGTTCTGCCTTCACGGGCGGGCGGGCAGTTTCACAGCTGTTTGCTGTTTCCTCCTTCACCAACCAAACACCACACACCACACGGTAGTCAGAATTTATTCACTATACATTCCCATGATTTAATTAAGACGTCACTTTGTCACAGTGCATTGATAATACAATCGTAGTACTGCACATTTGCAGTTTCAAATTTTATTTTTCAAAACTCAAAACTCAGAGAAAAGAGAAACGGAGAAACTGTGACTATCGCCGTCGCCGTCGCTGTTGCCGTCGCCATCGCCGTTGCGCCGTTGCGCCGTTGCCATGCCGTGACTTCGTCGTTGTCGCGTGGCATTTATTTGTTCGTTCGTTCGTTCTTTCTGCCGTTTGTCGTTCGTCGAAGTGAGTGCTTTTGGTTCGTTGGTTGGCTTTCGATCGATTGCCGCCGTTCATCGAAGGTTGTTAGTTCGTTCTTTGGTTCGTTTGTTGGTTGGTTCGATTGCCGTTCATCGGAATTCGATGGCGTTTGTTGAAGTTGGTTGGTTTGTTGATTCGTTTGCTTGTTCGATTGCCGTTTGACGACGTTCGATTGACGGCGGTGTGTTTGTTCTCTTTGTTCGTGTTTTATCACTGTGTTGTCTCAGCCGTTGCCATGGTCTATGAGGGGTAATTGACGTTCAGCGTCGGGCAGCATTTTATCCCTGCTGTCTCTGTGTTTGTTCGTTGCGTTGCCTGGAGTGTTGAGGACGCTGTGTGGTTAACGGTTTAAGGCCGCCATATTGTCCGAAGCGTGAGGCAGGGATGCCACACACAAGAACAAAAATATTCACTTGAGGCTATTGCTGCCCGTGTTGCTCATGTTCTCGTCGGTAAGCTGCATTTGAACGCAATCTGCGCAATTCCTCGAAGTAAGGACTTTTTCCGAGTCAAATATTATTTATCGTTCTCACCGGACTCTCACCCGACAGCAAGGGCGAGTCTAGGAACTACTTATCATGTGACTTTGAGGACGCCCCGCTGCAGGATGTGCAGTTCCATGGCACGATTCGCGCTGTCTCTGGCGGTGATTTCGATTCCACTCCAGTTGTGCAGCGGCTGCGACAACTCATGTTACGACAATACGTGCGATTATTACCACGAAACTTACGGGTATGACTGTTTCATGCTGGAAGAAGATTTTGGTTGCGACTGCTTCGACTGCGCGTGCCCCGCGCAGACGACGACAACGACGACAACCACAACTGAGGCTGCAGCCGCAATTTCGAATGTCGCGGTCAGCGCCGCCGCTTGTTGTGGGCGTGACATTGGTGAAGCGGAGACCACTACTGCATCAATTCGCCGATTCCTTGCGGCTACATCCGCACCGATAAACGCGACGACAATGTCCCCACCTGTCGACGATGCAGCGTGCGTTGATATTGGGACTGCGATTGCACAAAGCCGCTTGCAAATATCTCACATTCCTGCGATGTGTCCTGCACGTGTTTTTGATTGCCTGCAGGTCCTTCTGCAGCATGATTACTTGTGGGTCGAATTCCTCTGTCGACCGTATCGAGGTGCCTGGTCAACAGCTGAGTGGCACGCTCCCAACAGAACTTTGCTCACTCACTAACATGACAGTTTTGAGGCTGGACGACAATCAGTTTACTGGCCAGGCATGCTCTCCTTTGCGACAATTGCCACGTGGTGTCTTGTTGGGTGTGTTCAACGTGAATTTCTGATGTATTGGTTGATCGTTTGCTGCAGATCCCTTCTTGTCTTGGTAACCTGAGTCAGATGATTGCGCTCGTGATGGCCTCCAACACACTGTCGGGTACGTGTTCAGGCCTCAAGGCCTTCACAAGACGCTTTGTAACTCTTCAACGTTACTTACCGTTGCCGTTTGTGGTTTGTACACAGGCACAATTCCCAAATCGTTCTCAAGTTTGTCCAATCTAGAGTATGTGGATTTGAGAAGCAACAAAATTCGGGTGCGATTCCTCCATGCACTTAAACCCACCATTTGTGCCGTCGATGTTAATACGTGCCATTTGTGGGACAGGGCCCGCTACACAACATATTTGGATCGCCCACTTTGAGCTTCATCAGACTGTCTGGCAATAAGTTGACAGGGACAGTGCCCGCAAGTATTGGCTCTATGACGAGCACATTTCTAATTGATCTCGACGAGAACAAGGTGATATCCACTGTGCCGTTTTCATATTACCGTGCTTGATCACGTATTCGTGTGAATTTGACCAAACGTGTCGTGACGCTGCAGCTCACGGGGACTTTGCCCGATGTTTCGGCACTGAAGGCACGTAAAGGTTTTGGGCGTCACATGTTGTGTGTTTCTGAGACGAATAACCGCGTACGAAATCATTAGGCTTTACAAGTTATGCTGCTCAGCTCCAACGCCCTAACAGGCGAACTCCCACTTCCTGGCTTCGAGTTTGAAAGTACGTTCTATACTCGCGTGTCGTATCGCGTGCTCGTCGATACTTTTGATCCATTTTTCACACTTGCTGCTCGCGGACATTGTGCAGGCGTAGGGTACAACTTCGATAAGGACTGTGACGATGTCGCTCCAGAAAGTTACATGGAAGGCTGGGTTCGTTGTTCTGCTGTCCGCGAAGGCAGCTGCCAGTCACACCGCAGCAAACCGTTTTGACGTGCTTGTGTGGTGGTGCAGGTGGGCGACGGGATCTGTGATGACGGCACATACGGCATCGACTTTAACTGCGATAAATTCGACTACGATGGTGGAGACTGTGGAACTGAAGCTGCAAGTGCAGGCCCTGGGCTCGCTGTTGTCAAGGCGCATTCCAACAAGTTCACATCGTTGAACAAATCATGGTGTTTTTCAGAGCCTATGACGTGCGTACACGCTGTGCCTTTCGCCGCAAATGATGACACGGTTCATGCAATAACTCTTTTGTTTCTGTTCTACAGATGTGACCTCTCGAATAACATCGACCTTCCGTGCACGTTGGAATGCGAAAATGCAACTGTTGACGTCGCGCTCATGTGTGGCGTTCCTTGCCAATGCGGTAAGCATGTACACCTCCGTTGTTCGATTACAAGTATAATACTGATGCATGCGTGGTATTGTTCAATTTTTGTTGTAGGGAATTTGTCGCGAGCGGTCTCCACAGCAAATTTAGACAATGTGCGCGTTACGTCTTGCACATCTGGCACGCACGGGAGCATTTGTGAATTCACTTGCTTGAATGGATACGAGCCTGGAATAGTTTCCTCAGACACCGTGGACACCCAGCCCACCCACACAGCAACGTGCTCGAATGGATTTTGGGATTTCGAAGATTCAGCCGGCGTTCTTCATGGCTGCGTTGAATCTGGGTGTCCACCATTAACGCAAGAAATTTTAGCAAACGTGCAAGAGGGTAGTTGTGACAGGGAAGCCCCTGCAGGCTCCCGTTGCGAAGTCAACTGCGCCAGTGGCAACACACGTCGTGGACCCGCCTCAGTAGTGTGTGTGAAAGGCGCTTGGGACGTATCAGCCGTTTCTTGCGACCCGTCCACGGACACGTACGTATTTCTGTGTGTTTGTGTCGAATACCAATTATTCACTTGTCGCGAAACCACTTTGTTAGGTTTGCAGACTTTAGCTGCGATGCCCTATCTGAGCAAGACATCGAGAACGTGGCAGCAGACTCTTGCTTGGCCACAGCTGGGCGCGAGGGTTCCAAAGAAGGTATATTTTGACAATGGTATCTTGCAAGTTCATGAACAGGTGGCTTACGCCCGATTTTGGAATAGGAAACTTCCTGGAAGATTTTTATTACCTTCCACCGGCTCTGTGCGAGTACTCTTGCGAGCCTGGGTACTACCCGAATCCTGAACAACCACTGGTTGCTTGCGATCTGGGCTTGTGGATTGTGAAGGCTGACGACATGTTTGTGAAGTGGCAATTTGACTCCGTCACCAAGGCATTGGTGAAAGTACTTCCTCCAGCGACGGGTCAACAAGCTTCTTGCAAAGCCAAAAGCTGTACTGAGTGAGTTGTTGATACATTTTATGTGCACCGCCGTGGTTTCTATGCTCACTTGAGTGTTCCTGTAACATCGTAGGTTTTGGTCTGAATGGTCGGAGTGTTCTGGTTTCTGTGAGAGTGACATAATTCCTGGAGTTGAAAGAAGAACGTTTTCTTTCACTGAGGTTAGTGCTTGGCATAGGTATAGTGATTCAATGACACGACCACTAAATCGTGCATGTCGATCGTAGGCGGAGCTGGTCGATGTCATTGCTGCAGGCTGCATGGAGGAGGACGGTGACATCGAAGAACGGCCTTGTACAGCATGGCCGCGCTGCGGCCTCCTCCAATGTGCTGACTTTTGGACTAACTGGACAGAGTGCTCAGAATTCTGTCCTCACAGCGGGGGAATTGAAACTCGAACGTTTGTCGATGTGATCAATGCAACTACAACGACGACCACGACGACCACGACGACCACGACCACGACGACCACGACGACCACAACGACGACCACGACCACTACCACCACCACCGCCATCGCGAACGGCACAACAGCAGCAGCAATAACAACAACGACTGCCGCGACGACGACGACGACGACCGCAACGACCACAACGACCACAACTGTTGCCCGTCGACGGTTGAGTACCTGCACCGCGACGGAAACGTCATGGCTCGGCGATGGATATTGTGACACCTCACCTTATAACTCCCATGCTTGTAACTGGGACAATGGTGATTGTTGTCCGTACGTCCGAATTTGCAGTGTGAACTGTGTCACATGCCTGTGGTTTGGCGTGGCTCTCAACATTATGCGTGTTCGTTGTCCGCTTGTTTGGTGTTTGGTGTTTTGTTGCAGGGGAACATGTACGGACTCGACTTTTATTTGTGGTCAGCGCACAGCATTCAATTGTTTGGTATGTTACGTGACGATCTTGCAGCAGCTCACGACTTACCACTGACAAACTCTTTGTTCCAACACACCAGGACCCCGTCATCGCCAACGTGACAACAGTTACGACTCAAACCACGACTACTGCAACAAGCTATGAAATTACGTTTGATGTTGTGAGGGGCTTTGTATATCATGCGTGCGGTTTTGACGATTTTGGCGCCGTCGAATCTCGGCAGTGCCAGTCTTACCCGAGCTGTGAAAGCTCAGAGTTATCGTGCGAGACGCTGTGGGGCAATTGGTCGGAGTGCAGTCGGTTTTGTGAGAGCAAAAGTTCCAGCAACATTGGTTACGAAACACGCACTTTTTCGGTCCCTGCTAATGACTCACGGTCTGAAAGGTACGCTGAAGACGTCTGTGAGTCAGACTATTTCGGAAGCATTGAAGTCGGAGATACGCAGTGGAGAATTTGTACATCCTTCCCGCGGTGTGGCGATTTTAATTGTGAAGACTTCTGGGGTGAGTGCCGACGCAGGCAGTTTTTGTGAGCGCGTGTTCCGGTCTAACTCGAGATGTGGATGTTCTGACAGGTCCATGGGGAGCTTGCGACGCGTTTTGCTCGGGAGGTGTGGAAACCCGGACTTTTCAAATCCCGCAGGGCAATGATACACAAAGTGTTTTGGCCAGGGCATACATTAAGGAGGTGCGCATTGTCTGGCTTTTTCACGTTGCGAACTGCGGCTCACGATTTTGCGTTGATGTTCGTCGTGTGCGCAGGTTTGCAACATGGCTGAATGGGGGATTGATATCGACGTGCCGGACACTCGCTCGTGTACAGCGCACTCGAAGCCTCAAGGCTGCGTCTGCGATGCATTTTGGACGGAATGGGGCGATTGTAATGCAGTGTGCTTCGGCGGCGAGCAAACTCGGCGATTTGAAGTTCCTGGAATTGCCAGCCGCTTGGCGCATTGTGCGGTGGAGCACGAAAGTTGGATTGGGGACGGATACTGTGACTTTGCTGGGTTGTACAACACACGCGTGTGCAACTGGGATGGTGGTGACTGCTGTAGTGACACATGCGATGGGTCTTCTTTTTATGGGTGCGAGAACACGGCGGACGCTGTGCGTGACGGTGGATGCTGGGACCCAAACGCCGACGACTACGACGCCGCTCGACTCCTTGCAGATTGTTTGGTCCCTTACCCATCACGAATTGGAGATGGGGTTTGCGACGATGCAGTTGGCCTGAATGACGCCATCGGTCCAGGCGGGAAACGGTACTTTTACAATACGCACGCGTGTGGTTGGGACGGCGGCGACTGCTGCGAATCAACATGCTCTGTTGATGTGTCGACATGCAAATCCACGTGTTTTGGCGAAACGTGCAATCATTGGGTCTCAAGCGGGTTCTTTGACTGCGCAGAGTTGAGCTCGACATTCGGTTGCAGCTGTGACGGCTGTGACTCGTGCCCGGCGAGTTCAACAAATGCTTGGACCACAGACATGACAATCGGGCTTCGGTCTTCGTCGAGTCCATACACTACTTCTACACCGACAGTGTCATTTGGACCGACCACTTCACCGAACAACTTTTCTCCGTGTTCGAGTTTCGAATGCTTTGACCCTGATGCCAATGATACAATTGCAGCAGGATCATACTTTGAGTTCGTGCAGGAGGTGTGTTTACTTGACTATTTGCTCGGCAATGAAACACGGGAGTGTTCCGACGACGCCTACTCTGAACAGTGCGATGCTTTCTCCTGTGACGAATTGTGGTCCAACTGGACAGAATGCACGCGGATTTGTAGTAACGGAACACAAACACGATCATTCGTCGTACCGCTAGATGCAGAACATCAGCGCTTTTATCACGAGGTATGCGTTCCGTCTGGAGGGTATCCAGAGAATGGTGCCAGCGAAACAAGGTCATGTGAGGAAGTTGAAATCCTCTTTGGCTCTGATATCGGAGGCTACCCAAAATGTTCGCAATTCAACTGTTTTGACTGGTTCGGAAACTGGACAGAATGCGATGCATTTTGTGAAGGCGGGTTCCAAACGCGAGAGTTTGTCGTTCCATTGGACGTCGATGCGCAAGCATACAATGCTGAAGTTTGCCAGGAACAAAGATCACAAGAGTTGTTTTGGGACAACTACACATTTCCCGAAGACGGAGGTACAGATCGGCAGACGTGCGAGTTCGTGTTTGAGATTAATGAAAGCGCACAAGCTTATCCGCGATGTGATTTGGTCTCGTGCGAAGAGTTTTGGACATCGTGGACGAAGTGCAATAGAGTATGTTCTGGCGGCACGCAAACTCGCTATTTCAAAGTTTCCAATTCCACACTGGACCTTGAATACAATGAGGAGGTTTGTCAACAGCGATATGGACAGGAGCAATATGCGTACCCTGTAAACGGTGGCAACGAGACCTTACCGTGTGAGGATGTGCTAGCTCTGGGGTTTGAGGAAGGCGGGTATCCAGAGTGCACAAATACGGACTGCCGCCTGTTTTTCGGGGAATGGACTCCGTGTACGCGTTTATGTCCCACGACTCCTGGCACCAGGAACAGGTCATTGGACTTTTCGAAATTCGGTGAGAGTGGAAAAAAGTACTATCAAGAAGTATGTTTGAACTCTGAGATCGAAGGTTACGACTCAATATACCCCCCTATTTTCCCGGGGACGCAAGTTGCGAGTTGCGAAGATGTTGCGGATGTCGAAGGTGTTGAAGCGTATCCAGACTGCAACGCTTCAAAGTGCAACGATTGGTGGGCTACATGGAGCTTGTGCACAGAGCCCTGTGGACCCGCCACTCCTGAAGATGAAGGAGGGAACATGACACGAATGATCTACGTGCCAAACGATGAAGCTGATCGACACTTTTATGAAACTGAATGCCGCTTGTTGTACGTCGACGACTTTGATGTCAGATACCCGGCCGTTGATGCTAATGGCACAGGGAGCATCACCCTGCCGTGTGAGCTAGTACCAAGCAAGGATGGTGGAGGGTATCCACTTTGCGCCGCGTTCATTTTCAGCATTGTCGGACAAGTTGCTGGCACCACGGTAGTGGTGCTGGCTTGCGCAATTGCAGCCGTGGTTGTGCATCGGCATTTCGAAGATTCGGCGAAGTTAAGGCAGTCTGCGCGAGGAAAACACTTTCTTCGTGTTGCGAACTACAGCATGCGCAAAGCGTTGTCCATATGGCGCGCTCAACATTCCTTAAGCAGCCTGTTTCCAGACATGTCCCTACGCTCCGTGATGTTTGCATTAAAGCGAGGCAAAAGGCGCAAGTCAAAGGCCCACGCTCTATTGCTTCGTGCAGACCGTTACTTACGACAAGATAAAAATACGTCAGTTGTGGAGGCCTTGGAACGCGCGGAGTGGTTTCTAGAGCGCAATCAACTCACAGCGCTCCACTTCTTATTGCTGAAGGAAGTTCCAGACAAAGAAACTTTCCAAAGTATCCTGGAAGAGATGGCTGCCGGTGGCGGAATTGCACGGATGCAGTCGTCATTTGCAACAGCGGCGTCCAGTGAATTTATCAACAATGACGCGCAAAACTTGGCAGACGTTCCATATGTTCACATTGCGTGTTGCACGAGATGGGAAGACGACGCGCATCAGGCGTGGACGGTTGATGAACTAATGAGGAAGCTACCAAAAATTTATTCTCTGACAGAGCATAAGCCGACGCCGTCCAGGAGAAAGAGCCGTCCCATGAGCCTTTTGGAGTTTGCTGTGCATCGAAAATGTGACCCTGACGTTTTAAAAGTGATTCTGCACAATGCCCCCGAGTTGGCGTCGCGTTGTCCATCGAATCTGTTTGTACGGCTAATTCATGTACACCCAACAGAGGCCGAGAAGGTTGCATCTGTGATTTTGGCGTCTTTCCGAGCACGGCTGCGCGCCCGCATCAAGAATAGGTGGTGGCTGGACGATGAGAACAGCGAAGCAAAAGGGAATGGAGTGCCCGGATTCATCCCTCCGTCGGTTAAGGTGCGCGCCCATCGTGGATGTTTCTTTGTCTTCACGTTTGCTTCATCCTCGTTTGTCTAATGCAGGCTCGTGAAATCAAGGAACTCCTTGGTGCGGCTGCTGAAAATTTGCTTGTCTCCCGCAGCAAAGAAGGTGCCAACAGCGATGGCCGCGATCAAAACGCTGACGACGAGAACGACTGGACTGACTCTGACGATGACGAAGAACACGCATCGCGTGAATCTAAAGCAAGTGACGAAAACATTCTGAAGAAAGGGCTATCATTGAAAACAATGAGTCTCATTGCGCGAAACGTCACCCACAGTCGTGTCGCAGTTGTCCCAATGGATGCTGCGCCAAAGCATGATGAGGTTCCACAAAGTGCGTGGTCGGAAGCGTACTTGACTGGATTCCTCCGCCCGGTACTACAAGTCGTGAAGGAGTTTCTCGAAAAAGAGATTGTGCATTCCATGCAGCATCTAGGCTTGCAAACAGAGTCAACACGGAACCTTGTTGACGGGTTTCAAGACATTTACACTTCAATTTCCGCTCGCTTTGTGGAATCTGACGAAGATTTGGGGGCATTTTGTGAGGTGTGGACGCTCCCTGTTTACGTTACACATGGCATTGTTTGATGCTTGACTTGTTTGTGGTATCTCTAGGCTGCTCAGCAGCAAGTACAAAAATGTCTCACTACTCACCCGATGAAACCCAGACAAAACACAAAGGATATCGTTGAGCTGTACAAGAGGGCTGCCCACACGCTCCCAATTTTCACTTCGTTCATGAATTCCATCATGAAGTCGACAGCGGCAATGCGCGGAAGTGGAGTTGGTCCGTTGAAAAATTTGTATAGGTCAATGGAAAAGTGCGCGTTTCGCCCAGACGGAAACAACCAATGGGATGCAGACTGCGTGTTGGATGTCGTGAGGGGAGCTCTCATATTCGACAACATGGCGTCGATGCTTGCCTCCTTCCGCAAAATTCAGTCCCATCAAGGGGTGGTGATCCACCGCTGCAAGGACCGGTTCACGACGCCGACCGCGGGTGGTTGGCGGGACTGCATGGTCAATATATCGTTCGTCTCCGACCCCAATCATTTTATTTGTGAACTGCAGCTCATTCATAGCAAATTAATGCTCGCGCGGCAAGGCATGGCCGGTCACAATGATTACAACACGTATCGCAGTGCCGGGGAGCTGCGGGACGCTGTTATGTATCGACGGAGCAAGCAAACAGCCGGTCATGGTCGCCGTGTTACTCCAGGCCCGAAAACCAAACACGGCGCAACGGCAGCAACTTCCACTCATACAAATGCCAAGCTGCCCACGTCACAAGTTGCATTGCATGGCGGGCATCAATCTCACATATAAAACAAATACAATAGATAAATAAAGTCATGATTTTACTTGTAATCTGAAACGTGCATTCTTCAACGAAACCTCGTCAAAGATATTGACGCGTCAAAGCGGAATAGCTGCTCGCTCCAAGGCCAACACGCGAGAGCAAGCAACGCTCATACTACCGTCTAGACGGAGTCCGGTGCGTCCATCATGAATGTGCATTGTTGATGGATCACCCAGGGACCACAGGAAGCAAGCGTCAGAATTTCCCGTTTTCGTTTGCATCGATTGAACTGCTGCCATCGTACTTGCATCGGCCTCAAGACTATTCGTCGATGCTGTGTCGCGTGTCTCGAAGCGTACTTTTGTGGCGCACACCGCCAAGTCTGGACACCTCAGAACCGTTTGGCAGTGCTCCGTATACTTGAGCCCGATGGTCATGCTGACAGGGCGAATCTTGCCAACAATTTCAGCAAGCTCTCGCGACTGCCAACCTCCACGATTCCAAGCATTGATTTTGTCGGTACAGCTCTTGCGTTGGCCAGGAGTCCACGGCTCACAAGTACCGAGGCTGCCTCCCCCGCGTGCCTGCATCGTGGTGCGAGGAGTCAAACAGTGTTGTACCAGATCATGAGCGGATGTCAGTTCGGCTTCGCTCGATACGGACCTTGGCAAGAATGGAATCAGCAGGAACGCCGGCAGTGACGTCCATACTGGCTCGACCACATGGAGCAGTCGATGTGTAAAAGTGCAGTTGGAAAGCTGCGTTCCACTGAAATTTGGTTGCACTTGACGAAGTTTGAAGTGGCAACAAATTAGGTGAGCTGGGATCACACATCTTCTTTTGCATCGCAAAAATAATGGCATGCAAGTATCTACCGCATTCCAGTGCAATATGTTAGCACAACTTGGCGCGCGCACAATCCATCCATATATGCAAGTCACACACCTAATCAACCCACGGCGTGCCAACACCTCGGCGTGTGAGTCTTTGACAACCGGACTGGCAAGTGGAGATGTCATCGTTTTGTTCTGCGCTTCTTGTGCCACTACATCAGAGTTCATAAACCGCGTCCCACAACCAAGCGACACCAAGGTCATTGCGCCATTTGGATTTTCGAGAACGAAGCCTGCAATTACCATTCGACCGCCCGCACCCGCGACCCCACCGTAACCTTTAGGGCAGAATGCGCGGAATCCATCGATCACAGTTTGTGCGACAGCATCTGGAACGTGCCGCTTGGGACTTGGACTGCTCTCGGGCTCTCTCGCACTATTGACTGCCGTGCTGGCGGCCACAATGCACGACGCTCGCTCAGCCAATTCGTTAACGACACTACGTCGGAATGCGTCCGGCTCTAAGTTGCCGCGAAGAAGGCTATCTCTGTTTGAAGAAAGGAACTCTTCAATGCCGTCGTTCAGTTCGGCGGGAATTTCGTCGTTGCCGTGAAGCCATAATCTTGCCAGTGCAGGGCATTGACGAATGCCTTGCCACAATCGGGAGATACCCGCGGCGGTAATCTGGTTGAAATCGAGGTGAATCTCACGTACGGAGCGACAGTTCCCCGTTTCTAGGAATTTCGAAAGTATACACGTTCCTTCGTCACCGATAGCGTTGCTCCCAATGTCGATGGAAACTATGCGACTGTTCTTTGACAGCAGCTCTCCGGCGAAATGACCTGATGGCATGACACAAATGGAGGTTGAATATTATCTATGACGCTCTCAAACACTAACGACAGGGACCCACCCCACTGCGCGGACGGCGCATTGCAGTACACCTCCACCCTCTCGATATGCCTGGTTTGTGGGCTACCAGAGGTCAATGCCTCCAACAGAGCCTGTCGGCCGGCATCACCAATGTTATTTTTGGCCAATCCTAAATGCACCAGAGGCGTTGCAACCCTGATCTGCGGAGGTGGGTTCCGAAGAGCGTCTGGTTCCACAAAACCTTGTAAGTATCGCGCAACTATGATGGCGCCAGCGTCGCCGATGTTGCGCTTGTTCAAAGATCGCACGCTGTCGGCAACACCTTCTTGCTCGAGTCGAATGAGTTCGTTTCTGGCGGCATACCCGCAAAGTGCTTCGCTTGTACGAGGCGCGGGCAAGAGTTCCGACGACGTGATGTTGACAGTGGTCACCGCATGGTTCCGACGAAGTGCCTCAACGAGGGCTGCACTGCAACCAGGTTCGAATTTTGCAGAGGCTAAATTGATTGCAGTGACTTGTGACAGAAAATCTTCTGGCATCACTGTGCTCTTGTTCGTCCGACCCGGTACGCTACTTTGCGAGACGAAGGGCGGAAGGTGTCCACAAAGGCCTGCACAGAGGGCTTCCACGGCCTCCGGTGAAGGGTTGAACTTCTTTAAGTTGAGAACAAGAGGGAATTTGCAAGCCTTACTGGCATGCCGATCGTGGAGTAGTTGATGCAGATCCTTCACGGACGGTATGACACACCGCTTCTGACGCGGCGCTTTTCGTTTCGGCATGGTGGAAGCGAGGACCAAGACCAGGACCTCTCTGATGGGCTGAACAAAGTTGCCAGTTTTTTCCTTTCTTGCTATTGTCGACTCGCAATCTGATGACGCACCACACTGAATTGTCGAAGTCCGTTGTCGTCCTCTGCAGCCGATGAGCATCACGACACGAGTCAGTGAGTTGGTACTGTGGTATTGTTGTCGTTCAAGGCTGTGAAAAGGTTGTACAGAGGTGGTGTCAAGGTGTGTCAAGGCTATGTGTCAATGAGTTATCCATCCTGTGTCAATGTATCGTTGCTTGGTTCTGTGTCAAAGTTACACCGTTGTCCCGTCGCTGCTGTCGACATTGTCTCTTCACTCTCCGTCTCTCCGTCGCGTTGCCGTGGCGTTTGCTGTTGGTGTCAACGCTTGTGTTGTGTCATCGTGTCAGCAACGGCAACAACTTCAAAAGTTCCAACCGCAGCCACGAACCACGAACCACGAACACCCTCTGCGCGGCCACCAAACAACGCCGGAACACCAACAACAAGCAACCGCCGGAAAGGAAAACGGCAACGTAACGTGGGACCGTCCAAGCGGCCGTCGCTGTGCAGTACCATACAAGCTTTTCGAAATCTGCGTCGCGCTAAACAGTCGCTTACTTGTCGTCGTTTGTTGTCTCTGCGTTGCGCTGTGGTGCTGTGGAGCTGTGGAGCTGTGGTGAATGTCTGTGGTGAACGAACGGAGCGGAACGGGCTTGTGGTGATGGACGACGAACGGCGAATGAAGGTCTGTTTCGTTCGCTCGTTCGTTCGTTCGTTCGTTCGTTCGTTCGTTCGTTCGTTCGTTCGTTCGTTCGTTCGTTCGTTCGTTCGTTCGTT
>ENA-OWNT01002129-OWNT01002129.1-seawater-metagenome-genome-assembly--contig:-NODE-2129-length-21485-cov-3.982296_pt1 | contig 21485 bp, 20 predicted proteins | sample MGYA00238136_ERZ651165 | MGnify/ENA primary metagenome ERZ651165 (study PRJEB26861, sample SAMN08777766) | seawater metagenome | isolation source: coastal seawater | place: USA: Florida | collected...
GACCCCACCCGACCCGTGCTGCTGCAGTCCGCCGTCGTCCTCCCCTTCGTGAGTGCCCTGGTCATCATCCCCGCGCTGATGCTGAGCCTCGCCGCCCTCGCCGACCTGTGGCTTCCTGTGCTGGCCTTCGTCATCGGCTGGGTGCTCCTCGTCCTGCTGCAGGGCTACCGTCGGCTGCGCCTCGTGCGTCTCGTGCGGGCCGTCCACGTCGGCTCCGACGCGTCCATGGAGGCCGCCGCCCGGGGCATCCACCGGTGGGGCCAGGCCTGGGCCGTCCTCGCCCACTTCCTGAGGGGGAAGCCGGAGGAGGCCCGCAAGGCAGGAGAGCACGCCCTGCTCGTCGAGCTGGTGAATCGCGTAGGCCACATGGGGCTTGCTCACGGAGGCCCACCGAAACACCGCGTCGGCCTCGATGGGCTCGCCGTCGACCTCCCCAAGCCCCTCCGCGTACCGCAGTCGCCCGTCCACGATGACCGCCAAGGCCATCGCATCCGCTTGCATCCGCTCTCGCCAATCCTCGGCGTCGGCGACGGACTGCAACCACGCCTCGTCCAGGACCGGGTCGTAGGTCGGATCGCCCCAATCGCCCGGCGAGAGCACAGGTTCGCCCGGTGGGGACATACAGGCCAGCAGAAGCATCAGCACGAGGTGAGACCGTACCAAGCCGGCGGGCTACCTGGCGACATGCTCCGCCTCGCCGACTGTACGCTCTCTCCCGGTGGCGACGACGTTCTCGTCGACGCCAGCTGGCATCTCCGTGAAGGCCAACACGTCGGCCTCGTGGGCCGAAACGGCGCCGGCAAGACCACCTTGCTCCGCGCGCTCGCCGGGGAGCTGTCCCCCAGCAGCGGGAAGGTGCACGTCCGCTCGAGTGTGCGGGTCGGCTACCTGCCGCAGCAGGCCGTGTCGGGGAGCTCGGCCACCGTGTGGGACGAAGCCAGCTCCCGTATGGAGCGCTTGCAGCGCCTCGAAGCGGCCATGACCCACGCCCAACAGCTGGTGGAGCGCCACGCCGACGACGGGCCCCAGCGCCTCGCCGACGCCACAGAGGCCTTCCGGCTCGCCGGCGGCTTTCGGCGCGACGAGCTGATCGGGGAGGTGCTGCACGGCCTCGGCTTCCCCCGGGACAGCTGGCACCGCTCCTGCGACACCTTCTCCGGTGGCTGGCAGATGCGCATCGCCCTGGCGCGGATGCTGCTCTCCGAGCCCGACGTGGCCCTGCTCGACGAGCCCACGAACCACCTCGACATGGCCGCGCGGAGCTGGCTCGCCCACTACCTGTCCCGCGCCCCCTGGACCTTCGTGGTGGTGTCCCATGACCGACACCTGCTCGACGTGGCGGTCAATCACATCGTCGAGGCCCGCGGCCAGCGCCTTCACACCTACACCGGCAACTTCACGCGCTTCCTCGCCGAGCGAGAGCTCCGCGCCCAGCAGCAAGAGGCCGCTGCCGAGAAGGTCGCGGCGGAGCGGGCCAAGCTGGAGCGCTTCGTGGAGCGCTTCGGCGCCAAGGCGACCAAAGCGGCCCAAGCCCGCAGCAAGCGCAAGCAGCTGGAGCGCCTGGGCGACGTGCCCACCGTCGACCGGCCCCCGCCCCTGCCACGGTTCCACCTGCCCGAGGCTCCAGCCGGCGCCTTCGAGGCCCTGCAGCTGCAGAAGGCCACCGTGGGCTGGGGCGACGTGCCGGTCCTCGAGACCGTAGACCTCACGTTGGAGCGCGGCATGCGGTTGGTGCTCCTCGGGCCCAACGGCTGCGGAAAGTCCACCCTGCTGCAGTCCCTCGCCGGCCGACAGCCGCTCCTCGGAGGCCGGCGGCGCGTCGGCGACCGGTCGCGCATCGGCGTGTTCGACCAGGACCTCGCCGCCACCCTCCCCCCCGACACCGACGCGCTCACCCACCTCACCGAGCTCGTACCGGCCATGCCGCCGCAGCGGCTTCGCGCGGTGCTGGGCGCCCTGGGGCTCCCCGGTGACATGGCGCTCCGCCCGATCGCCCAGCTCTCCGGCGGCGAGAAGGCCCGCGTCGCCCTCGCGGCCCTGGTCGTTCGCCCCTGCAACGTCCTCCTCCTCGACGAACCCACGAACCATCTCGACGCCGAGACCGTCGAGGTCCTCGTCCGAGCCCTCGGAGAGTTCACCGGCGCCATGGTCCTCGTCACCCACGACCGCTACGTCGCCGAGTCCATCGCCAGCCACGTCGGTCGGGTCGAGGGGGGCGGCGTCACCGTGCGGGAGGGCGTCCGGGCCGAAGACCTCGTGCCCATCCCCGACCATGTCGCGGATGCGGACGACGGGCCCAGCGATGGGCAGCTCGCCTACGAGGAGCGCAAGGCCATGCAGCGGGAGCTCGGGCGGGCCGAGCGCGACCTCGGGAAGCTCGAGGACGCGATCGCCGCCCACGAGGAGCGCATCGCAGAGATCGACGAGTCCCTGTTCGACGTGGCCGCGGACCGCGACAAGGCGTCCGTCCTCGAGGCCGAGCAGCGAGACCAGCAGGCGTCACTCGAGGAGGCAATGCATCGCTGGGAGGCCCTGGGCGAGCGGATCGAGGAGCTGCAGGGCCGCTTGGCGTAGCCGCGACACCCACGCGACAGCGCCAGGGGCTGCCCAGCAGCCGTGACTCACACATTCTGGGCAGCCCCCGGAACGACGCCTGTTTCCCCCACCCTCCAGTGACGGACCGAGACACAACCCGCCCCACGGGACGCTACACTCTCCATCCGACGTCCGAAGGGGGACTCCTTGTTCGATGCGACCTCGATGGCCGCCCGCGCCGCGGTCTTCGCGCTCCTGCCCGCCGCGATGCTCGGCTGCAAGGGCTCACCCGAGCCCGGCGACCCCGCCCCCACCGCCGAGCCCCTCCTCGAGTCCATCGACCAGACCCTCCCCGTCGGGTTCTACGAGGAGCCCTACGAGGCCACCCTGGCCGTGTCCGCCGGCACCGAGCCCTACACCTGGACCCTCCCCGAGTGGGAGACCCTCCCCGGCGGGCTGAGCCTCACCCCCGACGGCCGCATCGTCGGCACCCCCAGCCAGGCCGGCTCGTTCCAGTTCCAGGTCCGTGTGATGGACTCCGCCGGCCGAGAGAAGCGCCCCTTCGTCACCCTCAACGTCGTGCTCGAGCCCCAGATCCTCAAGTGCGGCGACTCCGCCGAGGGCCACTTCGCCGTGTCCGGCTTCGATGGCGCCGACCCCAACCCAGACCAGTTCCCCCGCCACGACTGGTACGCCATCGAGCTGCCCGAGGAGTACACCACCGAGGTGAAGCTGGTGTGGGAGATCGACGGCAGCCCCGTCGTCGCCTACGTCGAGAAGCCGGGCGAGGCCATCGGCTCGTGGGACTTCGAGGAACACTACGTCCCCCGCATCATCGACCCCTTCGATCCCGAGACCCTCGAGACCCCGATCCACGCCGGCACCAACCCGTCGCTGTCCGGCTACGAGGGCGTCCAGCCCACGATTCCGCTGTGGGTCGTGAGCCAAGGCTTCGCCGACTACAAGGTCACGGTGGAGTGCTCCGACGGCCCGGTCTTCGTGCTGGTGCCGCAGTACCCCACGATGCAGGGCGAGCCCCTCACCTACGACTTCGACGTCTACGGCGACCCCAACAACACCACCCGCATCTACACCAACGACCCGCTCCCCGAGTGGATGGAGTGGGACGACGCCACCGGCCGCATCACGGGCATCGCCGAGGAGCCCGGGAGCTGGCCCTTCACCGTCATCGCCGAGTCCGCCGACGGGCGCATCCGAGAGGAGCGCACCATCATCGGCGTCTACGACGTGACCGACATCGAGTGCGGCGAGACCATCGAGCGAAGCACCGTCGAGGGCTACTTCGATGGGGAATTCACGACCTACTACGACACCGACGGCTACCGCATGTTCCGCATGGCGCTGCCGGAAGACACCGCCGTCGGCACCGTGTCGTTCACCCTCAGCGGCCTCGACAGCTCCTTGCTGGGCACCGCCGAGCCCGACAGCGGCTTCCTCCGCTTCTACCCGGGCGCCGAGCGCGTGTACTCCAGCTACTACCCGGCCGAGCTCACCGTGGGGCCGCGGTCCTACCCCGCCCTGCGCCACTACCGCGACGGCGAAGACCAGCAGATCTACATCCTGGCCGCCCCCACCGGCCTCGACACCGAGTTCGCCCTCACCGCCAGCTGCAACACCGAGCCGGTGCCCGACTTCGCTGGGCTCCCGGTGGTCCCGCTGTTCGAGGAGATGGACCACGCCTTGAACGGCGCCGGCGGCTCGCCAGCCTACGCCTGGGCGATCGACGGCATGCCGCCCGGGCTGCGGGTCGAGGAGGGCCGGCTGGTCGGCTCCTCCGGCGACGCAGGCGCCTACGAGGTCGACGTCTCCATCACCGACAAGGACGCGTCCTCCACCACCGACTCCTTCCCTCTCTACGTCGGCTACGACGCCGCCTGCGAGGGGGAGACCATGGTCACCTGCGGCGACACGGTGCAGGGCACCTTCGAGATGTCCTACCTGGCCGACGGCGACTACACCGAGCGCAGCACGGCCCAGCTCTGCCTGGTGCAAGACTTCGCCGGCTCCGTCGGCTTCACCGTCGAGGCCTTCGACACGCAGCTCCGGGTCGACGTGGCCGACCCCGGCCGCACGGTTGCCGAGATGTTCTACGAAGACCGAGGCACCTACGTGGCCTACGTCGACCGGTGGGATGTGGAGGGCGTGGGCATCAACCCCTACTCCTTCCCGAACCTGCTCGACTACCGCTTCATGCCCATCCACGTGACCATTCGCGCCTTCGACGACGGCGACTGGAAGGCCACGGTCACCTGCGAGTGACCTGACCGCACGGACCGTGGTCATGACCGCGGTCTCAGTCCCCTGGACGCTCGCAGCCGGAACACCGCATAGCTGGCGTTTCTCCGTCTCCCCATGCTTGGCACGGCCCTCGCAGTAGGTCCGACCGTCCCACGCATCCCGGAGGCTCCCATGAACGCCAAGCTCACCGACAGCATTCGTCTCGCCGACCTCGACCTCGCCCAGTTCGAGGACACCGTCACCGACGCCGACGCCATCGCGCGCCTCGTCGCCGAGAGCCCGAGCCACCCTCTCGTGCTCGGCTACTGGGGCCTCCGCGGCATGGCCGGCCTCATGGGCATCGCCACCTGCGCCGCGCTCGCGGTCCCGCGCCTCTCGGACTTCGCCCTCGAGGTCCTCGCCGCCTTCCCCGTGTCGGCCTTCCTGCCCGTCGCGACCCTGGCTGCCGCCTTCGCCTTCGCCATCGCCGCCGTGGCCCTGCGCCAGGTCGCCGTCGTTCGCGGCCACCGCAGCCCGCTGCTGCCTCGGGAGCAGAAGCACCACCTGCGCCTGGTGCACAACAAGCACCAGCTCATCGCCGCCCGGAAGGTCCGGGACCGCCTGACCCCCGCCCCCGCGGCGGTGCGCGTCAGCGCGCGCTGAGCTCCGCGCCTACTCCGCCTGGTGGCGCCGGCTGAACACCAGGGCCGTGAGCACCACGGCAACCACCGCCATCAGCAGGCCCACCAGGACCACCAGGACCGGCACGGCAGAGTAGCTTCGGTCGGGCACAGCGGACTCCGTGGGCACGAGGGAGGGTCGGGCGGCCATGGTGCCTCCAGTGGCCGCGAGTATACCTGCACCTCAGGCCGGGAACCACACCGGCTGACCCGACACCCGCTCCAGTCGACGCCCCCACCGAGCCAGCCCCGAGGGCTCCGCGGGGTACCGCCGGTACAGCAGCTCCACCACCCGCCCGCGGATCAGCGCCGGGAGTAGCCGCCGGGCGAGGCGGGGGTGACGGGTGAGCCCACGCAGCGCCCGGGAGAGGGCACGGAGCGGAGGCCGCGAGGGCCGCTGCGCCATGGTGTCGGCGCTCATCTCGGCCGACATCACCCGCCGCGTCATCAGCGCACCGACCTCGTCCTGAGTGAGCTGCTGGGTGGCCCGGCGGAGCAGGTCGGCGGAGGCCAGCACCCCACCGTAGCGTCGCTGCCATCGGACATTGATGGACCAGGCGTCGAGCCCCTCGGCCAGCCCGTCGGCGAAGCACCGCGCGGCCAGGAGCTGCTGGGCGATGCCCGACCCATGGGCCGCGAACACCATGGACGCCGCGTCGCCCAGCCACAGCTGCCGCCCCCAGCCCACCACCTCCAGGGGGCGCCGAAGCGGGATGGGCCGCTTGCCGCCGAACACCCGGTCGCCGATCCAGGGGTGGGCCTGCACGAAGTCCGCCACCAGCCGCGCCCCCGCCACGTGGCCCTCGCTGGGGAGGGAGCCTGCCAGGATCCCCACGGTGCCGTGCTCCAGCCGCACGTTGAGGATGGAGTAGCCCCCCGCCAGGCCCGTGAAGCACACCACCTCGCCGGGTTCGGCCCCCAGGGCCCGCACCCAGGCCGCCGCAGCGTCCCGATCGGTGACCTTCCGCACCTCCTGGGCCGCCGCGCACAGATCCCCAGGCGCCACCCGCGGAGCTCCCGCCAGACGCAGCCCGCTGAGCCCGGTGGCGTCGACCACCACGTTGGCCTCGAGCTCGCCATCGTCCGTGACCACGCGATGCCCGTCGACGGAGCGGACCCGCACGCCGCCGCGCAGATCGGCCCCGGCCCCGCGCGCAGCGTCCTGGAGCCGCTGCGTGAGGTGCCGCATGTCCACCTCGAGCACCGACTGCACCGTGACCCGAGGGGCATCGGCCCCCTGCCCGGCCACCAGATGGAAGGGCACCGAGCCCGACCGCACCTCCGGCGGGGCCGGCCGCTCCAGCCCCACCTCGTCGAAGGCCCAGGCCGGCACGCCGTTCACCCAGGAAGCACCCGCCTCGTCGAGGGGGCCAGCCTCCAGCCCCGTGACCTTCAGCCCAGCCCGCGCGGCAAAGGCCGCCATGGCCGCCCCCGCCGTGCCCAGTCCCACCACCACGACGTGCATCCGACCTCCCGTCGACCGGTGTTATCCACCCGCGGTGCAGCCGCGCATGCTCAGCTTGTTGGTGCCCTTCGGGCTCGGGCTCGTCGCCGACCAGGCGACGAAGGCCTGGGCACGTACGCTGGCCGTCGGCACCGACGAGGTGGTGCTGATCGACGGCTGGCTGTCCTTCGTGCATGCCCAGAACACCGGCGCAGCCTTCTCCACGCTGCCCGGCTTCCGCTGGCTCTTCCTCGGCTTCACCGCCATCGCGGTCGTCGTGCTCGTGTCCCTCGCCTGGGCTCAGCCCCCCACCGCCCGGGCCGTGCCCGCCGTGCTCGGCACCATCCTCGGCGGCGCCATCGGCAACGCCATCGACCGGCTCAGGCTCGGCCACGTCACCGACTTCATCCAGGTGAGCATGGGCCACGAGGGCCTGGCCGACACCATGATCCGCTGGGCCGGCACTCGGGTGTGGCCCATCTTCAACATCGCCGACATCGCCCTCGTGGTGGGGGTGACCCTCTTCGCGGCGTGGTTCGTCTTCGAAGACGACCCTACGGACAGCGCTTCGGATCCAGCGCCAGCTGACTGAAGCCGCTGGTGCTGGCCAGGCGGATGTCGTTGCCGCCCCCTCCATTGGGGGACGCGTAGAAGGCCCCGTGGGAGGTGCCGCCACCGTTGGTGTGTACGTCGATGTGGCGCAGCTCCGGATCGCCCGCTGCATAGGAGAGGTAGGGCGAGCCTGGGTCTTCGGCAAAGCTGCTGAAGTCGATGGACGTGTACAGCCCGAGGGAGGCATCCCCCACGTCGGGGAAGGTGGTGAACACCCGGCCCCCCACGAACAGGAGGTAGTCGACCGCGGGGCTCGACCCCTCGCACACCAGGCTGGGGCTGTAGAGCTCGTCGGCCTCCCACCCGCCCGGCGCAGTGCCCGCCTCGGCGGCCGGCGCCGAAGGAGTGCCGTAGAACGCGGTGAAGGGCGAGCTCGTGACGAACACGTCCGGGTTCTGGGCGAAGGCCATCCGATACTGGCCGTCCGCGAACACCGCCGAGGGGTAGCCCATGTCCTGGGCGACCGCGGAGAGCACCGGCGAGTCGTCGATGTCCGAGTAGGAGTAGAAGCCCACCGTGCCCCCGGTCAGGGTGCCCACGGCATTGGCCTGGAACACGAAGCGCCCCACCCCTGGGTATCGGTCGCAGTCGAAGTCCGGGTTGGGCGTGCAGCTGCTCTCGTCGAGCTCCGCCTTGAAGTAGACCACCCACTGACGGTTGACCGGGTCGCCGAGGGGCACCACCGTGGGGTGCGCAGCGACGCAGCTGTAGAACGTGCCGGGCGTGGGCTGCACCACGGGGCCGGCATCCTGCCAGCCGAAGAACACCGAGTTGTAGGCCACGCCGATGCCCCAACGACCCGCCGGACAGGCCGCGTCGCCAGGGGCCACCTGGGTCTCGTAGAACATCAGCGGCAGGTCGACGAAGGGGAACTCGGGGTCGACGAAGACCGCGGGCGACCCGACGGAGGTGATGACAGCCGGGGCCCAGTTGTCGGCCCCTTGGACTGCCGCCGCGGAGAGCACCGCTTCGTCGTCGACGAAGTCGCCCACCGCCTGGGCCTGCGCCACCGAGAGCCACCACCACGCGAGCAATCCGACCTCCACCCACCAAGCCTAGACGTCCCTGGCGAAGAGGGCGCTACAGCGGCGTTACAGCTGTCTGAGGGTCACCAGGTGCGGCAGTCGCCGCCGAGGGCGTCGGCCAGGGCGAGGGCGTCGGCCCCCGTGACCACACAGGCGTGGTAGTCGAGGCCGTGGAGCTCCCAGACGAAGGACGCATCGGCGCAGTCGGCCAGGGCTGCCCGGTGCTCCACGAGCTGGAAGGCACCGGCGCCCGGGGCTTCGAGGGGAAGCTCCCAGGTGTCGCCGGCCTCACCGCCGATGTAGGCCGTGACCGTGGCGTCGTCGGGGTTGCCCACGAACTCCATGGCCGCCACCGCGTCGGTGCCGTCGCAGCGCGCATGGACCCCGGCCAGGCCCACCCGGATCGCGTGGTCGTCGACCCGAGCGACCTCGACCTGCGGGGCCTCGGTGGTGGGCGTGGTGGTGGGTGCGGGCGTGGTGATGGGGGCCGGCGTGGTGGGGTCGGTGCCGGCCGGGGCCGTGCCCTCGGGGCCGGCAGCGCCGCGGCAGGCCATGAGCAGGACGAGCGCGATCACGGGCACCTCTTGGCGTTGATGCTGCCCTGCTGGAAGGCCGCATTTCGGAGCAGTCGGATGTCGTTGCCCTTCACCGCGCCCCCCCGGGGCGTGGAGTAGAACATGCCGTAGCCAGCCGACCCCGACGTGTGGGCATCGAGGTGGCGAATCTCGCGGTCGCCGTTGGAGACCGAGGCCAGCGGCACCCCCGCGCCTTCCGCCCAGGTGGCGTAGTCGGTGCTGTCGAACCGGCCGAGGCTGCTGTCGGCGATGTCCGGGTAGACCAGGAAGGTGCGGCCGCCGGTGAACAGCTCGTAGGCCAAGTCGCCGCCGGCGCTGGTGCCGGAGCACGTGAGGCTCGGGGCGAAGAGCTCGTCGTCGGCCCAGCCTGTGGCGTCGGTGTAGACGATGCCCGCCGCCTTGGGGGTGGGGAAGTCGGTGGTGGGGCCCAGGCCCGAGGTGAACGGGCCCTCGGTGAAGTAGACATCCGGGTTGACCGCGTAGGCGATGCGGTAGTTGCCATCGGCGAAGACCGCCGAGGGGTAGCCGGACTGATCGGCGAGGCCCTCGAGCACGGGGCTCGCGTCGGGGGCGGTGTAGGCGTAGTTGCCGACCGTGCCGCCGTTGGTGGTGGGGCCCACCGGGTTGTACTCGAAGATGAAGCGCCCGAAGCCGGGGTAGCGGTCGCAGGCATAGTCGCTGTTGGGCGTGCACGCGGCGGGGTCGAGCTCGGCCTTGAAGTAGACCACCCACTGCCGGTTGATGGGGTCGCCGAGAGTGACCACCGTGGGATGAGCGACGACGCAGCTGTAGTAGGAGCCCGCCGACGGGGTGAGGATGGGGCCTACGTCGATCCAGTTGCCGCCACCGAAGATGCTGGTCTGGAAGTAGGCCAGGCCGATGCCCCACTCCCCTGCCGGGCAGGCCGTGGTGGTGCCGCCGATCTGGGTCTCGTAGAACATCAGGGTGAGCCCGGCCGTCTCGTCGCGAAACAGCGCCGGTGAGCCCACCGTGGTGATCGTGTCGGACGTGACGCTGGACCACGCGCCGCCGCTGTTCACCGACGAGGCCGTGAGCACCGCTTCGTCCGCCGTGAACGTCTGCGCCAGGGCTGTCTGCACGAGCAGGCCGACGATCATCTCTCCCCCAGGATGGTCGAGTCCTTAGCCGAGTATCGCATCTACGCCGAATGGCCCGCACCCGTAACCGGACGGAAGCCGCCTTTTCTCCTGGTCACACGACGCCCGACGCGCCGAACCACACCTTCCAGCGGATCTCCGCTCCGCTGGTGTGGGACCCGGAGGAAGTCCGGCCGAGGCCGTGGATGGTCCCGGGCCTCCCCGCCCCTCGCCGACCCCCGGGGCGAACGCAGGGTGCAGGGTCCCCACCCGCCGCTGGTGCGCGCCCTCGACGCACGCATTGTGTCGGGCGACTCGGTCGCGCTAGAACCACGTCGTGCCCGAGTTCGAGATCCATCGCTGTCTGGGGCGCGGAGGCTTCGGTGAGGTCTACCGCGGCGTGATGTCCCGTGGCGGCGGCATCGCGATGGACGTCGCCGTCAAGGTCCTCCGGCCCGACCTCGACCCCTCCAGCCAGGGCGTGCAGCGCCTCCGCGACGAAGGGCGCCTCCTCGGGCGCCTCACCCACCCCACCATCCTCCGCGTCTACGACCTCGTCGTCATCGAAGGCCGAGCCGCGCTGATCACCGAGTTCGTCGATGGCGACGACCTCGCTCGGGTGATCCGTGGCCCCGATCAGCCGCCAGCGCGGGCCATCTTCGAGATCATCGCCCAGGTCGCCGCCGCCCTCGACGCCGCCTGGAGCTGGCCCTCCGTCACCGACGGCCAGCCTCTCCACCTCGTCCATCGCGACATCAAGCCCGACAACATCCGGCTCGATCCCCACGGCCTGGTGAAGCTGCTCGACTTCGGCATCGCCCAGGCGAGCTCCATCGAGCGCGAAGCCGAGACCAGCGTGAACATCATCATGGGCTCGGCGCAGTACCTCGCGCCGGAGCGGATGGTTCAGCAAGAGGTGGGCCCCGAGTCCGATGTGTTCGCCCTCGGCTGCACGATGTACGAGGCCCTCGCCGGCGAGGCCCTGTTCCACCGCAAGTCCATGCGACAGATGTACCTGCTCATGGTCGAGGAGCATCGCCTCGACGAGTTCGTCGCCGAGCGCCTCGATGCCCTCCCGGGCCCTGCCCTGTCGGAGCGCGCTCGGTCCTTGCTCCTGTCGATGCTGGCCTACCACAAGGCCGACCGCCCCACCGCCGGCGACGTCGCCGCACGCTGCGACGCCATCAGCGACTCCATCAAGGGCATGACCCTCCGCCGCTGGGCCCGCTCCCACGACTGGCCCCCCCCGGCCACCGAGGAGGGGCCCCTCGAGGGGCGGAGCTTCACCACCGCGCAGCCCCTGCCCGCGCCCGGCGTCCGCACGCTCCACCTGCGCCCCCCTGCCCTCGACAGGCCGCCGCCCGATCTGTCCGAGACCGACACCGACCCCGAGGCCCGGGTGCCGGTGCTCGGGGAGCTCGACGCCGCCCACCCGGATGCCCCCCAGGACGACCTCTCCCCCTACTCCGACGCCGAGCGCGTCGCGCTGGGAGCCACCGAGGGCCCCGAGGCGCCGCCGCTGAGCGGGCCCGTCCCCGAGGCCGTGGAGATCACCGACAGCCCCGCCAACGCGGCCACCCAGGCCCTCGACACCGATGAGATCGCCCGCGACCTGGTCGACGCCCTGGCCGACCCCGACGGCGACACCACCGACCCCCGTGGCCCGCAGCCGGTCGACCTCCCGCCCACCGAGGCGCCCACCGCGCCCCCTGCGCCCCCTCTCTCCCTCGACGACGACACCGACATCGCCGAGCGCGTGCCCAGCGTCGACACCGACGAAGCCGCCGCCACCCTCCCTGCCGACTTCGGCGCCGCCCCTGCGCCGCCCACCGTCCCGCAGAACGCGCCGCAGAACGGGCCCGCCACCAGCGAGCTGCCCCGCGCCGGCCTCGTCGGCCCCTCCTTCGACGACGTCCTCGCCGCCTCCGACGACGTGGAAGACGACGACTCCCCCACCGTCAAGATCACCCTCCCCGCGGGCCGGCAGGTCACCGACGAGGTGATCCGAGAGACCCTGAAGAAGCTCGAGAGCACCGACCTGCACGACCAGGCGCCGGTCGATCCCCTCCTCGCCGAGGCCCTGGCCCTCACCCCGCCAGGCGTCGAGCGGGTCCTCCCGAAAGACGACGAGCCCCAGCTCCCCGACATCGGTCACGTGTCCGACCACGACGGCCTCGAGCTGCAGGAGGCCACCGATGTCGACGACGACCTCCCCATCGAGCCCACCGAGGACGGCTTCGCCGAGCCCGAGGTGGTGGAGCAGGCCCACGTGTCCGGCTCGCCCAGCGGCAGCCTGCACACCCGCGATGCCGTGATCGACCTGCACGGCACGCCCCCCATCCAGCCCTACCGGGTCGACGGTCCCCCCTCGGATCCGGGCCCCCTCGACGCCGAAGAGGCCCCAGCGGCTCCGGAGCCCGAGGAGCCCCCGGCCGCCGAGGAGCCTGCGCCCGAGCCCCCCGTCGACACCCTCGGCGGCCCCGAGCTCACCGACGACTACGAGCCCAAGCCCGGCGACGTCGACCTCTCCGACGTCTTCGGCGGCCAAGGCAGCGGCGATGTGCAGCTCCGCGTCGCCCCCCCCGGGGCCGAGGTCGCCGAGCGGCCCAAGCGGCGCCGCAAGAGCAAGAAGCCGGGCCGGGCCAGCGTCATGCTGTTCAGCGGCCTCATGGGCATCCTCGTCGGGGCGGCCATCTTCTCCATCCCGGCGCTGTTGATCTGGCTCTTCAGCTGAGGAGGCCCTGAGAGCGACGGCCCGGCGCCCCTCGAGAGGGAGGCCGGGCCGTGCGGTCGTGGTCGGGCGCGGATCAGCGCTCGATGGTGACCTTGTTCATGCGGAGGGGCTTCTGGGTGCGACCGGAGGGGCTGCTGCCGAAGCCTTCGATGGTCTTCACGACGTCCATGCCCTCGATGACCTTGCCGAAGACCGGGTGCTTGCTCGGGGTGGAGCCGTCGAACCAGTCGAGGAAGCCGTTGTGCACGGTGTTGATGAAGAACTGGCTGCCACCGGAGTTGGGGCGGCCCGTGTTCGCCATGGACAGCGTGCCCGGCTCGTTGCTGAACTTCGCCGCGGCGTTGAACTCGTCCTGGATGTTGCCGTGGGGCGGGCCACCGGTGCCGGCGCGGGGGCTGTTCGGATCCTTGCTGTGGGGGCAGCCGAACTGCAGCATGAAGCCGGGGATGACGCGATGGAAGTGCAGCCCGTCGTAGAAGCCGTCTTCGGCCAGCTTGGCGAAGTTGCCGGCGGTGATGGGCATGGAGTCCATGAAGAGCTCGGCCTTGATGACACCCTCGCTGGTGTCCATGACGGCGATGGGGTTGGACATACGGTGGTCCTCCTGTGATGGCGAACGCGCCCTTCGGGACGCGACGCCCCCTGGTAGCCCGGTAGACCCCGGATGTCGGCCAGCGCTGCGGTGGACGCTGGCCACGGGACGTGGCAAGGAGGGACCTCACGAGGAGTCGCCGTGGACCGGACGTTCTGGCTAGAGAAATGGGCGCAGCACCAGATCGGGTTCCACCAGCCCCAGGTTCATCCCGACCTCATCGCGCAGGCGAGCTTCCTGGCCGGTGGTCCCCACCGCGTCCTCGTGCCCCTGTGCGGCAAGACCCTCGACCTGCACTGGCTCGCCGAGCAGGGCCACGCCACCACCGGCATCGAGCTGTCCGACATCGCCGCCCGCGAGTTCCACGAGGAGCAGCAGCGCACGCCCACCCGCTCCGTGTCCGGGCCCTACACCGTGCTGTCGTCGCCGAACCTGCGCTACCTCCTCGGCGACATCATGCACCTCGAGGGCACCTTCGACCGCGTCTGGGACCGCGCCTCCATGGTCGCCCTGTCCCCCGAGCAGCGCCCCGCCTACGTCGACCTGCTCAAGCGGGTGGCCTCCGGCGGCGAGCTGCTCCTCATCACCTTCGACTATGACACCCGCGTCATGTCCGGCCCGCCCTTCGCCATTCCCCACAGTGAGGTCCTCGGCTTCTACCCCAACGCCGAGATCTTGTTCCACGCCGACATCATCGACCACGTCCACGCCTTCCGGGAGCGCGGCCACGACCGGTGGGAGAAGACGCTGTGGCGGGTGAAGCTGCCATGATGCTCATGTGGCTCGGCATGGCCCACGCCCAGGTCGAGGTGTGCACCGCCCAACTGCGGGTCGACACCTGGGTCGAGGCCCTCGACATGGTCGACCACCAGCTCGCGAACAAGAACGTCGACCTGGCCGACCGCATCCTCGACGACGTGATCGACCAGCTGCGCTGCCTCGAGTCGCCGGCGCCCCCGGAGGCCCTGGGGCGTCTCGCACGGCAGGTATCGGTGGTGGCCTTCTACCAGGTCGACCACGAAGAGATGGCCTCGTGGACCTGGCTCGCCCGCGACACGGTGGGGGCGGCGCCGTGGCCAGAGACCCTCCCCGTACCGGAGCGCTACCACGAGCTGGCCGCTCAGCTCGTCGAGCCCCCCATGGACACCGCCGATGGCCGGCGCCTCCAGCCACCCAAGCGGGGAGGCTTCGTCCTCGACGGCCGAGCCATCGCCGAGCCCCAGGCCCGCAGCGGCGTGCAGCATCTACTGCAGGTGGTCGACAAGAAGGGCCGCATCCTCGAGGGTCATGTGCAGCTCGGCGCCGCCTTCCCCGAGCGATGGACCGAAGCCGGCGACGGCGCCATCCAGGTGGCCGGCCACCTCCCGCAGCCCGCCACCCCCACCCCGTGGACCGACGACGCGGTGGCCGCCGCCCCCGAGCCCCAGCCCGAGCCCGCGCCCCAGCCAGAGCCTGATCCCGCGCCCGTCGACCCCACCGAGCCCGTCGAGCCCGCTCCGCCCAACACCCTCTCCAAGGGCCACTCCATCAGCCGAGAAGACCGTCCGTTCTCCGAGGTCTTCCCCGACTGCCCGTGGAAGGCCGAGCCCGCCAAGGCACGGGTGGAGGGTCGAGAGGTCGTGGTCAACCGGCGGCGGCTGCCCGTCGGGAGCCGGGCCGACGTCGTCGCGACGCAGAAGGTCTTCCGCACCTGCGGGGAGTTTCGTGCCGCTCGGCGTCTCGGGCGTTGGTCCGACGAGCGGCGCAAGCTCTTCGCCAGCGGCACGAAGTACCGCGAGGCCATGCTCCGGGTGTTGGTGCAGCCCGAGCCCGTGCGGGCCACCTCTCGCCGGGCGCAGCGCCCCTGAGCCCGCACCCGTCACCGCGTCTCGGGAAGAAAACCCGACGCTGACGGGATAGCAGCGCGCGACAGCCTCTCGGAGGATCCGTGCGCACGACTCGTCTTCTCTCCATCGGTACCCTGGCCTTCCTGGGTGCCTGGTCTCTCGCCTGCGGTGGCGCCACCGAGGTCACCCTCGACGATCCGGTCGATCCGGACGACGAGGAGGTCGTCGACGAGGAAGAGGAAGAGGAAGAGGCCGAAGAAGAGGAAGAGGCCGAAGAAGAGGAGGAGGCCGAGGAGGAAGATCCTCGCGGCGCCCTGCTCTCCACCGCCGAGGCCTTCGCCACCGCCGTCTCCGACCAGGATGCCGAGGCGGCCGAGGCGCTGGTGAGCGCCGACTGCTGGGGCGACGTGTGCAAGGAGCTCTTCGACGAAGCCGGCAAGGAGGAGCTCGCCATGAGCGTCGTCCGCCACAAGGACAAGGGCACCCACGGGGTCGCCGGCGGCCAGCTCTGCAAGGGCGACGACTGCGACGACGTCGTGCTCTACATGGAGAACGTCGACGACGCCTGGACGCTGCTCCACGTCGACGAAGACCAGGACCACGGCAAGGCCTTCCTCCGTGGCAAGCAGCCGGCCCGGAAGTAGGAGGAAGCGTGCTCTGGTGGCTTGCGAGCGTGGCGTGGGGCGGGAGCTGCACCCTCGCCGACATCGACCGCGCCCTCGACACCCTCGATCGGGCCCTCGCCGCGGACTTCCGCTCCGTGGAGCCCGCGACGGAGCTCGTCGAGCGCCAGATCAAGTGCACCAAGGAGATGGTGCCCGCCATGCAGGCGGCGCGGGTCCACCGCACCTTCGCCGTGCTGGCCCACCGCACCAAGGACCCCGACCTCGCCGCCCGCCACCTGCTGGCCGCCTGGATCGCCATGCCCATCGCGCCCAAGCACGAGCTCATGCCCGTCGCGTCCGCCTCCCAGGAGCAGTTCAAGCAGCTGCAGGAGACGCTCCTCTTCGAGCGCCCCACCTCGCCGCTCTCCTCCCTCACCTACGTCGATGGCCACGCCGCCCTGTGGACCATCGACGGCTTGCCAGCCATCCTCCAGCGGCCCGGCAAGAAGCCGAAGTTCGTGAGGTGAGCATGTCCTGGCCCACCTACGCCCTGGTCGCCCTCCTCTCGCTCCCCGGCGTGGCCGCGGCCCAGTCGCTGCCCCCCACGTCCACCGACAAGGGGCACGTCGCCGAGACCCGCCGGCTGACCGACGAGCTCAAGGGCTACCTCCGCGACGGCAAGCGCGCCGGCGTCGAGCGCACCTACCGCACCCTGCTCGCCCACGAGCCCCGCATGGACCCCGAGCTCCACGTCCTCGCCGCCCGCGCCGCCCAGGAGCGTGGCGACGCCCTCCTCACCCTCGCCCGCCTCCAGCGGGTCCCCCCCGGCGCCCCCGCCCAGGGCGAGGTCATGAAGGTCATGGAGAGCCTGCTCACCCGCTACGGCTACGTGCGCATCAGCGCGCCCAAGGGCACGGAGATGAGCGGCCCCGCTCTGTTCAACCCCATGGAGCGGGCCGCCATCGACTACGCCATCGAGATCGTCAAGACCGAGGGCAGCTTCTGGGGCCTGCTCCCCGCCGGTGCGTACATGGTGGGCGACCAAGCGATGACGGTGGAGGAGGCGAAGACGGCGAACGCCGTCGTTCCGTGATGGTCGCTTCGCTCCGAGGTCGCGCTGCGCGCTCCGATGGTCGCTTCGCTCCGATGGTCGCGCTGCGCGCTCCGATGGTCGCTTCGCTCCGATAGTCGCTTCGCTCCGAGGTCGCGCTGCGCGCTCCGAGGTCGCTTCGCTCCGAGGTCGCGCTGCGCGCTCTGATGTCGCTTCGCTCCGATAGTCGCTTCGCTCCGAGGTCGCGCTGCGCGCTCTGATGTCGCTTCGCTCCGAGGTCGCGCTGCGCGCTCCGAGGTCGCTTCGCTCCGAGGTCGCTTCGCTCCGAGGTCGATCTCGGAGGAGGGCGCAGCCCGACGAAATCAGAGGAGGGCGAAGCCCGACGACATCGGAGCGACCCGAAGGGGCGCGACATCGGAGGAGGGCGCAGCCCGACGACATCGGAGGAGGGCGCAGCCCGACGACATCGAAGGAGGGCGCAGCCCGACGAAATCAGAGGAGGGCGCAGCCCGACGACATCGGAGGAGGGCGCAGCCCGACGACATCAGAGGAGGCCCGGAACGGGCCGACGACATCGAAGGAGGGCGCAGCCCGACGACATCGGAGGAGGCCCGGAACGGGCCGACGACATCGAAGGAGGCCCGGAACGGGCCGACGACTACAAAACCGGCATCCCCGCATCGGCCGGCATCGGCGCTTCCGCGTCGGCCAACCACGGCAGCGCCCAGCCGCCCTGCTCGGCCCCCGAGCTCCACAGCGTGCCCTGCACCCGGACCTGGCTGCCGACCATCCACTGCCACGGCGCGGGCGGGGCCTCCTTCGACAGGAAGACGAAGGTGCCGTCGGCCAGCTTCACGGCCGTGCCTTCGGTGGCCCCCTCGACCCCCTCCGGCGTGTGCCGCACCAGCTCGCCCACCACCGTGGCCCGTACGCCGGCCGCCTCGGCGAGGTGCGCCTTCTCGGAGACCTGTCGCGGCCCCTCGGCCACGGGGGCAGGCGCTTCCTTGGGCTTGCGCGCGTCGGCCGTGGCGGGCAGCAGGAGCAAGCAAGCAGCGATGGCGAACAGAGCACGCATGAGGCCTCCGGCGTCAGACTACACCAGCACGTGACGGGCCCGCTTCCGTCCGTGCAGGGGAGCGATCAGAGGGCCTTCCGGTACAGGGCGTAGCGACGCACGAGCTCGCCGTGGAACCAGGTGGTGTCTTCCAGGCGGTCGCCGGCCACCTTCACGGGCCCGTGCACACCGGCGTCGAAGCCCGCTCGCTGCGCCGCCTGGTGCGCCGCCGCCACCATCCACGCCCCCACGCCCGCCCCCTGGTGGGCAGGCACCACCGCGAGCGTCACGATCTGGAACCAGCGGCGCTCCGGCGCCAGCTGGTCGGGCAGGCCCAGCACGAAGCCCGCCGGCCGCCCCTGCGGGTCGAACACGAAGAGCACCAGGCGAGGGTCGATGAGGTGACGGTAGGGGCGATACCAGTCGGCCACGGCCTCCTTCGGCACCGGCACGAAGCCCTCGAGCGCCGTGAAGGACACGCCGACCACCTCGCAGATCGTGCCGAGGGCCTCGTCGAAGGCGGCGCGGGTGAGGGTCTCGCTGCCATCCCCCAGGGGGCGCATGGTCCAGCCGCGCAGGGCCAGGCGGGCCGCGGCGCCGGTGCCGGCGTCGATCTGCTCCCGGTGACGGCAGACGATGCTCACGTAGCGCTCGCGAGGCTCGTAGCCGGCGGCCTCCCACGGTGCCGCCGGCGTGGTGGCCTCGAAGAGCATCGGCCCGACCGCGTGAGGCCCCTGATTGGCGCGGTACGGGAACCAGCGCACCAGGTGCTGGGGCCCCAGGACCTCGGTGCAGCCTTGCTCCCTCAGCCAGGACTCGGCCGCCGACAGCACCTCGGGCGCCCCGCTCCAGTCGGCCACGGTGCCCACGGTGGGCCGCGCGGGGTGCACCCCTGCCAGGCAGCGATGGGTGCCGTCGGTGAAGGTGCGCACGGTGCCGAGCGAGGCCAGCACGTCGAGGGCCTCGCGGGCACCACCGGCGGCCATCCAGGCATCGATGTCATGGGTGATGGGGACCATGGGGTCACCGTATTGCGCCCGACCCCTGCCCGACGGGCTATCCAGACACCGTGTTCCCCCCCGACGACCCACTGTACGCCTTGCACGCCGACGCTGCGCTGGCCAGCGGCTGGCCACGGCTGCGGGTGTTGGCCAGCTCCGAAGCCGAGCTCCAGCGGGCGGAGACCCACCTGGTCGCCGTGGTCGGGCCCCTCCCCCAGGCCGATCACATCGAGCCCTTCGACGCCCACGACCCGGCGGAACCCTGGGAGCTACGCGTCGACCTCCCCGGCCTCGCCCCTGCCCGATGGCCCACGGTGTCGGCCGCCATGGGCCCATGGGAGCACGAGCTCACCCCCGGCGCGCCCCCGGAGGTCACCACCGCCGACGACACCGGCCTCCGGCTGGTGGAGTGGGTCGACGGCGGGGGCCTGGCCGCGCGCATGCCCGTGGCGGTGGACCACGGGGCCGTCCGCCTCGACATTCGGCGCCGCCCCGATGCCGTCGGGGCCGACGACCTCGCTCGGATCGAGGCCCAGCTCGCCGAGGCCCTGCATCGGCACAGCCCCCGCCTGCGCCTGATCAGCGATCGGGGCCACGACACGGTCACCCCCGTGGTGCATCGCACCAGCGGGCGGCCCGGCCTGGAGCTCTGCTTCGACCCCGAGGGCTTCGCAGGCACCGATGGCGACACGGTCCTCACCCTCCGTCGGGCCGCCGTGGCCGCCCTCGCCGACGTGGTCCGCGCACGCGCCGACGCCACCACCCTGCGCCTAGCGCCCGACCCCCACTTCGAGCTCCCCCTGGGCAGCCTCAGCTTGCTGGCCTGGGTCGTCGCCCCCCACGGCGATCCGCTTCCCGGCGACGCCCCCCTGCTCGACGCACGGGTCCCCGCCCCCCGCGCGCTCCAGGCCCTGCTCCAGGCCGGGGGCCAGATGGCTCACGATGTCGAGGTCCAGGTTCTCGCCGACGCCGACGCCGCGCTGGAGCTCATCGCCGCCTCCGGCGCTCCGTGGCGCGGCCACGTCCCCCGGTGGGTGCCCACCGCCGACGGCTGGCGATTCGCCACCACCTGGCGCGCCCCCCTCTCCCCCCACCGCGCCGCGCAGCTGGAGGGTGGCACCCTGGACCGGGAGGGCCTGCTCGCCTGGCTCGCGGCCCTGCACGGCGACGCGGTCCTGGTGGAGGGCGTGGGGGGCTGGTGCGTCCCCCTCGACGACGCGGGCTTCGCGGTGGTGGACCTGGCCCGCGCGGTGGCCGCCCCGGTGCTGGTGGTGGCGGGCGACCGCCTGGGGGTCCTGAACCACACGGTCCTCACCCTGCGGGCGCTGCGCGCCGACGGGCTCACACCCGCGGCGGTGGCCCTGAACCGGGGGGTGGGCGACCCCGGCGACCCCTCCCGGGCCACCAATCTCCACGACCTGCGCGAGCTGCTGGACATCCCCGTGGTGCCGGTCCCCACCCTCCCGGACCTGTCCATCCCGACCCTGGCGGACGCCGGGGAGGCCCTCTGCGACGCGCTGGGAGGCCCCCCGGCGTGGTAGATTCCGTGCGGCGGCCCCACGCAGGCCGCTCGGGAGGCCCGTCCATGTCGGCTATCGGTCTGCGGGTAGGACCGTTCGAGATCCAGGAGAGCGCCACCGTCCCCGACGAAGGGGACTGGTACCTCGCCCGCCGCACCGGCATCACCCGACGCCAGCCCACCGAGGTGCTGGTGCGCATGCTCGGTCCGGCCCCCGGTCCCGAGGCCCTCACCGCCCTGCAGGCCTGGTACGACCGGCTCCGCACCCTGGCCGACGACCGCGTCCCCAAGGCCCACGCCTTCTACGAGGGGACAGGGGCGCTGGCGGTCAGCGCCATGACCAATTGCGGTGGTTGACCTGCCTCTTCGAAACGCCGGGCCAGCTCAAAAGCGATCCAGGCGCCCATGCTGCTGCCGACCAGTGAAAAGCTGCCCATCACGTAGGGGGAAAGATCCCGGAAAAGCGCATCACAGAGCGCGGGCAATGTTTCTGGTGTGACTTCGTTCAGACGCCGCCCGCGCCCAGGCAGGGTCACGGGCAGGATCTGGATCGTTTCGGGAAGATAGGGTTGCCAGCGGGCAAAGCTGGCGGCATCGCAGCCCGCCTGAGGAAAGCAGAAGATCGCGTGCCGGTCCGGGGCTGGGCTCTGGTGCAGGAAAGCGGGACAGGAGGGATGGGATGACATGCGACAGACATCGCATTGGCACCGCAAGGGTTTCAACCGGAAAAACCGCAAGAGATCTATCGGTTGCGCTGCGTCATGGCGCCGGTGCAGATGCCGCCGGATTGGATCGGTAAATCGGCGGCATCTGTCGATGGTTTTCCGGTGGCTTGGGGTCAGCCCCGGCTACGTCCCCGGCGACCACGGCGTTCAGCGCCCTCGGATGCCTCTTCGC
>ENA-OWNT01002130-OWNT01002130.1-seawater-metagenome-genome-assembly--contig:-NODE-2130-length-21467-cov-4.702899_pt1 | contig 21467 bp, 19 predicted proteins | sample MGYA00238136_ERZ651165 | MGnify/ENA primary metagenome ERZ651165 (study PRJEB26861, sample SAMN08777766) | seawater metagenome | isolation source: coastal seawater | place: USA: Florida | collected...
TTCGACGGGTTCCGATTCGCGCCGAGCGCAACAATGACGAATAGAACCACACGCTGTAACCACCGAAATGTGTGAATCTCGAACCGCAAAAATACGAGCGTATGCTCTTGTGGTCAAGTCATAAAATCAGACCATACGAACATAGAAACAAGCATCTGTTGATCAATTGTGGAATTATGCGTTTCGTTGTACACGGTGGCAATTAATTGCAGTGGCTTGTTGAAATCAAATGCTATGCAGCTTGGGTCATCGGGGGATGACTTCAATGAACCATGCACACCATCAGCTTGCAGCTACCGTCGCAGTGTCGCAGTGCAACCCTGTCGCATCACAACATCCGTTCAATTTCCGAAAAATACTTGCTAGGTGGAGGTGTTGTCAACCAAGCCAATGCGTGTGAAGGTGCGAATAAAACTATAGATTTACACATAACGCAATATACAGTATCGAAAAAGAGTTTTTGGTCCCAAAGTATCGGGTCGGCTGAGGGTCGGCAGGCGAAAAGTTTGAAAAGTTGAAAAGTTGGACTTTGCGAATTTGGAATTTTTTTTTTGTACAAATGTTTACCCGGGTATTTTGCAGTTTTCCAATCTCCAATCTCTCGTTTTCAGTTCGCACTGCGCGTTGATTCCCTCATTTGTTCTTTTTTTTCTTTTGGGCGTTTCGAGTGAATTTTCGAATTTTCTGCTGCATTTTCTTATTTCTTATTATTTATTATTTGCTGATTTCTGATTTCTGATTTCTGATGTTCTATACTGTACCTGCCATACTTTTTGATTTGATTTTCGATTTTTCCAGCATGCGTTCCTTGTGGCAGTGGGGGGTGGAGAGTATGTAATCAATCGCAAAATCGTCGAAAATGGGTGAGTACATACTCTGTCATGTACTCACTTCGTCAATCGTTCCCACTTGTGCCCTATAAATCAATCCATTCCCTCACACTTCATATAAATCAATTCGTTCACGCATACTCCATATAAATCAGTCGGTCCACTGCTCCACCGCAGCATCCGTATGTGGTAAATCACTTATCCGCCCACATTCCACACAAAAACCCAAAGTCTGAAACCTACAACCCTCTCCGCCACTGATGTTCGGGTGAAAGTCCACACCATCCCACTACCACGCCCACTGTGTGTTGGTACCAAGTACCACCAAAAGTACATAGTACCGGGTTGAGTACATACGGCCGTTTTTCCCAAAATTGAGTATGTTATCAATGGGGGTCTCAAAAGAGGTGAGTATGTACTCTTGCCAAAACACAAGGAACGCATGCGCGAAAAGCTCGTTCGGGTGAATGAATTGTGTACAGGTTTAGTTGTATTTCAAACGAAACTACGGTCATATATGGCTAAGTGAAGATGCCTGTTATGTGTGAATGTTTACGGTAACTTACGGTACGTGTTTCGTTTTGTCGATGGTGGTGTTTGGTGTTCGCGCGTGTTGTTGTTGGCGCGTCTTGGCGTTCGAGCGTGTTGGCGTTGTCGTGCGCGTGTTGTTGTTGGCGCGTCTTGGCGTTGTCGTGCGCGTCTGCGCTGGCGCGTACGCTCTGCTGTACGATCGTTGTCTGGTCTGCCGCGTGCAGCAGCGGGGGCGGGGGGGAGGTTGTCCACTGCCAGTGGCCGTCCAATTTATCAAGGCAGAAGAAGCAACTTCGATAGATCGAGTAGAGAGTAGAGTGTAAAATGAAAATTTCTGTCTTTCTGGTTCAGTTTTCTGCTGGGTGCTCCGCTTGAGCAAACTTGAACAGCGAAACAAGAAGACGAAGCATCGAGTCTAAACGCAAGAATGTCCATGAAAGCAGACGTGGATACCTTCGACAATACGCGGTCGTCGATTGATAGTGACAGCGCCAATGACACTGATAGTTCAGACAGTGGTGCAGAGCGAGGCGCCGAAAGCGGTAGTAGTGCGTTGGAGGATCTGAACAGGCAATGTGAACATGACTGGACTCTATTTGTGAAAGGTTCCGTTCCGCAACCACCGTGTTTCCGCAAGTACATGAACTGTGTCGAGGTGCACAAAAAGTACATTAACTCCATCCATGGAGCTGCCAAAAGAGGCCACCTTTACCTGGTGTGTCGATTTGTCCGAAAATATTTCAACAACCCAACGACATTCAAACTGGCCCCAACTGCAACCGTGAAAGGTGCGCGGAGTCAATTGATCAACTTCGTAGAGAATGCCAGCATGATCATTCCCGCCCAAGATGAGCTGAAGAGATCGGACAAGGAACAAGAAAGTGCCATGCGCGACTTGTATCACGGGGAGCCCGTGAATGACTACGCACTCGCATCGTCTGTATCATTGCCGATCCCGCGAACAAGATCGAGGTTGGACACCTAACTAACGCGAACGCGCCGCGACACGTGTTAGACCGAGAAGTCCCGCGGTTCGATACCGTGGTGGTGAAAAAATTCCGCTGTCCCGGCTACAAAGCGCCGCTTCCTGCCACGTTGAACAAATGTGACAATTACTCTGTGATCGCTTGACTGGATCCGAACAAAGATATCGACTACAATCGTACTTCACAATTTGTGGGCCGCCACTACCGCAATCTTCGCTCGAAGTACTCGAAATGTCTTCGACAATATGAAACCTCAGGCAACGGCAACACGGGGTTTTGGGAGTATTCAAAAAGGGACCCACTCATGCTGATGATGCACCACTTGAATGACGCGACGAATGGAGCACTCGAGGTGCGGAATCGTCGATTACCCAGTGACATTGCTTTCGATACCAGTAAATTGCCGCATGCGCCGTCGAGCAACAACGCAAGCTCAAACAGAAAGCGGCGACCGCAACGGCGCAGTGTCCTCGAAGAGCTGACCAAATCAATAAAATATCTCAAGGCGTCGCGGAGCCAGCGCAAGCTCATCAAAATGAAACAACTTGATGTGGAACTCCGTATGATGAGTAGAATGGGTACGCCGCCAGATACAATGAAGAAATATGCTGCCAGCAAGGGCTTCTGCTTTGACGATTGACTAGTTGTTCGATGGAATGCCCGTCACATTTTCTGCATCGTGATAATCATTACACAATGCTTGACATCTACATGTTAGAAGGGGAAATAAAGCAGAGCGGAAATCGTCGTTCCTGCAATCTCTAGGGTCGGAAACACCCTGCTTCCATGAGCGCTTGCGCTATGATCATTCTTGTCGCCTATCGGAGGCGCATGTTGGGCGGGTAGCAAAGCATGTCGACAACGTTCTGAAAGTCGCGGGTTGACGGCCAGAGTCGTCTGGTGAGCAACACCAACGTCCTCTCCATGGTCTCGCCGCAACGTGCATATATTGTGGAAAACTACCAGTGCATAAAGGACCTTGATGTTCTCTCACAGTAAACTCCAGCTTGCTCCACACAATACCCCAACGCCGCACGAGAACTCCGAACGCCCTCTCGATTGCCATGCGCTTGGAAGAGTGGATGAAATTGAACGTGTCTTCATCCGTGCCTCGGCTGTAGGAACGACGTGTGAAAGGTGTAATCACTCGACGGTTGCCAGCATATGCCGCATCGCCGACAAGGTAATAAGGATCAGGCACGCCACCTTCGTTCTCGGACGTGCTAAAGAGTCGACCCACTTCAGTTGCGGCGAACGCAGAAGAGTCGTGACTGTTGGTGCCACTGGTGACGGCGAACACAGTGAACTTCAGCTGAGCCGTACACACAGCCTGGACACCTATTCCCCAGTATCTTTTGCGCCCGCAATACATGTCGCGGACATTGGGGACTTCGCCCGGTGCAGGGCGACGTGTTCGAAAAACTATCCCATCAACGAATCCGACAGCACCTCGAAACGCTCCATTTCCGGCTCCTGGACGAGAGCACATACGCTCCAAGTTAATGAGCTGGTCTTTGTTCTTCCAGTCGGTTCGCGCTTCCGCCGTTGCGATAATGGCGTTGACTGTTTCATGGAATTGTAAAAAGAATGTACTCTTGGCTTGTCCGTGAAGCCGAGCGCAATCAATCCAAGAAGCGCCTGCCAAATAGCGTAGACAAGATGCCAGCCGCAACCTTGCGTCTATGCCAGTGGAACGCTGCCTCTGGAAGGTAGGTGTGGTCTCCAAAATGCGCGCTAGAAGATCGTCAAACTCCTGGCGGTTCAATCGGTACGCGACACGAAACTCCGCATCAGACAAACGTCCGGTGCAATCGTCCCAGGACACGCGCGAATGCGTGCTACGACGACGCCGTCGGTCGCGCATACGTCTGGCGACACTGAGCACCGCCATGAACGTCAAAACAGCGCCCATATAGCGCTTTCGCGAGCGTGTCATCTTTTAGAATGGTTTCGCAAAGCCAATCCAACGTCGAAAAAGATGCTTTGGAGTAATCATCGCTCAGAATCCTCCGCACAATTAGGACTGCCGCGCAATGCATCCCGGAGCTACATCCGCCACCGCAATCTGTCGTCCGTGCAACCAGCAGCCACAAACACCCATGTTCGGACTTATTTCCCGCAGCCAAAAGGAGACTTCTTGATAGACAAAGGCGCGCGACGCCACGACACGCCACGACACACCACGAACACAACGAAACACCACGACGAGCCGCAACACACGCGCGCGCGCCACAACGGCCACGACGCCACAACACGCCACGGCAACAACACGCCACCACACACACCACCACTCTCTGTTTCTGGTGTCTGTTGTGTTGGTGTCCACAAGATGAAGTTTCGGTTGCCCATCACAAAACGATATATACAGGCTGTAATCAAAATTTCGCAAACTGTCCAAATTCGAAGCCGGATTTGGACGATTTGAGAATTTTGGACGTCGTCTACAGGCTGGTCAAATCAGAATATATGTACAAAAATATTGCCGATGAGACATTCGCTGAGCAACTAACACCCGCCCTGAGTGAGTGAGTGAGTGAGGTGGTTTTGAAAATCCTCACCGTCGCTCACTCACTCACTTCACAGTCAACGAAGGACGAACGAAGAGGAACGAAGGAACGAATGAACGAACGAACACACAACGAACAAACGAACGAACGATCTGCGATCTAACCAACGAACGAACGAACGAACGAACAAACGGCCCAAGTCGCGAGTCGCGAGTCACGAGTCACGAGTCACGAGTCACGAGTCACGAGGCTTGACGTCACGAGTCACGAGGCACGAGGCAAGAAGGCAAGACGTCGAGAAGAAAGCAGTGCGCTGGAGAAGTGGAGAAGTGGAGACTTGGAGACGTGAAGACGTACGGACATGTCGACGTGCCCTTGGTGGTCAGCAGCACTGCACGCCACTCGGCTAGTTGGTCGGTTGACTTGGTGGTCGGTTGACTTGGTGGTTGGTTGACTTGGTGGTTGGTTGACTTGGTGGTTGGTTGACTTGGTGGTTGGTTGACTTGGTAGTTGGTTGACTCTATGGTTGGTTGACTTGGTGGTTGGTTGACTCTATGGTTGGTCGACTTGGTGGGTGGTTCGTTCGTGACAAGATAGTCAACTTCAACGACCGAAGAGCAACGGCCGGGTATTCAAATCGACGCCACGCAGATCTCCACCGACCAGCAAGGGACAGCAGCTCGGCTTGATTCAACCTTGTGGAGGTCATGGGTACCCGTTTTGCCGTTGTATTTAAGTTGTATTTATTTGTGCGCTTTTTGCTGTTGCGTGTGCGCCGCTGCAACGCAACCTGGCTGTTGGAAGGCGGAAGTGCCACAGTCGCAGCGTGGATGAAGTCAAGTGCGAATCAACGGCGTTTTGAATACACATGTAGTTTCAGCTGATATTTTTTCGAAGCATGTCGCGCACTCTTCATGCTCCCGCTGGAGATCTCGGACAGATCCAGGAGCTTATTCTGGAAAAAGAGCGCGAACTCAAAGATGCACATGACTTTCAGATCCGTAACCTGGAGGTCAAGCTGATGCAACGTTCCAAGGATTTGTCGGTGACAATGGACCAGTTGAAGCAAGCCAAAGCCGCCTTCCACAAACTGCGGGAGGACTTCGCTTACAATCTCCAGTTAATAGAAAGCCGCGATTTAGAACTTGCTGCATTTGAGAAGCAAGTGGAAGAACTGAAAGGATCTGTGAAGGAGCAGAGTGGGGTGATCGCCAATCTCCAGGCCCAAATTACAGAAGAAAACGTAAAATGGAGGGAGTCAAAAGAAAAAATTGCTGCGCAGGAGAGTGCTATCGAGCAAGCAAAGCAGATGGGCGCAAAAGAGGTGAATGACACGAAAATTGCCCTTGAAGCACAAATTCAAAGTTTGACAATGCAAGCGGAGGTCAAAGAGCAAGCCAACCAAATGCGAATCAAAAGTCTCGAGGATCAGCTGAAGAGTACGGAGGAAGACTGCCAAAGAAGAATTGACGAGGTTGAGGCTGAGGCGAGCAAAATTACCCCTTCTATTTTGTACGACGAGCATGTCACACAATTACAAATGCAGCTCAAAGAGGCAAACTTGATTTCGCAACAGTTACAACGCCGTCTGCAGACGTCTGCGTGGGAATTGCAAGAAGAACAAGAACGATCCGAAATGGCCGCGTCCGAGGCCAGAATCAAGTTGCGAGAGGTAGAAAAAGCACGCGACGAAACTCTTGAGGAACACGAGGCCAAAATGTCGCAGTTAATGGATAGCCTGCACGAAGTGGAGAACAACTTTGTCGAGCAACGCAAGCAGTTCGAGATTGCTCTTGACACGCAGGCTACTCGATTGAAAGAGGAACACGAAAAAACTTTGCAGGAAGCTCTTAAGGCCGAAGCCTCTCGCGTTAGAGGTGAAGCCAAGGCGCAGTTTGGGTCCGTAGCACGTGAGCTTCAGAATTTGTTGGTGAATCCTGACATGTACATTGTCGGAATAGGTATGACATCGCGGACCGAGACGCCACACACGCAGCCAAGACAGCAGAACTACGTGCTGAATTACAGGAAGCCGAAGTGAAGATAAAACAACAGGAACATTTACAACAATTGGCGCAGCAAAACTTTGAGGCGACACTCGCACTACGAGACGTTCGTTGCGTTCAATGGAAAAATATGGATGAACGGACGTGGTAAATTTGTTTTGTGATGCATGTCGAACAGGCACGCATCCAAGGAGTGAACGAAGAACTGGAGCGAATGCGCGAGGATCTCAGCGCTGCTGCTGAAGTGGAGCGTCGCTTGAGGTTGGAGCTGCAAAGTCGTAGTGACGCAGACTTAGAGCACGAATCAAAGTGGAAGCAAAAGATATCAGAAGCGACGGCGAAGGCAGAGGTTGGTACTTTAACGTCGCGTCTTGCTTGGTGAGCAACACGGTCGGTTATGCACCAATGTGTGTGGTCTGATCGTAGAATGAGAAGAACCGCCTTCAACAAGAAGTGTCAATCACCAAGCGAGAAGCGAACGAAGCTCGACAAAGATACCGCGAAATGAAAACAGAAGTAGAGTCCCTGCACAATCTCAATCAGTCTCTAACCAGCCGCACCAACAAAGCAGTCGAGGTATGCACGTCAGTCCCCAACCACCATTTGGTGTTGACAGCGTCACTGATCTCCACGGAAGTGCCGCAGCATCCTGACATCTTGGCGTAATGCTGTACTATAGGAACAGCAGTCATTAGTTGAAACCAGCACACGCCAGCTTCGTCGCGACCTTGGCTTGCGCGAGAACGAGGTGATTGAGCTGTGAACTAGACGACTGCTCCCCTTAATCTTGCTTTTATTGTTCGTTTCGTGTGATTCCTAAGGTAATTGAATTGAAGAAACAGTTAGCGGAAGCGGAGGCGCAAGCGAGGGCAGCAAGACTAGATGCTGAACGAGTACGGGCGTTAACTGACGAGCGAGACTCCGCTGTCGCAGATCTCACACGCCAGCTGGTAAGTTGAATGGAAGTAGAGACTCAAATTTACTGTCATACATCTTTGACGTAACACGTTCCTGGCCAGGCTCGAGCAAACACTGAGCTGCTAGTGGAACGTCAGCGAAGGCTTCGACATCCCGCCCCGGTATCACCCGTGGAGTACGTATTATTGATCTTCATGAGCGCGGCGCGTGTTTCAACGACAATCGTAGAACTTCTCTTACTCCACACTTGTGCTATTCGAATAGGGAAGCAGTTGGGACATTTTCGCGCAACAAACGTCGGGCGCAACTGACAGTCCTGACTCAAAAAGGTGTAGCGATTGGATCGCCACGTAGCAGTGGATCACCGGACGCTCCCAATCGTACCAGCAAACAGTCTGTTGCCAAGCCCGCGGCTGCAACCTCACCGTTGTTTTCTGGTGACTACGGTCCCGTCGACGAAAGTTTAGGCTTGCATTTGTCAGACGACACATTGGCGCTGCCATCACCGACTAAACCGGACAACAAACAATCCCATGAATCTACTGACGACGATGAAGCCGACTTCGAGTATGTTGCCTTTCGTCATTTCTGTTTTGAGGTTGTTTGTTGGTCGTCCTGTTAAGAGCACTTTGCAATGCTCTGATAGATACAGCGCCAATCCCACACCAAGCCATCACACTGACAGCCAACATGATGCAAGGGCGAGAGTGAGTTTGTGGTGCGGGGATACCACGTCGCTGTTGGTGAGGTACTGAACGAGCATTCATTTTCTACAGTTGTCACAAAGCCTTCAAAGTCTCCGGCACCATGTTAAGGCGGCTTCAAAGGAGCACCAGAGAGCAGCTGACGCAGCGCAAGCCGGGGCAGCAGCCGCTGCTGGGCCGTCATCAACTTTGTATAAAGATCCATCAATTGTTGCCGAGAACGAGTCGTTGAGGGCGACGGTGAGCATGATGAAAGATGAAATGTTAAGGATGAAAGAGGAACTCATGGCCAGCCCGAGTCTGCAGCGGTCCAAGTACGTGTGCATGTCGTAGCAAGTCATGCGTGAAAACCAAAACTTTTACTTCTGATTACTAATCACAGACGCGCACCGTCGACCTCTGAGAGCGCGGCTTTGCGAAACGAGATCGAAAGGCTACAGAATGAGAGAAGCGCGCTGCTAGAAAATGGGAAAATGCTCAAGTCGGCCCTCCGCAAGGTACGTAATGAGTCCAACTTGCGTAGGAGAGGACGAAATCGAGGGAGATGCAGGCGTTGATTGCTGTGACTGTCCTGTGCAGGCACAATCAGGGTCACCAGGAGTCTCGCTTCTTGATGCAACTACGGAGTACTCGGCACAGCTAGCGGCGGTGAAAAAGAATTTTGAATCACTCAAACGAGGACTGGCACAAGCGCAATCAGAGGCCCCACCTCTCCCAAAGCCAAGCCACCAGTCTGTCCGCGGACAATTTCACTCATCAGGAGGTCAGCCAAGTACACGGAGGAGTCAAAGTGTTCCAATGAAGCCGCTGACCACCAGCAACGCCCCATTTGCTCGAAATGCAACTCAGAACAAGCAGCAATATGACCGCGAACGTTTCGCGCGCACAGTTTCCCAGCGAGCCACAACAAGCCAGGTAAATATTCCACATTTTTCGAGCCGCTCGTTGGGGGTAACACTCATATCTGCGGTGCACAGGTTAAAGCACTAGAAAAGATACGGCAGCAGAACGCCGCTCGGAATCGTCCTCCTTCTCGTGTACCTAGGAACTACAACCTTTTGAGGGGCGATTGATTTTATTTCATTATAAAAAACCAAGGCTGTGATAAAAAAGCAACTGTTGCCTGTATTTGTGCGCGCGAAACTTGCTGTTACATCTGAAAAAAGTTATAGAGCACGTTGTGCCCCTGCAAGAGGTTGTGCAAACGCAATCTTTCATTCGGTAGATGGGCGTTGTCGGTTGCCTGCAAATCGCGAATCAATCAATAATTTTTCGATGATTTGTCGAGTTCTAACTCATAATAGCAACATACCTGGCCCATTGGGAAGTGAATCGCAGGTGCGTTGAACTTCTTCTCCAAAAACCGTGTGATGCCGCCATAGCTGCCTCCTTCGCGGATGAGAGCTGGTGGTCGCCCTGATTTCAGTGCGAAGATCCTTCCATTACGCTCTGGAATTTCGACATATCAATCGGCAGCATCGTTTAACAACGTACCCCAGACATCAGCAATGGACTTTCCAAACTTTTGAAAAATGGCACCATTGGGGTCAGTGTACCACCAATGACTGTCTTGTTTGATATCTACTTTCAATTCGTTGTGGGTTTCTCGTCCAGCAAACTGAGTCTAATAGTGCAAGTTCAATAATGACATCGAATGTCGACGAATAAACCACAACTCCCAAAGCATGAACGCTTACTTCCAAATGAGTTTTCAAGCACCGTATCAAGTCCGCACTTTTCTGATTGGGCACGTAGTGAAGGCTATGTGGCCACCAGACATGTTGGATGACGATACGCTTGCAAAATACATAACACCGCCAGTTTTCGAATCACACACCTAAGTCGAGCACCAACATCTTTGGGAATAGTACGGAACATCGACGCAGAATTTGAAGATGTTACACAACAAACAGTCAGGACAGGTTTTCCCCAACGTGACTGCAATAAGTCCTAGATACAACAGAAATGCATTATATTCAGGCCAAACCAGCATGACATTTTATCGCAGCGTGGACACGTACCGTCGGACTCTGCGTCCGAAGTTTGACTCCAAGTGAATCTGTGTACTTTTGTGCGTCCAGTTCGATGTCTTGAAACCGCTGCTGTTCGTCAGGACCAAGCTCTCGAACACCATCAAGAAGCCCAGGAACAGCGATGTCACCATTTTTGTCGTGGAGCGAAGCCAAAAGTGCCATCAAATCTGAAATTGGCTGATGATATTGAAAGTCAAATCAGTGCATGAAATGAATGGATGTTGTGTGCAAAGTACAAACCTCCATTGTTACACCTCCATCGAAGCCTGCATGCAAGTTGCGCTTCGCTCCGCAGACGGATACTTCGAAATCAATGACCCCACGCATGCCGTACGTCAAACAAGGTGTGACGTCGTCGATCCAATAGTTGTTGGATATCAGAACCGCCTGCAATTTGCACTTGCAGAATTACGCGAAGTACTTGTGGTGATAACAATGCATGGGGCAAATTACCGATGGTTGTTGAAACCAGTGCTCATTCTCAGCAACAACTTGATCTAAACCACGTGCCTTCATCCCAATACCGCTTTCCTCCGCACCTTCGACCAGGAAAATCACATTTGTTTGAAGCTTGTTTTCTCTCCTCAACTTGGCAGCGGCGAAAATGGAGGCAACCAACGGCCCCTTGTCATCAGTGACACCTCGGCCTGTCAAACCAAAAGTTAGACTCTGTGTGGTGTGCCAAAAACATTCAGGGCTGTACTGACCGTAGATGTATCCATTTTTAATTGACAGAGTCCACGGATCTGAGTTCCATGCCTGCGTGTCGCCGGCAGCGACCACATCATAATGCCCTACAACACCACCGTACTGAAATGAGTGATGCGTGTATGTGCATATTTTGCAACTACAATGATCACAGCTTGCCGAAAATGACGATGGAACGCGCTTCGTCTGCGTCTGAATCTGTCGGTGTTCGACTACAGCGAACAGAAGAGAATGGCAAACTCGGTAAGCTCAACGTTCTTGCAACATGGTGGAGCGCAACTACATCGTCATACCTTCGAGGCAAAAAACCGATAACCACAGGAGCAATTTCAAGGTCCTGAACAGCGGAAAATGTCAATATCGCGAAGACAACGGGAAACGTCGGAATGGACTACGTACCTGCTTGGGTCCTGCACATTGTTTTACACGGCAACCTGCTTGCTCCAGGAGAGTGGCAATAAATTTCGCTCCGCGCCAGCAATCCTCCTTGTGTGAAGGCGATGAACTCACAGTCTTGATGCTGACGAAGTCACGTAAAACCTGAAATTGACAATGGTTCATGAAACGAGAATGGATACGTGGTTTCTGTGTCGTAATGTACGAACCGAAATCATGTTGTCCGTACGGAAGAAAAAACTGTCACTGAACTGCAGCCCAGGCACAGCAGATCCATTGGAGGACAACAATTCGGCAATCTCCTGCTGACTTGAGTGTCCAGCTTGAGTCTTGGATGATAAAAGTTGCAAGGATTCATCACTTGAGTCCACAGCAACAAGGCCAAGCGTGTCCTGGACAACAGTTGGTTTAGAGTCACCCCTCAGCTTCCATGCGAACACGTTTCCGTCCTGGCACCCGCACAGCAGCAAGTCCGATGCGGAGTTGTATGACAAGCAATTTAATTTGGCGCCTGCAACACAACACCTATGGCTGAGACAGAATCGATTGCAACGATGACGAGCAACAATACCAACGTGTTGAGGTTGCTGCCAAAACGTTTTCGTCAGGCGTACTGCTGAAACTAGGCGTATGAACGTGTGTTGGACGAATGGGCGGTAAGTCTTCACATGCGGTCAGCAAATACACTTCTTGTAGTGTGCTCAGTGAGTATATGTGCACGTAGCCAGCATCGCTGCCGACAGCGAGAACTCCACCGTTAGATGACGAATTGGTGTTCGATCTTTCCCCAGGTCGCTGCTGCTTACTCCAAGGTGCTGCGTGCCGTCTGAATGAATAGCCCAACAACAAGGCACGGAGGGTTGAGTACACGCGTTACCGTGTAGACAACGTGGTTTCAGTGTCCGGACACAACTGAAATCACCAGGTCAAACTTACTGCTTTGATGGACTAGAATCCTTCGTCACGCTAACATCTACTGACATTACTGAAATTTCTTGAGTGCTGGGTATGCAAAGTTGCATGCACAAAATGTGACCCGATGCACATGGCAAGGTCCTACGACAACTGATGGTGTCGAGATCCCAGACGCGCACGGTTCGGTCCGTCGCGGCTGAGAAAAGCGTGTTGGACCGATCATCGACTTGAAGGGCAATTACTTGTCCACGATGGCCTGGTGAAAGGCAAGAGGTGAACGAAGTGTTCACATGAGCATTTCAGATTGACGAGAAACTTACCTCGAAGCCGGTGTAAACGCTGCAGGGTATTCGTCGACCAAAGCTTGATGAAACCATCACCTCCACCGCTGCAAATGAATTCCGGGGCCACAGCGAGTGAGAAAACAAAGCCGCAATGAGAGGCTCTTGCGGTGTCCGGTCCAGACATTTGGGTTCCTCGACCTTGGGTGTCGTCACGAGGCACAAGCACGCATTCAATCAGCGATTGCTGGAAGGTGGGAATCGGTTCCGGTTCGGCGCCATTGGTTTTGGTAGTCTTGGCAGGTTCCGTATGTAAGGCAGTGGAACTTGCAGGCCTCTCAAGTTTTTTTGGAGGCGACTGGCGTTGAAGTTTCAACCGACGTTGGCGGCACCACTCTTCCTCATCGGAAACCTTGCGCTCTTCATCAACAAGCAACCACGCAGGTTGAGTTGGTTCATCACGTTCTGTGACAACACAGAGCGACGAATTGAGACAGATTCGGCGCACATTACCATCTTGCGAACCAAGAAGTAGGAGTGTTACGCCAAAATTCAAGTACATGACATTGAGACTCAGTATATGTCCAATGTTTGGAACTGCGAAAGATAAAACACATTTCATTTCTCCTTGCTCCCTAATATCGCTGATATCATGGACATAAATGACGTTGTCGCTGCATGAAATGTAGAGGAGTGAGTGCTCATCGTCGACACTCATACACATTATGCAACTGTCAAATTTTCGTGACGTTGAAACGAGACTCCACATTTCCAGATCCCACACAAAAATGTGCCCACGAGCTGTGGAATCCGCAGCAAAAATCAAGTTTGATCGTTTTGAAACCACGATTGATGCAATCGATGCGTCGAACTGCGAAACGGGGGTTCGACTTCTCTGGGTGCCACTGGATCCACCAGCGATATCAAAGCTCGAGCTTCGCCGCAATTCATCCGACAACATGACTTGGGAAAAGTCGTGAAAACTCGTGGCCAATTTCGTGATATCCGTTTTGGCTTCCGCAAGCGAGAGCGATAAAACATAATCTGTGGTAAAAATCTCGTTGTCGTTCATTCCTGGAACCATGTCCTCAAATTGAGAACGTGGCTCGGAAGACGACCGTGTTGCGTTGTTTGTGCTCTTAACTCTAGAAGGTTCCGCACTTTCTAATCCACCACCACCGTGGCCACAACTTGGAGAGTGCCCAGTACTGCCATCAGTATCTTTGTGAACGTGCTTGCCACGGAAGTACGACTCAACACCTGAATTTGTGCCATCGTGTCCCATCATTTCAAGGGCGATGCAGCTCTCGCGGATGGCATCCTCGGCACCAAGACATTGAAAGTGTTGGGACGGCAGGGGACTAAGCAATACCTGTTTGTCGGAAGTGGCCACGATGATGTGATTTTCGGGAACGGGAACCCAATCAGCACGGGCATTGGTTAGCGGTTCTGATGTGATGATAACCACGCCGTTGTGACCATCGGAGTGCGACATACGGTACTCTTGGATCTTCTCCATGTGACCACTTTCAGCGTGCGCACACGCACCAGAAGGGCAATCAGGGTTGACGACCTCATGGCTGTTTGCTTTGTCAACTTCAAAACTGGACCCGGCTGCAAAATACAACGAGCATGAATTGATGGAACCAGTCACACTTCTGCTGTATCGCGTGGCAACTACAGCAGAGCCATCAGACACGACGAAGTTGAGCAAAGATGTTTCTTGGATGTTGTGGTCGTCAAGAACTCGACACAAAATGGCAATCGTTTTGGCCATCATATCTTTCATCTCCATTACTGACACTTGTTGATCAGGCTCATCAAGCTGATCCAAGAACACAGCGAAGGCCAGGGCAGTGTCAGAGCAGCTATTGCTGATGGCGTAGTTGAAGCTGAAATCCTTCAACGTGGCAAGGACGGAGCGCCGGATGACATTGAAGCCGCCAATGCAACCGTTGTGCATAAATAGATAGCGACCGGATTGAAATGGATGACAACTGCATTCGCATACTCCCATACCAGGGCCAGCGGCACGAACATGCGCAAAAATGCAGCTGCTGCTAATTTTGCGTGCCAATCGATTCAAGTTCCGGTTGTTCCAAGCGGGACCCACCTCAGTGTAGACGCACGGGGCAGTGTCTTCATCACCAGAGTCAGTGTACCAGCCCAAACCGAAACCATCAGCATTCAAAGCACCAATTTCATAAACATTGCTTCCGGACCCTCCAGCTCGTTCTTTTGCGTCAAAACTTTGTCTGATAACACTCCGAGATGGTCGCGTGACAAGATCAGCTGCCAAAATGGGTTTGCCCAGATAGGCCGTGAGTCGGCACATTGCTCCCTGCACCGGTGCCCGTCACGGACAAATTTCCACTCCAAAAGAGTGCGTTTTTGGAATGCAGTCAGTACTTCGAACGTTTACCTTCCACGCTTGCATTCAATCTTCACTGATCCAAATGAGCGGGTCCTCCGGACAGAAAGACGCTCGCACCATTCCTTTAGGCGCTTATTTGTCACAGCGCGCTCTTTCGTTGTATGGACTGCTCGCTCACCAACCACGCGTGACGACAGCAACACAGACACGCCATGCACACAAGACTTGCGGACGGACAAATTAAGCGAGACGTATGAAGGATCAGCGCCTTTTGCTCTCAGCGTCACCACCACCAACATCACAACGTCACAACCACCATCCATGCAGTCACCGCGTCCTCCTTCTCTGTCTCCGCAACATTACCACCGCTCCACCGCTGCCCAACCCATCTCCGAATACCTTCCACGCCGCGACTTTCCAACCGTATCAACGAACAAAACGAACGAACGAACGAACAAACGAACGAACGAACGAACGAACGAACGAAAGAACGAACGAACGAACGACAACAGCCAGCTAACCGCCGTGTCAATCGATCGTCGTCGTTGCTGTGAGTGAGTGAGTGAGTGAGTGAGTGAGTGACTGTGAGTGATTGTGAGTGAGTGAGTGACTGTGGGTGGGAGGGTGGGGGAGTGAGGCGAACCGGCGAACCGCGGGCGGAGCTCCATCCGTGTTTCGCGGCAGCAGAGCAAGAAAGAAGTCAAAGTCAGAAAGTGGACCGGACGGACCACACAACACAGCAACACACAACACACCAACAACAACACAACAACACACCAACACACCAACACACCAGCAGCTGTCAATCAGTCAATCGAACATCAGACGCAGACCTAAACTAATAAGTCAGCACCGCAGCCAACCTGTGGCATGCCGTTCGTATTTTTGTTTTTTGGCTTTGGAGCTGCGATGGATTGATTGCTCGCTGGTCGTCGTCGGCTTCTGTCTTGTCTGTACGTTCGTCACTTTCGTACTTTCGTCGCACCGCCGCCTGCCCGCCCTCCCTGTCGTCGCCTGTAATTTGTGTTGCGTCGCTGTTTGTGAAGAATTTGGGGTTGGTTGGTTGTGTCGCGGGGACCTACCTATCCATGGCTGAGGTCTGAGACCTGGGTGAGTGTGCGAGTGTGCGCGTGTGTTCGGAACCATTGGTGCCCCAGTTGTACTGATAGTTCGCATGTACACGGAACAGAAACATACCATACTGCGCAACAAGTCGGCGCAGGCACCAAATGCGACAAAGCAATCGGACAGGACAACGACCAACGAACAACAACATAATAAATGCCGCCAAGATTTTATTTAGCTGCGGACTTAGGAGGGCGATGCGCGTTGGCAACTTCGTCGCGTCGCAATAAAAAGGTACCTTTGCCAAATGCCGGCAGCGCGTGATCTTCATAGATTTCGGACGCCTTTTTGAGGAAAAGGATCATGAACAAGTTAGTGTCCGCAAGAGTTGACGGCACCAAACCAGTGTTCTCGACTGGGCTGCTGGTCGCACAACAGCTATTGCCGTTCAGGACGACCAGCGCATTCTGCAACACATCCATGGCCGTGGAAAATTCTCGGCACGCAAGCAACGGTTCTCTCACAGCGTAGACGAGCGCAACACAAATGGACACCATGTACGCCGGGTTGATTCCAATGTGCCAGGGATGAAGCGACGGGGATGGGTCACTATCAGATGGTTTCGTGCGGTGCTTTGTCCCTCCGTTTTTGCCTCCACTGTGCTGAAAGTCGGACGGTGCCCAACCGGTGAAAATTCGATCCCAAATCTGCCACACCGCATCATAATGAACTCCTTGTGAAAATAACGTGAAAATCCAGGGAAAGATGTAGTGATCAGGGGTAAGCGCAACGCCACCGCCGTTGATGGGCCCCTGTTCTCCAAGGTGAGCTGCCACGTCAGGATCAGAGGATTTCTGTTGAACAACAACGACATACAAATGTTTCAGTGACTAAGCTCTTCGTACGAAGGAGGATTGGACGAGCTACAGCAAGCGGGGTCGTACCAATACAGTCGAAAAAATGCGAATGAATTCGTCAACATACTCTTTTGACTGAAACAAATTCTGCATGAGTTGGCACCTGCCGACCACTTCGTTGAGAACGCTGAACGTGGACGCCTCGCACGCGTCGGGTACAGCAGACCTCAAAACGAAGGGAGACGAAAATGAATGGACCTCGGGCAATGGGGCTCCGGATAATTCGGTATCATGGAGAGAACCTTCGCTGTAGTCTTTGCGCGGAGAGTCTGTGAAATTCAACGACGGAGCGAGACCACTGTGGTGATGAGCAGTGGGGTTACCACGTCGACGCTCACTGTGAAATTGGTAGTATACTACGCATGCAATGTCGTGCATTCCTTGAACGTAGCCCAATGACGGATGTAGTGCTGCGAAGACATACAACAGTCGCTGCAGCGCGGCCAATCGCTCAACGGGAAAGTCCTTGCGAGCGCGCTTTAAATCTACTGCAATCTGCCGCAGCGTCATTGACAGACCACCTCCGTTGTCGGCACGAACGGGCGTCCCGATTGACACACTATCGCAACTGTCATCGAGTCCTTGGCGTTGTAACTTGCGACATCTCCGCAAATCGGCTTCGTATCCATCTTTGAATTGTTGGCACAGGCCTTCGTATCGCTCGAGGCGCGCTTTGTCAAACTTTTCCGCCTGTGAAGGTCCAGTTGTCTGCACCGTGTCAGTTATCGGTGGTCCCAGGAGGCCCAGAATTGTTTTCCACACTCTTGAACGAAGACGTGGTCCGAAGGCGCCGAGTGAAGAACCTTCCACCAACAAGTCCCGAAGAGAACCATTTTTGTTGGCAACCCAACCGCGCAGAGGCGCTACGTTAGGATAATCCAGGCCCAGGTTCAATCCAACTGCCACTTCGAGACCATTGTTTGCGAGGGTGTTCATGAAAGGTTCGATTTTGTCCGCGAGAGCGCCAAGGAGTTGTGTTCGTTCTCGGTCTGTCGGCGACGGTGTCTTTTGGTGTCGCAACAAGTCACTGTCTTGTGCACCATGTCGTTGAGCTGGTATTGACGGTGTGCGTTCCGCCGGTTTCGGGTGGTGCGAAATTGCGCGCTTAAATATCGAGCCAGTGTCCGTGCGTGTGGCCTTGATCAACGTCGTGCGGACACTGGCAACAAACTTTTTCGCTGCAATGTTCTCACATAGGCAGAGTAATGGGTTCTGGTGATCACAAACCATGATCAAGCTCGTGCCACTTGCACGGTCAGCATTGTAGCGGTGTTCATAGGATCGAACCGACACGTCGTCGCTGTGGTCCAGAATGTTCGCAAAAAGCGAAGCATCACCTAGTCGGGCAGCTGCTTGGAGGGGAGAGTCACCAATGTCACTGGACAGTCCCACATTAGCGCGGTGAGAGAGTAGAAAATCCACGGCGGCATGGTGTCCTCCGCGAACCGCCAACAAGAGACCCGTAGCACCATTCTCCAACTTCTCTGGCCTGTTAGAGTAAACGAAACGAACGCTCAACTGGTGTTCAGGCACACGCGGACAATAACAAACGCACGGCTTACATTGAATCATCAGCTCTAACATCGATGTTCATTTGAGGGTACCTAAATGAACATGTGTCGTTGTTCGATAAACCGGCGAGCACAGGAGCAGCAATCGGGCGGTGTGACAGCGTTGCAGGTGCGACGGCAAACTTACGCGAGCAAGAATGTTTGCAATTGATCGGTGCTGCCACGCGCACAGCACCTGAGAAACTTGTGCGCTAATTTCGCGTTGCTGTCGGCCTCACTACTGTCTGACACACTCTCGACGGTTAGGCTGCGCGGTCGAGCTGGTGTGACGTCCATATCTTCTGTTGACGAGATCCTTTTTGGCTTAAGTGCGGTGCACATATGCGGTGAGTACTTGCTCACCAACTGACGAACAGCCTCGCCGCAAAAAGGAAACTTTTGCAAAATATTGGTGGCAAACAGCTTGCAATGCGCTGGACAAAAATGGCAAGAATTAGACGAGTGAATGCACGGCACTGTCAATGCCTTGCCAACGCAACTGTACCACTCACCATGGATACTGTCGTGCTGATCTTTCTCTGCCAGCTTGGCTTCTGCGCGCGCCTTCTCGAACTCTGCCTTTGCTTGCCACATCAATTGTTCTTTCCACCTCATAGAAACGAAAGCATGGGCCATATTGCTATTGACTGGCCCAACCAACTCGTCTGTGTTAACATGGCCATTCTTGGGCGAAATGGCGACTCGAGGCTGCAGCAGTCGTTTTTGACGTCGCCGCAGCTGCAGCGCAGGCGAGTTTTGGTCAGCTCTTCGAGGAGTGTTGAAACTAGAGTTGGTCGATCCAACACCAGGGCTTTCAGGGTGACCAACACTGAAACTATCAGCGGTGGATTCGCTCGCTTCTGATATCGGAGATGCAGCACTGCTGGCGAAAGATATTCTCTTCGCAAAAGGAGACGCAGAATCTGGGGAACTGTGGCCGGATGGACTTTGGGTTGAACGTGATGCGATGCTCGACGTGGAGCGGTCTCCATCATTTGCATCACTCTCGTTGAACGTATCGGAGCTGTCCACCATTTCATCACGAAAGGCATTTGTGACCTCAGATTGCGACATTTGACGCGCAACACTTGATGGTATTAACTTCCAAGATGCACCAGTGAATGGAACTTTCTTGGCCTCCACCCAATCGTCACCATCCTCTCCTTCAAGAGCCTGTCATGACAAAAACAACGCAGATAAATAAGGGCCTTTTTAATTAAGGCGTTCGTGGCACCACAAATAACTGTCAAAATGCGAGAATGTACTCACCCGGCAGATTACTATTTGGCCTCGGACGATGTCGAGTTCCTCGGAATCCTCTGCGGTAAAAGAACGCAAAACGCGGCAATAGTGCGATCCTGGTCCTAACAATGGCCGAGAATGCCCGGCCAAGTCTGTTTTTGATCTTCTTGGTGGAGACATGGAGCGCGACTGTGACGTGTCATCATCAGTGTCGAATTCATCACTTGCAAAATCACTTTCTGATTCCGTGAATTCAGAGGTGGAGCCTTCGCTCGCTTCAGAAGACAAAGATCGCGTACTGAGAGAATGAGCTCGGTGTTCAACGCTGCGTGATGCGGACCGAGCTGCGGCTGCTCGTACGCGGGGGGAAGTTCGCGGACTATGCAATCTTGCAGGTTTGACAATTCCTTGTTTGAGTCTAGCGATGGGATTTGGACTCTTGACGGCTGCAGTCGTTGGTGCAAGCGAAGGTGCTGAGCGCACTCGCCTCAGTTCATTCGAGCTATGCGATGTGGCCTCGGGCCGGACCTGAGCTCGCTGTGGCGACTTCGAGACGGAAAGCCGTTGGCGAGAACGAAATGGTCGGCGTGGCGAGCCCCTCAGGGCTCGAACAGATGGACTATCCAGGATGCGATTCAGTAGGTGCGCTTTCTCCGGACTCTTGATTGAAACATCTCCAAAAGACAGGTCGCCGTCAACGAGGTCGGACAGGAGACGGCGCCTCTCTGCCTGCGGGAAATCCGGCGAAGCCGGAATGCTCACGCGACTCGACATATATGGACCGCGATGCAGGCCACCTGTATCACAGAGTGGCGCGTGTCCGCGCACAGACTACTTCATCACCGTCGCATATGCCCGTCGCTAGGTGAGAAGAGCAGGCACAGGCGTTGTGAACGCGATGGCTCGAAACGTTTTGGATTTAGTGATAAAAAATGCAACAGCCTTCATGGAGAAACACGTTTCTTCAGGTCACTCAAGGCAGTTGCGTTCACCCACAGACTGGCGACTGAATCACAAGTACCGCAGGTCACAGATCGTTGCACAGCGTGTGGCCCTCGCTTCCGAAGCGGCCTGCAAGCTCGTATCTTCGCTTTCAAGTACCAGCTCGCGACACACTCGCTCGCAATGCGTGCACGTCCTGCCGCCTCAACTCCCCCGTCTTAGCCGCGGTATCCCACGACTTTCTTCGCGGCTCATCCACCGCCAGCATGACCAGACAGACAACCTGCTGCTGCGAGGACTTTCATCACTCCTTTCTTGCCGAAAATGTCCTTCCTCGGCGGAACCACCGAGCGAACCGACCAACGTCGTGCCGTCGTTGTTTCGTTCGTCGTTCGTCGTTCGTCGTTCGTCGTTCGTCGTTCGTCGTTCGTTGTTCGTTGTTCGTGGTTGCACGACCGCGAATGTGGTGTTGGTTGGTTGGGTCGTCTCGAATCCGCAGCCGCACGACATGGTACTAAGTACAGTAATACCGATAAATCGAACTATGGAGGAAACTGAGCCA
>ENA-OWNT01002133-OWNT01002133.1-seawater-metagenome-genome-assembly--contig:-NODE-2133-length-21447-cov-6.629949_pt1 | contig 21447 bp, 16 predicted proteins | sample MGYA00238136_ERZ651165 | MGnify/ENA primary metagenome ERZ651165 (study PRJEB26861, sample SAMN08777766) | seawater metagenome | isolation source: coastal seawater | place: USA: Florida | collected...
GTTGCAGATCTCCTCGGCGTCGGGATGCACGAGCGGGTCGGTGTCGTCGCAGTCCGTGTCCGCGACGACGTAGCCGGGCTCGGGCTGATCGCAGTCCAGGCCGTCCGGGTGGGGCGCGTCCATGTCGCCGAAGCCGTCGCCGTCCGCGTCCAGGTACCAGAGGAAGGACTCGACCTCCGCGTTCGTCTCCGGGGCCCCGTCGCAGTCGTTGTCGATGCCGTCGCACAGCTCCGGGGCGCCCGGGAAGACCATGGCGTCGGCGTCGTCGCAGTCGCCGTCGCAGACCCGCGAGCCGTCGCTGTCGGCGTCCGTCTCGTCCTCGCCCGTCGTGACGTCGCAGTCGTTGTCGACGGAGTCGCAGAGCTCGACGGCGCCCGGGTGGGTGAGCGCGTCGTCGTCGGCGCAGTCGCCGTCGCAGATCGTCCAGGTGTCTCCGTCCGCGTCGTCGTGCTCGTCGGTCGTCGGGTCACAGTCGTCGTCGACCAGGCCGTTGCACACCTCCGCGGCGCCGGGGTTGATCGCGGGGTTCTGCTCGTCGCAGTCGCCGTCGACGGGCGCCATGCCGGCGGGGCAGGTGGCCTCGTGGAGCGTCAGGTTGCCCGCGCCCCAGCCGTCGCCGTCTGGATCCACCCAGCAGGACACGGTGTCGGCGCCGCTGCAGTCCTGGTCGATGCCGTCGTCGGGCTGGTCGATGGCGCCGGCGTAGATGGTGGGATCGGCGGGTTCGCAGTCGCTGTCGTTGTCGACTCCGTCGCCGTCCAGATCGTCGTCGGCGCAGTCGGGCAGGCCGTCGCCGTCCAGGTCCGCGTCGCCATCCACGAGGTCGCCGTCGCAGTTGGAGTCGACGGCGTCGCACGTCTCGGTGGCGCCCGGGTAGGCGTTCGGATCGGAGTCGTCGCAGTCGGTGTCCACGTCGGATTCGCCCGCATCGAGGCAGTCGGTGTCCGCCGACGCGATCACCGAGGTGCTCCCGAAGCCGTCGCCGTCCGTGTCCGCGAAGCAGTCGCTGGAGTCCGATCCGTCGCAGTCCTGGTCGATGCCGTCGTTCGGGATCTCCGTGGCCGACGGCGAGATGGTGGCGTCGTTCGGGTCGCAGTCCACCGCGTCGGGCCAGCCGTCGCCGTCCGTGTCCTCGGACAGCATGTGCCAGAGCCCGGCGAACACCTCGTCCGCGCCGGTGGAGACGCCCACGGGCTGCAGCTGGCCGACGGTTCCGACGAGGGAGTAGGACGCGCTCGCGCTGCTGTTGCCGCCGGCGGACGCGCCGCCGAGCTCGAGCACGGTCTGCGCCTGCGCGGGCAGCGCGAGGAGGAGGAGAGCCAGGGTCAGGAGGAGGCGCACGCCGGCTCCTCAGCGGATCCGCATGATCTTGAGCAGTCCCACCCAGGCGGGCCGGTTGTCGTGTGCCGGGTTGCCGCCGTCGCCGGTGGTGGCCGCGGCGTTCGTGCCCGTGGTGTCGCTGTGAGCGCCGGTCTGGGAGGACGTCGCGCCGCTCGTCGTCAGGGATCCTCCAGACGTGCCGGTCACCGTGAAGCTCTGGAAGTTCCCCTGGGAGTTGATGAATCCGATGCCTCCGGTCCTTCGCGCGGTCGTGGAGAGCGAACCCGTGGAGGAGGACGCGGCGCCGGTCCCGTTCATCGCGCCTGACGTGTAGAAGTACTCGCTCGATTGGGCGGAGGCCTTCGCCAGCGTCGTGGTCCCACCCCCCGTCTCGTCCATCTCGTTCCCGTTCAGGGTTTCGTTTGCGGACAACTCGGTGTCCGAGGCGCTGCTGTTGTACGTGTCGAATCGGTCCGCGCCGCTGCCCACGAAGCGACTCCAGCGGTGCCGGTGCGGTGCTCCGGTGTGGCTGTGATTGTGCTCGTGAAGGTGCGTCATCGTGTGCTGGTGATCGCTGATCGTGTGGGTGTGTGCGGCCCCGGTGTGGGTGTGGCTCGGCACGCTGTGGCTGTGCGTCGGCGACGCATGCTGGTGCTGGAGGTTCACGCTGTTCGCGCCGCCCGTCGTGCCCGTCGCGCCCGCCGTGGCCACGCCCATCGCGAACGCGTCCACCAGGTTCGGCAGCGTCTCACCCAGGAACGGGCTCAGCGGATCACTGATCGCGCTGCCGTCGCAGATCGCGTATCCGTCGGGCACGGGGTCGCTCGCGCTGAACGCGTACCAGTCGATGATCCCGCCCAGCGGCACCTGGTACGACGCCGGCGCCGGGTCGTCCGCCAGCGCATCGGCTGTGGCCGCGTTCAGCGCCCAGGGCACCGACGTCAGCTCCTGACGCGGCGTGAGCGCCGTCCCGTTGACCTCGATCTCCAGCCAGAGCGGCCCGGTGGCGAAGTCCGCCGGGTCGAGCGCGGTCGTGGCGCCGAGCACCACCTCGAACACCCCCGCCGTGGGCGTGACGGTCGTGGACTCGGACCAGAGCATCGCGCCGCCGGTGTCGGCGTCCCAGATGGAGAACACGACGGGCGTGGCGACCGTGATCGGCGCGCCGGCGGAGTCGCGCAGCACCCCCTGGTAGTTCATCGTCCCCGGCGGGCTCGCGAAGGCGGTGAGCGGAGTGCAGAGCAGCGCGGCCAGGACGAAGGCGGACAAACGGGACATGACGACCCTCCCCTGGACAGCCTATCCGGGAGAGGGGTCGGGTCAAGTAGCCGGGGTCAGTGCGTCATGCCGCCGAACGCGACCGCCGGAAAGAGGGTCGATCCGTCCGTGTCGCTGCGGCTCGCGTCCATGACGGCCACCACGTGGTGGTACGGCACGTCGTCGGCGGGAACGAGGATCACGCTGTCCTCGGCGGGGAACGCCTGCTTGATGGTCCGGAGCTGCTCGGTCAGCCCCTGCAGCCCCGCTGCGTCGTCCACGGCGCCGCTGACGTAGAGCCCCTCGGGAGGGAGCCCGAGCGTGGGAAGGGCCGCCGACGCCGCGCTGATCCGGTAGCCGCTGGGGTCGACGGCGACGGTGAGGTGGAGCCGCTCGGCGGGAGGCTTGCTGGTCTCGAGGCCCACCGCAGGCGCAGACGCGTCGACGGTCGCCAGCGAGGCGAACTGCGCGCTGGCGAGAAGCAGGGGGATCAAGAGCAGCATCATTCCGGCGAACGGCATGGTGTCGAGGTCGATGGGGTCGCTCAGCTTGTGACGGGACATGAGCCCTCCTGGTGAGGGCGCTCCTGGTGAACAGACTCGGCCGAGTCCGTCCGGTTCCCGATCAGTCGGGTGTCACAGACCCTCGAGGATGCCCCCGATGATCTCGCCCACGAGCTCCAGGAGGGATCCGCCGGCGTCGGCGACGACCTCCAGCGCGTCCGCGGCGCCGCCCTCCACCAGCCACTCTCCGGCGGCCCATCCACCCTCCGCGGCGAGCTCGACCGCGATGTCTGCGCCGAGCCCGGCCTCGGACCCGGTGAAGCCCAGCGCGCCGACGTGGTTGCGGCCGCCGCCGACATGGGGCCGGGGCTCCAGGGCAGCGCCCGACGCGCGCGGCGCCGCCAACAGGCTGCTGACTTGGGGCAGGGAGTGTCCGTCGATCCAGGTCCCGCCGCAGTACTGGCAGAGGTGCGCGGCCACGAGCGCGCTCTGGAACACCAGCATCGGTCGTGCGCAGCCGCAGCAGGCGACGTCCGAGCGCGTGGCCTGGCGGTTGGCGGCGGCGAGGAGCCGGCTGTCGAGCCCGGGGTCGGCGCCCACGAAGCGCTCGACTTCGCCCCGATCGAAGTAGATCCCGTGCCCGTCGTGGCAGCGGTCGATCTCGACGCCCCGGTCCAGGACCTCCTGCATCGGAGTACGGCAGGCCGGGCAGGGCCGCTTCATGAGATCAGTCGCTCGACCAGCAGGGCGTCCGCCGCGTCGGCGACGACCGGGATCCGCAGGGCCGCGCCGTCGCGGCTGTCGTCCCAGGCCCGGAACATCATGAAGATCCAGCTCGCGGCAGCCGCCAGGCCGATGAGCGGCACGAACGCCCAACCGATCAGGGGCACTGCGCCCGCGATTCCGGAGAGGACCGTGAGGCCGCCGAAGAGCACCACGGACTGCGCCGCGTGGAATCGGACGTACTGGTTCTTCTTCTCGAGGAAGAGGAGCGCGAGGCCGCTGACCCAGACGAAGAGGTAGGCGAGGGGGGCGGCGTAGGCGACCTCGATGCCGAGGTCGGTCTTCTGCAGGTGCTGCAGATCGTTGGTCATGGAGCCTCCGAGGCGACGCGAGTGCCGCCGTGCGGACCTCTCTACGGGCTGCCGATCCACCCATTGCATCGCCGTCAGCGCATGCCCTTCACGTATGCGGAGTTGGGCACGTAGCGCAGCGACGTGAGCTCGTTCATCTTGAAGTTGGGGCAGACCCACTCGGGGGCGCCGCCGCAGGTGCGTCCGGAGTCCCGCTCGGACGCGGGGGTGGGCCGGAAGTCAGGGTCTTCGCCGTCGGCCGCGGTGGGGATCCGCACCTCGCCGCAGCTCGACGTGACGTCGAAGGTCAGCACGAGGTAGCCCGGATCGAAGCGATTCCGGGGAGCCGGCTGGCACATGTACTTCGCCAGTCCCCAAGCGTCCAGCGGCTCGGATCGCTCGGCCTCGAACTCCTTCAGAGCGCTGGCTGACGAGAAGAACACCGGCTCGGTGCGGACGTCCGCTCCCTTGCCGTGGTAGCGCGGGTACGCCCAGCTCGCGTAGGAGCCCGACGGGTCGTAGCCGTTCAGCAGCGCCTGGACGAAGGCGGGAATGGAGCCGCCCCAGGCCTCCGCTTCGTTCTTCTCGATTCGCTTGAGGAACCGCTCGTTCAGCGGCATCACGATGATGCCCCGCTGCGGCCCGGCGACCTTCGGACCGGTGAGTCGGTGCTTGCTGAGCACCTCGGACAGCCGGCGCTGGAAGCAGGTGGCGCATCCGTATCCGAACTGCGGTGGCGGGCTGCCTTCGTCCACGAGCTCGCGAAAGATCGAGGAGACGACCGTGCGATCGAGGCGCGAGTCCGCGGCGATGTCGATGAGGACGTTGAGGGCGAGGCTCTTCTGCCGTTCGTCCAGCTTCGCGAGGAAGTAGCCCAGATCCTCGACCGTCGGCAGCGCGTCGATGGCGTCCAGGTCCAGATCGCCGGCCTCCGCAGACTCCACCTTCGTCTTCTTTCCAGCCGTGAGCACGAGCACGGCGGCGAGGAGGCACAGCAGAATCAGGGAGCGGCGACGCATCCGGCCGATCATACCGCCCGAGGGGTCCTATCATCGGGGCACCCGTGAATCGGCCCCGCCCCCTGCACGCCCGCCTCCTTTCGTCCGTCGCCGACGTGGACGCGGAGCAGTGGAACGCGCTGCTCCGGCCCGGTGATCCCCCGGTGCTCGACTGGCACTGGTTCCACGCCCTCGAGGAGAGCGGGACGGCCAGCGCAGAGCGGGGATGGCGCCCCGCCCACATCGCGCTCTTCGAGGGCGCGGCGCTGCTGGCGGTGTGCCCGCTCTACATCCGGGAGTCGGCGGACGGGGAGTTCGTCTGGAGCGGGCCGATCCTCCAGGCCTGTACCGAGTCCGGGCTGCCGTTCGCGCCCCGCGGCGTCGGCACGATCCCGGCGACGCCTGTGCCGTCGCGTCGCATCCTCAGCGGGACCGGGCTGGCCCGCGAGGACGCCATCGCGCTCGTCGGCCAGACGCTGATCGAGCTGATGGGTGCCGAGCGGCTCGCGTCCGTGGGCCTGCACTTCTGCGCGCCGGACGAGGTGGCGGTGCTCGCGCGCAGCGGGTGGATCCTGCGTCGCCAGTGGCAGTACCGCTGGTCGCGGCAGGGGGAGGCGGGCTTCGACGAGTTCCTGGGGCGGTTCAAGGCGCGACGGCGAGCCTCGATCCGTCGGGAGCGGCGGGAGCTCGCGGCGGCCGGGGTCCGCGTCGAGCTGGTGGGCGGAGCCGACGCGCCGGACCCGCTCTTCGAGTCGGCCGGAGTGATGTACCGGGACACGGCGGCGCGCCACGGGACGGATCCGCTGATCGCGGCCTCGTTCTTCTCGCGGGTTGCGTCTTCGCCCCTGCGGGACCGGCTGGTGCTCGGCGTCGCGCGGGACACGGAGGGGATCTGCGGGATCACCTTCAACGTACGGGACACGGACACGCTCTACGGCCGGACCTGGGGGGCGACCCGCGGCCGCCGGTTCCTGCACTTCGAGGCGGCCTACTACGCCGGCATCGACTGGTGCCTGCAGCAGGGACTCCAGCACTTCGAGCCCGGCCACGGCGGGGAGTACAAGAAGGCGCGCGGCTTCGATGCGCGGGCTGTCGAGTCCGTGCACGCGTTCGCCGATCGGAGGCTGCACGCAGCCATCCACGCCTGGGCGGGTCGCGAGCGGGACTGGGTGGACGAGCGGCTCGCCGCGGGTCTGTAGGGGCCGCGATCGACGCACCGGATACACAAGGGTTACGCAGCGCTTACGCGCCGGGGCCGGCCCCGACGCCATGCTCGGGGCCGGAGGTATCCATGATCCGTTTCGTCCTCACGCTGTTCCTGACCACCCTGATCGCCACGCCCGCGCTCGCCCAGTCGTCCGACGATGCCGTCGAGGCCGAGACCGAGCCCCGCGTCGTGTACGACAAGCGCACCGAGCTCGACATGGGGGAGCTGCGCGTCGACAGCGACATCCGCAAGCCCCTCGGGGCCGGGGTCGCGGGGCGCCGCGCGACGACCTTCAACCCGCTGATCCGCCTCAAGGCCGACTTCAACCTCGAGATGGTCGAGTCCGTGGTCCAGATCCGGTAGCTGCTCCCAGCTCGCGTGGCCGCCCCGCTCGGGCATCCTGGGCCGCGGTGCAGTACTTCATGCTCAACAAGCCGCCGAAGACGATCTGCGCGCGCGTGGACTTCGCCGGCCGCCCCACCGTGTACGACCACATCCCGGCGTTCTATCCGCGCCTGCCCCACGTCGGACGGCTCGACTGGGCCACGGAGGGCCTGCTCCTATTCACGGACGACGGCCGGCTCGCCCAGGGCCTGCTCAATCCGACCTACAAGGGCAGCGCCGACGCCACCGCCATCGCCCCGATCGAGAAGGTCTACCGGGTGAAGGTCCGCGACCGGCTCGACCCCGACGACCCCCGCATCGCGCGCCTGACCAAGCCCCTGTCGTACCCGGGCGGGATCGTGACGCGCCCCGCCACGGCGCGGTTCATCGACCTGCGCACCCGCGCCACCTGGCTCGAGGTGACCATCACCGAGGGTCGACACCACCAGGTGCGCCACCTGTGCGCCCGCAGCGGCTTCCCGGTGCTGAAGCTGCGCCGGATCCGCCTCGGCCCCCTCGAGCTGGGGGACCTGAAGATGCGCTGGTGCCGGCCCCTCACCGAGCCGGAGGTGGCAGCCCTGTATTCCGTCGCGCTCCCCGAGGACCCGCGCCCGCCGCTGGTTCCCATCCCGCCTCGCCCGCTCTCCTGACTGTTACAGGTCGTCACGGGTGCGCGAACGGCCCTTTGCCTCCGGCCCCCCGAGTGCTATCTGGCGTCTCGGTCGCGACGCGACCCTGGAGAACGCCATGCCTCGCACTGTCCTTGCCCGCCTCCTCGTGCTGCTGATCGCCCTCGCGGTCCCCACGCTCGCCCAGGCGCAGACCACGACGACGACCTTCGGTGGCACCTCCACCAGCTCCTCCGGGTCGGACGTGGTCAAGCTCAACCACTACTCCGTCACGACGGACGCGACGCTGGACCAGGCCGAGTTCTGGATCGGAAAGACGTCGAGCAGCGTGGTGACCATGGGCGTCTGGGAGCAGGTGAACGGCGTCGGGACCTGGACGTTGGTGTTCTCCCAGACGGTCACAGTGGCCAGCACGACGCGCACCTGGCGAAGCGTCTCCGGGCTGAGCGTCCCGCTCACCGCCGGCAACAACTACGCGATCGGCGTGCACTCCACGAGCACCCTCTACTACGCCTACTCGAGCTCCTCGACCTACCCCAACACGGGCTGGGGGACGCAGTTCGACTGGGAGTCCGAGTCCTCGGTGTCGATGCCGACGAGCTTCCCGTCGTCCGCGTTCAGCATCAACTCCTCCGGCGGCTACTACCAGCGGCTCACCGTGACGGAGATGTCCGACCTCGACGGAGACGGCTTCACGACCGCCCAGGGCGACTGTGACGACAACAACATCAACGCCTGGCCGGGCGCGCCGGAGACGTGTGACGACGGCGTGGACCAGGACTGCGACGGCTTCGACGAGATCGCTGACAGCGACAACGACGGATACGACTCGACCGTCTGCGGCGGAACCGACTGCGACGACACCGACGCCACGCTGAGCCCCGGCATCGACATCGATCTCGACGGCTTCAACTCCTGCGTCGACTGCGACGACAACAACGTCGCCATCAACCCGACCGTGGACGGCGACAACGACGGCGCCAACGTCTGCGACGACTGCGACGACGGCGACAACACGTCCTACCCCGGCGCGCCCGAGCTCTGCGACGGGCTCGACAACGACTGCGACGGCACCCCGGGCAACGCGGGCACCTACGAGTCCGCCCCGGACACCAACAGCCAGACCGGCAGCGGCTACTTCCGCGGGGGCAAGTTCGAGGCGACGACCACCACGACGCTGTCCAGCATCGAGGTGGACCTGACGGTGCTCTCCGGCTCGGTCCTGAACTGGGGCGTCTACGAAGCCTCGAGCGAGACCGGGACCTACACCCTGATCAGCTCCAACTCCACCCAGGCCCAGACGTCGACGCGCGCGTGGCACGTGTCCGATCCCATGGGCGTGACCCTGACGGCGGGCAACTGGTACGTGATGGGCGTGATCTGGGGGGCGGGGACGTCGGCCACGGCCTACTACCGGTCGAGCGCCAACGCGTCGTTCCCGTACACCACCGCCTGGGGCACGCACGAGGGGGGCGCGAGCTCCAACTCCTTCGCCGGGGTGCTGCCCGCGACGAACTCGTTCAGCACGAGCGCGACCTCCTACAACATCCGGGTCAACGCGGGCTCCGTGAACGAGAACGACGGCGACAGCGACGGCGTCTTCGCCTGCAACGGGGACTGCGACGACAACGACGCCACCACCTACCCCAACGCGACCGAGCTCTGCGACGGGCTCGACAACGACTGCGACAACGTCGTCCCCGCCACGGAGACGGACGGCGACGGCGACGGCTCGCTCGGATGCGTCGACTGCGACGACACGAACAACACGGTCTACCCCGGCGCTCCGGAGCTCTGCGACAACCTCGACAACGACTGCGACGGCAACGGCGACGGCGTGGACGTCGACACCGACGGCTTCCTCGCCTGCAACGACTGCGACGACAACGACGCCAACACGTACCCGGGCGCGACGGAGATCTGCGACGGGAACGACAACGACTGCGACGGCAACCTGGGCACCGGCTCGGGCACGGGCGTCCCGGTCACGTTCGAGTTCAACGGCAACAGCTCGTTCAGCGGCTCCAACCGCTATCGCGGAGGCATGTTCCTGGCGACGCAGGACGTGACGATCACGCAGCTGGGTGCCGAGCTCTCCTCGAGCTCGGCGCAGTACCGCGTGTACGAAGGCACCACGCAGAACGGCACAATGACCGAGATCGGGAACGCGAGCTACGGCAGTTCCAGCGGCAGCTGGAAGATGTCCCAGGCGATGAACGTGCCCATCGAGGCTGGGAAGTACTACGCGATCTTCGCGTACTGGAACTCCAGCTCCACCTACTACAACGGAACGCTGTCGAGCTCGCAGAACCCGACCTGGGGCGACGCGCTGGGATGGGTCGGATCGAGCGGCTCGCCGGCCGCTTCGGCGACCATCAGCAATGGCACGGGCTCCATGTACAGCCTGCGCATCGAGACCGTCGATGGCGGTGGCAACGACGAGGTCGATGACGACGGCGACGGCTTCCTCGCGTGCGAGGAGTGCGACGACAACGACGCGACGGTGATGCCGGGCGGCGTGGAGCTGTGCAACGGCCTCGACGACAACTGCGACAACGTGGTGCCCGCCGATGAGTTCGACGGCGACGGCGACGGCATGACCGGTTGCGCCGGCGACTGCGACGACAACGACGCCACCACCTACCTCGGCGCCCCCGAGATCTGCGACCTCGTCGACAACGACTGCGACACGGTCGTGCCGGCCTCCGAGTCCGACGGCGATGGCGACGGTGAGCCCGGCTGCACCGACTGCGACGACACGGACGCGACCATCTACACGGGCGCCGCGGAGATCTGCGACGGGCTCGACAACGACTGCGACAACGTCGTGCCGCTCGATGAGATCGACAACGACTTCGACACGTTCAACGAGTGCGGCGGCGGCGACTGCGACGACGGCGACGCGTCCATCTACCCCGGCGCGACGGAGCTGTGCGACGGCCTCGACAACGACTGCAACTTCGCCGTCCCCGCCAACGAGGACGACAACGACTTCGACGGCCAGATGGTCTGCCAGGGCGACTGCGACGACTTCGACAGCACCATCTACGTCGGTGCGACGGAGATCTGTGACGCCCAGGACAACGACTGCGACGGCGTCGTGCCCAGCACCGAGACGGACAACGACGGCGACGGCGTCCCCACCTGCGCCAACGACTGCGACGACAACGATCCGCTGACCTACCCCGGCGCGGTCGAGCAGTGCGACGGGCTCGACAACGACTGCAACGGCACGGTGCCCGGCACCGAGAACGACAACGACAGCGACGGCTATCGCATCTGCGACGACGACTGCAACGACAACGCCGCCACGATCAACCCGGGCGCCACCGAGGACTGCAACGGGCTGGATGACGACTGCAACGGCCTGCCGGACGCGGACGCCGCCGGCGAGGTGGACCTGGACTTCGACGGCTCGCGCTCCTGCGACGACTGCGACGACTCCGATCCGAACGCCTTCCCCGGCAACCCCGAGGTGTGCGACGGCGCGGACAACGACTGCGACGGGTCCGCGAACTTCGACGCCGACGGCGAGGTGGACGCGGACGTGGACGGCTACCTGTCCTGCAACGAGTGCGACGACAGCAACAACCAGACGTACCCCGGCGCCGCCGAGATCTGCGACCAGCAGGACAACAACTGCGACGGCATCCTGCCCTTCGACGAGGAGGACGAGGACGCGGACGGCATGGCGACCTGCGAGGGCGACTGCGACGACAACGACGAAGACACGTACGACGGCGCGCCGGAGCTGTGTGACGACATCGACAACGACTGCGACGGCACCACGGAGGACGAGTCGGAGGACCTCGACGGAGACGGGTTCACCCCGTGCGACGGCGACTGCGACGACACCACCGACGTCACCAACCCGTTCGCGGACGAGATCTGCGACGGCGAGGACAACGACTGCAACGAGAACATCCCGGACGATGAGCTCGACGTGGACGCGGACGGCTGGATGGAGTGCGAGGGCGACTGCGAGGACGAGATGGCGGACGTCAACCCGGACGCCTTCGAGGACACCGAGGAGCTCTGCAACGACGGCGTCGACAACGACTGCGACGGCGACCGCGACCGGCGCGAGGAGGACTGCGACGGCCTCTACAACGCCGGCGACGACGACGACGAGGACCCCAACGGCGGCGGCCGCGGCGCCTGCGCCTGCGACAACTCCGCCCGGGCGGATGGCAGCAGCCTCGCCTGGATCGTGCTCGTCGGGCTGCTCAGCGGGGTGGCCCGCCGCCGCCGGAGCTGACCGCCGCCGGAGCTACTTCGTCGGGTCGAGAGCCTCGGCCCGGAGCGTCGCGTCCTTCAGGTCCCGCTCGGCGTCTTCGACCTTGCCGCGCTCCTTGTTCGTGAGCCGCTCCTGCTTGGCGAGCTTCGTCTGCGTGCGCCCCGCTTCGGCGCTGCCCTCGACGGAGGCCTCTACGTCGGCGGAGACGGCCCGCGTGTAGACCTGAAGCCGCACGAGCTCCAGCGCCAGGTCCAGCCGCTGGTTGTCCGCCTTCGCCCAGCTGAGCCGCGCCTGCTGCAGCGCGACGGCCTTCTTGCTCGCCTCGTGCCGCGCGTCGCGCCACTCCCCGGTCTTCGTAGCCCGTGCGATGCGACCGGCCAGATCCTCGAGCTCGGCGGTGCGGTTGGCGGCGTCCGCGGCCTTCTGGCTCGCCTCCAGCGCCTTCGAGACGGCCTTGCTGGCATCCACCCAGGCCTTCGCGGCGGCCTGGTCGAGCCGGGCGTTCGCGAGCTCGGTGCTCACCTGGTCCTCGTGCTGGCCTCCGGCGTGGCGGGCGTCCTCCGCCTCCTTCACGGGCGCCATGTCCTCCTGGGACACGGTCAACAGCGCGCTGTCGATCTGCTTCTTCGTCGGAGGCTTGGCGTGCAGGGCCGGAGCGCCGATGAGGAGCAGGGTGACGGAGACGGCGACGATGCGGAGGGTGGAGGAGAGGGTGTGCATGGCGCGATCCTACGTGAACCCCTCCCCGTTGGACCGGGCCCGAGGCGCCGCCCGGTCGCGGCCGGTGGACTGCTAGGATCCGGATCGCGTGAGGGCGGAGGAGGCGATGGAACGGCAATCCGGCTCCGATCCGACCACGGAGAGCCTCGATGAGACGCTCGATCTCCCCGAGGGGGTCGAGGAGGTCGACACCGAGCCTCCGCCCACCGGCTCCCTGCTGAATCCGCCCACCGCGCCCGCGATGCGCCGCACGGCGACCGGCCCCGCCCCGTCCGCATCCGCCGCGACGTCCTCAGCCCCGGCCCAGCCGACGAACCTCGCCGGCCCCTACTCCGAGGGGATGGAGATCCCCGGCTACACGCTGGACGCGCCGCTCGGTCATGGCGGCATGGCCCAGGTCTGGAAGGCGAGTCGCCTCACCACCGCCGGCGTGGTCGTGCCCTGCGTCGTCAAGGCGATCCTCGAGGGCAAGGAGCACGACGCCCGGTTCCAGCGCAAGTTCCTCGACGAGGCGGAGATCTACGCGCGCCTCCGCCACCCGAACCTCGTCCAGGTCATCGACGTGGGCCGGGTCCAGGGGCGGCTGTACCTCGCGATGGAGTGGATCGAGGGGCTGGACGGCACCGCGCTGGTCGTGCGGGCGCGACGCCGCAAGGTGGAGATCCCCCTGCGGCACGTCGTCTACATCATCAAGGAGACCCTCCAGGGCCTGCACCACGCGCACACCGCCCGGGACGGCGGCTTCGTGCACCGCGACATCTCGCCCGGGAACATCCTCATCAGCCGCGATGGCGCGGTGAAGCTCGCGGACTTCGGCGTGGCGCGATCGGTCGAGGCGTTGGCCGCCGAGCGCCGCAAGACGATGGCCGGCAAGCTGCACTACTTCGCGCCGGAGCTCGTCACCGGGCGGAGCTCCTCGTCCGTGAGCTCGGACATCTTCGCGCTCGGCGTCACCTTCTACGAGCTGCTCTCGTGCGCCCCGCTGTTCCCCCGCCGCGCCCAGTGGCCGGAGCTGCGGCGCACCATCGCGGCGTTCGATCCCCGCAAGCTCATCGAGGACGACCTCACCATGCCGGAGGGGTTGGAGGACATCCTCCTGCGCTGCCTCGCGCGGGATCCGCGAGACCGGTACCGCTCCGCGCTCGAGTTCCTCGAAGACATCAGCGACTTCGCCTACGAGTCCGGGATCCGCCTGCTCGACGCCCACTTCGCGCGCTACATCCAGCGCTTCCTGGAGCTCGATCGCGCGGGGCAGCCCTCCCTGCTGGGCGAGGGGGGCGCGTGAGCCGTCCGGGGGCCACCTCCGAGCTGCGTCCGCTGGAGGACTTCCTCGACCAGTTGCACGTCGCGCTGGGGGACATGCGGATCTACGGCCCGCGGCACCGCGTCACCCTGGAGCGGGTGCGCACGACTTGGGAGAAGCTGGGCGGCGTACTGGCGTCGTTCGGTCCGCTCCAGCTGATCTCCAGTGTCGACGGCCTGGTCTGGGACGGCACGCTCGTGCGGCCCGAGGACGACCAGCGGCCCGGCATCGGCCGGCTGCTGCACCAGGAGGGGATCCGCTCGCTGACGTTCGAGCCGGGGGTCGCCCACAAGGAGTTCGTGACCCTCCTCGACGTCCTGCGGATCAACCTGTCCCTGCCCGAGCACGAGGAGGAGACGCTCGACTCCCTGCTCTGGCAGGCGGGGCTGCAGAACATCACGGCACGGGCGCTCGAGGAGCTCGAAGAGGCCGAGGTGCTCTCGGGGCAGGCCTGGCTGCGCGGCAACGCGGACATGGCGGGGCAGGTGATCCGCGAGCTGCTCGACATCCGCGTCGACGAGGGCACCACCCGCGGCCGGCTCCAGGCGCCGATGACCGAGGGCGCCGTCCAGCGGGCCATCGCAGAGTCGGATCTGACCGGCCTGGGCGGGGAGGGCGCCGGCGCCCGACTCGTGGACCAGGGGGCGTGGGCCAACCGCCTCAACACCGAGGGCGCGCGGGACTACGAAGTGCTCGTGCGGGAACGGGACGCCGTGGCGAGCGAGGGGCCGGGCGAGCTGCTCGCGCGGCTGGTTCTGTTGCTGGCGCGGGTCGCGCTGTCGGATCGGCCCGAGCTGCCGGCGGGGCAGGCGCTGTCCTTCGCGCGGCAGGCCACGGACGAGATCTTCCGCCGTACGCTGCCCGGTGGGCTGCTCGAGGTCCTCGAGGGGCTGCCCGGCGTCGGCGACACCATGTACACCGGCGGCCGCGTGGTGCGGCACGAGCTCGGCGTGCTGGCCGAGGAGCTCGCGCAGCCCACGCGGGTCAGCCGGATGCTGCTGGACCTGGATCCGGCGCGCCACACGGACGAAGAAGGCTTGCGTCGCCTGGTGGGCTGGATGCCGGACGCCGCCCTCGAGCAGGTCCTGGAGATGGCCGCCCGGGACGGCACCGACGAGCGCGGTCGCTGGCTCCTGGAGATCCTCGGGACGGCGGCCCAGCCGCGCTTCGAAGCCTGGCTGGACGACCTCGAACGACAGCCTCAGGCCCGCGTGGTCGCGCTGATCGGTCTGCTGCGGGGCCTCGAGTCCGACGCGGGCCGGAACCGACGGCTGGCGTTGATGAAGCACCCATCCCGCGACGTGCGGATCGCCGTGCTCGGCTGGTACGTGGACGATCTTCCGAAGGACGAGGTGGATGCGTTGCTGCCCAGCCTCGCCGACCGGCACGCGGGCGTGCGCCGGGCGGCCCGGGCCGTGGTGGTCCGGCACCGGGCGACGAAGGCCTACACCTGGCTGCGGCTGGCGGTGACGGGCGACGTGTTCCCCGCGTGGGATGCGGACCGCAAGCGCGACGTCTGCGTCTCGCTCGGCGCCGTGGGCGGGGACCTGGCCGTCGACGTCCTGCGCGAGCTGCTGGGCCGCAAGACGTCGATGTTCGGTCAGAAGGACGAAGGCGCGGACCTCGTCGCGGCGGCGCTGGGCCTCGCCGCGACGGGCACCCTCGAGGCCCGGATGGCGCTCAAGAAGGGCGCCTCGGCGCTGAACCGGCAGAAGCGGGCGGCGTGTCAGCAGGCGCTCGCGCAGATGGAGCGTGGTCGATGAGCAAGGACGACCACAAGAACGAAGGCGCCACCTACGAGATCTCGTTCACGCCGAAGCGTCGGTCCACGACCCCGGGCCGCACGGTTCCCTCGGCGCCCGTTCCGAAGCGCGGCCAGAGCGGGCCCATCGTGCCGCCCGGGCATCGGCGCCAGCGCTCCACCGCCCCCGCGTCCCGCGTGCCGCGCCGTCCGGCCGACGAGAGCGGCGGAGCAGGCGGCGGCAGCTGGCAGAAGGACCGCGATCGCCGCCGGGAGGTCACGCGGCTGGCGCGCACCTTCCTCGTCCACCTCGACACGCTCGCCCGCCTCCTCGTCACCCACGACCCGACGAACAGCGCGGTGCGCAAGGTGCTCCAGGAGATCGAGGCCAACCTGGGGGAGCTCCGGGCCCTGGAAGGGGACGTGGCCATCGTCTTCGCCGAAGGGCACGCGTTTGTGAACGGCGTCTGGGTGCGGGCGACGAAGCGGGCCTACGAAGCCGCGGCGGTCCTCACCGACGGGCTCAAGGATCTGGACGGGCGCGGTGTCGTCCTGGACAAGGACGGGGGGCTCCGCGGGGTCGTCGGGCTGGCGCGCCTGCTGCGGCTGGAGCGCCGCGGGGGGAGCGACGCCAACCGCAAGGAGGCCGCGAAGTCGCTGCCCGGCGTGCGGCTCATCCCCGTCACCCACGCCGACCAGGCCCGGGGCAACGCGTCGCGCGACCGGGCCCTCAAGATCCTCGAAGACGGCATGCAGACGCTGTCCCGCATGGAGCTGGCCAACCTGGACCTGTATCTCCGGCGCCGCCAGCGCTCCCTGGTGCGGAACCTCGTCGAGCTGGCGGAGGAGTCGCCCGAGGAGCTGCTGGGGATCACCGCCATCCGCGATCCGACGCTGCCGGCGTCCGCCCACAACCTGATGGTCGCCGTCTATGCGATCGGCATGGGGCGGTCGATGGATCTCGGGCGTCGGGACCTGATGCGCCTCGGCGTCGCCGCGCTGAACCACAACCTGGGGGAAGCGAAGGTCCCCGAGGACCTGTTCGCCGCGAAGCGCGAGCTGCGTGCCGACGAGCGGGCGCTCGTGGAGCAGCACCCGCTGCAGGGGCTCGAACACCTGCTCACGCACTACGGCCTGGGCGCGCCGTCGGTGGAGCGGGCCCTGGTGAGTGCCGAGCACCACCTGCACTGGGACGGCAACGCCGGGTACCCCTTCCGCTCGCCCGCGCGGGCCCACCTGTTCAGCCGGACGGTGGCCGTGGCGGACGTGTTCGACGCGCTGACGAGCGAGCGTCCCTGGCGGCCGGCCTACGCGCCGGACCAGGGCGTGAAGCTCGTGCTGCGGCGCGCGGGCAAGCAGCTCGATCCGGTGCTGGTGCGCCTGATGGTGAAGATGGTCGGTCGCTATCCGCCCGGCTCGCTCGTGGAGCTGGACAGCGGGGAGTGGGCCATCGTGCTGGGTCCGGGCAAGGGGCAGACCCCGCTGGACCGCCCGCGGGTCCTCCTCATCGCCGACCAGGACGGCTTCGAGCACAAGCACCCGGTCGTGGTGGACCTGGGCGAGCGGCACCTGCGCCGGCGCGCCTGGACGCGGACCATCACCCGCCCGCGGGACGCCCGGAAGATGGGCCTGCGCGTGGCCCGCTACCTCTTGGCGGATCGAACCGTTGTGGAGCCGGCGCTCCTGGACCACGATGTGAGGAGACCGCCTCCTCGTCGTTGATGCTGTTGCTGAGCGGAGCTGCTGATGTCGAAACCCGCTGTGTTCGTGCTCCTCGCCCTCCTCCTGCTGCCCGCGAGCGCCCTCGCGAAGGCGCCGTCGCCGCTGGGGGGCCCCTACCTCTTCTTCGGTGGAGGCGTCGGCCTGCAGACCACCGCCGACACGGACGGCATCGCGGTGACCCCGCGCTGGGGCCCGACGCTCGAGCTGGGCGGTGATCTGGGTCCGCTGAACGCGGCCATCGGCGCGGACATGCGCATCCTGGTGAAGGACTTCGGGCCCGGCTGCTGCGCCCCCTTCGACCTCGACGTCGTCGCCGCCATCGGGCTGATCCTGCCGACCCCGCTGGTGCGTCCGTTCCTGCGGCTGCGCGGCGGAGTGGGCCTGCGCATCACGCCTGGCCTCAAGGGCGGTCACATCCCCGTGTCCATCGTGCTCGCGCCGGATCTGGGCCTGCGGTTCCGACTCCCCGGGACGAAGGCGGCCTTCCAGATCGCGGTGGGGATCGGCCCGCGGTTCGTCCCGGGCCAGATCGAGACCTCCGCGCTGGAGGCGGAGCTGCGGCTGGGCCTGAAGGTCCCCTGACCCGTTCGGCGTGACGCCCGGGTCTCTCTGCATGAGTAGACTCCGCCTCATGTTGCGCACCACCACGATCGCTCTCGCCCTCGTCATCGGCCTGCCGTCCGCGGCCTCCGCGGCGTCCGTCTGCATCGCCAAGGACGACACTCCCTTCGCCCCCGCCACGGTCGTGGGCGAGGCCGTCAGCTCCGTCGGCTTCCTGGCCGCCGGCCGCTGCTACGGAGTCCTGGAGCGGCTCGACAGCCGCACGCGCATCTTCGTGAAGGCGCCGACGTTCGAGGGTGAGGCGGAGGTCCGCGACAGCGATCTGCTGCAGGTCCTCGCCGAGGACATCCCGCTGACCATGGGACCGGGCGAGGAGCCTTGGGGCCTCGCGCTCGCCGGCACCGCGGTGGCCGTCGAAGGGGCGGGCGCCGACGGGGGCAACCTCGTGCGCACGATCGACGGGCGGGTCCAGGTGCGGTTCTGGGTGGAGGAGGGCGCCATGCTGCCGGCCGAGATCTGGCCGGAGCTCGAGCCCGACGAGGTCGACCCGGGCGGGGACTGGCCAGAGGGCGCCTTCGCGCTGCCCCCGGCGAGCACCGTGCTGACCGGCTCCACCGGCACGCGCGCGTCCGTGGGCGTGCCCCTGTTCAGCGCCGCCGATGTCGCCAAGGACTCGGCGCTGGGCGCGCTCCGCTACAGCATCGTCGAGGAGACGGAGTTCGACGTCACCGCGCAGATCATCGCGCCCACGTGGTGGGTCCAGGGCAGCACCACGGACCTCGACTGGCGCCGGCAGTCCATCGCGGCCACCGAGGACGAGGACGGCAAGCCCCTCAAGGACGACGCCCCGCGCACGGACAAGCTCGACTGGGACGGCTGGGACGACCGCAAGGGCTACCAGATCACCCCGCCGTCGGCGCCGCGCGCGCGTGAGGTGGGCAACAAGGAGGCGCCCATCGCCCTGGAAGCGAAGGGGGACCGCTTCGCCACCATCATGTCCTACGCCCGCGTGGACGTGCTCGACACCGACGGTTCGTGGCACAAGGTCACGCACAGCTGGGACGGCGGCGTCATCACGGGCTGGCTCGACAAGCGGCGCCTCACCAAGGAGGGCAAGGAGCAGGCGCCTCCGCCCGTGGTCGTCCCCCCAGGCGCCGTCGTGACCGTCAACGAGCCCGAGATCGCCTGGGTCGAGAAGGGCCCCGAGTCCGAGGTGGACGACGAGGGCAACCCGAAGCTGGACGACGAGGGCCAGCCGGTGATCGACCCGAACGTCACGCACACCGAGGACCCCGAGGTCACTGCGCCCTGGCTGCGCCGCGCGGTCCGCGAGCGCATCGCGCGCCTGCGGTTCCTGTACGGCCGGGCCGTCGCGAAGAACCCCAAGGCCAACGGCGACATCACCGTGCGGATCGTGGTCGCCGAGGACGGCACGGCGGAGGAGATCGAGCTCGTGGACGCCACCTACGGCGACGACGAGGTCGAGGACCTCATCCGCGCCATCGTCGAGGCCATCGAGCTGCCCGAGCGGACGATCAAGAAGTCCCGCCGGGACAAGAAGGACTACCGCGTGGAAGTGAAGATGAAGATCAGCTTCACGCCGTACGCCGCGTAGCCCTCAGACCACGAGGCGGACGCCCCCCGCGGCGTTGTTGGTGATCACCACCTGGCGCGCGCGCCGACCCACCTCGATGCTGGACTCCAGGCCATCCACCGTCGCCGTGACGAGCAGCACCTCGTTGGGCGGCGTGTCCCAGTGCAGGCGCGTCGTGATCCCGCTGAGCGCGGGACGGTCCCCCATGTGCCAGGTGCCCTGCTTGAAGTCGACGCGGACCGCGACCTGGCTGTAGAGCTCGAGGGAGCTCTGGTTCACGATCTCGAGGCTGCGCGCCTTGGCCCGGGGCGCAAAGCGCATCCACGCCGGCGACTCCTCGCCGGGGCGGCGCTCGTAGTACCGGGCCGTCATGTCCTCCCAGCGCCACTCCCACGCGCCGTCGTCCGCGCGCTCGTCGGGCTTGCCGAGCCAGTCCAGGACCCAGCGCCAGTTGCCGCGCGGGTCCAGCTCTTCGAACTGCAGGTTGGCCGCCCGCAGCTGCTCGTCGAGCGTGACGCGGGTCCCGTCGCGGCGGGCGTAGAGGGCGCCGGGGACCGCGGCGAGCCACACCTTCGGGCTCAGGCAGATCCCCTGGGCGTACTCGAGCGTCGCGCGCAGGGTGGTGTCGCCGCGGCGGATGCGCGCCGTGGGGTAGCCCCCCACGTCGCTGGAGGCGGCCTTGTGCTGCGCGAGGATCCGGCGCGTCTGGCTGGGGGTGCTGTGCCAGGGGACCTCGCCGTCCCGCCCGATGGGCAGCGCGAAGAACACGGGGCGGCGCCGGCGGCGCCACGTCTGGATCAGGTTCTGGAGCACCGCGGCGGATCCTACTGCGCGTTGTGGTCGGGCGATCAGTGGACGCTCAGATCGGTGACCTCGACGTAGCCAACGCCATGAAGGAGCAGGCCGGGGAAACCTTCCAGCGGTGCGTCCGCCGCGTAGGTGGTCGTGTGGCCCCGCGTCGTCACCGTCACCTTCGCGCCACGCACCTTGATGGTGACGGGCAGCGGGTCCTCGAGCGTCCGGGGCTTCGGGATGGGTCCGCTCGCCACGTCCCCGAGGGCGAACGCCTCCTTGCGGTCGTAGGACCCTCGCTCGCTCTCGTGGAAGGGTGCGAACTCCGTCCGTCCGCGGGTCAGCCGCACCAGCGCGCCGCGGGTGGGGCGGCTCAGCTCGTACTCCTCCGTGTGCGGGTTCTTCTGCTTCTTGCAGTCCACGTCCGTCATGCCCAGCAGCACGGTGACCTCGGGCACGCCCTCTGGCACGTCGCCGGGCTGGAGTCCGTCCGGCCGGTCCCGGCCCTGCACGCGCGGGGGCCAGTAGTCGTCGGCGGGTCGGTAGTGCAGGGTCATCTGGAGGGTGAGATCCCTCCTCGGCGTCGCCCCGATCAGCAGGAGCGTCGGCGTCTCGGCGTCCTCCTTCGCCTCGGCGTAGCGGATGGCGCGCGCCGCTCGGAGATCGCTGCGGGGCCCCGACCGCACCCGCCAGTGGGCCTGGTGGGTCCAGACGGGGACGCCGTTCACGAGCAGGTAGTCGTCGTCATCGAGCTCCCGCGCCCGGTTGAGGTGATAGAGCGCCTCGGGATCCACCTGCTTGCCCTGCATGTGATCCCGGGCCATGCGCACCAGCGGCCCGTGAGAGAAGCGGGACTCGTCCGCCAGCAGCAGCCACTCCCGCACCAGCTCCGGCGACTTGCTGGTCTGCAGGACCTCCGCCAGCTCGCGGTTGCGCTCCACCTCGTCCGCGATGGACTTCATGCGGTGCTCGTTGGTCTCGCCCCGCGCGCGGTCCGTCAGGAGCCGGGTGGAGTCGTCCAGCCGCAGCACGGCGCGGTAGTCCTCGATGAGCGCCTCCTCCATGTCGTCGAGCCAGTAGTCCGGCGCCCCGAGGTCCTTCCCGAGGCGCGCCATGTCCTCCAGGAGCCGCACCTCGGCGGCGCGATCGAGGTGCAGCATCCGCGCCGTCGTCTGCACGTAGCGCATGTCCTGCAGGAAGTAGTGCCGGCGGTTCTCGGGGTGGTCCGCCCCGTACTCGTGCAGGTGGGTGATGGCCTTGGCGAAGTCGGCCTCGAACGAGCCGGGCTCGGGCAGCCCGCGCCAGAAGCGATCGGTCACCAGCGGAGGCAGCTCCGGCCAGGAGTCCACGGCCATCATCCGGTAGGCCAGCGCGAGCGCGTCGGCCGTCCGCTGCATCGCGAACCG
>ENA-OWNT01002136-OWNT01002136.1-seawater-metagenome-genome-assembly--contig:-NODE-2136-length-21427-cov-5.686276_pt1 | contig 21427 bp, 21 predicted proteins | sample MGYA00238136_ERZ651165 | MGnify/ENA primary metagenome ERZ651165 (study PRJEB26861, sample SAMN08777766) | seawater metagenome | isolation source: coastal seawater | place: USA: Florida | collected...
ACGCGCTCCAGTCCAGGCCCTCGAGGGGGTCCGGCTGGTCGATGTCGCAGGTCTGCAGGAACGCCTCCCAGTCGGGCAGGTTCGTGACCACCCGCGGGAGCTGCTCGGCGTCGTCGCACCAGGCCATGAACTCGACGCGCTCGGTGGCGACCTCGACGCACCCGGCGCCCAGGACGTCGACCACGGCGCACTGATCGCCCCCGGCCGGCGTGGTCGCGTCGTCGTCATCGTCCGTGCCGACCCGCGACGGCGGGCAGCCGAGCAGCAGGGCGACGGCCACGATGGCCAGCAGACGCGGAGTGCGGGACATACACCGATGGTACTACCCTGCGCGCCATGTCCGAGTCCCCCACCGCCAGTGATGTCCCGAGTGACCCGCAGGCCGACGACGCGGCCCCCACGAATCGGCCGTGCGCGGCGGGGGAGGACTGCGGCGGCAAGTACGCGATCGAAGAGCCGATCTTCAACCTGAAGGACTACATCTGGATGCTGATCGGCGTGTCGAGCCGTCCCGTGCCCATCGAGACGAAGTGCGCGCTGTGCAAGCACGTGTGGGAGGTCTCCGAGCCCCGGCGCCCCTGGTAGTCGTCTACTTCGGGGGCAACATGGGGCGCCTCGTGAAGTCCGTGGGGCTACTGCAGCCCGTCGGCGCACCAGAAGTCGCCGAGGCCCGTGCTGATGAACACGCAGAGGCTGTCGTCTCCGCAGACGGCGCTCTCCGGGGAGTTCGCGCCGGCGGCGTCCGCCCAGTCCCAGCACTCCTCGTCGCCCTCGCAGCGATCCGAGCAGACCGCGCCTCCGCACCACGGGTCGTAGTCCGCCCAGTCCCAGCAGATGCCGCTGAGGCACTCGGCGTTGTCGGTGCAGGTCATGCCGGTCTGCAGGAACGGCGGGTCGACGGTGTCGTCGTCGTCGCCCACGACGTCGTCGTCGTCACCGCTCGTGGTGTCGTCGTCGTCCATGGCGCCGGAGCTGGGGTTGTTCAGGGCCGGAGGGCAGCCCATCAACAGGAGCGCGATCAGGAGGCCGAGGAGTCGCATTCCGCGACTCTAGCGTCCCGCGCGGGCTCGCTGGCGATGCGGCCGTCCTCCAGGCAGACGGCCGTGAGCGCCCGGCCCCAGACGCAGCCCGAGTCCAGCGCGAGCCAGCGGTGTCCGCAGCGGAAGCCCAACGCCGCCCAGTGGCCGAAGACGACGGTCTGGGGCCCGCTCCAGCGCGCCCACCACGGCTCGGCTCCGGCGGGACGGTCCTCGGGGGCGCCCTTGAACGAGCCCAGCAGGCGCCCCTGCGCGTCGAGGCAGCGCATGGTGACGAACGCGGCGAGGGCGACCTGTCGGGCGTTGGGGGCCTTCCTCTTCCAGCGCAGCAGATCCTCCCGCGGCGGCACCAGCAGATCGAGCTTCCCCTTGCGGATCCGCTTCTCGAGGGCGCGCGCCTGCTCCGTGGCCCCCGCCAGGGACCACCAGGGCGGGATCCCCGCGTGGACGAGCACGTGATCGCCCTCCACGTGCAGCAGCGGACGGCGCCGCAGCCAGGCGAGCAGCTCGTCCCGATCCGGCGCGTCGAGCACCGCCCCGAGGGTGTCCCGGGGCTTGCGCTTGCGAAGCCCCGCCGCCGTCGCCAGCAAGTGCAGGTCGTGGTTGCCGAGGACGGCGGTGACCGCGCTGTCGTGCTGGACGCACCACCGCAGCACCTCGAGCGATCCAGGGCCCCGGTTCACGAGGTCGCCCACGAGCCAGAGCCGGTCCCGGGCCGGGTCGAACGCGACGCGCTCCAGGAGCGCGGCGAACGTCTCCCAGCAGCCCTGCAGGTCGCCGATCGCCCAGGTGGTCACTACTCGGACAGCGTGATCGTGAACGTGTTGGACACGGTGAAGTTCGCGCCGCCCACGGTCCCCACCGCCGACACCTCCAGCGTGTAGCTCCCGGCCGGGAAGGGATCGCCCTGCGGGTTGCCCGTGTCGGACGGGCCGCCCCAGTTCCGGCCCTCCCAGGCGAAGGAGCCGGGCGTGCTTCCTGCGGCGATTGTGCGCGGCGTCGTGTCCGGCCCCATGCAAAGGCCCGTGTCGTACAGGCAGTAGCTCTGCCCGTTCCCCGTCAGGCGCTCGAAGAGGATCAGGCCCGACGCCCCCGGCTGCCCGCACTGGCCAGCGTCCTGGGGCAGCGGCACCACGTCGGCCACGTCCGCCTCGACGATGACCGTGTAGGGAATGGCGATGCCGGCCGCGGCCTGCTTCAGCGAGGTGAGGCCGTCCTGCGCGTCCATGCGGATGCACACCCCGGGGAGGGTGGACGTTCCCCCGACCCCCGTGCAGTCCTCGACCACATCGTCGTCATCCCCCGTGGTGGCGTCATCGTCGTCCCCGGTGGCGTCGTCGTCGTCCCCGGTGGCGTCATCGTCGTCCCCCGTCGCGTCGTCGTCGTCGCCGGTGACGTCGTCGTCATCGCCGGTGGTGGCGTCGTCGTCGTCCGCGAGCTGGGGGGTGCAGGCGACCGCGCCGAGGAGGAGGAGCACGAGGAGGGTGCGCATGCCGCGAGGATACCGTTCAGCGGCGCGGGGGCCGATAGACGTGGTGGGGATCAGCGAAGCCGCCGATGTTCGGGAAGCGGTAGAGGCCGGTGGGCTGCCACGCGGCGAACCGGTCCGCGGTGGCGGCGTTGAGGGCATGAAACTGGGCCGGGCTGAGGAACAGCAGCCGCGGATCCTCCCGACCGATCCGCTCCATCCGAGCGACCGGATCGAGCCGCGCGAGCTCCGCGCCGTTCACCAGCCCGTTCGGGTCCAGCACGGCGCACCCCGTGGCGTAGCCGAACGCGCCGATCTCGGCCGCGATGCACGACGCCCCCGCCGCGTCCCAGCGGGCGGCCAGCAGGTCGCGGCTCGTCGCACTACGTCCCGCGAAGACCGGCCACAGCAGCGCCGCCTCCAGCACGAACAGCGCCGCCAGGGCGAGCCCCGCGCGCCGGGAGATCCGCGGCAGCGGCGCGGAGTCCACCCCCCAGGTCCGGGCCAGCGACAGGTTCGCGACGACCACGAACACCTCGAGCCACACGAAGTAGCGGATCCCGTGAATCACCTGCCCGCGCACCACCGCGGCCAGCACGAGCGCCGGCACGAGCCCGTTGATCGCGGCCGCGATCAGCCAGCGGGGGCGGCGCTCGGAGATCCGCACAGCGCGCACCCCGGCGAGCAGTGCGCGCGCGCTGATCAGCCAGGCGAGCAGGACGCCTCCAGCGAGCAGCGGCGCCGCCAGGTGGGCCTTCAGGATCAGGACCGCGGTCGTGATCATCGCGTCCAGCTCGAGCATCCCCAGGGACTTCGCGACGGCCGTGTCCGGCAGGACGGCGCCCAGCGTCCCCACGAGGATCCCGAGCCCCAGCGCCGTCGCACCCACGATCTCCAGGGCCCGCAGGGGGCGACGGCCCAGCGCCGCGACCACAGCCAGCGCCGCCGCCACCGCCAGGAACTCGATCCGCAGCAGCACCGCGATCACCAGCAGGACCAGGACCCCGAGGGACGTCCGTTCCGCCAGGACCCGGGGCACCGCGAGTCCCAGCGCGACGGCCACGGCCACCACCAGGGGCGTCTCCATCCCGTTCGGGAGCCAGCGCACGGCCGACGGCGCGCAGAGGCCGACCAGGAGCGCCGCTCCCGCCACCGGGTGAGCGCGGCCGACGCGCAGGGTCAACGCAAGGGCCGCCACGGTCGCCAGCACGGACAGCACCTTGGCGGCCGCCCCGCCGGCCAGCACCGCCTCCAGCGGCGCGAGCAGCGCCACCCACAGAGGGCTCGACGCCCCCCGGTCCGGAACGCCGACGGTGTACTCCAGCGCCCCGTGGGTCCACAGGTTCGCGGCGTACCGCAGGTGGATGAACGCGTCGTCGAGCAGGTGCCCCCACGTCGCGGCCACGAGGAGCACCCAGGCGACGAGCGCTCCTCGGACCAGGGGGGTCACCGGGCCAGGGCCTCCTCGAGCGCAGCGCAGACCGTCTCCACAGACTTGACCCGGGCGTAGCGCTTGTCCACGCCTTCCACCACGACCCAGGGGGCGTTCCGCGTGCTGGTCCGCTCGATCATCTCGTGCGCGGCGCGCTCGTACTCGGCCCAGCGCGCCCGGTTGCGCCAGTCCTCCTCGGTCAGCTTCCAGGCCTTCCAGGGGGTGTTCTTGCGCTCCTCGAACCGCGCGAGCTGCTCTTCGTCGCTGATGTGCAGCCAGAACTTGATCAGGACGATCCCGTGGTCGGTCAGCTCCCGCTCGAAGCTGCGGATCTCGGCGTACGCCCGCCGCCACTCCGCGTCGGTCGCGAACCCCTCGAGGCGCTCCACGAGGACGCGGCCGTACCAGCTCCGGTCGAACACGGTCAGCCGCCCCGCCCGCGGCAGGTGCCGCCAGAACCGCCACAGGTAGTGGTGCTTCTTCTCCTCGTCGGTGGGCGCGGCGATGGGGATGACCTGGCAGTCGCGCGCCTCGAGGGCCGACGTGATGCGTCGGATCGAGCCACCCTTGCCGGCCGCGTCCATCCCCTCGAACACGAGCAGCGTCGAGATCCCCCGGGCCCGCGCCGCCCGGTGCAGCCGTCCCAGGCGCTCCTGGCCGGCCTTGAGGCGCTGCTTGTACTCCTTCTGCTCGAGCGTCACGCTCAGGTCGAGGGTGTCGAACAGCGTGCGGCTCTCGATCTCCGGGGCCGACAGCTCGTCCGGCTGCAGCGTGTCGGTGGCCCGCGGCGCGTCGCCGTTCAGCGCCTCGAGGTGGTTGAGCCGCCGCTCGACGGCGTCCCGCAGGATCCCCGCCACGTGCAGCGTGCGGTAGCGGGAGTCGGTGCCCTCCACCAGGTGCCACGGCGCCTCGCCGGTGCTGGTGCGGTGCACGATCGTCTCGGCGCTCGCCACGAAGCTGTCGTAGAGCGCGAGGTTGCGCCGCCCCTCCTCGGTCACGCGCCAGGCCTGCAGCGGATCGGCGGCCATCCGCTCGAACCGACTCGCCTGCGCGTCGCGATCCAGGTGCATCCAGAACTTGAGGATGAGCGCGCCGTCGGCGACGAGCATGCGCTCCATCTCCACGATCTCGTCGAGCCGGCGGTTGAGGACGGTGTCGTCGCCGTCCCGCACGTGATCGAGCAGCGGGGCGCTGTACCAGGCGGACAGGAACATGCCGATGCGGCCGTTGCGCGGCAGGTCGCGCCAGAACCGCCAGAACGGCGGGCGTTCGGACTCCTCGTCGGAGGGCGCGGAGTAGGCCCGGGTCACCAGGAGGCGCGGATCCATCCACTCGTTCAGGAGGTTCACCGTCTGGGCCTTGCCGGCACCGTCCACGCCGGCGAACAGGACGATCACCGGGAAGTCTCCGTGCTGCTTGAGCCGCGCCTGCTGCAGCAGCAACCCCTGCCGCAGGGCCGGGACCCGCTGCTTGAAGTCTTCCTTGGACACCTTCCGTCCGAGCGTGACCGTGTGGAACATCGTCCCAGTCCTCCGTATCGACCGACGAACGCTATCGCAGCGCGGGCACCGCCGCTTGACGGGCGCCAGGGACCGGGCCTACGGTCTACACCCATGAGCCGCTGCACCACCCATCGCCATCATCACGCCCATCCGGGCAGGGGCTGGCGCGTGTAGCGGTTCGGACAGGAACCACACCAATCGACGCCGGCCTCGGGGCCGGCGTTGGTGGTTCTGGGATCCATCGATGTCGCGCCGGGGCCGCCTGGAGACACGATGGACAACCCCCTCCTCATCGCCCTTCCGAAGGGCCGCATGGCCGTCGGCGTCCGCGACCTGCTCGCCGATGCGGGCATCCGGCTGCGGGACAGCGACCGCGGCTACCGCCCGACGGGCAACGTGCCCTGGCTCGCGGTCAAGCTGCTCAAGCCCCAGAACATCGTCGGCATGCTCGCCGCCGGCTCCCGTGACGTCGGGTTCGCGGGCGCAGACTGGGTCGCCGAGACGGGCGCCGACGTGGTGGAGATCCTCGACACCGGGCTCGATCCGGTGCGGGTCGTGGCGGCGGCGCCGGCGGCGCTCCTCACGGACGGGGAGCTGCCCGCCGGGCCGCTCCGGGTCGCCTCCGAGTACGCGCGGCTGACGTCGCGCTGGGTGGAAGAGCGGCGCATCGACGCCACGTTTGTCCGGACGTACGGCGCGACGGAGGTCTTTCCTCCCGAGGACGCGGACCTCATCGTCGACAACACCGCCACCGGCGCGACGCTCCGGGCCAACGGGCTGCAGATCATCGACGAGGTGATGCGGAGCTCGACGCGGCTGTACGCGTCCCCCGCGGCCCTGCGGGACCCGGCGAAGGCGGCCCGGATCGACGAGCTGACGCTGCTGATCACCTCGGTCCTCGAGGCCCGGCGCCGGGCGATGGTGGAGGTGAACGTCGAGCCCGCCGCGCTCGAGGCCGTCATCGCCGCGCTGCCCTGCATGCGCGAGCCCACGGTGTCGCCGCTGTTCCGGGAGACGGGCTTCGCGGTGAAGGCCGCGGTGCCCCGGGCCGAGCTGGCGGCCCTGATCCCCACCCTCAAGGCGCGGGGCGCGACGGACATCGTCGTCAGCAGCGTCGCGCAGATCGTCCCGTGAGCCCGCGTCCCGTGGAGGCCCTGGCCGGCGTGACGCCCTACGCGGTGCCGCGCAGCGCGCGCCCGATCCGCTGGCGGCTGGACGGAAGCGAAGGTGTGCCGAGCCCGCGGGGTGACCTGGCGATGCGCGCGCGCGACGTCCGCCAGTACCCCCGGCCCGCCGCCTTCGAGGCCCGTCTCGCCCGGCGATTGGGGGTGGACCCGAGCCAGGTGCTGGTGACCGCCGGCGCCGACGACGCCCTCGATCGCGTGTGCCGCGCCTACCTCGCGCCGGGCCGCAGCCTGGTCCTCCCGGCGCCGACCTTCGAGATGATCGGGCGGTACGCCCGGCTCTGCGGCGCGGACGTCGTGCAGCCGGAGTGGAGGGGTGGGTGGCCCTGCGAGGACGTCCTGCGGGTCCCCGATCCGGCGGTGATCGCGGCCGTCACACCCAACAACCCCACGGGCGCGGTGATCGGCGCGGAGGCCCTGCGCTCCGTCGCGTCCGCGCGGCCGGATGCGCTGCTGCTCGTGGACCTCGCCTACGGCGCGTTCGCCGACGTCGACCTGCTGGCGACGGTGCTGCGGCTCCCGTCGGCGCTGGCGGTGGGCTCGCTCTCGAAGTCCTGGAGCCTGCCGGGGCTGCGGATCGGCTGGGCGGTGGGCGACCCCGCGGTGATCGCGGTGCTGCGGGCGGCGGGGCAGCCGTACGCGGTGTCGACTCCCTCGCTGGCGTTGGCCACGGCGGCGCTGGAGGCCGATCCCGGGTTCCTCCAGCGGCACATCGCGCAGGTCAGGACGGAGCGCGCAGAGCTGACCAGCCTGCTGCGGGCCGCCGCCTGCGCGGTGCCGGACTCCCAGGCCAACTTCGTCTTCGCCCGCGTGCCCGACGCGCGCGCTCTGTTCGATGCCATGGCCGGCCACGGCATCGCCATCCGCCACTGGCCGGACTCGGCGTCGCTCGGAGACGCCGTCCGCATCACGTGCCCCGGTGACGCCTCCGTGTTCGCCCAACTCCGCGCGGCCCTCGTCGCGGTCCTGGAGATCTCCGCATGACCCGCTCCGCCACCATCCAGCGCACGACGAAGGAGACGTCCATCTCCCTCACGCTCACCCTCGACGGCACGGGTCAGGCCCGCGTGGCCACCGGGATCGGCTTCCTGGACCACATGCTCACCAGCCTCGCGCTCCACGGGCGGCTCGATCTGACGCTGACCTGCACGGGCGACTTGGTGGTGGACGACCACCACACCGCGGAGGACGTCGCGCTCGCGCTGGGGGCCGCCATCGACCAGGCGTTGGGGGATCGGGCCGGGATCCGCCGCTTCGGATCGGCGTACGCGCCGCTGGACGAGGCCCTCGCCCGCGCCGTGGTCGACCTGTCCGGCCGGCCGTGGGCGGAGGTGGACCTGGGACTGCAGCGCGAGATGCTGGGCGCCATCGCGACGGAGAACCTCGACCACTTCGCCCGCAGCCTCGCGATCGCCGGCCGGCTCTGCCTGCACCTGGACGTGCTGCGGGGTCGCAACGACCACCACCGCGCCGAGGCAGCGTTCAAGGCGCTGGCCCTGGCGCTTCGGGATGCCGTGCGCGTCGAGGGCGGCGGCGTGCCGTCCGCGAAGGGGGTGCTGTGATGCGCGTCGGCGTGGTGACGACCGGCGCCGCGAACCTCGCCAGCGTGCGCGCCGCGCTGCTGCGGGCGGGGGCGGAGCCGGTGCTGGTGGAGAGTGGGAGTGCTCTCCAGGGAATCGACCGGCTCGTGCTGCCGGGGGTGGGCGCATTCGGACCGGCGATGGCCGGGCTGCGGGAGCGCGGGCTCGACGCGGGGCTGCGGGCGCACATCGACGCCGAACGCCCGCTGCTCGCGATCTGCCTGGGGCTGCAGCTGCTCTTCGAGGGCAGCGACGAGAGCCCCGGGGTGCGCGGGCTCGGGGTGTTTCCCGGGCGCGCGCAGCTGTTTCCCACGAGCGTGGCTGTCCCACAGATGGGCTGGAACCGCGTGATCGCGCCCGGATCGGCCCACATGCGGGACGGCTGGGCGTACTTCGCGAACTCCTTTCGGGTCGCGTGCGGTGGTCCTCGCAGCGGAGCGGGCGCGTCGGACCGGGCGAAGGACGCCTCGTCCACTTGCGCAGAACGCACGGAGCTGGACGCTTGCGATTCCCGCAAGTGGACGAGCGCCGCCACGAGCGACCACGGCGGCCCGTTCCTCGCGGCGGTGGAGCGCGGCCCGCTCCTCGCCTGCCAGTTCCACCCCGAGCTGAGCGGCGCCTGGGGCGCGGCCCTCATCGCGCGGTGGCTGTCGTGCTGAGCGCCCGCGTGATCCCCTGCCTGGACGTACGGGACGGGCGCGTCGTGAAGGGCGTGCAGTTCCAGAACCTGCGGGACGCCGGAGATCCGGTCCAGCTCGCCCGCGCCTATGAGGAGCAGGGCGCCGACGAGCTCGTGATCCTCGACGTGAGCGCCACCCCTGAGGGCCGCGGCCACGCCGTCGACACGGTGTCCGCGGTGCGGTCCGTCCTGTCGATCCCGCTGACGGTGGGCGGAGGCGTGCGGACCGAGGCCGACGCGCGGCGTCTGCTGGACGCCGGGGCCGACAAGGTGGCCGTGAACTCCGCCGCCGTGCGGGACCCGACGCTGCTCACCCGCCTGGCCGAGCGCTTCGGTCGGCAGTGCGTCGTGCTCAGCCTCGACGCCGCGAGGACCGACCACGGCTGGCAGCCCGTCGTGCGATCCGGGGTGGAGCGGGTGCCCCAGGACGCCATCGCCTGGGCCGTCGAGGCCACGGAGCGGGGCGCCGGCGAGATCCTGCTGACCAGCTGGGACCGGGACGGCACCCGGTCCGGATACGACCTGCCGCTGCTGACGGCCGTGAGCGACGCCGTGCGCGTGCCCGTCATCGCCAGCGGCGGCGCCGACTCCGCCGACCACCTGATCGCCGCCCTGCGGGCCGGCGCGAGCGCGGTCCTGGCCGCATCCATCTTCCACGACGACGACACCACCGTGGCCGCGCTCAAGGACGCCCTCGCCGCCGCGGGACTGGAGACCAGACGATGATCATCCCTTCCATCGACATTCGAGACGGACAGGCCGTGCAGCTCATCGGGGGCCGGGAGCACGCGCTGTCGGCGGGCGATCCCCTCGCGGTCGCCGCGCGGTTCGCGGTGGCCGGAGAGCTCGCCGTCATCGACCTCGACGCCGCGCTGGGCACCGGCGACAACGCAGGCGTCATCGAGCAGCTCTGTCGTCGCTATCGCTGCCGCGTCGGCGGGGGGATCCGATCCGTGGAGGCGGCGGAGCGCTGGCTCCAGGCCGGGGCGACGCAGGTCATCCTGGGGACCGCGGCCGTGCCCGAGGTGCTGCGCGCCCTCCCCCGGGAGCGGGTCATCGCGGCGCTCGACGCGGTGAACGGCGAGGTGGTCGTGGACGGCTGGCGCACCCGGACCGGGGCCTCGATCGCCGCGCGGATGGCCGACTTGAACGACTTCGTCAGCGGCTACCTCGTCACGTTCGTGGAGCGCGAGGGGCGCATGGCGGGCACCGCCCTCGACCGGGTGGAGGCGCTGGTGGACGCCGCCGGCGGCGCGCGGGTGACCATCGCCGGCGGCGTCACCACGGCCGCGGAGGTCGCGACGCTGGACCAGCTGGGCTGCGACGCCCAGGTGGGCATGGCGCTGTACACGGGCCGGCTCGCGCTGGGCGAGGCGGTGGCGGCGCCGCTGGTGTCCGATCGGGCGGACGGGCTGTTCGCGACCGTGGTGGTCGACGAGCGCGGCACGGCGCTGGGGCTGTGCTGGTCGGACCGACAGACGGTCGCCGAGGCGGTGGACCGCCGGATCGGGATCTACCGGAGTCGCCGCCGCGGCCGCTGGGTGAAGGGCGCGTCGTCCGGGGCGACGCAGGAGCTGCTGGCCGTCGATCTGGACTGCGACCGGGACGCGCTGCGCTTCACGGTGAGGCAGGCGGATCCTGGGTTCTGCCACGTCGGGACCCGGAGCTGCTGGGGACCGCAGGGCGGACTCGGCGGGCTCGAGCGGACGATCGCGCGGCGCCGCCGAGAAGCAGCGCCAGCCAGCTGGACCCGCCGGCTCCTGGACGAGCCAGACCTCCTGGACGCCAAGATCCGGGAAGAAGCAGAAGAACTCATGCGCGCGCGCACGCGCGAAGAGGTGATCTGGGAGGCGGCGGACCTCGTCTACTTCGCGCTGGTGAAGGCGGCGGCCGCGGATGTGGAGCTCGCCGACATCGAGCGCGAGCTCGACCGACGCGCCCGCCAGGTCCGGCGGCGGGACGGCTCCGCGAAGGGAGCGGCGTGATGCTCCGGCGCATCGGACCGAGCGCGGTGCCGGCCGCCCGGCGCGACGCGGTGGATCCCCAGACGCTGGCGGCGGCGGCGGCGATCGTCGGGGACGTCCGCGACGGCGGGGTGCCGGCGCTGCGGGCGCTCGCCGAGCGGTGGGACGGGCTGCGAGCCGGGGGCGACCTGGTGCTGGGGCGGGAGGCCCTGGAGGCTGCGGCGGCTGGGGTCGATCCAGCGACGATCGCGCTGCTGCGGCGTTGCGCCGCGCGGATCGAGGCCTTCGCGCGGGCCCAGCGGGCGAGCCTGGGGGACGTGACGGTGGACGTGCCCGGCGGCCAGGCCGGACACACCTGGGCGGCCGTGGAGCGCGCCGGCTGCTACGCCCCGGGAGGACGCTTCCCCCTGCCATCGACGGTGCTGATGACCGTGATCCCTGCCCGGGTCGCCGGCGTGGCGTCGGTCGTGGTGGCGTCCCCGCGTCCGGCTGCCGTGACCCTGGCCGCGGCGTGGGTCGCGGGCGCGGACGCGGTGCTGGTGTGCGGGGGCGCCCAGGCGGTGGCGGCGCTCACGTACGGAGTCGGGATCGAGCCCGTCGATGTGATCGTCGGCCCTGGCAACCGCTGGGTGACGGCCGCCAAGCAGCTGGTCGTGGGGCGCGTGGGGATCGACATGCTCGCCGGCCCGTCCGAGCTGCTCGTGATCGCCGACGCAGGCGCGGACCCGGGCCGGATCGCGGCGGATCTGCTGGCCCAGGCCGAGCACGATCCCGACGCGATCCCCGTGCTCGTGTCGCCGGACGCGGCGCTGCTGGACGCGGTGGACGCCGAGCTGCTCCGCCAGATCGAGACGCTGCCGACGGCCAGCACCGCGGCGGCCGCCATCGCCGGTCAGGGGCTGGCCGTTCTGGTGGCGGACCTCACCGAGGCCGTCGCGGTGTCCGATCGGATCGCCCCGGAGCACCTCCAGCTCATGGTGGCGGATCCGAGCGCGCTGGCGCCGGCGCACTACGGGGCTCTCTTCGTCGGCAGCGACGCGGCCGAGGTGCTGGGCGACTACGCGGCCGGTCCCAACCACGTTCTGCCGACCGGCAGCGGCGCGCGCTTCGGGGGCGGCCTCAGCGTGGCGGACTTCCTGCGGATGCGGACGTGGCTGCGGATCGACGACGCGGCCGCGGCTGCGGGCGTGGTGGACGACGCCGTGGAGCTGGCGCGGCTCGAAGGCCTCGAGGGCCACGCCCGGGCGGCCGCCGCGCGGAGGAAGTGAGAGCGGTCACCCTCGACTCCGCCGGGCTTGCCAGAATCCCCGGCATGCCCGCGCTCCCCGGATTCCGCCCGCAGCCCACTCACCACTGCGTCACCGGCTCGATGCTCCACGTCTTCTCCCACGCGGGGATCGACGTCAGCGAGGACATGCTGCTCGGGTTGGGGGCCGGCGCCGGGTTCTTCTACTGGCACATGAGGGGCGCGCCGCCGATGCTGCTGGGGCGCGGCAACGTGCACCGGCCCAAGACGGACGGGCTCGAGATCGACACGTCCCGCCGGCTGGGCGTCGTCGCCGAGCGGTTCGTCACCGGCAGCGCGAAGAAGGCCCGCGCCTCGCTCGACGCCGAGCTCGACGCCGGCCGGCCAGTGATGATGAACGTCGACATGGGGTACCTGCCCTACTTCGACTTCCCGGACGACTACCACTTCGGCGGGCACGTCATCGCCGTGGCCGGTCGGGACGGCGACACCTACCTGGTCGCGGATCGCGACGGTGCGCTGCACCCGGTCCCCCGCGCGGATCTCGAGGCCGCCCGGGGCAGCAAGCACAAGCCCTTCCCTCCCAGGCACATGTGGTACCGCTTCGACGCCGCTGGCGCCCACGCGCCCACGGCCGTCGACCTCTGGTCCGCCATCGCCCAGAACGCGGACGCGATGCTCCACGGGCCCATCAGCAACATCGGCGTCCGCGGGATCCGCAAGGCCGCCGGCCTCATCCCCAAGTGGTCGGGGCAGCTCGACGACGCGGCGCTGCGGGACGCCTGCCTCAACAACTTCATCTTCATCGACGCCACGGGCGGCACCGGCGGAGGCCTGTTCCGTCTGATGTACGCCCGCTTCCTCCGGGAGGCCGAAGCCATCACCGGCGCGTCCGAGCTCGCCGCGGTCGCAGACCAGTTCGACGCCGCCGGACAGCGCTGGGACGCCGCCGCCCAGGTGTTCAAGGCGGTCTACGAAGGGGCGCCGCCCTCCGAACTCGGCACCCTGAAGCCGGCGCTGCTGGCGATCGCGGACATCGAACAGAGCGCCTGGGCCCGCCTCGAGGAGGCCGCCACCGCCGCCGCGGGCTGAGCCCCGCCTGGCCCCCGGCGGCGTATCCTGCGCGTCCCGATGGACTCGCTGCCCCTCATCGCCGTCGACGACGTGCGCCGGACCTACACGATGGGCGAGGAGTCCATCCACGCCCTCGCCGGCGTCACGCTCGACATCGCGGCGGGCGAGTTCGTCGCGATCGTGGGCACCTCCGGGTCCGGCAAGACCACGCTGATGCACCTGCTGGGCTGCCTCGACACGCCCACGGGCGGCACGTACGCGCTCAACGGCGTGGACGTGGCGACCCTGTCGGACGACGCGCTGTCCGCCCTGCGCAACCGCGAGATCGGCTTCGTCTTCCAGAGCTTCAACCTGCTGCCGCGCACCTCCGCCCTGCGCAACGTCGAGCTGCCCCTCGTCTACCGCGGGATCGACCGCGCCGAGCGGCGGGCCCGGGCCCAGGCCGCCCTCGAGCGCGTCGGCCTCGGCGAGCGGCTGGGACACCGCCCGAACGAGCTGTCCGGCGGGCAGCGACAGCGCGTCGCCATCGCGCGGGCGCTCGTCACCGAGCCGTCCCTGCTGCTCGCGGACGAACCGACGGGCAACCTCGACTCGGCCACGGGCGCCGAGATCATGGCGCTGCTCCGGGAGCTCAACGCGGCCGGCAACACGGTCGTGCTCGTCACCCACGAGCCCTCCATCGCGGCCCAGGCGACCCGCGCGATCCGCCTCGCCGACGGCCTCGTGGTGGAGGACGGGCCGGGTCACGAGGTCGCCGCGTCCATCCGGCGGGCGACGTGATCCGCCCTCCCCTGCTGCTCGCGCTCCTGCTCGTGGGGTGCGCCAGCCCGGAGCCGACCTCCGAGGGTCCGAACCTCCGCGTCACCCGGGGCAACGTCGCCGCCCGCGTGCTCCTCACCGGCGAACTCGACGCCGTGCACGCCGAGTCCCTGGTGGTGCCGCAGACGCCGGTGTGGTCGCTGTCGGTCCAGTGGCTGGAGGAAGACGGCGCCGCGGTGAAGGCGGGCGACCCGGTGGTGGAGTTCGACGCATCCGCCCTCGACAGCCAGCTGTCCGGCTTCCTCACCGAGCGCACGAAGGCCCGGTCGAACCTCGAGCGGCAGCACGCGGACAACACCGTCGGGCTCGCCGGCGCCCAGTTCGAGCTGGACAAGCAGGAGCTCCTGCTCCAGAAGGCGGAGCTCCGGGCGTCCGTGCCCAAGGAGAACCTGGGGCGACGCGAGTGGCAGGAGCGGCAGCTCGCGCTGGCCCGGACCCAGGCCGCAGTGACGGCCGCCGAGGACGGGCTCGCGACCAGGCAGCAGGCCAACCAGCTCGAGATCGAAGTCCTGGAGATCGAGCGCGACACGCTGGAGCGACAGATCGAGGCCGCCAGCGACGCCATCGACGCCCTCGTCCTGCGCGCCCCGAAGGACGGGGTCCTGCTCATCGCTGACCACCCCTGGCTCGGCCGCAAGTACGACCTGGGAGACGAGAGCTGGCCGGGATCCACGGTCGTCCGGCTGCCGGATCTGTCCGTGATGCAGGTGAAGGCGACGCTGCCGGATGTGGACGACGGGCAGCTGGCCGTGGGCATGGCCGCCACCTGCGTTCTCGACGCCTACCCGCAGCGCCGCTGGACCGGCACGGTGACCGAGGTGGGCTCCGTCGCAGGCAAGCCGTCCCGCGACTCCTTGCGTCGCCACTTCAACGTCACCATCACGCTGGATGAGACGGACCCGGACGTGATGCTGCCCGGCATGTCCGTGCGGGCGGAGATCGTCACGAAGCGCGCTGACGACGTCCTCGTCGCGCCCCGCGCGGCCCTCGATCTCGCCGGCGCCCGGGCTCGGAAGGGAATCGGCTGGAGCGACGTGACCCTGGGACTGTGCGACGCGCACGTCTGTGAAGTGATCGACGGCCTCGCGGCGGACGACGTGTTGAAGGCCGTCCGATGAGATCGCTGATCAGGCTGATCGCGTGCGTTCTGCTGGTGGGCTGCGGCGGCCCCGGCTCCGTCGGCGACTGGTCCACCGTGCGGCGGGGAGACCTGGTGCGGACCGTGGACGTCAGTGGCTCGCTGAAGTCCACGGACTCGGTGCTGCTCGGCCCGCCGACGGTCCGGAGCGTGTGGAACTACACGATCACCTTCCTCGCCACCGAGGGGGAGGACGTGAAGGAGGGGGACAAGGTCCTCGCGTTCGACGTCAAGGAGCTGCGTCAGCGCCTGCTCTCCGAGCAGAACACGGCGAAGAGCAAGGCCAAGGAGCTCGAGAAGAAGCTCACCTCGACCACCATGGCCCGCCGGGACGAGGAGCTGAAGCTCGCCGAGGTGGAGGCCGAGGTGCGGCGCGCCCGCATGCCAGCGTCTGCCTCTCCGGACCTCGTGGCGTCCGTCGGGTTGCGGACGGCCCAGCTGGATCTGCAGCTGGCGGAGGCGAAGCTGGCGTCCGAGACGCGCAAGGCCGCCGGGTCCGCCCGAAGGGATGCCGCCGAGCTCGCCTCCATGCGGGCGGACCTGGATCGCGCCAACCGGCGGGTGGAAGACCTGCAGGCAGACATCGCCCGGATGACGGTCACGGCCCCCCGGGATGGCGCGGTGCTGCTGTCGGCCCGGCGGGGCCGCGAGAAGCCGAAGGTAGGCGACCGGCTCTGGCGCGCCCTGAAGCCCGTGGAGATCGTGGCGCTGGACGACCTGTTCGGCGACGGCGAGGTGGACGAGATGGACGCCAGCCGCATCGCCGTGGGCCAGCCGGTCAAGCTCAAGCTCGACGCCCACCCCGACGCCCAGCTCACCGGGACGGTGGAGGTCGTGCGGCGCTCGGTGCAGCGGCGGTCGCGGGAGGATCCGCGCAAGGTCGTGCGGATCGAGGTGTCCGTCGATCCGACGGAGACGGTCTCGCTCCGACCGGGCATGCGCTTCCGGGGCGGGGTCGAGATCGAGCGGATCGAGGACGCCGTCCTGGTGCCGCTGGAGGCGGTGTTCGCGGGGCCGGACGGCCCGTTCGTGTGGCTGGAGTCCGGCCTGCGCGCCGAGCCGGCGAGGGTCACGCTCGGCGCCCGCAACACCCGCGACGTGGTCGTGTTGAGCGGGCTCGATGTGGGCGACCGCGTGGCGCTCACCGCGCCGGAGGACGCGTGAGAGCGCGCGCCCTCGCGATCTGCCTGCTCCTCGGCGGGTGCGGCCTGGTCCCGACGGAGGGGCCGGCGGAGATCCCCACCGTGCAGGTCACCCGGGAGGTCTTCACGCGGGAGGTGGGGGCCGAGGGGAACCTGCGGCCGGTGGACGCCACCCAGGTCACGGCGCCGAACGACGCCCGGGGAGCCCTGAAGGTGGCCTGGCTCGTGGCCGACGGCGCTGCGGTCAAGGAGGGCGAGGTCATCGTCCGCTTCGACGACACCGACGCCATCAAGGCCCGCAAGGACGGCGAGGCGGATCTGCAGGCGGCGACGCGGCGTCTGGAGAAGGAGCGCCTCGAGTCGCGGCAGGCCCTGCGTCGGCGGGACCGGACCGCGGCCCTCGCGACGCAGGAGATGGAGGACTCCCAGCAGTTCCAGGCGAAGGACGCGGACATCTACTCCCGCAACCAGATCGTGAAGTCCGAGATCGACGCCGAGCTGGCCGCCGCGAAGGTGGAGCACGCCACCACGAGCCGGGCGATCGAGGCCGAGCTGAGCAAGTCCAAGATCGAGCTGCTGGAGCTGTCGATCCAGAAGGCCCAGCTGGCGATCGACCGGGCCGATCAGACGCTGTCGATCCTGGAGCTGACGGCACCCCATGACGGGATCGTGGTGTTCAAGCGGAGCCGCGGCGCGGTCGCGCAGGTGGGGGACACGATCTGGCCCGGACGCCGCATCGCGGAGCTGCCCCAGCTCGACAAGCTCGAGGCGCAGGTGTTCGTGCTGGAGGCTGACGCGGCGGGGCTCGAGGCGGACCTCCCCGCCCGGGTCACGCTGGACGCCCACCCTGGCTCCAGCTGGGGGGCGACCATCAAGTCCGTGGCGAAGCTCGCCAAGCCCCGGCAGCGCGACGGCACGGTGCAGTACTTCGAGACGATCCTGACGCTCGAGTCGGTCGATCCCGCGCTGATGAAGCCCGGCGCCCGCGTGCAGGCGACGCTGACGCTCGGAGGCGACGAGGCGCTCGTCGTGCCCCGACAGGCCGTGTTCGAGCGCGACGGCGAGACGATCGCGTGGCGGCGCGCGGGGGAGGACTTCGAGCCGGTGCCCCTCGAGCTCGGCGTGTCCTCGCCCGGCCGGGTGACGGTGCTGTCCGGGCTGGAGGCCGGCGACGCCATCGCCGTCCAGGATCCCACCCGCAGCCTGGACGACAGCGGCGAGTCCACCGACGGAGCGACGCCCTGATGCGCCCCTTCGACGCCCTGGCGTACGCCTTCGAGAACCTCGCGGCTCACACGCTGCGGTCGGCGCTGACCATGCTCGGGATGATGTTCGGGGTGGGGGCGGTCATCGCGATGCTGAGCATCGGAGCCGGCGCCGAGCAGGAGGCGCTGAAGATGATCGAGCGCCTCGGGCTCCGCAACCTGGTGGTGCGCAGCAAGGCCCTCGAGGGCACGGAGCTCGCGGAGGCGCGCAGCAAGTCGATGGGGCTGTCGATGCGGGACGTGGCGGCGATCCGTGAGGCGGTCCCGGGGGTCGAGCACGTGGCGGCCCGCGTGGCGATCGCGCCCTGGATGGTGCTCGCCGCCGGCACCAAGACCGACGCGCGGGTGCTCGGCGTGTCGGAGGACTGGGCGGACGTGGTGTCGGTCACGCTCGCCGAGGGGCGCTTCGTGGACACGCAGGACCGCCTGGCCCACGCGCAGGTCGCGGTGCTCGGGGACGCGGCGCGCCGGGATCTGTTCGGCGCGGGCGAGGCCCTGGGGCAGCCGGTCAAGGTGAACGACGTCTGGTTCGAGGTGATCGGGGTGCTGTCCTCCGAGTCCGAAGGCGGCAGCAGCTTCGAGGGCGTGTCGCTCGGCTCGACGGCGCGGGAGATCTACGTCCCCGTCAGCACCGCCCAGCGCAAGTTCGAGCGGGATCCCCAGGAGGCGCCGCTGGAAGAGGTGGTGGTGCGGCTGGCGGACCAGGGCGCGGCGCGCAGGACGGCGGGGGTGCTCGCCACGCTGCTCGACCGGCTGCACAGCGGCGTCGCGGACTACGAGCTCGTGGTGCCCGAGAGCCTGCTGCGCCAGAGCCAGAAGACGCAGCGGCTGTTCAACCTGGTGATGGGGCTGATCGCGGGGATCTCGCTGGTGGTCGGCGGGATCGGGATCATGAACATCATGCTCGCCAGCGTGCTGGAGCAGACCCGGGAGATCGGGGTCCGCCGGGCGGTGGGGGCGCGGCGCCGGGACATCCGCACGCAGTTCCTGGCGGCGGCGTTCGCGATCTCGCTGGTGGGCGGGCTGGCCGGAGTGGTGCTCGGGGTCGGGATCGCCCAGGCGGTGGCGCTCTGGGCGGGCTGGCCGACGGTGGTGACGGCGAGCTCGATCGTGCTCGCCACGGGGGTGTCGGCGGCGGTCGGGATGGTGTCGGGCCTGTATCCGGCGCAGCGCGCCGCCTCGCTCGATCCGGTGGAGGCCCTGCGCTACGAGTGACCGACGGGGTCAGTCGACGACGATGCCGCGGGCGGCGAGCAGCTGACCGGTGGCGAGCTCGTAGCCGGTGCGCGCCTTGCGGTGGGCGATGAGGGCCGTCAGCTCGGCGAGCTGCGCCTGGGCCAGCTCACCGGCCCGCTGGGCGATGAGGAAGTTGCTGCTGATCCCATCCAGGAAGCGCCGCTGCTCCACGTCCAGGCTGCGCTCGGCCAGGTCCCGGAAGCGCGCGGCGGCCAGGACCTGCCGGCCCGCGGTCTCGAGCGCCCGCGCGGCGGCGCGCACCTCCACTTCGACGGCGACCTCCACCTGCGTACGCAGGAGGCCCGCGGACCGTTTGTCCGCTTGCGCCTGACGCAAGCCGCCGAGTCCCGCGCGCAGCACGGGGGTCCAGGTCATGGACACGCCGGCAGACCAGGCGCGGGCCTGGAAGCTGCCCAGCTTGGCGGCAGCGGCGGCGGCGGTGGAGTCCTGCCCCACGACGCCGAGGCCCACGTCCACGCTCACGTCCGGCAGCATCTCGTTGGTCGCGACGGCGAGCTCGAGGGAGGCGGCCTCATGGGTGCGCGCAGCCTGGGCGAGCTCGGGGCGCTGGGCCAGTGCGGTCTGCAAGGCCTCCTCCAGCACCACGGGGACGTCCGCGAAGGTGGGGATCTCCAAGGGGAGGATCGCCTTGCGCCACGTCTGCTGGTCGGGCCCCAGGGCCACCTGCAGCTGGTCGCGCGCGCGCTCGATGGCCGCGCCGGCGCGCACCATGGACAGCTCCCGCTGGGCGAGGCTGGACTCGGCCTGGATGAGGTCCGACGGGGGCAGGACGCCCGAGTCGATCTGCCGCTGGGTGAGGACGAGCTGCTCCTGGGCGAGGGCCAGGGACGCGGACTGGACGTGCCAGGTCTTGAGGGCGAGGACGAGGTCCCAGTACAGGTCCTCCGTGTCGCGCACGGTCTCGGCCATGGTGACGCGCAGGGCGAGGGCGGCCTGCTCGGACTGGATGCGGGCGCGCAGGACGCGGTACCGCGGGACCCGAAGATCGAAGCCGAAGCCCTGCAGCAGCGGCTGGCGCAGGGTGATCCCGAGGTAGTCGCGGACCACGAGCGGATCCACGGCAGACCCGAGCGAGGACGACGTGCGATCCGACGAGAAGACGACGCCGATCTCGGTGGCGGTGGGCAGCTCCTGCGAGAAGCCGATGCTGAAGTCGTCGGAGTTGATCTGGAAGAGATCGTCGGCCGCGCCGTCCAGCGAGCTGGAGGGGGGCGTGCGGCTGTTCCCGTGCTCGTAGGCGACGATCAGGCGGGGCTCGAAGCGGGTGTGGGACGCGATGAGCAGCCCCTGGGCGGCGGAGCGGTCCTCGCGCTCGAGCTGGATGCCCAGGTTGCCCTCGATGGCGAGCAGCACGGCGTCCTGCAGCAAGAGCTGCACGGGAGCGGCGCCCGCGTCCGGGGGCAGCGCCGGGGGCTCGCCGATGTAGGCGGGGAGGACGTAGGGAGCCGGGGGGGCGGCCGTGTCCTGCGCGAGCGCGGGCGTGGTGGCGAAGAGGAGGAGCAACACGGCGAGGGATCGCATGGCCGAATGCTACGCGCGGGTCCGCGCGGGCGGAGGGCGTAGTCTGGCGCGATGTCGCGCATCGATCTGAGCCGGAGCTGGGGAAGCGCGCCCGGGTGGGTCAAGGTGTGGTTCGTGCTGGGCGCGATCGCGCTCGTGGGCGGGATCAGCTGGGACCGCGTGCAGATGCAGAACAGGGCCGACGCCTTCATCGACGGCTTCCCGGAGCGCTGCGCGACGTTGGCGCTCGCCGAGGACGAGGATGGGGCGTGCGGCTGCCTGCTCGCCGCGATCAAGGCCGAGTACGGAACCGGCCGCGTCCTCGCGCGCCAGTCGGCGTACTGGACGGACGCGACGCTCGCGGAGTTCGCCACCGCGAACGGCTGCGCGGCCCCGTAGGCGGCCCGTCTGCCCACACTTCCGCACGGGAAGGCCCCCCGACGTTGACAGCAGGCCGCCGAAGGTGAGCGAAACCCGGGGGAGACAGCCTGTCTACCCACACTTCCGCACAGGCGAGACCGCCGAAACTGAGCGAAACCGGGGGGAGACAGCTTCTCTACCCCCGCTTCCGCACAGGCGAGACCGCCGACACTGAGCGAAACCCGGGGGAGACAGCCTGTCTGCCCCCACTTCGGCACAGGCGATCCGCCAAAACCTGAGCGAAACGCGGGGGAGACAGCCTGTCTACCCACACTTCCGCACGGGAAGGCCCCCCGACGTTGACAGCAGGCCGCCGCGACCTACGATCAGCGATGGGAAAGGCGTTCACACCGTGGACGTCACGGCTCATTGACAATCGGACGAGTAGAGACGGCCGATCACAATCAGCCATGCGGGTGCGCTCTCGGGCGCAGCCGTCATGGGGGCGACATGGTTTCGACGGGGTTGTGGTAGGTCGGTGTTGCGTGCCGAGGTCGTTCGTAACCTCGTAAAACAACGAGCAATTCTATAATTGCCAACGACAGCAATTACGCTCTCGCTGCTTAACCAGTAGTCGTAGAGCCGTTTACCCCGATTCGGCCTGTGGTCGGGTGTTAGGCGTAATGCAGCGGGCTGGCCAATTCCCAGAGCACATCCGGGGATGCGGCGAGATGCAGGGATGAGCTGGCCGAACGGAACCCTGTCGCTGGGGGTCCAGGA
>ENA-OWNT01002138-OWNT01002138.1-seawater-metagenome-genome-assembly--contig:-NODE-2138-length-21424-cov-4.713215_pt1 | contig 21424 bp, 17 predicted proteins | sample MGYA00238136_ERZ651165 | MGnify/ENA primary metagenome ERZ651165 (study PRJEB26861, sample SAMN08777766) | seawater metagenome | isolation source: coastal seawater | place: USA: Florida | collected...
GAGGGAGGGAGGGAGGGAGGGAGGGAGGGAGGGAGGCAAAGTCAGTGTTGTCGTCGTCGTTGATGGTGTTGTCGTTGCTCTTTGTGACAGTTCGCTTCTGCCTGCTTTCTTCCCTTCCTTCCCTCCCTTCGTTCACTCATTTCGAGCACCCACTGACTCCTTCCTTTGTTCGGTAGTCCGTGCTGACTGACTCCCCACTGTCTCGTCTTGGTCGGGCGCTAGTCTACTGATCGTTACTGTCAAAAAACACGGAACCGAAACGCGTGCGCGGCGCTGCGGGCTGCGGGCTTGTCCCTGCTGGAAAGCGCTGCAGAGCGAGCGACGCAAAGGTTTGGCCGCTCTCCGTGGCTGGCTGCCTGGCTGCCTGCCTGCGCGCAAACAAACGAGACCAGCGGTCTCTTGGCGGCCACTGAGTGAGTGAGTGAGTGACTGACTGACTGACCGAATGACTAACTGACTGACGGCCAGCAAGCAAGCAAGAAGGCAAGCAAGTGATCGGTAATCAATCGGTCACTTTCATTCATTCATTCAGTCATTCAGTCATTCAGTCATTCACTCATTCACTCATTCATTCATTCATTCGAAAACGCAACAACGGTGGCTTGAGAAATGAATGAATAAAGGGCCGTGGCCGTGGCCGCGTGAAGTGAGGACTTACGCTTAGTGCATGCACTGCGTGATAGTACAACGCCAGCGAATTCGCAAGCTGTCACGCGAGTCCAGAAGGTGAAGTCGTGAACCCATTCACTGACTACCATACAGCACAGAGTTACGACATCCATGCGTACAGTACACCACTATCGGTTCTCGCTGACTGCACGAATTTCTGGAATGCACTGTTGGTGCTCACACCGCGACTGGGAGACGGCGCGAACGGTTCACGGTTTTACGTACTGTACTGTTCACAAAGAAGTTGAAGCCGCGAACCCATTCACCGACCATCACAGAACAGCAGTCTACTGACTGACTGACTCCCTCACTCCCTGCAAAGAAACGAATTAAAGCTAGTGACGACATCCATACGTACAGTACGCGTCCATCGGTTCTCGCTGACTGCACGAATTTCTGGAATGCACTGTTGGTGCTCATATCGCGTCGGGGAGACGGTGCGAACAGTTTCCTGTGTTGTGTACTGTATGGTTCACAATACGATTCGCTGTATGGGGGTTCGGTGTGGGTGGGTGGGTGAGAGGGAGGACGGAAGTCGGCAGTCAGGTGACTTTTTCCCGACAACCTTCCCTTCATTTCTCCCTTTCCTCTTTCCTCTTTCTTCTTTCTTCTTTCTTCCTGTCGGCGACAATGGTGACTGTGGGACAGTGGGACTGTGGGTGGGGGAGGGAGCGCAAAGTCAGCTGAGGACAAACACAGTCGACTACAGTAAAGTACATTCACTCACTCGCCAGCGACTCCCTGACTGTATGGAACTATTGATCTACATTTGACATTCCACCGTATCACCCTGCACTTCGCCGTTGTAAACCACGTAATTGCGGTTGTAGATGCAGTCGTTCTGATCCGCAGCGACCCCTACAGTGAATGTTCATTCGTCATTCACAGCGCACGAAGACAAGTGTTGTGTCTCGCGTGTGAAATCCTGAGCCTGTCACTTTTCACACGGTGACGTAGGTAATTACACGCTGACATTGTGTAAAAACAGCGGATTTGCCGCAACAGTCGGCGTGTAAAAATCGGAGTCCAAGCCGTGTGAAAAGAAGGGCTCCGTGCGAAATTACAGTGTGAATTTCCGGAGGTCGTCGAAAATCACAGTCGTGGAAAAATGGGCGCTTTCGAGGTGTAACTTTCGAAAATGTGCACGTTTCACACTGTAAAAAGACCCGAAATTACACCGCCAGCCAGACCACGGACTTCGTTCGCCAAAGCACTGCCCCCATTCCACACCATTATCGCACGCAATTTACCAACTGTGCTCCGTCGAAACCGTCGCTTCCGGAACCACTATTTACGTCCCTAACTGCGGCAGAAGTTTTGAAGATGGCATCACACCAGTACGGCGATGCGAGTAAACTTCAAAGGCACAACGGCACCATCGCGCAGTCTCCCAAAGTGCCGATGTCCGTCCGTGTCCGTTCGGTGTTGTTGCTATGCACGCACGGTGTTTGTTGCTGTGTGGAGTTTGCTGATCTGTCGAGCTGCCTTTGGTTCTTCCTGCGATGTCGTCTCTTTAGTGGTTGGTTTGCTGGTTGCCGTCTTGGCTCTGTTTGTGGCTTTGTGTGGCGATTGAATGTCTCGCTGTATTGTCTCTTGTCCTTCTGTCGGCTCCCCCGCTCCATTCCATCCATCGTGCCATGGTGCGTCTCGCGGCTGCTCTTCTGGACGCTCGCTCGTGTTGTTCGTTGAACTGGTTGTTGTCTGGCTTCGCTTTTTCTTGGTGTACCTGCCCCTCGCTTCTCTGTCATCACTGAGTGCGACTGTATGCTACTCAATCAACATCGAAGTGGACTTACAACAAACAAGAACAAAAAAAGAGGAAGTTCATTGTTCCCAACAACTCACCACAACCCAAGTACTGTCCGCGTGACGTTCAGTCGCGTCACGTGCGTGTGATGCAACACAACCTACGCAGCTGCTGATAGCAACAGCACGAGCAACCGGAAATCGTGCTGCGCACTTGCTTTGATTACTAAGGTCCGTTGGACTGAGTCACAAAATGGCTTCCGATTGGCGAAATGTCATGGGGGCGGTGGCCAAGCAGGCACTAGGGGCCAAAGCGCTGCGGGCGCTGGGAAAGACGAAACGCAACACGCGCAGGCGGCAGGCCAGCAAGTCCGTACGCCACGCTGCAAAAGGCCGAGATCGCCACAAGCAAATCCTCCGCAACTACGTGGAATCGTTAGAGTTGACCAACCCAAGTGACGGGTTTGAGGCCGATGACGACGACAGCGATGCTGAAGACTACGAGGAGTCCGACTCGGAAGATAGTGATGGCGGCGGAAGAAAGGCACGCAAAAGCAAGGCGAAGACGAAGAGGTCCCGCCAAAAGCCTCGCCGCAAGAGGGCACGCCGCAAGGGATCTCCAATCACAATTGGCACGGCGCGAAAGAAGAAAACACATCGACAGAGGCACAAATCCCTCACACAAGTGTTGACCGAGCACTACTCAGCGCCACCCGACCAGCCGAGCGCTTTCCCGGACTACCTCAGCGCTGCCGCTTCGTCGGACGGACGACCGCGGCGCCGATTCTGCTACGTGACAGGCCAGCCAGCCAAGTACAAAGACGTGTCCACAGGTTCGTTTCATATCTCTCCAGGAGATTGACCCTCTGCAATACTGCGTTCGTCGAATTTTTCAGTCGATCTGTTGCGTGGCACACTTTCACATAGGTCTTCCGTACAGCACTCTGCGAGCTGCGAAACTGTTGCAGGAACATCCTCCATCATGGGCGCGCTTCGCTAACCACTCCCCACATGTTGATGCCATGGAGGAGTTGCGCAAGAATCTTCTTGCGCTTTGACGCGAACGTCGCCAAGAGCCACGAAAGCGAACGAGAACGGCGAGACACATGTTGCTGATTGAAGCACTATGAATACGCGCGCGCAGAACCCGTCCACGCACATTGAATCGACGCACGTTTCAATAGAAGCTTGCAGCTAATTTACACCAAACATGGCACGAGCTGGCGCCTATAGTTAGACGCACAACTAGTTCTACAATAGGAGCGCAATTGTTTGTGCCATCGTAAGGAGCGTGCGGCCCCTGCGAATCCTGCGAACTAAACAGGCCGCCTCTCACTCGGAAGCAGCCTGTGTGTCACTACCCGCCGATGATGCCAGCTTTGCGCTCGTCGCTTCGCTCGGGGTGGCGCCCGCTTCATTTTCTTTGGCAGCACTTGCCGGCGCGTCAGTGTCCACCGCACTACTCGGTTCAGTGGGTTCCTGTTTCCTCCGTTCCATTCGGGAGAACACGACAACCATCTCACAATGATCCGTGTGAGGGAACAAGTCCACAGGGACGGCTCGCACTGGGCGAAAAGGGAGACCGTGCGCCTTCCGTTGACTATTGCTGCTTTCGTTTATTGGTGCACACAAGGCCACTGCGTTTTCGAGCAAAGTGCCAGCGGGGTTGCACGACACGTATATCAAGTGCTCCAGCTTTTCGCATTTGCGCAGTGCTCTAATAACGTCGTGATGCAGACCACTGCGCGGTGGGTCGACGATGCCCACGATACTGCCAAAGCCACTGGTGTCCCGGAGCACGTCCCGGAGGGTTTTTTCTGCGCGCCCGGCGTGGAATTCTGCGTTCGCAATGTTGTTAAGTTCCGCATTCTGCTTGGCATCCTCCACTGCCTCCGGTATGAGCTCAAGGCCAACAACCTGTGACATGTGACAACCCGTGGAATTACGTTGCCGCGAACGCACAACACACAAGCACCGATCAAGACGCAACCCACCTTTTTCGCGTTCTTCGCAAGGGTGAGCCCGATGACGCCGGTGCCACAGCAAATGTCGAGCAGAAGTGTATCTGAAGCGGTATCCGTGGTTTCACCGGTGCCTGCTTCTGGCGCAGGTGTGCCTTCTGGCCCTTCCAGCACCCATCGCCCGACTCTCTCGAACAACTTTTCGGCGCACCGTGTGTTCACTTGAAAAAATGCCTCTGCTGAAACACGGAACCGAAGACCAAGCATGATTTCTTCAATGTATCCACGTCCAAAAATTGTGTGGAACGATCCAAAGTCTCCAGACGCTCGCTGGGCATCTGTATGGTGCCTGTTTGTGCAAACAACGATAAAATCATGATCACAATCACCAAGCAAGCGACGATGCAGGGAGGGACACCGGGAACCGCCTTCAAGAACAAGTCCAAACCTCATTTGCACCGAGACAAGCTTGAATTCGCGCTTCTCACCAACTTGATTCTCAGCTTCAAGAGTCCCGACATGTTGCTGCAAGAAACTGACAAGGCGTTGATCTTCTTGTTTGAGTTGTTCTTCGGTAAAACCAACCTAGCAACGGCAAAAGGTCAGAGTCGTCCGGCCCGGCGAGGCACGCGGTCACTCATGGTTTCATGATTACACATCTTACGTACCGTGCATACAGTGAAGGCTAGCATGAACTCTCCTGTTCGCCACGAATGGCGCACCAGCAATGATTGCCAGAAGCCAACCTGCAGACAAAGGAAACGGTAACGCACAAAACAATTTGCGTGCATGTTCCCACACGCAAACGTACGTGGGCAACGGCATCAAAGGGAGCTAGTTCGGTTCCGCCGGACTCTGCTCCGCAAGTCAAGTACTTTTTCACAGCCACAAGGCACGGGCGGTCCAGGTTGCTGACATTCTTACAATCAGATGGATCCACAACAATTGCGCCGGATGCAGAATGGAAACCGCCCATGCGGAAGCCCACCTCCGTCTCGCCCTTGTCATTTCGTCCAATGGTGTAAGAGCATTTGTTTCGATAACCCTCGTTGACTTTGCACGAAATGATGGGCTCCACCGGAAACGCTTTTTCTCCACGAAATACCCATGAAAGGTCGTATGGCGACGTCGCTTCCATGGGCCGATTTTTGTCGGCCCCACTGGGAGGGGTCTTCTGTTGTTGACGACCTCGCCGCTGTCCTCCTCCATTCATCTTCTTGTTCAGTTGAATGTACTTTTTCCTGATGCGGCGTATCATGCGCACCATGTTCGTGGTCCCAACAGCGTGTTTGTTTTTGAGCTGCTCGTCGTACGGGGTGTTTGCCAGAGGAGTGACTTGATCGTGAATGGTTTTTGGCTGCGCAGACTCCCCGTCTTTGTTCAGGCGCTTCGCATCCTCTCCGTTCCGATTACCATAGTGCAAACTTCGCTTTTGTGGCACTTTGATTTTGCGAGGTTTCGCATCAGAAACTTCCAGCGATTGCTTCTTGAATCGCAAACCTTTGAGCTGTTCGGAAGCTGCGGAGCGGCTATCCAGGCTATCAAAGCCCACAAATGCAAGTTCTTGCCCACGCACCTTCTTGACATTCACGAAGTTGACATTGTTTGCATTGAGGAACTTTTTGATTTGGTTCTTGTTGGAGTACTTGCCAAACCCGTATACACACAGTTTCAATTGCTGAACGGCCTTCTCTTGTTTCTCAAGAATCGCTTTGCGCTCTTCTGGGTTGAGTGTCGTGACTACTGCAGGCGGTGGCGCAGGTGTCGCCTGAACGGTGGTCGTCGGTGCAGCAACGTCCACAGTTGCCGAACTGTCTGAACTTGCTGTTGCAGGAGCGTCCTCCATTTTGTCTAGAGGGTCCTGGCAACAACGGGAGACTGGTGCACGCGCGAACGAAATATCGCAGCGAGATAACTGATTTCGTTTACAACAAACGGCTTAAATCGGCGCTCATTCTAAATGGGCAATGTGTTTGCGAAGTGCACACATGGTCAACTTGGTTGTTAATGTTAATGACACAGTGTTTCTGCCGACCTGCGACCGCGCAGTCATGCACCTCTGTCCATCCCCACCCTGCTCCGCAGCACTTCACTGCCAAAACCATTCTGGAAAATGTGAATACCAACGACGTTCTAACGTTGTCTCACCAACCCGTCGCATTGAGAGCAAGCTCTCATTCATTCCAAGACATCGGACGCCTCTTTGCAGTTTGTTCCCGAAGCAAGGGACTCTCGACACAGCGTCGTAGCTTTCGTTCCTGGGTTGTGCCCGATGGCCAATGCACAACAAACGATGAACGCGACAACGACGAACGAACGAACGAACGAACGCACGAACGACGACGACGAAGAACGATGAACGCGACGACGAACGACGACTGGCGGTTCATACTTTGTATTTTGAATACTGTACATTGAATTCCATAGATGCTACTAAAACGTTCCGTGGCGTTCACGGCATACTATACTTGAATAAGCAACCGCACATGTACCTGTGAACGACAGTAAAACGGAAAAGTGGAAATCCGAAATCCGAAATCCAGAAAACGGAAAAAGGAAAACGGTGAAATCGAAACAGAAAGTCTCACTTATTTCCGAGTCTTTCATTTTACAACTGTACACCTTTGTGCCCGGATGAACTAAATGTAACACACAGCGTTCCAGCACTCTAAAACAGTTAAAGAAGCGTTTCGTGTGAACGAAGATGAGTTGAAAATAGTAAATCGACGTTGCACGCCTGCCTTTGGTCTGCGTGGCGGCCAGCAGTCCAGCGATGGTACGTATGACCACAACAGACGGACGACAGATCGTCAGCGACACAGTTTGAAGCCTTTGAAGGCAAGCTGCCAAGTTGTCGTTGGTCGTCGCTGGTCGTCGTTGGTCATCGTTGTGGTCATCGTTGTGGTCGTCGTTGGTCGTCGTCGGTCGTCGTCGGTCGCTTGTCGCTTGTCAAGTGTCGTTTTTTTTATATGCGGGCAGCGTTCACGAGGTGTTGTCACGCGGGTAGATGTGAGGAACCAACACTCGGTGTTTGCGAAAATTTTGCGAAGAGATGGGCGTGTGATAGCGTATGAAGCAGCCGGGCGTCTTTGAAGAAGCTGCTGCAGGCAGATCAATGCCGCGTGACTGACGACCCATGCTGCTTGTACCAACGGATATACTCCGTACGCCAGCCGGCGCGAAACTTAACGACGATTTGCGCACTCGAGGGCACAAGCGACAGGCCATTTTCGCTTGTTTTCTTTCACAGTTGGTGCTCGACACTATCGATTTCCGAGCAGGCATCGTCACTGTCGACGTTGTACGCGTTGCAACGCTTTAGGCGAAGTGATGTCGGACGACCATCATTTTGACACGGATAATATTCCAACGATTGACAACGTTAAGTGGAAGCCAGACAGTTCGGCGTCCGACTGCCGGTTGTGCGAGAAAAAGTTTGATGCATTTCGCCGCAAGCACCACTGTCGGGTACGTTGACGATTCTTGCGATTGCGAAATGGCTCAAGCATGCATCACATCCGAACGTGCGCCTAACAACGTGCCCCTGCTGTAACTCAATATGTATGTGTTTGTGTGTACGTCAAGGCGTGCGGCGATATCTTCTGCAACGCGTGTTCCGATGAAAAGGCGAACATTATAGGATACCGGGAATCACAACGTGTGTGCAAGAAGTGTTATCGCCGCCTCTCCACAGGATTCCACGAAATCAAACAGGTTAATGAGTCAGAAGCAAAAGATGACGAATTTCTGTTGTCCATTCGCGAACTCCCCGGAAACGATCGTTGCGTGGATTGCGGCGACCCGGAGCCAACCTGGGCATCTCTGTCTCTCGGAACGTTGCTCTGTTTGAAATGCGCCGGGATCCATAGAGAGTTTGGCGTCACTGTCAGCTTCGTGCAGTCGTTGACTCTGGACACCATCCAAGAAGACAAACAAGAAATCCTGCGACAGGGTGGAAACGCAATATTTCATGTCGAGGTGCTGGGCCGATTGCCACACGACTTGGTGTCGCAGGACACCCGTGGCAGTGACAACGCATCTGACTGGCCCTACACATACAATGCCAGCATCGACAAAATGTATCGCGTATATCACTCACGTGTTGCCGAGCTGTATCGGCGACGTCTCAAGGCTCGAATTTCTGGAGATGAAGAACCAATGGAGGTGTGCCAAATCACCTCCCTGCATCGCTAAACTTCCTGCTCTCACGCTTAAAGTGTTCGCTTCGTGCTGCAGGTCGAGGAGTCTTACCAGGAATTAATGAGCAGCCCGCGGTCTTCGCCACAGGTACGCGTCAGTTATCCCACGGCACGTTGGGACTCGTAGCGACCTCTCTGATCGGTCACATTGTGGGCGTGCCAACTTTGCAGGCCGCAGGTAGCCCAAGGACGTGGGCTAACGACACCGAGCACTGCATGCACTGCCAAGAAAAATTCAGCGTGGCTCGTCGGCGTCACCATTGCAGAATGTACGTGCCTCGCCGACCGTCAATTACTGGCTGCGGCGTGCCACTATTTATCGCTTACCCATTCGGTGTGTTCCAGGTGTGGGCTCTGCCTTTGCGACGACTGCGCACCGGCGGACAATACACGTCCTGTGCTTATCAATGGCAAGATGACGGAGGCTCGAGTGTGTTTGAAGTGCTTCAACCCTCCGTCAAGAGCTGCTTCAGTGAAGTCGAAATCCAGCGGCATTGGCTCCACCCCCGGTGGGTCGCCTGCTCCGGCCACATCTGGTTCTGGATCAAACTCTCCGTGACACCTGTGCCGTATTCTGTTTTGCTGCCCTCGTTGGCGGCATTGCGTCCCGAGTCGTGCACAGTGTTCCAATCTCCCAGGCCCCTCGGCCACTTGTGATGCGAATTGCTTTGTGAAAATGTAAAAGTCGGCAGTAAATAAAACTGCCCCATCAACCTAGACTACTCGAGTATTGTATGCCTGCATCTACTTGTATGCCCTTGTCCTCTCTGCGGTATGAGTGTGCAAGTTGAGTTGTTGCAGTGGATTTGCAGTTTGCAGCCGGCGCGCTGCATAGTGCTCTGTCCTGCGCATTTCGCACTGCACGCACTGCACGTTGCAATCCGTTGCCGTCGCTCTGGTCGCTTCCCCACCATCATGGCCGACGTGGGGAAAGTGGGTGCGGTTTTGCTTTGATGATGTGTGGGTGCATTGCCGACTACACCGACATTCCAAACATGCTTCGCTGCGCAACTCCGAAGTCAGCACACCACCACACCACCACCCGCTGAAGTACCAACTTCGTCATCAAAGGTCAAAGTGTCAAAGTGCCTTGCGGACTCTCTGAGCCTGTACGACACGACAGCCATCATCGCCGCGGCCGTCGACTGCCGTCGGCCGCCGTTGCTTGTCATTTATTTGACGTCGTCGTCTTCGTCGTTGCGTTGCGTGGCCATCGACCTGTTGTGGAGAATGTGGCGTTGGCTGTTCGCGTTTGGTGTGTTATCGACTGTTCATTAAGACGCATTGCTGTCATCGAAAAAGTGGTTGGCGAGGTTACCACTCAGCTTTTCGTCCGTCATTTGCCACTATACTTTGTGTCTATTGACCATCACGAGTTTGGTGTGCAACAGCATGCGAGGGAACAGGTAGCCCGCGTCATGCTGTCCCAGGTGACACACACCGACGACCCGTCTCACTCCGTGACAACACCAATCAGTTATTTGAAAATGAAACACGAGGTCTCAATCACCTTTCAGCCCCGCAGTTTTTTGCCACGTGAGGATTATCTTGAAGTATTCTTCGTGGTCTGCGACTTGACGACATTTCTCCAAGCGAGACTACAACTGCAAGCAGGCCGCGAGCTGCTTGTTCACCATGTCGAAGCCGAAGATGGCTAAAAACCTCTTCGGCGCAGTGTGCGCAAGGTTTATGCTCCCGGAGCAAGGCATGACGCAATACGATATTTTGTCACGTGCGTCTGCTTTCGCCATAGACATCACGTCAATCGCCAAAGAGGCCAATGTTACCCGCCCCAGCGAGAAACAATTCCCTGAAACCGATGAGGAAATAATTTCTACAGTTGGTTTCCACCCCATTGTTACCTCTCTGCACGTAGTCCGGCCTTTCCTGTTCCCGCGGTACTACCCTGAGGAATGGTTACAGTTTGTGCGCCCGGAAAACATTCGTGTGACCCTGGAATTCCGCGACAATGAAACCGGCGAGCTCAAACATGAGTTTCCTCTGCTCCCAAAAGTGTTCGCACATCCGACCCGTGACGTTGCCCTACTATTTGCAGACTTAGACGCCATATCCGAGGCGAAGGAGCAAGACATAGATGTTGTGGGTGCTGTGGAGCGCATTGCGTACCTGGAAGACGCAGTTGATAAACACCAGTTAGTTGACGTGGACAACACCATCGGCAAGAAGCTAGTGTGCTGCGGGCACTTTCTCAATGAAAACCCGGACAGTGAGTCGTGCAAACCCCAACCGGGTATTGTGGTAGGAGAAGTGGCTCACACCCTCGACGATCCCGACATGATACTTGCTGGTACCGAGCTGATACTGCAGGCTGGAATGTGCGGGGGTCCGGTCGTGGATGAAGAGGGTAACTGCGTAGGAATGGTGGAAGGAGTCGTACAAAACGCCCCAGCTGATGGACAGTTCAAGGATGGACTCGCGGCTTTGCTGCCATCGCGGACCATCCGCGAGTTGGCAATTCAAGTTTTAGAAGGCGAGTCTGGTGAGCGGCACCATCCACCACACAATTAGTCCCATTAGTGAATTCCGACAGGCATACTCACGTGTGCACCATAGTATGAGGTTCAGTTGGGTAACATGCGTGTTTGGGGTCTTTGATAAATAGATTATTCGACAACATTTTGAACAAATGAAACTTGCTAGAAATCGGCGGTGCACAAGCAAACGTCCGGCGATGCCTGTTGTGGAGCGTCAGGGTCGAACCTCAGGGTCAACGGGTCAATGTTCGCATAATTCTCGCAGTCCACAGGCTCCCCATTTCTCACACAATCCGGGTCCACAGCGCCACAGCCGCAGTCACAGATTGCTTGCCCATCGATGAAATGCTCATGGATCTCCGCCAAGCTGTCGGAAGATGCCGGGCATCCTGAAAATTCCTCTCCAGCGACCTCTTGCACGTAGTACTCATCAAATGACACGTATTTCTTGCCCTGGTACCATTCGTGGGGACAAATCCACTCTTCTGGCTCCTGGCAACTATCAAAAGCCACAAGGGTGATCATCTCGTCTTCAGCATCCGGAGCCTGGTCGTGCCTCGAAATATTCAGAACCACTGGCACGCCACGGTCATAAATGACGCTATACGAATCCAAGATTTCAGAATTGTTGAACCGTGGCTTGTCGAAATTCGACACTTCACCCCCATCTTCAATGTCATTCCCTACAGCACAGTCTCCACCGTCCCACCCGCAACTTCTTGTATTTGTCCAAACATCGAGCAAACGAACATCACAGGTGCCGTCACCGAGAGTATTGATGGCTGGGCGGCCAAATGTGCAGCGACAGTCCCCTCCGTCCCAGTCACAGCTTGCAGTGTTGTAGGCAGCATGGCATGTTCCGTCGCCGACGAGGCCGTGTTTGACTGCGATTTGGCACCGCTGCGACCGTGCCCACTGGGATGCACCGTCACTGACGAGAGCGCTAGCGCTCGTGTTGCGCCACTTGATCACCAAATCCATTGGAGTGACATCCTCAATGTCAACGATAATGAAGGCATGCTGCGCAACCGATGCATTCGCATCACCCTCAACGATCACATATGTATCCATCGCGCACTGTTGAAAATATGGGCCTGTGCCAGCTGCCAAACCGTTATTGGCAACTGGGCAACTTGTGTACGCGTCGTCGACGACATAGGTCTCCACGAAAATGGGGACCTCGCTATCGGAAGGCTCAACCAGCACCTCAACAAGCCCACCCGGCGGGAGTTCAGCAATGAACACAATTTCTGTGGCTTCCTTGCCTTCGGTGCACGACGGCGTGTAGCGGTCAATGCCGTCGGATGTCACTTGTAATTCAGAATAGCCGAAGTGGTGTGCGCAAAAAGATGCGCTGCCTGTGCAGTTCCCCAGCGAGTCAAGGTGGTACCAGTGCGCAGAGCTGCACACATGCGTGCCATCAAGGCAGTAGGTGCCCGGGCAACAGTCGCCGCCGTCCCACGCGCAGTCACGGTAATTGTTTCCGCCATGGCAAACACCGTCAGCCACCTTGGTCCCATCACAAGTCTGTAACGAGTGGGTGTTTTCACAATAGGAAACAAATCGGGCCCACGACGCAGTGGAGTCGGGATCTGCAACCTCGTTTGACGAGCTCAATACACTCCCGAATAACGAGCACAGTGTCGAAACGGTGGCGTTGACTTCGTCGACGCGGCGGCCCATGAAGTATTGCTCAGCTTCAAAATCCCATGTGGTCAGCTCTAACTCTCCGATACCGAGAATCACAGCCACCACATCGTCGTCGAGACTGTTTTTGTAGAACTGGAGGTCTTCTTGCAGCTCACTCAGGTAATTGTATTGAACTTCAAGGTTCTCCAACTCGGATGATAGTGTCTGGGTGTGCGCACTTGCGTTCACCGTGGCCTCGTTCAGCTCCGCCACTTCAATATCGTTGTTGACTTGAGCAAAGTGACCAGACACCATGAAGACGGTGGCCGCCAAGATCATTGTGGTGAGGGACAGCAACAAAAGCATCCAACTGCGTTGCTCCTGTCGTACTTCAACGTGACGGCGCTGCTGCAGCAAAATGGAAAAGTTGTCGACTGGGTAGTCGTTGAACAAGGCCTTCCTGCGTGCTTCAATCATGTTCACCAGTGTGTCAAACAACGAGTGTCCCGGCTCTACGGCTCTGGGGAACGTGTCCAGGTCGTAGACGACTACATCGTTTGCGTAACGGGGATCTACCCCAAATCGGACAATATTGCCATCTGTCAGCCCTTTTAGTACTAAGTACACGCCGTATCGCTGCCTGAGCAGTTTGTTGACGGTGTTCGCGTTTTCGTTGTCGAGCTTCGTGTCCTCGATGTTTAACACGATGATGGTGATGAGACAGTCGTCACGAAGCATATCCTGGCCTTTAATATCAGGGTCAACCATTCGCATTTGGACCTCATCCCCCATAGTTTCGTGAACGAGGTCCTCCACATCGTGTGCGTATTGATACTCGCGAGACGGGTTGGAAGGGCTATTGGGAGAGTTCTTCCAGTGAATTTGCACTTTCTGTGTGCTGTGCGCTCGTGGCATCGTGAGCCGCGCCCAAGATCAGGGAAATGACCAAAGAAAACACCTCACTCACGTGACGAAACAATTCACATTGTACCGACTGCGCCTCGGCAAAAATGCTTCGCGTGGGACCGAGGGAGTCACCTTGTTTTGAAGAAATGTTATTTCACCAAATGTGGCAGTCTTCCATTGCTGCCGGTGGCCGTCGTTCGCGCAGCAAACTGTGTCCGTGCTGTGTTCTTTGCTCACCCGAAGTTGTCACTGCGTGGCTGCGATGGCGTGGGAGTCCCGGCGTAAGTCGTTCAACCTCAAAAGACCAATTCGAACGGCGTCGCTGCTGCCTGTCTCGCCGTCCTCAACAACCGCGACGACTTTGCACCGCGACAACAACATAGTTGAGACTACGAACAAACAGACAAACAGACAAACAGAACGCTGGCAACACCCGAGCAGCGACAACAGAACAGACCAACCAAACGTCAAACGGCACCAACGGAACGAACAACAACAAAAACGATACGACAACGGCAACGACAACGATACTGACACAGCGGAACAAAAGAACGCCGAACAATGGAACCTTGAAACGATGACGACAGCCAACCGCAACAGAGGCAGCCAGACTGAGACTGCACAGCAGCAAAGCACAAAAGACGAAGAGTGCAGAGTTCGTTAGTTTGCTGTGGGACGTCAGTCACTGCCAGCTGCCAGCCACTGCGAGGGACCGCGACACGCAGCGAACCAAACAACGAAGTACAGCGAAGCGAACGAACAAACGAACGAACAAACGAACAAACGAGCCAACGAACAAAGGAACAAAGGAACAAAGGAACAAAAGAACGAACGAACGAATGAACGAATGCCGCTGCTCCGTCCTCCAAACCGTGAAACCACCCACCCACTCTCACTCTCACGCACCCACTCACTACTGCCGCCCTCCCACTCCCACCCACTGCACCAAACAAACAAACCTGCTGACCGCCATCGTAGCACCCCTGAACACTGTCGTCCGACACTTCCACATGATTCTTGAAAGTTGATATTCCCATATCGGGATACTGCAAAACCGGGGCGAAGCGCGGGTATGAAGAAAGTCGTATATGCGACTTCACGGTAAATGTGCCCTCAGTCTCGAGCATTGAGCAATGAGTGAGCTGACAGTGAGCTGACAGTGCACAGCAGCAAGCAGTGAGTGAGTGAGTGAGTGAGTGGGAGTGAGTGAGTGGGAGTGAGTGAGTGGGAGTCAACGTCCACCCAACTTTCACGCACTCACTCACAGTCGCACTCACTGACTCACTGAGGGTGAGTGAGCGAACGCTGCCGTTTCACTGTTCGCTGAGCTGAGTGAGGCGCACTCACTCACAGTCACTCACTCACAGTCACTCACAGTCACTCAGTCTGCCGCTTGGTCTTCCGGCGGTTCGTCGTTTGTTTGTCGTTCGTCGTTTGCTGTTCGTTTGTTGTTGTTGTGGTCGTTCGTCTCGTCGTGCGTCGTTGAAGTCGTCGTCGTCGTCGTCGTCGTCGTCGTCGTAGTCTTCGTCTGTTTGATGTATGCTGGCTGCGTCGCCAATAGCTGGTGTTTGCTTGGTTAGTTGCCTGCTGCCGGCCTACATCCGTCCATTGCGTGATGAATGAGCCAGACGTGTGGTGGAACGTTTTGTCGATCAATGTGCATGTGGATTTAGCGCGCTGACAAGTCTTTCCGTCGTCCGTCTCCGTCTGAAAAGTGTAGACGAGGATAAGAACCTCACCAGCGGTGAAAAATAAGAATGGTGCGTGGTATCGTGAGAGGGCTGGCTCACAAACAGGATTTGCTTGTAGAATAGTGTTTTATTATCTGTTCTTTCTTTGCAGCCGCTGTGACCAGCGACGCATCGCGTGCACTCACGAGCAGCTGCGTGACAACTACAGCAGTGTATATTTCCCCAAGACGTATCGTCTGTTCTGATTCGGTGTTCACACCCGTAGCTGTACCCGTGCGCGTGGGAGCATCGCTTTGCCCACAATGTCAAAAAAGGATGCTGCTGATTTCGGGACGCCTGGCGCCACAGCTTCGGAGCGCATCGCTGCGCGCAAGAACCGCGTCCAGGGCCGTCTGTCGGTGTCTGCGAAGGATAAGTCCAGGTCGGGCTCGAAGCGGCAAAATGCCACTGGATCTTCGAATTCACAGCTTGCTCGCGGGCAACAACAAATCGTGTCCAGTTTGGCCAATTTGGACCAGATGAAGCTGGACTCCATTGACAACGTCAGCAACATTCGTGTTGTGTCCGACAAGCGAGAGAATGAACGCCGAATCGTTGAGGAGCAGCGGCGCGACAAGCGCATCAAGGAGTTGCGCGAAGAATCAATGATCTCGACAGAGAAGAGCGACGACCTCGAGTCGCATTGGGACCAGCTCGACGACATCCACATGCCGCAGAACCTGCAGAAGGAGATCGACAAGCAAAAATCGGCCTGCAATGAAATCATCGCCTCGAAAGACTTTTTGATCGAGCGCTTTCAGCAGGAACTGAAAGCCAAGGACGAGGAGTATGTGAAAATGCTCAAGAGCCAAGTGGAAGACATCGAACAGCTGATTTTGCGGATGCGCAACCAGTTTTCCCACGCCAGGTATCAGTATGCCTTAGAGTTAGAAGCTGTGGAGGAGGCGTTTTTGAAGGAGCGCGAGGAGATTCTCGCGGCAAACCAAGACGAGATCAATTCTCTCTTCGCAAAGCGTCGAGAAATGGAGCTGGATTACATGGAGACCAAGCAAAAGAAGCAGCAAGAGTACATGGATGAAATCTCGAGAATGCGGGTGCGCGACAGCGAGGAGTACCACAAACTGAAAATCAAGCTGGAAACCGACATCCAGACTCTGGAGCAGCAGCTGCAGGAAATGCGAGCCACGTATCAGCTGAACACTGAGAAATTGGACTACAACTTTAGAATTTTATCAGAGAGAGACATGGAAAACCGTGTCACCTTGCAGCAGCAGCGCAAGAAGCTCCAGAGATTGAGCGACCAGGTGGCCAACCTCAAAGCGCGGTACAAGAAGAACTCGGAAATGTACCGTCGGAGAAACAAGGAGCTCAGCGAAGAGTACAATCGCGCTACGCAGCACTTCAAAGACCTGCAGAAGAAGTTCAAGCATTTTGAAAACTCGGACAACGAAAAGTACGACAAAATTTTCGCGATGCACGTCGAGGAAGTACAGGAGTTGGTGGACAAGACGCTCCTTGCGGACAAGATTATCACAGAGCAGCAGTTGGGTTGGAAGTGGGTCCCGCCACCTCCAAGTTTGTTGCCCCAGCCAACTTCTCATCGTGCGAAAGAGGCGCCGCCGAAGGACGCGCAGGAGGAGCAGACACACGAGTCGGAAGCGGACGTAGCGTCCAGCATTGTTCGACGTGCTGCAGGAGACTCCAGAGTCAAAGCTGAGCGAATTTCTAGAATGCTGCAACTCCTGATGAAAGAGGCGAGCTTCCTGGTGAGCAGTGACGTCAAGGAGAAAATGGAAACCATGGCAGCAGATAAAAAGAGTGAGATAGCGACTTCGGCAATATTGAAGGCCCTCGGAGTCGAGGATGACGCTGATGTTGATACTTTACTCGGATTCTTCTTCGACCACAAGGACGAGGATGACGAGGATTACGAGGATGAGCTGGCCCCGCTGGGGGACCTTGGCATCAAAGTCAAGCAAGACGACATCATCAACGTTATTTTGTTGTACGTCAAGACTCGAGAAGCTGACGAAGCTGACGAGCAGCTGGCAGTCTTGAAAAACGTTGAAGAAATGGGGGTGGTCAAGAAACCTTCGGCGAAGAAATTGTTTTGGCAGTCGCTGGCAAATGTCGTGCCCGACCGCACGGTGCGTGTGTGGGAACAACTGGAGACCACTTTGACAGACTACACTCAAATTTTGGAAGGACGCGCTGAGTCGCTGAAAAAGGTCAGCGATCTGCGGCAGCAGAACGAGGAGCTCAAGCGTCTCCTGAACCAATACCTGCAAGCAGATGTCAACGCACAGCTTCACGTGCCACCAACTCAAACCATTCGCCTCGGTGATGTATGATCGAGTCAATGCGATGGCGCCCGATACGTCGTTGTTGGCAGGTTCTATCTATTTTGTTTTATTAGTTGACTAAGTATTGAAAACATGTCTTGTTAGCATGTCAGTTTATGTTTCTCGCGGTGCTGTCCAACGTATGAGAGGCTCCCCGTACACTGTGTTTTACAATTTGCCACGAGATTCGTGTTCACCATCTGTTGCACAAGGTTTGTTGCGGTCCTGGCCACTGTTGGCGTGAATACGTTCGCGCAGTTTAACGGAATCTTTCAGGACGCTGCTACGGGCACTAGGCGTCGGGACAGCGGCCGCCCAGTGTGAGGAATACGCTCGCCGCCAAGTACTCGAGTTGTTGGGCCCTGACCTGTGAATAACTGATCCGTGGTGGAAGATCACGGAGCCCTTCGGAACTGCAGCCTACAGAATACGCGGCAGAAGTTACAAAATCTGGCACGGACAAGTGAAGAATCGTGCGACTACACGTACCGCCTCAAGGCAAACACCTTCCAGGGCTGTCGCTAGATCCGGATGAATCGACGACCCTTTGAGTGCAGCTTTGTTGTCGACTCTGTTGCTGCTGCTCCACTCCGCCCCATCCACAGATTTCCTTTCCGACACTGTTGGTAGGGCTTTTGGCGCGCTGTTCGCCGAATGTTCGACGAGACCGTGTTTATGACTTCCAGATAAATACTCGATGCACCCATTTGCAACTGTCGCGTCATCCAGGGCGAGCCATGCCGTCACGACGGCATCGGGCGGGTCTACTTCGAAGAAGAAGTTGTCTTGATGGAACGGTTTGGCAGAACCGACCCCGGGAGGCTTCATGAAACATTGTTCCAGCAGCAGCAAGGGGTGAGGTTGCGCATCAGCATTGCTAGCCTGCTTGCCTTGGACCCCCACTTTCCCGACGATGGCTTTGATTCGTTCAATAACACGACGGTCGGCCACGCATCGACGAAAAGAAGGACACCTGGAGTCCAAACATGGAGCCTCTATCTTTCGAGGTTTCGCCTCCTCTCCAACGCCATCCAATGTCAAGTCGCGAGCAGCCTCGGCCGCCTTGCGCACCTGCTGGTCTTGACTCTGAAGATCACGCCGCAGTGTTTGAAGCCTGGCTTTACTGACGATTTGCGCTTCGTGGGTAAGTTGTTCAACTTCTTCGCGGGTGAAAAGTCTAGGCGCAACAGCCCACCCCTTGTCCCAATAGTGTTGAACCAAGTCCCGATACTTCGACAGCGAGCATGTTTCCTCGCTTGGGGTCGCCATCTTCACATGCAAGCGATTTCCAAGCAGCAGAGTTTCTTTTGCTAAACATTGCGACGGAATTCTTAGCAGTGAACTCGACGTGAAGTGAAGTGGCAGCTCGAGTGTCGGGTGGGCGGGCGTCGCAATAACAAGCGACGACACAGTGGTGGCGATCTGCAACCAGTGAACCCATCTGGACTTACATTCACAGCGTCACCACTGCACAACTTGTGATATTCACTCGTCTTGCTGCCCATGCCGCCCTTGGGACCGCATCCCACATCCATTTGTTCTTCACACGCTTCTTCATGGGCAACAGTGTCATCACTCCCGGCGGACCTCGACGAAATCCGCGGCCGTCGAACGAACATCGGATGAATCGATGATGGATGGTCACACAGGTTAGACGATGCTTCGTCGCTGCAACGCTGCAACTGTGTGATGCATGTCTGTGTGACGTGTGACCGTCTACTGAAATCGTACAGGCTGAACGGCATCAACATCAACATCAACATCAACATCAACATCAACATCAACATCCACATCCACATCCACATCCACATCCACATCCACATCACAGCGCATCCTTATCAAATATCATGGCGATTTGGCATTCAAATGCACCATCGAGCCATAGCCAGCGTTTCGGCATCCGCCACAGGAAAATGCTGTGCAAGAACAAACCTCCGGACTTGACCCGCGCTCAAGCGTACAAGTGTGCCCTCATAGTGTTCGACGTGGGTTGCCCCATGGATACCGTCACACAGCGTTAATGTGGTCGACCACGACATCAGCAGTGCCGGTGAGCGCACGATCAATGACAATACGAAAAGAAATTGCCGCAAGGTAGGTGACGAGCACAGGACGACAAAACAGGCAAAAGATACGTTTGATGTTGTTTGTTGAAATAAGTTAGGTAATAAATAATTGGATAGAGATGTTGCTTTGTGTAGGCTGAATTTTTGTTTTCTTTAGTTTGAGTTCGTATTTTTTCTTGGTTCTTTTTTTGAGTTGTTCGGGAACAGTGTCCAATTTCCCTCGGTGCTCGATCCACTCAAGCACGACGTGGGTCCATGACCGCTTAGCGCTGGGCCCATCCGGACTGCATCTGCGATGCAGTGCGCTTGGTTGCCGTGCCCTTGCTGATTGCGTGGTCAATGAACTGTTGGAAGTTCGACGCAAACACGCTTGGTTTCGGCACTTTGCTGGGACGGATGTCCCCAGTAAGCACCTCCCCCAGCGGCAGCGAGCACGGTCGACGTGGTGCCGCAACAGTGGCGCTGTCGGTATCCGACTGCTCCGCTGGCGCCGGACGGACGTTGACAACACCAAGCGATGGACGCTCCACAACGGCGGCACTTCCGTGTCGGGCTCGAGCAGCGCGAACCAGCGCCAGAGCCTCGTTCACAGTTGCACGCCGTTGAGGAGCCGCGCAAGTCATCCGCTGAACAATGTTCACGACGTCGGCCGGAACGTCGAGCTTGCGTGTCGCGGACATGCGGCGCAGCACCGACGCGAGACGTGGCCCTTGAAACTTGCGGAAGTACTTGTCGCCGTGATCAGGGCTCGTGTACAATTGCACCAACCCAACCATGAGGTAGCACAATATCATGCCGACGCTGTAAACGTCGGCTGCACCACGACGATAGCAGACAGGCCTTCCGCATCCGAATTGCTCCGGTGCCCGGTACGCTGGCTTCAACAACAGCGCCGGGGCGGCCTCGTTCACAGGACGGGCAAGTCCGAAGTCGATAATCACAGGGGTAGCGCCTGTGATGTCTCTCGACAGCCCATCGAAGTGGAGCATCACGTTTTCCAGGCTAAGGTCGTTGTGCGAGATGCCGATGACATCGTGCATGTGCTGGAGCCCACTGAGCACCTGTTCCGTCAATGACAGAGCAGTGGGAATAGACACTGGGCCGTGATTGCGCAACCAACGCCACAAATCACCCCCGTTATACGCGTCCATGGCGATGGCGAAGTGTGTCGGTGTCGACAACGCACCGTTCAAACACGTAGCGGCCTTCGCTACGTTTCGATGCGGATGCCGAGCACTGGCACAAAGACTCTGCATTTCCGCCTGCAGGTCTTCCACGACGCGCTTGTTGTCCGAGAACATGGACACCTTTCGAGCCAAGTACTTGCGAGAAACCATCTTCAACACGACCTCGTCGCCATTGAGATTCTTCGCCAAGTAAATCGACCCGTAGTGCGACTGTTCCAGCACTTTGCAACTCGAAAAGCGCTGCTTCACGAACTCCGCTTCAGCCAGCAACTCCTCCTTGCCGTTCGACATCGAAATCATCGACATCTTCGGCACAGAGGACGGTGCTGGCATCTTTTCGGAGAGGTTGAAGTTGGGATAAAGTGTTCTTGACTAGGGAACAAATTGCTTATCGAAAATATAAGAAAAGCAGTTTTAAGTCGGGTCGCAATAAAACTACGTTGCGAAGAAGATGAACGTCACTGCCATGTTTTAGTCGCTGCCATGTGTTCCTCGTCGCTCTGGTCGCCCTGCTCGAGCCCATCACGTTGTCT
>ENA-OWNT01002140-OWNT01002140.1-seawater-metagenome-genome-assembly--contig:-NODE-2140-length-21401-cov-6.758769_pt1 | contig 21401 bp, 17 predicted proteins | sample MGYA00238136_ERZ651165 | MGnify/ENA primary metagenome ERZ651165 (study PRJEB26861, sample SAMN08777766) | seawater metagenome | isolation source: coastal seawater | place: USA: Florida | collected...
GACGACTTGCGGGTGCCCTCGAAGTACCACTCGTGCCGCAGCGCGCGGGCCGGGCCCGGGTTCGTCACGCGCATGAAACAGAAGACCTCCGTGCCGTCCTTGAAGGAGGTGCCGATGCCGGCGGGCTTCCGATCCGTCACGGCCGAGGAGAGCACGAGCTGATCGAACGTCAGTTCCACTGCGCCGGCGGGCTTGCCGGCAGGAGCTTCGGCCGCGGCGGGCGCGGGGGTCGGATCCGGAGGCGGAGTGGGCGCCGACTCGCCTTCGGGCAGCGGCTCCTGGGGGAGCAGGGAGTCGATGTCCCCGGCGGGAGGTGGCGTCGGCGGATCCGTCTGCGTGGGCTCGTCCAGATCCGCCACGGGAGGCGGATCGTCGCCGCAGGCGCAGAGGACGAGCAGCAGGAGCAGGGGGAGGGCAGCACGCACGGCCGCGGAGTCTACTCGGAACGGGGCTTCGTGGCGGGGTTGGGCCAGCGCCACGAGACGCCCGCCCCAAACGAGATGCCGCGCGGAGCGTTCTTCGCGACCACGTCGCCGGCGACGCGCGCCTCGATGGCCAGTCCGCGCCAGACGGTCACCCCGACGCTGGGCCCGATGGTCACGTGCTCGCGCGTGGTGTTGTCGTCCTTGATGTTCTTGATCCCGTCGGCCCGCACGACCACCCAGACGGGGCCGGGGGCGAGGCCGACCGCGGCGTAGAAGGGGATGCCGTCCACGAAGACGAGGTCCGTCTCCCAACCGACGAACGCTTCCGTGCGGAACCGGTATCCCACGCCGCCCTCGATCCAGAGGGGGACCTTCGTGGGCAAGCCTCCGCCGATGACGGCCATGGGCGTCACGTCGATCTGGCCGTCGCCGGGGAGCGGGAACCACTGCCGATAGGGACCGAGCCCGAAGCCCACGCGCCCGTTCGAGTAGAGCGGGACCTTCACCTCCAGGTTGATCCCGAGCTGGATCGGCTTGCGCAGGATCGCCACCTGGATGGACGTGCGCAGGTCGCCCAGGCGCGCGGTCTGCGTCTTGCCGGTCTCGCCGTCGCCGATGAGGGCGGTGTCGTAGAAGACCGCGCGGCCGACGCTCACCGGCAGGTGCACCGTCAGCTGGATGGGCCATAGGGGGAAGACGCCCACCTCTCCGTACACCGAGTACGTCTGGCCGAAGAAGTTGTCGAAGCCGGCGGTCTCGCCTTCGTCGGCGCTCCGGGCGTCGGCGTAGTCGCTCGTGGCGTAGAAGTCCGCGCCCACCTTCACGTAGTGCTCGCCGAAGCCCTTCGTCCAGGGCCCGGCCGCAGCGAGGGACGGCGCGAGGCACGCCGCCAGGACCGTCAGGAAGACCAGGCGCTTCACGTGACCTCCAGCGTGATCTCCATGCCGCCGTCGAAGCCGAGGAACCGGTTGGTCCCGTCGGGCGTGTCGGCCGACATGGCGCCGCTCTCGGTGGTCACGCGGGTGCGGATCTTGTAGGTCCCGGGCTCCGGCGGCGTGAAGTCGACCGACCACAGCCGCCACGTGTGCTCGTTCTCGGACGTGTAGGTGATCTCGGCGTCCTGCCAGCTGGCGCCGTCGTCCTCCGTCCACTCCACGCGGGTGACGGGGTCGAGCCCCGCGAAGGCCGACCCCTGGATGCGGATCGTGCCCTCGCCGACCACCGCGTAGGCCGCGGGGGACAGGGTCAACGCGTTGGGGCGGTAGGCGGCCTCGTTGCTCCAGCCCTCCCGCTCCCAGAAGCCCGTGTGGGGCTCGGTCGCGAACACGAGCCGCTCGCACCACTTCGGGTTCTTCGTCCCGTACCGCCCCGGCACCAGGAACCGGAACGGGGCGCCGTGGGGCCGCGTCAGGGGCTCCTCGTTCATCTCCCAGACGAGCCAGATGGGCGTGTCCAGATCCGTGATGGGGATGGAGACGTCGTATCCATCGACGCACCAGAACACGAGCTCCACGGCGTCGGCCGGGACCGTGACCCCCAGATCGTCCAGCAGATCGCGGAAGGGAAGGCCGGTCCACATCGCGTTGTCCACGAAGAGGAACCGGGGGTTGGAGCCGATGCACTGCAGCGTGTGCTCCTTCTGCTGGCCCGTCAGCCCCAGGACGTACTGCTGATCGATGGTGGCGAGCACGGCGCCGTCGGCGTCTTCGACGTCCATCGTGAACGTCTCCGGATCCACGTCCGGCGTGCCGCAGCAGCTCTGCAGATAGAAGTCCGCCTGTGGCGAGATCCCCGGCAGCGGGCCGGGATCCACGGGCGGCGGAATGTCGAGGGAGTCGCACCCCAGGCCGGCGGCGGTGCCGGCGAGCACGGCGCCGGTGGCCTTGAGCATGGTGCGACGATCGAAGAGGCGGATCGGGATCCGGTATCGAGAGGGCATGTCACGTTCTACGACAGTTCGCGCCGATCGGTTTCACCCTCGGGCCGATTCCCTTGCTCGCGGAGGACACGAGCGCTAGGTTCCGGCCGCTCTGAACCGGGGGACCCCTTCCTCCGGACCGGGCAGGAGCAGTGATGCACTACGACGTCTGTGGCCTCGGAAACGCACTGGTGGACGCGCTCGTCGTCCTCGACGACGGAGACGTCATCACCCGGCACGACCTCAAGCGGGGCACGATGCACCTGGTCTCGCACGAGCGCTGGGACGGCGTGTACAGCGAGGTCCGCGGCGGCTCGGTGGAGATGCACCCCGGCGGCTCCTGCGCCAACGCCGTCTCCACGGTCGCGCTCCTGGGCGGGAACGCCACGTTCTGCGGCCTCGTCGGCCGGGACGAGCTGGGCGGCGTCTACCGCAACAAGCTCGAGCAGACCCTGGGCGCCAGCCACCTCGTGGCTCGTGACGGCGTGCAGACGGGCAAGTGCCTGAGCCTCATCTCCAGCGCCGACGCCGAGCGGACGATGCTGACGGACCTGGGCGGCACCACGGGCCTGCTGACCGGCGATCTGCCCATGGAGGTCATCGAGAACGCCCGCTGGCTGCACATCACCGGGTACCTCTTCACCGGCGGCACGGTGGGCGACGCGGCCATGGAGGCCATGGACCGCGCGCTCCACGCGGGCACCCGGATCTCCCTGGACGTGGGCGACACGTTCGTCATCGACCACTTCTCCGACGCGATCAAGACCGTCATCCGCCGCTACGCGGACGCCGTCTTCCTGAACGAGGACGAGGCGAGCCGCCTGATCGGCGGCGGGGACGCCGCCCTGGCGCTGCACGAGGTCGGGCAGTGGGCGGACACCGTGGTCGTGAAGCTCGGCAAGCGCGGCAGCCTCATCCGCCACGACGGCGTCGTCTACCCGGTGGAGGCGCACCCCGTGGCGGCCGTCGACACGACCGGCGCGGGCGATGCGTACGCGGGAGGGTTCCTCTACGGGCTCACCCGCGGCTGGCCCATCCAGGCGTGTGGACGGCTGGCCTCGAGCGTCGCCGCGCTCACGGTGGGGCAGATCGGCGGGGTGATTCGCGACCAGGAGAAGCTCCGCGGTCTGCTGCCGCCCAAGGGCGTGAGCGAGGCGCCCACCGCCTCCGTCTGAGTCTCCAGAGCCCGAAACGACGAAGGCCGACCTCGCGGGGTCGGCCTTCGTCGTTCTGGGTGCGCTCCAGCCCCCTCGAGGGAGGCCAGAACGAAGAAGGCCGACCCCGAAGGGTCGGCCTCCTCGAACGTGGAGCGTCGTTGCCCGAGGGCGCGGACGCTCCGACGTCACTACATGGCGCTGTCGTCGTCGTCGCTGGCACCGGAGTCGTCGTCGTCGCCCGTGGTGGGGCAACCGGCGAGAACCACCGTGGAAGAAACGAACGCCATCGCCATCAGGATCATCAGAAACCGCTTCATTGTCATCTCCTTGCGCAAGTGAAGTTGCGAGTCGCCGAGGCAACAAGGCAAGGCCCGTGCCAGAAACGGTTCATCGCCCTACTTCCATGACCTGACGGCCTCCAGAGCGGGCTGCGCCACGCCCGATGGAGCGCTGAAGATCACGTCCAGTCGCGCCCCGGATCGGTGCAACAGCGCCGCAGGCGTGCGTTCTTTCAGGAGATCGGCCACGAGGCTCGCTTCCTCGGGGCTGCCCCACCGCGCGGTCCAGGCCACGATCCAGGAGTCGGGCGCGTTCGTGCCCGGTGGCGGTGCGGCGGGCTTGTAGACCGCGACATGATCGCCAGCCCATCCGGCACCGATCACGACATTCGTGTCGCGGTTCGAGCGGCTCCATCTGGCGCCGTCGACATCGCCCGCGAACGGATCTGCCTGATCTGTCAGGAGAATCCACACAAGGAGCCGCCCGAGAGGGCTCGCGTAGGCGCGCTCCCATCCGGGCATCAGCATGCCCGGTGGTGCGATGTCGGGCGTCAGCGTGCCCGACTCCCAGCGCCGGGGATCGAGGACTTCCGCCGTGGTGCGCGGGGGCCGCTGGTAGAGCGCGGTACAGGCCGGGTCTCCGGGGTGCGCGGCCCGGTACTCGGTGACGAAGCGCGTGCCGACGACGTACGGAAACAGCAGCTGGGCGCGCAGCGCAGCAGGGGTGTCGCGGGGGATGAACGCGTCGAGCGTCGCGCCGTCGATCCCCAGATCGAGGAGGTCGTCGAGCCCGTCGGTGCTGCCACCCATGAGCTCGGCGAGCTCCTCCTGCAGGCCGTCGAGCCCTTCGAGGCCCTCGAGGCCGGCGGCGTCGAGCCCGAGGGTGCTCATCGTCGCGCGGGACATCACGTCGCTGGCGTGGCCCTCGAGCACCGCCTGGAGTGCGGCCGCGGCGTCCTCGTCCTTCTCTGCGCCGCGCAGCCAGGTCTGCAGATCGAAGCGCTGGTCCTGCAGCGCGTGGACCAGCTCGTGTCGCACGATGGGCAGCTGGACGATCCCGGGCATGTCGGACAGCAGGAACAGCGCCTTGCGGACGGGATCGTAGAACCCCCCGACCTGGCTGCCGTAGAGCGCGAGGACCGCGCCCTCGAGCGTCTGGTCACGCGGCAACAGCCCCATGGCGTGCCAGGCCGCCTGCATGGGCGCCCGGCGCTCGGGAGGGAGCTGGCTGTCGAACAGTCCGCGGATGTGGGCGGCGGCGTCCGCGCGGCTGATGAGCTGCGCGGCGATGGGGCCGGTGGCGGTCATCCCCGCGGCCGCTTCCACCCGAGGCAGCTCCTGCGTGACGAGGCCGGCGGGATCGACCGTGCCGCCGAGCCCCCCGAGCATCCCCTCGATCTCGCCGATGATCTCCTCGACCTCGGGCTGCGCAGACGCCGACGGGGCCGCCACGATCGCGACGAGGAGCGTGAGCAGAGCGAGAAGATGACGCCGCAGATTGCCTCCTCGGGAGGACGTGGTAAAAACGCGCCAGTGGCCCGTGGGACGGGTTCTCCGGTCTCGTCCCCTTACAGAATGACGTGGATGGCGCTCGAGCGCCTGCGAGTTCGCCGGAGGCTCGTGAATGGAGTTGAACATGAAGCGTTTCCTCATGATCCTGATGGCCATGGCCTTCGTCTCTTCCACCGTCGTGCTCGCCGGTTGCCCCACCACGGGTGACGACGACGACAGTGGCGCCAGCGACGACGACGACAGCGCGATGTAATCGAGCTGTTCAAGCTTCAACGAGCGCCCCGCTCCGGCGGGGCGTTCGTGCTTGGGGACGCTCCGCCCTGGCGGGGCGTTTCCTGCTTGGGGAGCTTCGCCTGCGCGGGCCTCCACGGTTGGGGCCGCTCTCACGCACGTGGGGGCGCGCGCGTGAGCGCGTGGGCGCACCACACTCGGTGTCGTTGAAAACCCTGGCGCTTGCGAAGGCCGCTGGTACAGTCCGAGCGCTCCGATCCATCGGGGCATGGAGTCGTGTATGCGCCGCTCGCCCCTTGTTCTGCTCGCTCTCGTGCTTGCCCTCGCTGGTTGTCAGGACCCGGAGGGTCCGGACGGCGTCAGCTTCACGCCGCCGAGCTCGGTCACGGCCGCCGACTACACACTCGAGGTGACCGCCTCGGCCGACCAGGTCGTCGCTGGCGACGAGGTGACCTTCACGGCGCGCCTGCTCGATCCCGACGGCGCCGACGTCACCGAGCAGTACGACATCCGCACCGAGATCTCGCCGTCCCTGGGCGTCATGTTCGACGGCGGCGGCGTCTACCGCTTCACCAACACCGACACCTACACCTACTTCGCCCAGGCCGACGTGCGCGGCGCGACGATCGTCGGCGCCGCCCAGGTCGCCGTCCTGTCCGGCCCGGCCTTCAGCCTCGACATCGAGCTCGACGTGCCGATCACGATGGCCGGCGTGCCCGTGGGCGTGACCACCGAGGTCACCGACGCCTATGGCAACGAGGCGTTCGGCGAGGTCCTGCTGACGGCCGAGGCGCCGGCGACGGTCTCCTCCACCAACGAGGTCATGTCCGAGACGATCGGCAGCTTCGTGGTGACCGGCGAGCTCGTCGGCACCGACGCGACCGACACGGACTCGCTGACGGTCATGGCCGCCGAGCCCGCGTCCCTCGACATCACGCTCTCCAGCTACGACGTGGAGAAGGGCGACGGCATCATCGTCAACGTCGATGTGCGCGACCAGTTCGGCAACCCGTCGGACGAGGTGCCGGACCTGACCACGGACCCGGCTCCCGGCACCGTGGCCTGGGGCAACTTCGTGCGGTTCGACGACGAGGGCTTCTTCACGGTCCACGCCGACATCGCCGCCTACGGCCTGCACGACGAGGACGGCCCGGTCCTCGTGGACTCCAGCGGTCCGTCCATCCGCGTCACCACGCCGGCCCGCGGCATCGAGATCCCGAGCTCTGACGGCCCGACCGTCCTGGTCTCCGGCTCCGTGTCGGACGCCTGGACGGGAGTCGTCTCCGTCGACATCAACGGCGCCCCGGCCACGCTGCTCGCGGGCGGCCTGTTCGAGTTCGACATGACCCCCGAGCCCGGGCTCAACGAGATCTCGCTGGTGGCCGTGGACGGCGACGGCAACGTGTCCGACCACCACCAGACGTTCCTGTGGGGCGAGTTCAACCCCATGGGCAACCCCCAGGAGGACGGGATCCTCGCGCGCCTCAACGAGGGCGCCATCGACACGATCGAGGGCATGGCGGAGACGCTGTTCGATCCGCAGGCGCTGGTGGCGGGCTTCATCAACCAGCCGCTGTGGAACAACAGCCAGCAGACGTGCATCAACATCTGGCCCTTCGGCAACCAGTGCGTCACCTGGTGGAACCTGAACGCCGGCATCACGAGCGCGACGCTCGGCCAGATCGTCGTGGATCTCGACGCCCAGAACGGCTACCTCGACTTCTTCGCGAGCATCTCGCCGTTCTCCATCGGGGGCGGCATCTGGGGACAGATCTTCCCGTCGATCAGCTTCCTGACCATCAACGTCAACCTGGGCCTCGAGGCGTCCGCCAGCTCCGCCCAGATCTGGAGTGACGTCAGCCTCTGGGTGAACTCGTCCAACGAGATCCAGGTGGGGATGGCCAACACGTCCGTGGGGCTGCCCGGCTTCGGCATGCAGATCTACGGCGCCGGCATCCTGGGCGACGTGCTCAACCCGGTGCTCGGCTGGCTCAGCCCGATCTTCCAGGGCCTGATGGAGACCATCCTTCCGCCGGTGCTCGAGGCGCAGCTGCCCACGATCATCGAGGACGCGCTCGCGGGCATCGCCATCGAGACCACGATCCCGCTGCTGGGCACCGACCTCGACATCGGCGCGCTGCCGCAGGACATCGACATCGACGTGGATGGGATGACCATCGCGCTCGAGAGCATCGTGTCCGCGCTGCCGGGCCCGAACGCGCCGGCCTCGCTGGGCGCCTGGAACCGCAGCGACTACGTCCTGCCCACCTACGGAGCGACCCCGGACTTCAGCCTGTCGATGGCGGACAACTTCGTGAACCAGCTGCTGCACTCGGTGTGGCAGGCCGGCGTCATCGACTTCTCGATGGACAGCAGCGAGCTCGGCCTGGACCTGACGGACCTGCAGGACTTCCTGCCGCTGACCACCATCGAGTTCGAGACCCTGCCCCTGCTGCCGCCGGTGGTCGGGCCCTCCTCGTCCGGTGGGGACCTCCTGGAGCTCGGCCTGGGCGACATGATGGTCAACGTCTACGGCGATCCCGGGGGGACGTACGGCCTGATGATGCAGCTCGCGGTGACCCTGACGGCGGATGCGTCCATCGCGATTGACGCCAACAGCGAGATCCAGTTCGGCGTGCAGAACCCGGTCGTCAGCATGAGCTTCGTGACGAGCGACTGGCCGGACCTGAACGGCGAGGTCGCCGAGGACCTGATGGACGCCGTGGTGGATCTGCTGGTCCCGCAGCTGACGAGCACGCTCAGCGGCCTGGGCGGGATCCCGATCCCCGAGCTGCCCGGCTTCACGCTCGGCTCGCCGAACATCTTCCGCGAGGCGTCGCCCGCGTACTACATCACGGCGTCCGGCAACCTGGTGCTCCTCCCCTAGGCAGGCCGCTGAAGAACCCCTCCCGGACAGGACCGGGAGTCGGGGATTCAGGGGATTCGGGGACTCGCGTCAGCTGGACCCGAAACGCTCGTAATTCGGCGGGGCTCCGGCGCTGTTGCTTCTTCTGGCGTCGGAGCATGGTCTCGGCTGCAGCTCGCTCGGCGTATCCCTCGGTCGCGACCAGGAACAGCTCGGCGACCTCCGCGTCGAACTCGGGCGACAGATCCGGAGGAGCCTGTCGACCAGCGGCTTCACGCTGCGGAGTGGGTGGCGGGGCGGCACGAGTGACTCGAGCGAGACCAGCGCGGGTTCGAAGTCTGGGAGCGGCTCTTTCCCCGCATGCCGCCATTCGATCAAACGGCGACCCGGCAGTCGATCGCGGCTTCTGGCTTCACTCGCCTTCCAGAACTCCCGCCTTCCCGGTCATCCCCAAGATCCCCAAATCCCCAAATCCCCGAATCCCGGCCACCAGAACGGTCGCTCGATGCGTCCGTACTTCCAGCATTCCGTGCTTCATGAACCCAGCCTGGGTCAGGACCACCGAGCGCTGTCGGATTTCCGCACCCTGCCAGGCCGAGCGCCTATCCGAAGAGCTCGACGCGCTTCATGAGGATCGCGTCGGTGCCGCCGAGCAGCACCTCGATCGCCGCCGAGGCTGCGCTCGCCTCGCCCTCCGCGATCGCGTCCACCGCTGCCGTCATGTGCTCCTGGTAGTCCGGATGGACGAAGAGCAGCGCCGGGATCCGCTCGACGCACGCCTGGCTGAGCCGGCTCAGGCTGTGGAACATCAGCCGCGCCACGACGCTGCCCGCCGCATCCACCATCGCCTGGTAGATGGTCAGGTCCGTCTGCATCGTCAGCAGGATGTCGCCGTCGTTGGTGCGCTGCTGCGCGAGCAGCTCGCGGAGCCGCTCGATGTGCTCGGGCCCGGCGCGCTCGGCCGCGAGTCCGGCGATCTCCACCGCCATCCGGCGGCGCATGCGCAAGATGTCGTCCAGCATGGCGTTGCGTTCGCCCGCCGGCGCCACCCGGACGAGGTCCGGCAGGAGGGAGAGCTCGCCCACCCGCCGGAAGTCCGTGACGCGCACCCCGTCGCCCTGGCGCGCGACGACGAGCCCCTGGGCCTCGAGGGACCGGATGGCCTCCCGGAGGGTGTTGCGGTTGGTCCCGAAGCGCGGCGCCAGCTCGCGTTCCGGGGGGAGCCGCTCGCCGACGGCCACCTCTCCACGGAGGATGGCCAGCCGGAGCTGCTCGGCCACCGATTCGGAGATGGCTTTCTTCTCGATGCGTTCCAGGTCGAGGGGCATCGAACGATTGTATCCAGGGGCTCCGCGAGTATCATCCGCGCCCCATGTACTCCCTGCTCAGCGCCCTCGTCGTCGCCACGATCACCTTCGCCGCCATCGCCGGGTTCACTCGTCCGATGTACGCGTTCCTGCCTGCGTTTGCGCTGGGTGGAGCGGTCTATTGGTTGATCGCCCGCCGCCACAGCAAGGCGGTCGAAGCGCTCATGGGCGATCTGCAGAAGGAGATCCAGCAGCGCCGCGTCCCCAACGCCATCAAGATGCTCAAGGGCGCCTACCCGCACGCCAAGTGGGTGTTCATGCTCAAGGGCCAGATCGACGGCCAGATCGGCACCCTGCTCTTCATCGAGAAGGACTTCGACGCCGCCATCCCCCTGCTCGAGAAGGCCTGGGTCAAGCACTGGCCGGCGAAGGGGATGCTCGCCTCGTACTGGTTCAAGAAGCACAAGCCCGAGCAGGCCTTCAAGATCCTCGACGACGCCATCACCGCCAACAAGAAGGAGCCGATCCTGTACGGCATCAAGGCCTTCATGCAGGTGAAGCTGAAGGACGCCGACGGCGCCCGCGCTACGCTCGTGGCGGGGAGTGACAAGGTCCCGTCGTCCCAGCCGCTGAAGGACAACCTCATGCGGCTGCAGAACGGCGAGAAGCTGCGCATGAGCGACTTCGGCGAGCAGTGGTGGCAGTTCCACCTGGAGAAGCCGTCGACAGCCCAGGCCATGAAGATGGCGGGCGTCTCGGGCAAGCCGAAGGGCGGAAAGAAGGCGATGTATCGATGAGCGGAGGGGGTGAGGACGGCATCGACACCCGCGGCCTCGCGATCCGCATCGCGCTCGCCGCGCTCATCCCGCTCGTCGTCCTGGTCCTGCCGGACGGCGAGAAGGCCGGCCCCGCCACGCTGCTCCCGCCCCTGATCGCCATCGCCCTCGCGTTCGCCACGCGGGCCACGATCCTGCCGCTGTTCGGCGGCGTCTGGCTGGGCGCCGCGATGATCGCGTTCCGGGACGGCGCGGGGATCCTGACGCCGGTCGCGGGGCTCTGGGACACGTTCGACGTGTTCATCTTCCGCAACGCCATCTACGACCCGTCGATCAAGGACGGCGCCGTCGTGGGCTGGAAGTCCTTCAACCTGTCGGTGGTGGGCTTCGTGTTCGCGCTGGTGGGCATGGTCGCGCTGACCATTCGGGGCGGCGGCATGGCCGGGGTGGCCGAGCGGTTCGTGGTGCTGGCGCGCTCGGCGCGGGCCACCCGGATCACGGCCTGGCTCATGGGCCTCGCCATCTTCTTCGACGACTACGCCAACTCGCTCATCGTCGGCGGAACCATGCGCCCGCTGACGGACCGGATGCGCGTCTCGCGTGAGAAGCTGGCGTGGATCGTGGACTCGACGGCCGCGCCGGTGGCGGGGATCAGCCTGCTGTCGACCTGGGTGGCCTACGAGGTCAGCCAGTTCGCGCCGCAGCTCCCGGTGGAGCTGTTCCCCGGCGGCGAAGGCGCCGGCTACGCCGTCTTCATCCAGACGATCCCGTACCGCTTCTACTGCCTGCTGACGCTCTTCTTCGTGGGCACGATGTGCTTCTTCGCGCGGGACTACGGCCCGATGCTCAAGGCCGAGCGCCGCGCCCGCAGCACCGGCGCCGTGTTCCGGCCCGGCAGCAAGCCCATGTCCGCCGACTCGGACGCCGCCGGACCCAAGGAGGGCATCGATCATCGGGCGCACATCGCCTTCCTTCCCGTGGCGGTGACGCTCGCCGCGATCGTCGTGCTGTTCGTGATGGATGGGCGCTCCGCCCTGGGGCCGGGCGTGGAGGCGACCTTCAGCTTCACCTACGCGCGGGACCTCTTCGGGGCGGTCGAGAACAACACGCTGATGCTGTTCTACGGAGCCACCATCGGCCTCGTCCTGGCCGCGACGCTGACCATCGGCGAGCGCCTCCTGACCCCGTCCGAGGCCGTCTCCGCAGCGGCCTCGGGGAGTCGGGCGATGATGCTCGCAGTCACCATCCTCATCCTGGCCTGGGCGATGAGCGAGGTCTGCGGGCAGCTGGGCACGCGGGACTACATGACGTCGATGGCGCCGCACATCCCGCCGCTGCTGCTGCCGGCGGGGCTGTTCCTGCTGGGCTGCGGGATCTCGTTCGCGACGGGATCGTCCTGGTCGACCATGGGGATTCTGCTGCCGATCGTCGTCGGGCTCGCCGCCGAGGTGGGCGCGGGCACGTCGCTGGGGGCGACGGGCATGGTGATCGTGACCATCGGCGCGGTGCTCGACGGCTCCATCTTCGGCGACCACTGCAGCCCCATCTCGGACACCACGATCCTGTCGTCCACCGCTGCCGGTTCGGACCACATGGACCACGTGCGCACCCAGGCGCCGTACGCCCTCACGGTCTGTGCGGTGGCGCTGCTCATCGGCTACCTCCCCGCCGCCGCCGGCGCTCCGGCCTGGCTCGTGCTGCCCATCGGCGCGGCCGCGCTGCTGGGCGTCGTCTTCTTCGTCGGCCGGCGCCTCCACGACTGACCCATGCGCGCCCTCCCGTGGGTCGCCGCCGCGCTGCTCGCGGTGCTCGCCGGCTTCGCTCTCGTGCCGGCGTTCGCGGAGCTGATCGCGGACGGCGGTGACGACCTCGCCGCCCGCGTCGACGAGTCGCGCCAGCTGTGGGGCCGGATCTCCCCCTGGGGCCGCGGACCCACCGCGGCCGTCTATCCGCCCGCCACCTACGTGCTGCACGGCCCGCTCTCCTTCTTCTCCGAACGCACGGTGGCGTGGATGTGGGGCGTCTCGGCGCTCCTGCTGGTGGCGTGGCTCGGGTCGGCGCTCGCTCGCCAGGCCCAGGAGGCGGTGGCGCCGGTGGCCTTCGCGGCCGCCTTCGCGATCCACGGCGTCGCCCACGGACTCGCGGCCGGCCAGCTGCACGTGCACACGACCGCGGCGGCGGTGCTGGCCTGCCTGCTGCTCATCCAGCGGCACGGCTCCTGGGGGACCGACGCGCTCGGCGCCCTGCTGATGATCTGCGCGCTCGCGAAGCCGACCCTGGCGGCGCCGTTCGTGCTGCTGCTCCTGCCCGGCCGCCGGCGGCCGCTCCTGCTCGTGGTCGGCGGGTACGTCGCGCTGACGGGTGTGGGCCTCGCGCTGGTGGGGGAGGGGCTGCGCCCGCTGGTGCTGTGGCTCGACGTCGCCCGGGAGGGGGTCGAGTTCGGCGCGCAGGGGTCCTATGCGAACGTGCACGCGCTGACCCAGTGGCTGGGCCTCGATCGGGCGAACACCGTGCTGTCCGTTGCCTTGCTGGGGGGGCTGCTCGCCTGGGCCCTGTCCCTGCCGGACGACGACGACCTGGATCGCACCTGGATCCGCCTCGGGCTGGTCGCCGTCTTCGCCCGCGTCTTCGCGTACCACCAGTCCTACGATGACGCGCTGCTGATCCTGACCCTGGGCGGCCTGGTCACCGCCGCGCGCCTGCACGCGCCCCGGCCCGCGCTGGCCGTCTTCGGAGCCATCGTGGTGGCGCAGCTCGCGCCGCCGTCGCTCCTGGGCCTCGAGAGTCCGACGCCGGGCGTGCTCCCCGTCCTGCGCCTCGCCCTCTGGCTGGCCGCCGCGTGGCTGCTGTGGCGGGCGCAGCAGTCGGGGTATCCTCGCCGCGGGACGGAGGGCAACGGTGGGGGACAGGACACCTGAGGGGGGCACCCGGCCGGTGCGGCTCGCCCTGGCCGCCGCGATGGCGGTGGTGGGGTTCTACGTCCTGCGGGAGCTCCCGGCCGAGTTCACCCGACTGATCGCCGACCCGGACGCCTACGCCGGCATCGACCTGCAGCTGCGCCTGCGCGAGGTCAGCGGCTGGTGGAGCGGCGAGAACGTCTACAAGACCCGCGCGCACGCCGTCTATCCGCCGTCCGCGTACCTGCTGCTGCGCCCGCTGTTCGTGTCGCTGGAGTGGCCGGTCGTGCGCCAGGTGTGGGGCGCGTGGAGCGCGCTGCTGCTGGTGGTCGCGGCCTGGGGCTGCGTGCGCGGGGCGGGGATGACGAGCTGGCTGGGCCGGATCTTCGCCGTGCTCCTGCCGCTCGCGCTGGCGGGCACGGCACACGGGATCGGCAACGGGCAGGTGAGCCTGTTGTGCACCGTCGCCGCGGTCGGTTCCGTGCTGCTCGTCGCGCGGGAGGATGCCGGCTGGGGGACGGACCTGCTCGCCGCGGGCCTCTTCATGCTGGCGCTCATCAAGCCCACGATGACCGCGCCGTTCTTCTGGCTGATCTGCTTCCTGCCGGGGCGCTGGCGGCCGGCCCTGCTGGTGCTGGCCGGCTTCGGGGCCCTGACCTGGGCGTCCACGCTGCTCGTGCCCGAGGAGGGCCTGCTGCTGCTCGTGGCGCGCTTCGTCGACCGGGCGGTGGAGGGCGCGCGCTACGGCGCGACCGACGGCGGCACGGTGAACGTGCAGACGGTCCTGGGCTTCGCGCAGATGTCGATGCACTCGCCGGTGGCCGCGCTGGCGCTCGTGGGCGGGGCCGGCGCCTGGGCCGCGGGCCGTCCCACGCGCGACCCGTGGATCCTGATGGGCGTGATGGGGATCGCCGCCCGGATCGCCTTCTATCACCGCTCCTACGACGATCTCACGGTGGTGCCGGCCCTGATCGCGCTGGCCCGCATCGCCACCCGGTCCGACGATCGTCGGCTCGCTGGGCTCGCGGGCGGCCTGCTCGTGCTGACCTGGCTGATCATGAGCGTGGTGCCGCTGGGGCCGCTCTCCGGCATCGCGGACGGCGCGATGTGGGTCTGCTGGGTGGGCGCCGCGGGGCTGCTCGTCGTGGCCAGCCAACGGGAGCAGCCGCCGACCGGTTAGCATGCCGGCATGCGCGTCCTCGTCACCGGCGGTGCCGGCTTCATCGGGTCCCACGTCTGCGAGCGCCTGCTCGCGGACGGCCACGAGGTCATGTGCCTCGACAACTTCTACACCGGCCGCAAGGAGAACATCCGGCACCTGCTGGCGAACACCGACTTCGAGGTGATCCGCCACGACGTGACCGAGCCGATCCTCCTCGAGCCCGATCAGATCATGCACTTCGCCTGTCCGGCGTCGCCCGTCCACTACCAGTGGAACCCGGTGAAGACGGTCAAGACGAACGTCATGGGCACGATCAACATGCTCGGCCTCGCCAAGCGCGTGAAGGCGCGGCTCCTGCACGCCTCCACGTCCGAGGTGTACGGCGATCCCGAGGTGCACCCGCAGACGGAGGACTACTGGGGCAACGTGAACCCCATCGGCCCCCGGTCCTGCTACGACGAGGGCAAGCGTGTCGCCGAGACCCTCTGCTTCGACTACCACCGCCAGAACGGCGTGGACATCCGGGTGGTGCGGATCTTCAACACGTACGGCCCGCGCATGCTCATGAACGATGGGCGGGTCGTCTCGAACTTCGTGGTCCAGGCGCTGAACGGCGAGGACATCACGGTGTACGGCCAGGGCGACCAGACCCGCTCGTTCTGCTACGTGGACGACCTCGTGGAGGCGCTGATCCGGATGCTGGGCCAGGACGACTTCGTGGGCCCCGTGAACCTGGGGAACCCGGGGGAGTTCACGATCCTGCAGCTCGCCGAGCTGGTGGTGGAGCTGACGGGGAGCCGCAGCAAGATCGTGCACCGCGCGCTCCCGAAGGACGATCCCACCCGCCGGCGGCCGGACATCACCCGCGCCCGCAACCTGTTGGGCTGGGAGCCGACGATCCAGCTGCGGGAAGGGCTGGAGAAGACGATCGCGTACTTCGACACGCTGCTCCGTGCCGGGGATCCCGAGCGGGTCAAGATGCGGACCACGGACGCCCACGTGCGTCCCGCCCAGTAGCCGCCTACACTCCCGCCGCTCGAGGTCCGGCGCGGACCGTTGGAGGAGTCATGCGGCTGACTGTTGTGGGGACCGGCTACGTCGGGCTCGTGAGCGGAACCTGTCTCGCGAACACGGGCAACAACGTGGTGTGCCTGGACATCGACGAGGCGAAGATCGATGGACTGAAGAACGGCATCTCGCCGATCTACGAGCCCGGGCTCGACGAGCTCGTGGCGCGCAACGTCGCGAAGGGCCGGCTCGAGTTCACCACGGACAAGGCCGCCGCCTACGCGGACGCCGAGGCGATCTTCATCTGCGTGGGCACCCCGTCGGACGACGACGGCACCGCCGACCTGCGCTACGTCCTGGGCGTGGCGCGTGACATCGGCGAGGCGCTGGAGGCCGGCGACCACCCGGCGCCGGGCCCCATCGTCATCGTCAAGAGCACCGTCCCCGTCGGCACGAACCTCCGCGTCCAGACCGCCATCGCCGCCATCACGGACAAGCCGTTCCGCATGGCCAGCAACCCCGAGTTCCTCAAGGAGGGGGACGCGATCACGGACTTCAACAAGCCGGATCGCGTGGTCGTGGGGGTCGCGGAAGAGTCGACCGCCGAGCAGATGCGGGACCTCTATGCGCCCTACGTGCGGCAGGGCAACCCCGTCCAGATCATGGACATCCCGTCGGCCGAGATGGTGAAGTACGCGTCCAACGCGATGCTCGCGACCAAGATCTCGTTCATCAACGAGATGGCGAACCTGTGCGAGGCCTTCGGCGCCGACATCGACGAGGTGCGCCGCGGGATGTGCGCGGACCGGCGGATCGGCAAGCACTTCCTGTACCCCGGGCTCGGCTACGGCGGCTCGTGCTTCCCGAAGGACGTGCAGGCGGTCATCGGGATGGGGCTCGAGAAGGGGCTGCCGACGCAGCTGATGACGTCCGTGCACGCGGTGAACGCGGCGCAGCGGCAGGCGTTCATCGCGAAGCTGAAGCGAGGCCTCGGTGACCCGGCAGGCAAGACCATCGCGGTCTGGGGCATCGCCTTCAAGCCCGGCACCGACGACATCCGCGAGGCGCCGTCCCTGACGATCATCGACTGGCTGCTGGACCACGGGGCCAAGGTCGTGGCGTACGACCCGGTCGCGGAGGAGACGGCGACGGGCTACTTCGGTGACCGCGTGACGCTCGTGGACCAGGCGATGGACGCGCTGGATGGCGCCTCCGCCCTGGTGATCCACACGGAGTGGAGCGAGTTCCGCCACCCGGACTTCGACGACATGAAGCGGCGCCTCGCGGACCCGCTGGTGTTCGACGGCCGCAACATCTGGCGGCCGGAGCAGATGCAGAGGCAGGGCTTCCGGTACTACAGCGTGGGCCGCGCCGACGTGGAGTAGACGCGGCCGTGGTCAGGGGTGGGAACATGGACTTCCTGACCCAGGCCGTCAGCCCGGTCCTCGCTACCGCCCCGGTGTTCGGCATCGCCCTGCCGGAGGCGTTCGAAGAGCGATAGGCTCGGCGCATGCGTGCGCTGGCCCTGTTCTCGATCGCCCTCCTGATCGGCTGCCCCACCGAGCCCGATCCCCCGATCGACGAGTCGACCTACAACTACGTCACAGGTGCCACCACCGAGGTGCTGGCCGCCCAGGCGGCCGTGCGCTGGGCCCCGGACGACCTCGGCCTCGACTGGATCCAGACCGTGCTCGCCTGGGGCTTCCTTCGACTGCACGAGGCAGACCCGAGCGGGGCCCACGACGCGTTCGGGGACACCTGGATCGCCGGCCACGTCGCGGAGTTCGAGGGGGTCGATTCGAAGGAGTTCGTCAGCTCCGACTCCATGAGCCCTGCCTCGGTCGCCGCGTCGCTCATGGCCGACGACTCCGCGCGCGCCTTCACGCCGGTCACCGACGCCGCCTTCGCCTACCTCGACGCGCTGCCCCGCACCGCCGACGGCGCCTTCCCGCACTGGGGGCCCGAGCACTCGCTGTTCGGCGACACGCTGCAGGTGTGGGTGGACTCGCAGTTCATGATCGGCATGACGCTGCTGCAGGAGTTCCGCCGCACCGGCGACCAGGCGCTGCTCACCGAGTGGGTCGACCAGTACCGCCTGTTCAGCGACCTGTGCCGAGACCCGGCCGACCAGCTCTACCGCCACGCCTGGGACGATCTGGCGGGCGTGAACATCCCGGCAGAGGCCATCTACTGGAACCGCGGCAACTCCTGGGTCCTCGTCTCCGCGGCGGAGTTCCTGCGGCTCGCGCCCGATCACCCGGACGCCGGGGAGATCGCGGCCCTCTTCATCGCTCACCTGGAGGCCACCTTCGCGACCCAGCGGGACGATGGCCTGTTCTGGACGGTGCTCAACGCGCCGTTCGGCGACGACGCGCGGAACTACCCGGAGACGTCGGGCTCAGCGCTCATCGGGTACGCGCTGGCGGTGGCGCTGAAGACGGAGGTCGTGCAGGGCGATGCCTGGGAGGAGCGGCTGTTTGCGCTCGCCGAGGGGATCGGGACCACCCTCTCCGAGGAGGACGGCGCCCTGGTGCTGCGCGGCACGTCCTTCGGGACGAACCCCGGGGACTACGACAACTACGTGAACACCATCACGCTGCCGGACCAGATCGTGGGCGTGGGCGCCGTCCTCATGTTCCTGGCGGAGCTGGACTGGATGGACGCACCCCGTCCCGGCGCCTTCTCGATGACGACGGGGGAGTGACCCGATGAAGCGCCTCCTGCTCCTTGTCCTGCTCCTGGGCTGCCCCACGACCCCGGTCGAGCCCGAGCCCGAACCCGACGACCCGACTCCGGCCCACCCGTCGATGATGGTTCGGCACCACCACAAGGACGTGATCCTCCAGCGCCTCGGCCGCGCTCCCTACGACGCGATCCTCGCGGATGTCGAGGAGCGCGCCGCCCAGGACTACGAGGAGGACGACCCGGACGTCTGGAGCTCCTCCATCAACGGGCGCAACGCCGAGCGGGCCCAGGCGAACGCCTTCCTGGCCTGGCTCTTCGACGACGAGGCCGCCGCCGACAAGGCCCGGGACGGGTTCACCTACCTGGGCACCCACTGGGACACGAACCAGACCTGGGACATCAACATCCGCATGCCCCACTCGCTCATGGGGTACGTCAACGCGCTCGACCTGCTGCAGGCGACCCCGTGGATGCCCGACGACGAGGTTCAGGCGGCCCGCGCGAAGCTCGTGGACATCACGGACCAGTTCTTCGCCTGGTTCCTGCTGGACGAGGGCGTCCGTGCCTTCGTGCTCGGCCCGGCCCAGAACAACCACCCCATCCGCACCGCGGCCGCCATCGGCTACGTCGCGCTCGCCTTCCCGGACCACCCCACCGCGGACCTGTGGGCCAACTGGGCGTTCAGCGAGCTCCAGTACCTGTGGGGCCCCGAGGGGCGGTACGTGCAGGAAGACGGCGGGGTCAGCGAGGGTCCGTTCTACTTCGGGTTCGCCTGGGGCGTGGCCGCGGCCATCTTCATCGCGCTCGACAACCTGCACGCCGACGACCCGTTCGAGCTCGTGCAGGACTGCCGCAACCGCAACGACGGGGACCCGTGGGCGCCCATCAGCTGCGTGGACGGCACCCCGTTCACGTTCGCGAACCCGCTCCGGGACCCGTCCTACCACGCCACCGTGGACTGGAGCCTGGCGCTGTCGCTGCCCTGGGGCAGCCGGCCGCCGCTCGCGGACGCCTACTTCAACCCGTTCAACGGCGGCTCGCTCCTGAGCTCCTTCGGCGGCGACGGACGGTACGCGTGGGACTGGCTCGGGAACCGCGATCGCCCCATGGAGATGCACCACGGCGCGGATCTGGTCGGCCACCACCTGGCCTACTTCGACGACGCGGTCACCATGGAGCCGCCTCCGTGGACGCATCGGTACCTGCCCGCGGCCGGCAATGCCGTCCTGCGGTCCAGCTGGGAGCAGGACGCACTGTGGATGCTGCTGGTGGGCGAGTCCGGGCCGGCCCGCAAGACGCTGCACGACCACGTGGACGGCACGTCCCTGACCCTCGCGGCCCACGGCGAGTACCTGCTGCTCGATCCGGGCTACTACAAGCCGTCCCAGCTCGACAACGCGCAGACGGCCCACTCGCCGTCGCACAACCTCGTGCTGATCGACGGCCTCGCCGCGCCGAACAAGGGGCTGCTGACCAACTGGGGCGACGCGGACGCTGCTCTCGTCGGGTTCGACGAGCGGGGCACAGCCGCCTTCGCCGTCGCCGAGCAGACCTACCAGGACACGACGGTGACCCGCACCGCGGTGATGGTGGATGGGCTGTTCGGCGTCGTGTTCGACCGGCTGGAGACCACGTCCGGCGACGCGCGCGAGCACCGCTGGCGCATGCACGGCTACGCCGGCTACACGAGCGGCGGGACGTTTGCGCTCGCGGACGACGGCGCCACCTGGGAGCGACCGTCCGGGGTCGGCGTGCAGGTCGCCGTGGCGAGCCCGGACGGCCTGATCAGCGCCGAGGAGCCGCCCTACACCGAGGGCGCTCCGCCCCACGTCCACGAGTTCGAGCTGAACCGCGAGGTCCGGGACCACGCGGTGCTCGACGCGGTGATCACGGCGTCCGCGCCGGACTTCCTGGCGATCCTGGCTCCGTACTCGGCCCCGAGCGCGGCGTTCGACCTGCAGGAGCTCGACGTGGGGGGCGGCGTGGCCTTCGAGATCACCGCGGACGGCGCCACCTACACCGCGACGTTCGATGGAACCGCCGGGAGCCTGACCGCGCCGGACTGGACGCTGACCGTGGACGCCGCGGGAGCGGCCTTCAGCCCGTGATCACCCTGTGATCTCCTGGGTCTTCGGGTATGGCTCGCTCGTCTGGCGGCCGGCCTTTCCCTACCTCCACAGGCGCCCCGCCGCCGTGCACGGGTGGCTGCGCCGGTTCTGGCAGGCCTCGCCGGACCACCGGGGAACGCCGGAGGCTCCCGGCCGCGTCGTGACCATGGTCGCGGAGGCGGCAGCGGTCACCTGGGGGATGGCCTACGCGCTGGATCCCGCGTACGCCGCGCGCACCCTGGCGGAGCTGGACCACCGGGAGAAGGCCGGGTACCTGCGGCTCATGCTCCCGCTCGACTTCGGCGAGGGGCCCACCAAGGAGCGGGGGCTCGTCTACGTGGCCGGGCCCGACAACCCCAACTTCATCGGGGGGGACACGGTGGAGGCGATGGCCGCCCACGTCCGTGGCGCCGCGGGGCCCAGCGGGCCGAATCCGGAGTACGTGCTGGAACTCGACGCGGCGCTCCGGGCGATGGGCCGCCCGGATCCGCACGTGGCCGCGCTCGCGGCGCTGCTCAGCTCCTGACGATCAGGCGCGGCGCCGCCGCAGCGCCAGCGGGACCAGCAGGAGGAGCCACACCAGGGTGGCGTTGCCGCCCGCGACGCTGCTCTCGCAGTCGCAGCCGGTCTCGTCGCCATCCGGCGGGGGCGGGACGTCCGACTCGCCGCCGGGGGCCACGAAGCTCCAGGGCGCGGCCCAGTCGCTCGTTGCGCCGTGCTCGTCCACCGCCCGGGCCGTCCAGTAGTGCGTGCCCTCGAGGCGCGAGGGGACCGTCCAGGACGTTGTGCCGGTCTCCTCGACCACGACGCCGTCGACGCCGACCACGAGGTTCACCAGCTCCACGTCGCTCGCCACGGCGAACTCGATGTAGACCACGTCGCCCTCGGGGTCGGCGGGGTCCTCGACGACGAGCGTCGGGGTCGCGGTGGTCGACTCGCCGTCGGCCGGAGCCGAGAGGACCGGGACGTCCGGCGCGTCGTTGCCGGTGGAGATGAAGAACGTGATCGTGTCCGTGCCGGACGCCACGCCGCCCTCGTCGATGGCGCGGACGCGGGCGTAGATGGTGCTGT
>ENA-OWNT01002142-OWNT01002142.1-seawater-metagenome-genome-assembly--contig:-NODE-2142-length-21353-cov-3.973397_pt1 | contig 21353 bp, 15 predicted proteins | sample MGYA00238136_ERZ651165 | MGnify/ENA primary metagenome ERZ651165 (study PRJEB26861, sample SAMN08777766) | seawater metagenome | isolation source: coastal seawater | place: USA: Florida | collected...
TCGTTTGGTCGTTTGGTCGTTTGGTCGTTTGGTCGTTTGGTCGTTTGGTCGTTTGGTCGTTTGGTCGTTTGGTCGTTTGGTCGTTGGTCGTTGGTCGTTGGCAGTCTCTTGTAGCCATTGACGTGCACGGCGTTTTGTAATAGGTGCCGGTCAAACATAACATCTTTTTGCCGCATCGTTGTAAAAGTCACCTGAATTTTCAAGCAATTTTTCAAACGACAGGAAGAACTTTCTGGCGGTGGGATGAGCCTTCTGCACACAGGTCTCGCCGGCCCAGTTTTTTGCAGTGGTCACCTCAATGAACTTGCGATGATGCAACCTGCGCAAATGGAGTGATGGTATTGGCGGTGGTGGAAGCAAACACCCACCCCGCGTCGAGCTGAAGCTGGCGGCGGGTGGCACTATGACGGATCGCCACGCAGCGAGGACAACAGATGGTCGCCAGCCAGAGCACGCCTCCATTTGTTTGGACGTGCCATTGTTGGACCTATACCACAGCGCCAGCGGAGAGCGGCCGCTCTCGGTGGAGGAGTTTGCAACGCTTGGCTTGCAGAGGGCGAAATTGTACCAAAAGATCGTTGCCATGACAGATATTCACACTATTGACACTGTGATTCGGGAAATAACCTCATCTCTCGATGAAACATTCCCCCTCGGCACTGGCGAGGAAAGGTTCAATGACCACCATGCCCACTTTGTCGCGCGCCTCGCCTGTGGCTCCGCACGCGACCTCACTCACACTTTCGTGCGGTGCGAAGCGTTGATCCTGGAGGCACGCATGAAGCGTTTTGATGAAAGCTGGCAGAGGTTCTTCGTGGAGAAGTGGATTGGCAGCAAATATCCCCAGAAGATGGCTCCGATACTCTGTGCCACGGCGGCAGGAGGACTCCGTGGCCGCGTCGAGCGTGAGCAGGAGCACTCTCAGGGCGAAGAAGATGTGGGACTGTGTTGGGTGGTCCCGTTCGAGGAGTGTACACAGTTGGTGGCGCAAAGAAGAGTGGTGCTGCAAGGCGGCTCCGCCTTCGTGCCGAGCGTGGATTTGTTCTTCCCTCAACGAGCTGCTGCTGACTTCGCAACCACTTTGCATGGGAGAATGGCTTTTTCGTTGTTGCGTCAAGCTTTCGTAGCGGAGCTGCAACAAGCCGCTGCAATATCTTCACGGGCCCGCGCTCTCTTCGACACAAATCCGAACACACGACATTTGCTCCAAGCTGTGCAGTTGATCGAGAAGACAGTGAGGGCACCATATGTGGGAGACCCTCGCAGCGCGAGGCACAGGCGTAGAAAGAGCCTGTCGTTCGGGACCGGTGCTGTCGAAGACGGGCACTCTCAGTCGCCTGATGTTCCAAATGACACAGAGTCCGCAGTCGGCGCAGACAAACCAATGGCCGCTGCGGAGTCAGCAGCGGCCGAGGACCCTCTTTGTGGTGCAATCATGTCGACAGAGCGCTTTGAGCTCGACGTGGAGCTCCTCCGTAATCCTTCTTTGTGGAGATGCTTCCCACCGTGCATGTTTCGAATGGTGCAGCATCTTGACACCACGCATCACCTCAAGTACGACGCACGCGTCCAGCTAATGGTATTTCTCCGCAGCATTGGTTTGCCGCTACGAGACGCGTTGACATTTCTACGCACGGAGTTTGCCCGCGACGACACGATGACGCAAGCGCGGTACTCGCGAAAGAGGTACGAGTACTGTGTTCGACACATATATGGCAAAGAAGGCCGTGGAGTTCCGTGGCCGAATCGAAAATGCCATCAAATTCAGAAAAGTGTTTCTGGGGTCAAGTCGTTTTCGTCAAGCCGCCAAAGTACGCAGGACCGCGTGCATGGATGTCCTTTCGTGACCAGTGCGAATGCAGGTTCCCTGTCAGACTTGGTTCAAACCCAGTGCCACACGAGTGATCACGCGGCAGTTGACATCGAAGATACCGCATCGTCTTCTGCCACTCGTGCCAGCGGGGATGTAGGCCACCATGTCGACACAATGGCCAAACTGGCAAAACACAAACCAAATCTGGCCTGCCAATACCATTTCGCTTTGAATTTGGACCTGTTGAGACGGCAAGGAGCCGCTGAGGTCGACTTTGATGGACTCGATGCAGATTTCGAGAGGGACGAACTTGCGCAGGCTATCCCATCTCGGTACCTGCGCGCGATTCGCGCGGTCGGAATCGGCGCGTCGCCGACATCGTACTTTAGCTCTGCCGTTTCTGTCCTGCGCGCACGGCAACGACTGGAAGCTGCAACGCCGTCGTCTTCTTAGAGCAATGCTCTTCACCCAAACTTTTCCAGTTATGAGTCTCAACTTACAAATTTTGATTACAACGTAGACTCTTGTGCTGTGACGACTGACTTTTTCAAGCACATTTCTACCTGCATGGGCATGAGCTGGCTTCGATAGATATACATGCAAGTGTGACAGTAATTGCTCAAAGCCTGTGATTGCACTGCAATGACCTAGTCGACCGATAAATTGAGTTCACGCTTCCTCCGATACTCCTTCCAATGTACTTCATGCTGTATCTACACGTGCGTGCTCTATCGCATAAATAAAACGCTCTGCGTCGTCGATGCAGTATCTGTGAATCGCGATGCTAACACTGGTCCAGGATCGCGTGATCGGTTCATCTCATTCACGAGTGTGCGCTCCATGGCATCAGCGTTGTGGTCGGTGGACGTCTGTGGGGTGGGTCAAGGCGCTGCTTGAGGATCCAAACAGGAGTCGCCGCCGCCGAGAGCGATTGCATCAGTTTAGCCTGTACAAACAATATTCGTTGTCGATTTTTGGCGTTGCGGCGGTTTGGCGTTTGGTTTTGCAGCGTTTGTTTGCGTTTTGTGTTCCAGTTCGTTGCTTGCGTTCGAGTTTGCGTTCGAGAGTTTTGCTTTTGCTTTTGCGGCGGCGGCAGGTTTCGGTTGGCAAGTTTGCGTTGTAGTTGGAGTTGGAGCCGGAATGTGGAATTGCAGGGGTAGTGGGTGGTGAAGGTTGTGACAGGCAAACCGTTTTTCGCGTGCGACATGCATTGTCGGGGCTGGCAATGATTGTGTTCCTCCGAATGATTGCACACCCAGTGCAAGACTGTCACTGGAGGTTCAGACCCCACGACCAGGCGTTGACACTTTTTTGTGTTTAATAAATTGAGGTTCTGCCCGATCGCTGTGATGTGCAGGGGGCCGTTGTGTGGGATGCTGCTTTGTGGACGCTGACAACATCATGCCAAACAGCACTAGCATGATCGCGAGTCGCGCAGACGACGGAACGGAAAGTATTACCACTGCAGACGAACAGCGATTTCTGGACTGGCTTCGCGCGAACGGTGCGGTATTCCCGAAAATACAATGGCCGGCACGCACCACTGTTGCCAACGTCCGTGGCACAGTTGCCCTGGATGACATCGCTGGCGGAGAGAAGATGCTTTGCATTCCCTCAAAACTCATCATGTCGCCCGTCACTGCACGGAACGCCAAAGATATTGGACACGTCTTCTGTAGTCCCGAGTCTTTCAAAAAGTTCCGCAGTGACGGAACGTACGAGACTGTTGTGTTTCTGATGCACGAGAAATTGCTCGGAGAGCGCTCGTTTTGGTACCCTTACATCGCAACGCTGCCAGAGCCGCGTACCGCCGGCGACTGGACCGCTCAAGAAATCGCGGAACTGCAGAACTCAATGTTCGCTGAGGATGTTGCGGAATATCAACAGGTCGTGGAGAGCAAGTACTCAAATCTCTTTGAACATCTTCGCGCTCTGTTTCCAGACACTTTCCCGAAATCGCAGTACACTTTGGAACTTTTCCGCTGGGCTTACTTGACGGTCATGGCACGGGCATTTGGCCGCAGAATTGACTACATGTCCCTCGTGCCTTTTGCTGATATGCTGAACCATGGCAGTGTACGGGTAAAATACGATCTGAACACCGACGGTAATGACATGTTCCGTCTTTTTCCGAGCCCAGGATCACCAGGTTACAAGAAAGGCGCTGAGGTCTTCAACAGCTACGGACGCCGAGACAATGAGCATTTGCTTCTTCACTACGGATTTGCAATGCCCAATAACGAATGGGACACATACAGTATCGTGCTCAATATTGACACATTACTGCGTCACAAGCAGCACCACCCGCGAAGACGCGCGCTCAGTTCAGATTCCGAATCCGATGAAATGATGGACGGTACCGAGGATGACGAGCCGGATGCTAAGAGGCGGATGCTGCAGACCCGCTTAAAACGGTTGGCGCGCTTTATGCGCCCGCGAACCAAGTTTGAGATTCGAGATGCCGTGTTCCAGTGGCAACTTCTTCGATTGTACCGCCTGGTTCGTGCTTGCGCTTGTTCGGCGGTCAGTGGTAGTATTCCACTGCCTATTTTTGAATTGTGATTGAACTCGCAGGCAAATATTGATCCCTTTGACGACAGCAGCGCAGCATTGTGTGGTAGGTCGAGAAAATCCAGTTGCGACGCAGGCGCGCGAACTCAATTGTTTGGCTGTATTTTTGTATGCTGTCGCAATTAGACCTGTCTTTGGGGCAGTTATCGAGCCGAATTGACCTGCCCATCAATGCGGTCAGTTACAATGTGCCTCTCAATGCCATACCATACTCCCGTGCCGTTTGGGCTTCATTGACCATTGCAACTCCACGTGTGCGTTGGACAACAGGCCATTGAGAAGCAGACCTTGCTCCATATGATGAGCGACCTTAGCAGCTTAACTGATAACTGGCATTCGACAACTGAGCAAGACGAGCATGACCTCCAACGCCTCGATGTCCCTGGAGAGGATGTTGTCAAACCTGGGGTGCAGCCCATGAGACTTCGTTCAGCACTTCATTATCGTCTGCAACGCAAGCGCTTGATACAGCACCAAGTAAACAGGTTCGTATTGCGGCAAACATTTTGGTCTTTGCTGAGCACGGCGTTTAACATCTCTGGCAACATTACGTAGGTGTCAGTTGCTCTTCACGGCTCTTTCTGGAGCCGAGCTATCGCTTGAGAAAGTGGCACATATGGCTGCTCTCGCGAAGGCGCAGCTGGAGGAAGAGGACAGACTCGACACGGAATCGTACTCAGCCACCGGCGAAGCGCGGTGGAAGCGTCATTACAAGTCAGAGGCTAGACGAGAACTCGTGAAGTGGTCAGAAGAGGTGCACAAGTGGAGTCCACAGTCAGAATCGACGAGTAATTCGCGTGGTTCAATACCGGAGCAATAGCATGTACTCTATTATATTGCTAACGTTGTTTCAAAGCGTATCTCATTCCGTTTCCTCTTCCTCGGTCTCTTCCTCTTCAGAGCCTTCTTCTTCGGAACCTTCTTCTTCGGAACCCTCTTCTTCAGAGCCTTCTTCTTCAGAGCCTTCTTCTTCGGAACCTTCTTCTTCAGAGCCTTCTTCTTCGGAACCTTCTTCTTCAGAGCCTTCTTCTTCTTCTTCTTCTTCTTCTTCTTCTTCTTCGGAACCCTCTTCTTCGGAACCCTCTTCTTCGGAACCTTCTTCTTCGGAACCTTCTTCGGATCGTTCCTCCTCCTCCTCCTCTTCTTCTTCTTCTTCTTCTTCTTCCTCCTCCTCCTCCTCCTCCTCTTCTTCTACTTCTTCCTCCTCCTCTTGCACTGTCTCCTTTATCTCAGTTGCGTCGCGTTCTGATGGCTCTTCTTCACTTGCTTGTGTACCTTGTTGCTTTGCCTCCTGCGCCTGGTCACCACCGTCCTTCTTTTCTCTTGGTTCCTGTGATGGCTTTGAATGGGTGCTGGACTTGACACTGTTTCGGGTGGATCCATTGATACTCGTTGATGAGGGGCCCGCTTCCGTCGACTGCGCTGCTTTCTCGGCTTTTACGCGTTGGCGTCGCTGTTGCACGGTCTCTCCGAAAGGCGCTGCCGGCTGACGTGAGTTGCTATGCGCGTCGTCTTTGTCTGTCTTGACGTATCTTCCTGTTGAAGTTTTCGTCATACCTTTGACTTTGTGCAATACGTTCCAGTCCTCGCCCCGCTGTGTTGTGGACTGCCGTGGAGCGCTGCCCGCCTTCTTCGGTGCACGTTGTTTGTCTGCAACGGGTGATGGTGCTGCTGACGACTCATCATCGCTGTCACTACTCTCATTGTCTCCATCGTCGCCGTCAGACCCATTCACAACTGTGTCCACGGTCTCCACCGGTTCATTCTTCGGATTGTGTTTCGTCATGGAGTGTTGGAACGCATTGTCAAAGTTGCTGACCGTTTTCTGCAAGCTGGCTTCGTCGACATCATGGCCGCCAGTAGATTTGTCGTCATCGTCATCGTCATCGTCGTCAGAATAATCAGCAAACTGCAATGAAGACGCAACAAAGCCGGGTCAACGCGGACGCGGGTTTGATTTCGTGAAGTCGAACAGTGTCAATTTTTTTGCCACCAACTCACCATCGCTGCTGCGTTGTTGCGTCGTACAGATGTTCCAGTGTTGTCATAAAGCTGGTCAGCCAATTGACCAGTGCCGGCAAGCAGCTCTCTCAGCGAAGAGGCATTAGTTTTAGCCGCAATACGCAATTTCCGTTGGCGAGCCTCAGCCTGCGATGCATATAGCACAGTGTGAGTAATAGCCATGGTCTGCGATGCAATGTGTGCGCCGTGACGACTGCACAAAGGCACAAACCTGTCGCAAATCCATCATCAACTCTCCGCGCACTGCACGCTTTTGTGTACCGTCCATGTATGCAATGTTGTAACGATGATCTCCGACAATGGCTGTGATTTTTGCCTGCAGCGGAACCATGAGAGTGACGATGAAGATTGCGCGGCGTCACAGCTAAGGAAATGTGACCGCGGCAGCACATACCTCTAGATACAACTTGTCCACATTCTTTGACTTAACACTATCAGCATTGATGCCGGTCGTCGCGAGTTCTGCGCTGGGATACACCGCAACATGCTGGTGTAGAGTGAATGGTGACACTCCACCATCATCTTCTGTGGTTTCGCCCACGAGGCTGTATGCAGTGTCATCGCCGTCGTTAGTTTGCAAACTGTTGTCTTGGAGTTTCTGCAATGTCTTTTGGCGTTTCAAAGCGACGCGGTCCGCCGTGTCTTTCGACGCGACATACATCTCTTTGGTCCATTCAGCGCATGAGAAAGCATCGATTACGCCCAGCACACGATATACCTCCACGTTGAGGCATGTGCATGCTCGGCAGATCTTTTGAAACTTGCGGACAGAATGCACCGCCTCTCCGTTGGCGCGGACGATGACATCAAAGGGTTGCAATTGCCCAGCAAAAGCGCCTACACGACCACACCATTTCGGCTTTAGGGATGCATGGCACGGCACAATAAAAGCAAACAACCATCGATGTACCGGTGATCGACTTCGAGCCGTCGTCGTTTTCTGCATACTTCAACACGTCCGAAACTACCAGTGATGTGCCCATGGACCGCATCACGATGTTCGTGAATTGGGTCTCCGACAGTCTGACTCCCAGAACAACGCTACGTTGCTGCAGCAGTGATAGCCTGCAGTGCACGACAGCAATTCAAGCTTGGGAACACAGCCGCATTCAAACACAACGTTTCATGCAATGCAGGGTTACGTACTTGCAACTTCTGATTTGACTAGAGTCACCGAGAAGGGTGTTGATATACTGAAACAAAAATCGTTGCCTGAGTTCAAACTGTCCGTTTAACCGAAGCAACCATGGGAACACTTTTCCAACGGCCCTGTGCACCCGCCATGCCCGCTGAATTTTCACCGACGCCTCGAACCGTCGGCACATGTCAGCGGTTTCGGACTTGAGCACGGACGTCAAAGCTAATGAAAGCTTCGCGAGTTGCGAACGCTTGTTTCTAATCTTGGCGTAGAATTCTCCAACACGGAGACGCAGAGCAGCAGTGCTGAGTTCCAAATTGGAGGCACGGCCGAGCAGTTCCTTGCGTTCTTTGGGTTTCAATTGCGCTTGAGTCTGTAAGTTCTTCATGTCGTTCCGCAACTGTTCAATCTTTTTCAGAAGGGAGCGATACGCTGCGTACGACTGAGAAATTTCGGCTGTAACCGCTTTCTTGCGTTCTCGAACAACCGTAGCACCTTGTGCCGCTTTGGCCATCTCCTGAGATCTTCGTTGCGCTATTTTTCTCAAAAATGAACTGGCTTCCGACATGAGAGGGGATCGGCCACTTAAGCCTTGTTCCAAGGCAAGCTTAATTTGTTCTCTGAGGTAAAACAAATCTTGTTCAAGCGTCGCAATCGCAGATGTCTCGAAATCACTTTGCGAAAAGTCCCGCAATGATTTTGCGAGACTGTCTAGCATTGCCTGGGAGAAGCAGCAAGCCACGGATTGAAGCAGAGCACACAATTTTGCGGCCCAACAGGAGCAACCATGTCACATACCTGCAACGATATTTTTGCCTCTGAGAGGCCATCCGTGGAGCGGAGTCGCTTCGTGAGCTGGCTGACCCACCGTCGTGTTAAAAACTGCCGCGCAACAGCCTCAAATTTGACGGCCGCCGCCGCGTGATCGTTGTTGTAGTCACGGAACGAGAGTGCAGACGCAGCGATCATTTGGCGAGCGAATCTGTCTCGCAGAAAGCTTTGGATCTTGTCTGCTGCTTCAGTACGCCGCTGCACGTATTGGCGGGCGAACCTGCATCGCACCGCTGACTGCATGGCAACGGCAGCTTCATGCTTCTTTTGTAAGAGCCGGAATCGCGTACGTGCGAGACATCTTCGAGCGAATGATGTCAGGCTCAAGGCACTTGCTAACATCTCACGCGCCTTGTATCGTCGGAAAATCTGACGCATGACAGCATCAAACATCAGTGTGTGATGGCGATCAAAAAGTGAGACAGCGTGCATGACAGCCATACCTGTTGGCAAAATGTGGCCGACAGCTTGCGCTTTCGAGCTGCTGTAGTTTTCTTTCGCGTCAACACACCGCGGACCAGGGGCTGAATCTTTGCCGCAGCGCGGTGTCTACCCCTGAGTCGATAGTACTCCTGGCGTTGAACGTAGCCACGCCACACTCTAGCAATTGAAGTTGCGGACGAGAGCTTCAACATAACAGACGTTTTCGCAAAGCGGCGCCACTTTCCCTTGACAGCGCGTGCAAGATTGACGAAGCGCCGACGTTCAGCCACACGGCGACGCGCCACGTGAGATCGCCATGCACATTGCAGGCGGAGTGCGGACGCTTCCCACAGGAGGGCCAATTTGCGATGGTACTCGTGCAGCCTCACCAAAAATCCGCGCACAGTGCGCTGCAATACTTTTGCCGATTGTTGCAACAAAGCAGCGCGTGCCAAGAGTTTGCGAGTGATGTATCCGCGCCACAAACGCTGCAGCTGAGTGGATGCAAAGTACTGCAAAATATGTTTGCGACGCAGGAAGTCGCGGCAATACTCCTGGATAATGCGAGCGGCCTTGTCCCACAGTCGCCGTATCTGTAGCTCCTGCTGATCGCGAATGCATCGCCAACTCAATTGAATGACGGTGGCAGCATTGTTCTGGCGTGCATGCAAACGGCTCAAGTACCCTCGGCAGTGCGCTTGGATACTGGATGCTGCCAGATAAACGAAGTGCAAGTGGTCGCGAAGTCTGCACGCAAAAACTCGTCGCGCCATGCATTGAATGGTAGTGGCGGCTTCGTGCTGCCAACGCCTGAAGTTGGCAGCCTCAAGTTCCTTCACCAACACGCTTGCCAGGTGGCGTCGAACTTGCCGCTGGATGCGCAGTGCTGCTCTATGCCGTTGCAGCGGCACTCGGAAAACTTTTCGTACTAAGTGCCCTCGCGACACTGCTTGAATCAGCAAAGTATGCCGGAACCTTCGTTGGTAATGTCCACGGTATCTGCGCTGCAGGGTGGTCGCCGAACGCTCACGGGAACGTCGGAACAAAAAGTGTCTGACAGACCGTTGCACTAACACGGCGGCAGCGCGCTCACGCTTAAATTTGCTCTTCACCAGAAAGGAACGCGTCCTGGATTGCAGGAGTATGCCGGCACGAGTTCTTCGAGCTCGAAAGCGCTCGGCTGCAGCACGAACCAGAAGCTGGCGCATCCTGGACTGAATTAGCTTCACGGCATCCAATCGATCGGCACTACTCTTGAGTAAACGGCGTTGGCGCAGCCGTAGCAGGTGGCGACACGCGTCCACAACGATCGATCCCGCCTTTCTGCGTTGGTGCTCGTGTCGACGTTCTATGCGTGCTTGCTGCGTCAAAAAATAACAACAAAACAAATTCACGTCCAGCATGATTTTTTTGGTCAGAGGCGAAGTGCGGAGCCACGACATGAGCCAGATGCGGCGTACCCTTCCAGATGCTTGTCGTCGCACTGCTTTTTGGATGATGGTTGCGGCTCGGTCACGGGCAAATTCAGCAGGGGTCAACTGGATGGCGACGACAAGGCGTTTCACTGCTCGCGCCGTCATCTTCTTCAGTGATCGGATGTCTGGGTAAGTGTGGCGACCATAGAGCAATTGCGCAGCTCGCAGAATTTTTCTCGCACACTGTCCGCAGCAGCGTTCATCGCGCAGTTGCTGCAAGTGCCGGGAACGTAGACGCATGACACTACGGCAAATGGTGCACACCCATTTAGGGTCCACTGCGGCGTGGGCGACGTCGGCAAATCCCCCGCGCTTCCGCCGACCGCGAGTGCTGCGGCCGCTGCGTGTGGACGTCGGCGTGGCTGTGAACTCGCTGAATACGCTTGAGCTTGAATGGCGGCGATGATGCCGACCGGCCTTGGACGAAGGTGTTGAGTCAGCGGTGCGCGTTCCTGCACGCAAACATAAAACGCAACGCGTCAGAACCACAGCATCAAGCGTCGACAAACACGCGTCGCATTCCGGCTATGGGCGTACCAACGCTTTGGGCAAGATGTGTCTGGTATATGTCAGTGAGGTCTTGCGGAACGTCGTCTTGCTCCACTGGCGGTTTTTTTCTGCGTGAAGATTTTGGCGGTTTCTCGCGCCACGGCTTATATGTTTTGTCTTTAATCTTCTTCATTTGCTGCTTGGACCGTTGGCGTCGTCGGCGCTCCTCTTTGGCTTCTTCGTCCTCCAACTCGCGCGTGCGTGTGCTGACGCCCCACTGCGTGTTCACGAATGCCTTTCCCTTCCTTGCCTTGCGCTGTTTTTGAAGGCGTTTTTGATACTTGGCATATTCTTCATCGATCTCACGGTCAGGATTGTCGTAGAAGGAAAATCCTTGAACGTCCACGAGCCCAGCGAAGACGCCGGTTTCGGGAGTCTTGTGCTTGCTCGCCTTTCGTCGCTTTTTGGGCTTTTTACGCTTGGTCACGCGCTTCCCACTTCGGCTGCTGTGATGTCGCTCATCCGAAGCTTCCTTGCGCTGGGACAACTGGGTGGTATCACTGGAGGAGGGGCCGTCATCATCACCCTGGGCAACTTTCTCATCGGTGTCGTCCGCTGCCGCTGTACTTTCAGATTCACCGGCGAGCCACGCTTCCGCTGCTCGCAATGATTGAGATGGACTTGACGCGTTCTGGGCCGACGATGTTCTCTGGTCCGGTTCGCCGTACTCAGTGGGTTGATCGGCATCGCTGCCGCTGTTGTTACTGCTGCGTTTCAAGCTCAACGCACTCCTTTGCTTGCGCCGTTTGTAAGCTAAGGCTCGTCGCATCAGCTGTGTGTCACCCACCGGTAGATCTACGGTGGGGTCCCGCGGTTTGCGCGGGGTCTTTTCCCTGGGCAGCTGCGCGTCTGCGGCGAGAACTGGTTTTGGGGCGGCTCTCCTATTGGATTTGGTTGGACGGGCTTTCGGGGCCGATTGTGGTCGAGAATAGTCAGCCCACGCCGACTTTTTCTCGACTGTTACACCCGCGTTTGGGTTGCCGTACACACCTGCTGCTTTGAAGTGATTGTAGGCAGTTTGAATCGTGACGTCCTCGGCGGGGCCAGAAGCAACTTCTGTTGCGACGAAGGTGCGGGATCCGTCCGCTAATTTATTTTTTGCAAACATTTCTTTGTCGATCTGCGAGGCATAAACCTCGTTTGCAAGCTTGATATACACGCGTCGCTTATGTCGCGCTGCTGCTGCAGCAGCAGCATGCTCGGCGGCTCTTCCCGATGTTGCGTCCAGAACCGGTGCACCGGTTTCGACGTCTACAACCACTGGGTGGTCGACCTTTTCGTCTGCTTCCTGCTCCCGCCAAGTTCGTGGCGTACCCATTGGCGCCGCCGAACGACTGAGCCGCGGCATGTTGGAGAGCCACACCGCACAACGTGCGCGTCTCCCCCGTTTGCGTCGACTCGGTCCAGCTCTACTTGTGTGGAGGCATCACATCTTCTGCAGCTTCAACGTGCAGCGTAGGAGATGCTCAGCGGGCGCGAAGGTACGCCGCGAGCCACAGAAGCGGTCCAACGCCGAGCTATGATGTGCAACACCATCCCGAGACAACAAAAAACACGACGAGAAAACACCAACAGAGAAACGCAACACAACAACAATGAATGTGGACGTGCTCCACTGACGTCGACTGTGCTTTGTCCGACACGTCGTCACTCGCCATTGTATCCTCGAAACCACTCTGTACCCATTGCCAGTGCCTCGTCTACTCTCGCTGGACTAGCTCCCCAAGTTCGTGCCTCCTCAACACGCTCCCTGTGACACGCGTCGCGCGCGCCGACAGTCTCATCACCCCGTCACGCCATCACACCGTGTCGTCTTGCCATGGCGCACCACGTCGTCACGCCGTCTCATTGCCATATGCCATCTCACCCATCACATCGTAATGCCATCAGTATCGCCACGCCGTCCGTCTCACTCACGCCCTTACCACATCGTTGCGCCGTTTTCGCCACGAACACGGCTGCACAAAACGAACGAACGAACGAACGAATGCTTCGACAAATAAAATGAACGAACGAAGGCAACGAACGGATGAACGAACGAACGGACGAACGAACGAACGAAAACCAACTGCGACTCCTTGGAATGAGTGAGAGAGTGAGTGAGTGAGAGTGAGTGAGTGACGGTGAGTGAATGACGGTGAGTGAGTGAGTGAGAGTGAGTGAGTGAGTGAGTGAATGGGACAGCGTCAGCGTGAGTGAGTGAGTGAGTGAGTGAGAGTGAGTGAGTGGCTGTGTGTGGGTTCAACGTGTCTGTCTGTCTGTCTGTCTGTCTTCTCCGTCCGCCGTTCGTTCGTTCGTTGGTTCGTTGGTTCGTTGGTTGGCTGATTGCTTGATGGCGCGAGGAGCGTGTCTGCTGCGCTGAAGGCACGTTTATATCCTCTTCTGACTTTCTATGGTTTCTTTTCACTTCGCCACCTTTACTCACGCAGTGTTCTGTGAATTAAACGTATTCCTGAACCACGATATGTATAGGTACACAGGCTGTGTAGAATTCAGCTGCGATGATGTGTGGTTTAGTACAGGCTGTGGATGCCCTAACTGCTCGGTGAGTGAGTGACTGAGTGAGTGACTGAGTTGGGGGGGAGAGTGAGAGCAACGGTTGAAATCAGCGGAAAGCAACGCCGCACTCACTCACTGTCACTCACTCGATCACTGTCGCTCACTCACTCACTCTGCCACTCACTGTTACTAACTCCGCGAGCGATGTCGTCGCCGTCAGTCAGCCGTCAGCAGTGTGTGGGTCAGCTGACTATCGCGCACTCACCGTTCACCACGACTACCACGCACTCAGTCGCAGCCAGTGAGTGAGTGAGTGAGTGAGTGCGCTTCACTCCCCGCAACCCGCAGCAGTCAGTGGTCATGTCAGCTGCTCACTCCACTCGGACGTGTGTTTGCATGTTCCTATGATTGATTGATGATTGATTGATGGCTTGGTGGTGCGGTGTGCTGTGGTGCTGACCACTGTTTGCAGGTTCCTGTTGTAGAACGACCATTGATTTTGCAGGTTCCTGTGTGTGACTGAAGCGTCAGCTGCCGCTGTCGCCACCGCTGTCGCCACCGCCGAAGGTTGGTTGGTTGGTCACCAAAATCGAAAATGCAATCGTAGGCTGTGGTATGCTGTATCCTCTAAACTTGTAAACGCTGTGTGATCGGGCGGAACAGTGAAGTAAGCGATGTAGTAAGGTAATGTACAGTACTTAATATGAGAATAGTGTAGAAGCGTCACATTCACGGACAGTGACAGAGTGGGTGAGTGAGGGCTATGAGGTGGGGGGGTGACAGTGAGTGAGTGAGTGACTGTTAGTGAGTGCGTGAGTGAGTGAGTGAGTGAGTGAGTGAGGCGGTCAGTCGCAGTGATTCATTCATTCACAGTGAGGTGAGGTGGGGTGAGTGTGTGATTCAGTGAGTGATTCAGTGAGTGAGTGCGAGTGAGTGCAGTGTCTGTGCGCCGGTCGGTCAGTCCCCACTCAGTCAGCAGCTCAGCAGCAGCCACTCACTCACTCACTCACTCACTCAGTGACTGTTCGTTCACCCACTCACTCACACACTGTTCACTGAGTGAGTGACTCCCGACTGATTTTGAGTGCGTGGGAGGGGACGAGTGACGTGCGTGCGACCGCGGCCAGCCAGCCAGCCTTCGTTCCTTCGTTCCTTCGTTCGTTCTTTCTTCTTCGTTTGTTGTCCGAATTCGGCGCGGCCACGGCGGCACGCTGCCATGCGTCGATTTAGCCGACTTTCAGTCACTGTCTCTGGCGTCCACCGGTTGACTCAAATGCTCACTCGATCGTCAGTGCGTCAGTCAGTGTGCTACACGGTTAACTCACTTTGTCATGTGTCACTCACTTGGTGGTTTTATCACTCATTATGCGTGGCGGTCACAGGGGTAGTTAGGATGCCACGTGGTCGTGTAATCAGTCAGGGCGGTGTCGGTGGAGCGGCCAGGGAATTCGCTGGGGATGGAGGGGAGGTGCAGGCGAGGCGAGGCGAGGCGAGCGAACTGGAACGAACAAACGAACGAACGAACGAACAAAGTCAAACAAACGAAGGCAAAGACGTTGTCGTTGTCGTTCGTTGTCGTTCGTTCGTTGTCGTTCGTTCGTTGTCGTCGTCGTCGTCGTCGTTGCGTTCGCTTGTTCGGTGTCTTTCTGCGTTTGTGTGTTCCGTACGTCAGCGCGCCAATCATGCCAGTTCTATGACCGGGTGCGTCGAGGAATTCGCAGGCGCACGCACGTCGTAAGTAAGGCCGTGAGGATGCGGCGCGGCGCAGTGCGATGTTGCATTGCATTTTGTGACGCGGCTCTCTGTCTGTCTGTCTGTCTGTCTGTTGTCTGTCTGTCTGTCTGTGACGTTTCAAGTTGGCGAGGCAGTTTTGACGCTGCCTCTGCTCTGTTGGGTTCACTGCCGTCGCTTGCCTGTTGCTTCGGTCTTGGCCAACAAACACGCCGTCGCTCCCACTCGGTTGTGTCGCCGCCGTACCACGTGGCCTGCTTCGTGTTACCTCGCGCTCGGACATTGAAGCTCAAGCGGTACGTGGTGTGCTGACGTCACAAGAATGCGACATGCGTGCAGCATGGGTGGACGCTCATGCTGCGCGAACAGCGTGTGATCTGTGTCTGCTTGCTGGTGATGCGCCGTGCTCACGCACTGCAGTTTATCTCGCTGCTTCGCTGGCAACCAACCACACAACCACGACCCAAACGAAAAAAAAGCGATGAACCAAACGAAACTTTATTGAACACAAATCAGTTCCGCCGAAAAGACACCCAAGCGTGTTTGAGTCTTCACAGCCAACAAAGGGGTTCTGGAAAGAGCTGTCGCTCGCTTGCGTGATTATTTAACTGTTGCAGCCAACACTCTGCCGCCATGTCCATTATCGGCGTTGATTTCGGCACGGGAAGCTTCACCGTCGCCAATGCCGCAGGAGCCGGCGCCCAGCGCGGTGGCATCACCATCGTCCTGAACGAGGGCACGAGCCGGTTCACGCCGTCGCTCGTGACCTTCCACGAGAGCAAGCGCCACATTGGCCAACTTGCAGCCCCGCTTGCGCGCGCGCAGTACAAGAACACCGTGTCCCGCATCAAGTGCTTCATCGGGCGCAAGTTCAGTGACCCATACGTCCAGCACGAGATCAAAAATGTGGACTACAAGGTCGTCGAGCGCGAAAATGACGAGATCGGCATCGAGGTCACTCACGCTGGCGAGACGCACGTCTTCACCCCGACGCAGATCTTCGCCATGCAGCTCGGAAACATTGTGTCGTTCACCCAGGCCTACTCGGGCAAGAAGAACGTGGAAATGGTGATCACTGTGCCGGCATTCTTCACAGACGCTCAGCGCCGCGCCGTGCGCGACGCTGCCGCCATCGCCAACGTGCGCCTCTTGAAGCTCATCAACGAGTCTACCGCCACGGCCCTCTCGTACGGCATCTTCCGTCGCGGTCAATTTAACGAAGACCCCGAGAAGCCGACGAACGTCATGTTCGTCGACATGGGAGACACCAACTTCAGCGCGACCGTCGTCGGGTTCACCAAGCAGGGCATTCAGGTCAAGGGTTGTGCGTACGAGCGCAACGTCGGCGGCTACTACATGGACTTGGGCATCGCGAACATGATGGCCGAACAGTTCCAGGCAAAGACCAAAATCGACATCCGTGAGAAGCCCAAGTCGTTCATCAAGGCAAAAATCGCGGCCGAGAAGCTCAAGAAGACGCTCAGTCCCGACGGCGTCAACGTTGCCAAGTCCTCCATCGAGTGCCTGTACCAAGAGCATGACTTCCGCTTCGAGCTCACGCAAGAGGATTTCAACAAGCAGTTCCAGCCGCTCGCCGATCGCATCGAGAAGCCCATCCTCGAAGCTCTGGCCATGGCCGGGCTCCAGAAGAGCGACCTTCACTCCATCGAGATGGTGGGCGGCGGCGTCCGCGTGCCGATCATCAAGCGCAAGATTGCCGAGGTCCTGGAAACGGACTTGAACGCCACCAACTGCGGCCTTTCCGCCACTCTCAACCAGGACGAGTGCGTGGCCCGCGGTGGCGCCCTGCAGTGCGCGATGCTCTCGCCGTCCATTCGCGTGGTGCAGTACTCACTGAAGGACACCATTCTCTACCCGATCCGCATTGCGTGGGACGGCACCAACGAGATTGAGTTGCTGAAGAAGGGCGACTCGTACCCGGCCTTCAAGAAAATCACCTTCAACCGCCGTGGCAAGTTCGACATCAATGTGTCGTACAGCGCCCCCGAGGACCTTCCGGAGGGCACGAACCCCGTCATCGGCACGTTCACGATCGGCGACGACGCCACGCTCACGCCCGAGGGCGAAGAAACGCCCAAGATCCGAGTGATCATGGCATACGACGAGGACGGCACGTTCAGCATCCGCAGCGCCGAGTACATGAAGGAGAAGAAGGAGGAGCCGGTTCCGGAAGCCGAGGACAGTGCCGCCGACGCGAAGGAAGACCCTGCCAAGAAGGAGGGCGAGGGCGACGCGAAGAAGCCAGAAGAAGAGGGCGACGCGAAGAAGGAGGGCGACGACTCCAAGACCGCTCCCGAAGGCGATTCCAAAGAAGGCGGTGAAAAGGACGCCAAGAAGGAGGGCGAAGGCGACAGTCCGGCCGAGGGCGATGCAGCGGCTGCTCCTGCGCCCGCTCCAGCTCCTAAAAAGAAGAAGTACACCGCCGTGCCTTTGCAAGTCGGCGCCACCGGCATCGTCGCGCTGAGCAGCAACGAGCTCACAGCCGCCCGCGAGCTGGAAGAGCGCCTGGCCCAGGCTGAGCGCATCCTGCGCGAGCGAGACCACAAGCGCAACGACCTCGAAACCGCGATCTACACGTACCGCGACCAATTCGGCGACGAGACGTACTCGCAGTTCGTGACGTCTGAGGCCGTTGAGAACATGACCAAGTTGCTGGATGAATTCGAGGACTGGATTTACACTGAGGAAGGTTTCGACGGCCAAAAATCTCTCTTCGTGGAGCGCCTTGAGAAGTTGCACGCCATCGGCCGCCCCATGCACCGAAGGAAGCGCGAGTTCGATGAGCGCCCCAAGGCCATCGAGGCTTTCGGCAAGACTAAGCAGGCGCAACTCGAAAAGGTCAACAACCAAGACGAGGCGTACGCTCACCTCACAACAGAGGATCGCGAACAGGTCCGCAAGGTGTGGGCCACCGCGAGCAAGTGGCTCGACGACAAAGTGGCAGAGCAAGAGTCCAAGGGCAAAACTACTTTGGTTCTCTCGGTGTCCGAGATCGAACAGCGCGCTCGCACTGCCGCCAACGAATGCCGACCGATCCTCAACAAGCCCAAGCCCGCTCCGGAGCCCGAGCCCGAGCCCGAGCCTGAACCTGCGGCAGACGCTGACAAGAAGGCAGACGCACCAAAAGAGGGAGAGGAGCAGAAAGCAGATGCCAAGAGTGAGGAAGGCGAAAAAGCCGAAGCTAGCAAAGAGGAGGGAGCAGCGGACTCCGCAAAGAAAGACGATGCTTCCGGCAAGTAAATGTGTCCGCGAGCAATAGATTGCGGAGGACTGAGCCCATTTTATTAGAAATACAGCGTGCATCTGCGTCGTGTGGGTGGTGTTGTCGACGCGACGGCGAGAATTAGTAGTACGGGCCAGCTTCCCGAGCCGGGAACGTGAAATCTGAGATCTTCGTATCGAGACGAACGAAATGTTAGACAATATTTGCAATAACAAAACAACAATTCTGCAGTTTTATTGAACGCTCCGACAACGATCACTATTGCCGCCGCATCCGCAAATGCGCATTGTCTTTCCCAATGCGCCCCTGTAAGCTCAAAACCAAGCTTGGTATCCTTCAGCCATTGGGACCCCAGCAACCGATCCGACCTATGTTGCCCACAACAAAGCTTGGTCACCACCACAGACTAGTTTCGCAAAGCCAAAAGCAGGCGCTGCACTTGCCTGTTCCGCAACCCATTCGAACGTGTCTTTGGGGGCCGCGTCATTGTATTGACTCCGGTGCAGGTTGCTGGCAGCCACTTTACGGTCCTGTTGAACACCGGGCAGCCGACGTGTCACTTCACGCTCATGCATTCCATTGACACAGACAGCACGAGTTCCAGCAAGATTACGTGCCAGTAATTCTTCATCCAGCTCCAAGTAGTGCGTGATGGGCTTCGCCTGCAAGAAAAAATGCGCGAACGTCATCGAATGTCGTGGCGTGGCGTCAACTGAGAATACCGGACCGTCAAAGCGAAGAAATATAGTTGCTCCACGTGCCACCTACGTGGTATCGAACAGGGCGCCAAGTGTCTTCAACGGTGGGTTCGATGCGACGAGAACACATCGATGGCAAACACCAAACACACCCTGGCACCGACGCAGCATCGAGGTCAACAAAAATTTGGTCGTTGTCGGCCGCACTTCCTCTCCCATACAATGTGTTGAACACAATGGTGCCGACATGCTGGTGGTCGGGGTGGAAACCAAGGTCATCCTACGGTGCATGCGCACAATTTCGGTTCGTGAGTACATCTTCCGGCCAAGCGGGCCGCATCGGGCATTGTCACAACTGGTATGGAAGATGGCGTACCCATCCTCGTGGTGGCTGAGATCACAACAAGATTTGAAAGAACACATCACAAGAACACATTCACATATAATGGACAAAGGCGTGAACTGATATGCGCAGCGGGGATGCAGGTTGTGGGACAACACTCTACCGGGCAGGCTCCATTGCAAGTGGGTGGTGCATCAAAGTCGGGGTTCGGCCCATGCGTGACCACAACGTGCGGCTTGAAAGTTCGCACGTAAGCTGAAATCGCTCGACGGATGCGGGTTTCGTGTACGGCAATGGAGAGCCCATCATCCACGCCAAGTCTATACACAGTGTTGACGCCGAGGTAAGATGCAGCAGTGAGTGACTCCCTACGCCGGATTGCCGTCAATTCTTCTTTTTCACACTTGTAGAATCCCGAAGCGGGGATCGGAGGCTTTGTGGTGTTGTCATAGCACAATCCACCCGCATTACCAGTGGTGACGATGACGTAAGCCACTTCCACGCTTCGGTTGGCTTGAAGGCCAAGAGTGGCGGCGAGTCCCCCGGCGAATCCTTCAACGTCGTCCGGGTGAGCTGTGATGAACATCACGCGCTTGCCATTGAAAGAATCGACGTCCAGTTTTTGCGGTGCTGCTACACAACTTGGGACCATGAGAGCAGCCAAAACGCTCACACACACCGCAAGGCGCAGTTTTCCGCAAGAGTTGCTCATGATGTATGCTGCAGCTTGGAGTACACTTGACTCCAAAACGCTGTTTCGTGAACAAAACAATGGAGTTTTGCGGTTGCTGCACTTTTTGTACGTTGTCGTCATCCGGCACCACCATTACAGCATGTTGCGAGACAGTTTCTGAGGCACTTGCGTGTGTGTACTACCGCTGTCCACGGAAGCAATTCGCGTTTGCAAAGCTGCCACAATGCGACGAATGCACAACGGCGCCTCCAGCGCATCCCCCGCGGGCAAGTGTTGCCAGCGACAGTCGTGGTCGTGGTCGTGGCCTGCCACTCCTACAACGCTCCATCGCATTCCACAAGCGAAACCACATTTCACAACCAAAACCACGTCCTACAACCACCAGTAACGAACTGCAAACAACTCCAGCCAACTCCAGTGGTTGCTCACAGAACGCGTCCACACTGCTGAGTCCCTTCGCGTGTCTACAATCCGCGATTCGAACCGGCGGAGCGGCGAGCGGCGGACGAATAGCTGCCGCGACCACCAACAACCACCAACAACAACTAACTGCCCGCAACTGCAACGAACGAACGAACGCACGAACGAACGAACGAACGAACGAACGAACCTCAAACTGCCCGCGACAACAAACCGCGATCCGCAATCGAAGCATTTTTATCATGGAAAATACGGTACTTTTATCTTACGTGTATGTTGATTAACAGCTTTACACAATGTGGAATAACAGTGAATATTTGCGTTAGGAGTACATGTACTAGTACTTGGAAAACTTGTATAGAATAACACATTTCGGTTGTATGGTATACCCTCACTCACTGTCAGTCCGTCAGTCAGGCGGTGAGGTGCAGTGAGGCTAGGTGACTGATTCGCCCATTGACTCCCAATAGAGTGACACAGTGACCACCGCGGTCACTCACTCGGAAACGAATTGCGATGTTCTAAGTTCACTCGATTGGGCGTCGTTGGGGAAATCACTCACTTTGAGCGGGGTCCAGCCACGCTACACCTACACCGTCACTCAATCAGTCGGATTCGTTGGCGTCCACGCACTCAAGTGATCCCTCACTTGATAGAAACAATCATTGCGCAGTCGAGTTCGCTCGCACTCATGCACTGAAATCTTTTCTCTCTAGCATGGTCACTCAATCAGTCATTTCCGCTGGCGTTCAGTCAGTGAGGTTGCGCGTCATGTGAGCAGAAGAATGCGGAACAGCCCGAAAGCTCACAGCGTTTGATATCTGGCCGGTGGTCGGCTTCCACCACTACTGCAACGACGAACGACGAACGACGAACGACGAACGACGAACGACGAACGACGA
>ENA-OWNT01002144-OWNT01002144.1-seawater-metagenome-genome-assembly--contig:-NODE-2144-length-21348-cov-3.784025_pt1 | contig 21348 bp, 18 predicted proteins | sample MGYA00238136_ERZ651165 | MGnify/ENA primary metagenome ERZ651165 (study PRJEB26861, sample SAMN08777766) | seawater metagenome | isolation source: coastal seawater | place: USA: Florida | collected...
AGTGAGTGAGTGAGTGCGTGCGTGAGTGAGTGAGTGAGTGAGTGGGAGGAAATGGGCCGTGGTCACGTTTACGTCCGCCTACAGTCACTGTGATGTGACGCACTCAATCAACTCACTCACCTCGCTCCGAACGACGGTCACTCAAACAAAACAAACCACACGTCATTTTCGAAACAACGACTGTCGTCGTTGTCGCCGTGGTTGTCGCCGTGGTTGTCGTCGTGGTCGTGGTCGTTGTCGCCATGGTCGTGGTCGTGGCCGTGGGATCGTGCAGTGTTATCGTGGCCGTGTTATCGTGGCCGTGGCCGTGGTCGTGGTTGTCAATTCTCAAGCGGATTGTAAGACGTGTAGATAAACAACTCGAGAGCATTGTTAGTACGGACAGTGAAAGGTGAACAAACCATCACTATCACTCACTGCTGCGTTGCTGCATCTGTTGGTGTTGGTGGTGTTGTTGATTCAAGTGGTCTGGCAAAGAGACTTATTTTCGATCCTCAACGTATCTGCGTAGATCAACGTTATCGATGGATCCATTGACTAATCTTGTGAATATTCCATATCGATCAAGCATTCGTTTCGTTCATTGGCCGCAGGCACAGTGCCAAGTCGCAGTCTACCATTTTCGAGGCAGCAGTTTTTTTCCTGTCCTTTGCTTCATGTCGTTGGAGTAGACTGATCTAGATTGTCTTCTTCGGCAGGAAGTTGGACTTAGAGCAAAGTAATGTGTTCCACGAACGAGGAACCAACTATTTTGTTGCCCGACTCTGTCCTGTCCAACAGTCCCTCGAGGCAGGATGGTATCTCGGCGGATGAAGAGTTCAAACACCGGGTCTTTGGTTGCGAACTCATCCAGGAAATGGGAGTCCTCCTCCGACTTCCTCAAATTGTCATGGCAACAGCGCAGACCTTGTTGCATCGATTCTTCTACCGAAAGTCTCTCACAAGATACGACGCGTCAGCAATTGCGCTGACCTCCATTTTTCTGGCAGCAAAGATCGATGAATTTTTCGCATACAGTCTGACACACGACGTTCTGAAAGTTTTCAATGTTGTGGAAAGGTTACGTCGTGGCCAAACTCACGAGCTGTTGGTTCGTGGCGGAGATCGGTACAACGCGCTGAAGAAGCAGTTGCTCTTCACTGAGCGTTACATATTGAAAGAGCTCGGATTCGGTCTCAACATGGATCACCCTCACAAGTACATTTTGTTTTACTTGAGGTTTCTGAATCTCGGCGACGACAAGGAATTTGTCCAAACTGCTTGGAATTTCCTCAATGACAGTATGCGGCTTGATCTGTGTGTTCGGTACCGTTCTGAAGTCATTGCGTGCTCTGCGATCCACCAGGCCGCCACACAGTGCGGGCGTGTTTTGCCCACCAATCCGCCGTGGTATACAATATTTGGGGCAACATTAGAACAGATGGATACAATAAATGCCAAGGTCAAAAGCTTGTATGACATGCCGAAACTTCGTTGGGTATCGTCTATCCGGCAAGAGAAGAAGGTGGCGTCGAACGGTGCAGTCGAAGGAGGACCAACTAGCAACGTGAGCTCGAGCACGACGCCAAGTGCACAGGTATCACAATCAGATGCTGCCTCCACAGCAGCTGCCGCGATTGCCAGTGCTGCGGCAGCAATTGCCGCCACCGTCGCTGACAGCAGTGGTTCCAAGTCGCCGCACCCTCAGAAGCGGTCCAGGGACCGGCGGGATCGTGATCGTGACAGACGTGACCGTGATCGCGACAGGCATGACCGTGATAGACGTGGCCGCGACCGCGACCGCGACCGTGACCGTGACCGTGACCGCGACCGTGACCGACGTCGCGACCGCCGCGATCGTCGAGACCGTGATCGTCGTGACAGACGTTGACACAGTGCATTGTGGCAATATTTGAGGACACTCCTCGATAAGACAATACTGTCGGATGAAGGGTAACATTAGCAAAAATTTGACTCAACCCCTTTCCGAATAATGCCATTGATGAGTAAGATCATCATTTTGAGAAATGTGAGCTGGTATGATCAGTTTCAGTGGACGGTCGACATCGGATTGAAGTGATGACTGTGTAGGTGGAAAAAGTGAGGGTGATGATGATGGTGTTGTTGAAGATTTGGTTGGGGTTGGGGGTGCGCGTGCGACTCAGGAGAAGACACCCGAACTGTGGCGTGCTGCTGGGTAAGTCGCTTGACTTCGTCGTGTGTTGCATTCGCGAATGGCCCAAACATGACGAAAAGGACGATCAATATAGTCAAGAAGATTGCCGCACAGAGCAACCAACATATCAGCCATCTACGCGAACACGTTGACAAAACAAGCGTTACATCGCCGAGACCTTCACAGTCAATTCAGAAACCGGAACATACTTTCGTTTGCCTCGGTGAGTCTTGGAAGCCTCAACGACATTCAAATACGCTTGTTCTGCATTGTGCTCTGTGGTAGTCATATTGTCGTGGATGACGTCGACCTGGATACAAGTGATATTCACGTTACAACAAAATTGAGTACGAGTACGATGTCACATGCATGCGCCCACACGCACATCTTCGCCTTGCTCAACGATGAGAGTGTTTAATTCCGACACAGTGTCTTGAATTTGAACCATTTGCCCATACAGATTGCGGATACTTGAATGTCTGCGTTCTAGGATATCTTCCTCTAACTTCAGATCGGAATTCACATGAGACACTTCTTGCAACAAACGCATTGACTCATATTTGGTACCATCCTCGTCATCTGAAGATTCTGTGGAGTCTAGATCAGCCGCAACATAACTACGCGCAGATTCTCCACGGCGCCGCAAGTTTCTTTTGTTCCGACGTCGCGTCCGCTGTATTGCTTTCTGCTCATACGTTTGGAGCGCTCTCTTCGAGCTGACCACCAGATCTTTTGCTCGGGAGTCGACTTTTGTAAAGTCTTTGCGAAGCTTCTGGAGCACAACGACTTCATGATCAGTCATGGCGCCATCGTTTTCACCATCGTCGTTGTGTGAGGATCTTCGTGATAGACGAGACAATTCCTTGACTTCACGGTGCAGCGATTTGCTGAGGCTATTGGTGCGCTCAACAAGTGATGCTACCGTAGACTCTGGATTGTCCACATCAAACTTTTTCGATTTGTCGAGTTTTTCAATAAAAGCGGCGACAGCACGTGCCGCGCTGCTGTACTCTTCAACTTGTTGCCGGAGTGTCTCAAGGCGGCGTGCAATCGGCGATTCTGGGCTCGACCGCTGCAATGAGCTGCTGCTGTTTCGCCGGCTCATGCTGACGACAGAAGCTATGAAGGTTTCAAATTGGCATCCCAACCTTGACTACACACATGCATACATGTGTGAGATGGAGCTACGAGTTCGTGAAAGTGCGCAAAAAGGTATTTGTGATATTGAAAACAGAAAATCAAATCGATCGGTTCAGGATCAAGCTCATCCTCCCACCTCCAACAGTGTTCCTGAAACGTATCCACATGGCCGTTCCTCGGCCACGACGACGCGTATCCATGACATCGAACTTCGCCAAAGGCATGCCAAGCACCCCCTTCACGCACCCCAGTACCCCGCACCTATCCAACTATTTCTTGCGTTCGCGACCACAGCGGGCATTGATCCTCAAGCCTTTGTCCTTTACGAGCTCTCAAAACGAAACGACGACGACGTCTGCAGCGTAGACTCGAGTGGTCAACTTGACAACGACGCTATGCTATCACAACGAAAAGCTGATGAAGCAACGAAGCAACGAAGCAAAGAAGCGAACAACGAACAACGAACGACGACGACGACGATCTCAGATCTATACAGGCTAATATGATGAATGAAGTGAGTGAGTGTGGGACTGCGGGACTGACTGTGGGACTGAATGAAATGCGAATGACCAATGTACAGTACTAAATAAGATTTTGAATGAGCTTCCGACAGTAGAGAGTATCTTCTTGTTTTAGGCGAAATGAAAGCAAATAGAATAGAGAATAGTGCGCGGACTTCGGACTTCTCGCTCTCTGCGTGAGTGAGTGAGAATGAGTTGACGACTGACTGTGAGTGAGTGAGTGAGTGAGTGACTGTGAGGCTTTTCGCTGGACTCGGCGGCGACGTTACGCCGCCGTGTTGTCTTCTTTCGTCGTCGTCGTTGTCGTCGCCGTCGTCGTCGTCGTTGCAGGGTGGATACGGTCGAGTCGTGGGGACGGCCGGACGAATGGTCGGTCGATCCGTCGGACGGAAGGGGAGACGTGACTCCGGACAGATTGCCACACTCTTTCTTACCTTCCCCAAGTCAATTGGTTTGCTTGTTTCGTTGTGGACTGGTTGGTTGCTGTGTTGTTCCGTTGTGCGCACGTAGAAAGAGGGATGATTCTTTCAAGTCAGGTGCCACACGTGGATACGGTCGGCACTCGTGTGGACGACCGCGGGAACGTTCACAGACGACAATTTGTGTGGAGTGTCATTGTGCTGTTCGTGTGTGCGTACGTTGGATGTATACCGCGTGTCGGCAACTGTTTCAGGGCTGTTGTGGCACAGCTGGTGGCAGAAATTGTTGTATGGGGATGCGCATTGTTTGTGCCTGGAAGCTCGGGCGACTGCGCAGCAGTCATCCAAATACACAAGAAAACGAAAGCCTTTTGAACTATTTTGTTGAAGTGAGTAGTATTTCTGCAACAGCACTGTTGAATGTGACGTGGTTCGACTGCCTGAGCTTGGTCAGTTGACAGAACACCAACCATGGCCACGAATCAACTTGAGCTCGATGTGAACGTTCTGGAAACTGGGAATGGACATCACCACCGGCACCACCACCACCACCATTCACACAAGCACGGGCATAAGCATCGGCATAAGCACAAACATAAGCATGGGCACCACGGTTCGGCAACGCGTTCCGCCGCACTGGCCTCTGCGGCGATGAGGCAGCGCAAGAAGATCGACCACGTCACAGTTGAGGAATGCCAAAGGAAGTTGGCGCGCAAATGCGGCGCTGGAGGTAGCGATGCGGCCGTCAGAGATGCATTTTCAAGGTTTCTTCATTTTGGCCGAAGCAAAACGGGTGACTCACTGACATTTGAGGAGTTCATTGTCGCGTGCAAAGCGTGTGGAATCATGGAAGTGGAGCAGTGCTATGCAATGTTTCAGCTCATGGATGCCAATGCAGATGGCATTATTTCTTTGAAAGAGTTTTCGAAAGTTTTGTATGGAGATCTCCATCACGTACGAAACTGGAATTATCGGAAAGCCAATGAAAAGCTCGTCGAGACCCGCGTCAAACACCAGCAAAATTACGTGATCAAGACGGGAGCAGCACTGCGAGACAGGTTGGCCGAAGCGGCGGCACACGTGCGAAAAGGAGAAGGCCATCTTCGAGGAATCGACGTTGGTATTGCCGCAGATCCGTCCTCTGTGATCAACGTTTGTCGTCGGTATGGAATTATGCACACCCAAGCTGCTTTACGCGAAATGTTGGAGTACATGAACCCCGAACACAACGATAAAATTCGGTATGAGGATTTCGTTCGCCGCATCTTTGAAGAACCCGTTTTACATCCGCGTATTCCGCCCCCAAAGCCAAACCGAAAGTTCAAGCTGCCAGCCCCCAAGCACCACTCCTCTCATTCACCAGGGTTTTTGAGCACAGTGATCGAGCCCGCCACAACGACGACGAATCCAAAAAACTTGGCTGACATCTCGCCTGCGCTAAGGATGCTGAGGGAAGGACTCATGTCCAAGGTCGAAGGGCCTGGACGACTGCTGAAAACCTTCAAACAATTCCGACAAAAAGCTGGAGCGATGGGGCAAACTATCACGTTTGAAGACTTCAAGGTTGCGCTGTGGCGCTCTGGAATCCGTCTTCCCGCCGACAAAGCCCGAGATATTTTTTATCTTGTTGACACTGACCACAGCGGCACCATCGAGTACGATGAGTTCATCGCAGCAATGTTCGGAAAGCATAACCATACAGGAATTGCGATGGGAGACGGATACGCCAGGCAGAAACAGCACATCAAGTCGACCTTGGCAGGGAAGAAGCGGATTGAGATCGACTCCGTTGATGAATTGCACGCATGCATGGTGGAAAAAGCGCGCGAAGATGGAGGCGCGAATGTGGTACGTGGCGCATGCGCGGATGAACGTCATTTCCTGATCAATTTGTGGCTGCGTGCTGACGGTATGTCATGGTTTTCTAGGCTTATATGCATTTTAAACATGCCGCGCAAAGTCGCAATGGTGTTTTAGATTTGGACAGCTTTCGACAGGCATTGCGAGCGACGGGGCTCTATGCGACAGAGCAAGCTGCAAGGAAGTTGTTCGAGAAGATCGATACCTCCGGTGATGGTGCCATCAGCTACCAAGAATTTATTGATGGCGTTGTCGGTAATGATACGAAGCTCAGTGGCCAGTACATGGCGCAAATCCGGGAAGACTGGAAGCAGCGCAAATTGCTCCGAGAAGCTCAACGACGCCAACGCACCCAAGAAGTGGTTGCGAAGCGATTCTCCGAGCACGAAGACCCAATCGAAGTGTTGCGGAATTACTTAGATCGAAAACTGAACAAGCACAACGTATTGATTTCGTTCAAAAAGTTCCGTCGTGAGTCTGGAGCTTCGGGTAATGCCATCACGAAGCCGGAGTTTGCAAAATTATTGCGAATTTGCGGTTTAGATTTGTCGCCGGAATCAATCGCGGAGCAGTTTGCACGTGTCGACGTGAATGGTGATGGCTACATCACATACAACGAGTTCTGTTCCAGGATATTTGACCCACAACGCTCTGTTATGCGCCAAAAGCAGATTACACTGCGGCCCAAAGAAATTAAAGGCAGCGCGTTACCAGCGCTGACAACCTCACCATTCAGTCGAGAGGAAAGGATCGAGGAAAACGATAAACCCATGACGGTGCTTGCGCTGGCACGCACCATCAAGGCACACATTTTTGACAATGTTTCACGAACTAAGGCACTGATTGCCAAACAAGCATCAATGCTGGCTCCTCGACGCCTGGCCAACGGCGCTTTGGAATCGAATTCTCGCAAGCGTGGCACGCGGAGCCGGATGGCAATGTCAGTGTCCGACCTTGTGGGCATGCTCAATAAGACCAGGGAAGTGAAGGCTCTGGGAAAAATCACTGATGACAGCACCACGCAACTCGTGTCAGAGGTCGCAAAGTCTGGTCGTGCAGCAGGAGTCCCCACGTCTGCCATGACCAGCCTTCCGCATGGATATGTGGATTTGTGGTCTCTCATCCATTATGTGTACAACGTTGTGGCTCCAATGGATGCTGGCGGTGGTGTTGCACCGGATCGCGTGAAGCGATGGGACATTAAAAAGAGGGCCAACGATCTTCTGTCCGCTGTTGAAAAGCTGCAGGGGCCGAATACAGTCGTAGCAATCTCTGAATCGCGGCAAGGTGGCGACAATGTGGCACAGTCGCAGGTTGTTGCGGCGTTCCGCAAACAGCTGCAGGCTGGGACAAGATCTGCTAAGGCGCCAGATGAGCGTCGTCGTGATTTGGAGATTGCCTTCGAGTCTGGTTCCACTGGTGGAAAGGTCAACTTGGTGCAGTTCAGGACCGCCATTTTCCGGTCCGGCCTCTTCATGCCTCGACTACAGTGTCAGAAGTTATTCGAAGAATTCAGCACGCGCGGTGACGGCGTTGCCGACGTGCAGGAGTTTTTAGGAGCTGTGCTGGATGGTAAGCGCACTGTGTCGCAGCATCGATCTGATCGTAGTCCCCAACATCAACAGCAGCAACAACATCACCACCACTCATTGGAAGATGTTCAGCGCACCTTTCGCAGCCGCTTCGCGTCGGGACCTGCTGACCATGAAGGCTCATTTCAGCGGTTTTTATCGTCTGTGCGCGCGCCACCAAGCAGCGGCACGGTCGCTTTTGATGCAGATACCGCAACTTCGCTGTTGAAGATGCTCAATCTGTCGTGCGAACCAGGCGTGGTGCGCTCTGTAGCGGACAAGCTAGCACCACGCGGTGCAGTGACTTTCACTTCATTTGTCGAATTCACATTCGGTGTCACTCCGGCGACAGAAAGTGGAACGCATGATATTTCGAACTTTAAAACAAGTAGCAAGCAGCAACGAGGACAAAACTCGATTTCACCGAAGGCATCGGATCGAGGCCAATCTGTGTCGTCCGCGGCTCAGTTATTCGCATCCCTGCGAGGAATGGCACTCAAAACCAGTTCGACTGTGCGATTATTTGCCAATTTTCAGATGACGAGTGGTGGCGGTGGAGCCAGCATAGATCTTTCTTCTTTCACCAAGGGCCTTCGCCACAAGAATAAGCTACGCGCTTCGCCAGCTGTTATCAAGGAATTATTCGACATTTTGGATGTGAATGGGAGCGGTCGCATCGAGCTTGACGAGTTTGTGAAAGTGTTCGTGAACGAAAACGCGTTTTCGCGGCTGTATGCACAATACCGGCAGCGAACTGGTAAGAACAACGGCGTCCCTGCTCTAGCAATGACGCAACGGAATCGGAATGTACGTTGCAGTTGCAAGTGTTCGCCAGTCATTGATTTTCTGCTGCGTAGTTGTGATCTCATCCCCATCTCTGTCTGTATGTGCAGGATCAAGACCGTCCGAAAACGAGCTCTGCATATGTCCGGCGAGACATGGGGATCGCTCTCCGTTTCGCCAAGCGCTGAACGCCGTGTTTTTCCGACCAACTGTGACTCTCAATTCAACATAAGTAACACTACGTCTCTGCTTCCGTTCCACAGCAGCGAATATCGCGTCGTGCTTCATGTATTCCGTCAAATGTTCACGTCATCATCGAACGCAGCCATGACTCACCTAGGTGCAACATGCAACATGCACAACATGTGATGGTGCTTCGTAGCCCAAACCGCAAGCCGACATACTTCATTTACTCCGAAAACATCAACACCGGTAGTACGATACTAGTACTGCATGTACATCAACATTCATAATAGACTACGCCATCCGCCTCCACAGTGGAATGACTGCGCTTCGCTTCAACCGCGAAATTTTGAAAGCTTTGAAAATTCAAAAATATCATTTATTGCGCGGCGTTCGGACGCAGAACATAAACCTCAAAAACGGGTGCCGTCGTGGAAGTCGTGATGGAGATGAAGGTCTGGACTCAGCCGGCACTGACACACACACGGACAGAACAGAGCAGACAGGGAACCAAAATTGGAAAATTGGATTTGCATTTTCACATCCGTCCTCAATTATTCACTATACAGTTTCAAACATCAACTTTAGTTTCTCGTTTCATCCCACACCAAAAGTGTATTTTCGCGTTCTCAATAGTTCTAGAAGGCGATGGTGAACAGCTCTTTGTCAGTCAGCGCGGCCAGTTCATGGTGGTTGGTCGGTTCGTTGTTGGTTGGTTGATTTGAGTGAGCTGTGAGTGAGTGAGTGACATTGCGCGGGACGAAAGAATTTGAAAACGACGGTGAGTGACTGTGAGTGAGTGAGTGAGTGAGCGCTCACTCGCTCCCTTTCTTTGTTTCTGATTGCAGTTCATTCATTTTTCATTTTTTTCAATTTTTTCGTTTTTTCACTTTTCACTTTTCAACATCGCTCTTCCTCCCCCTTCAAACTGATTCCATACCTATCCATATCCACCACTTTACGATACTCTCACACTACATACCAGTAAAACCTCTAAAATAGCAGTTGTAGAGATGTACTCACCTTGAATTCTGGAGGGTGTTCAGTTTTCCCATTTCCCATTCTCCCCAAAATTTCCCAAATTTTGAGTTTTCCAGTTTTCCCAATTTTTGATTTTTCGACCAAATCAACAGAACGAATGCAGAATGCAGGTTCACTGTGACACCACAGTGAGAGGGGAGGGAAGGGAGGGAAGGGAGGGAGGAGGGAAACAGACGCGCGCAAACTCCCACTTCGCGCGCGAAATGAATGAAGCAACGAACGAACGAACGAACGCAACGAACGAACAACGAACGAACGAACACAACACGCGGAGGCAAAGAAAGAGAGCGTCGCGCGTAGCGCACTGGTCAGCGATATCATAGCCCGAGTGTCGGGCGGGCAGTCAGTCAGTCAGTCAGTCAGTCGGTCGGTCGGTGGTTTGTTTTGTTTGTTTGTTTGTTTGTTTGTTCGTTCGTTCGTTTGTTTGCTTGCTTGCTTGCTTGCTTGCTTGTTTGTTTGCTTGCTTGCTGTGTGTTTGACTGTGACGTGCGTTGGTGCGAGTGTTTGTGGTCGATGTTGTTTGACGTTGTTGTTCCTGCTGCGTTCATTCCTTGGTGACGTGCGTCGTCGCTTCTGTGGCGTGGTTAGTTAGGTGGTTGGCTGGGTGCTGCAGGTGGAACGTCAGCTGGTGGATTTGGTTATTCAGGCTTGCTTTGTTGAGTTGTCGGCCTTGACTTCACTCGTGTTGACTTGTTGGTTGCCTGCGTGTTGGGGTTGTTACGGTGAGCAATCACGGAGGAATGCCTGAGTTGCAAGTTGCAGGAGAGTTGCTGTGTTGACGAGGAACCAAGACTAAGACCGGTAGGTAGTTACAGTCTGTGCATGCGCTTGGTTGGCTGCAAAGGCGGCAGTGGTTATGGGTGGCCGAGATTGCCGCTGTGAGTTGAGTGCCCGCGGTTCGTGCGGCTGCCTGTTTGACGCTGTCAGGGGATGCATTCACGGACACCGTGGGTCGCTGCTTCAGCTCCGAAGAGGTCACCAGAGGTCACCCTGGCCGATAAAAATGGTGTGAGAACCAATTTAGAGTTTCGGAAATTGTCGAGCAACGTGTACAACTCTGACTGTCACGGTCACTTCCAGTTGTTGATAGCTCACGCGCTCAACGTTCGAGCTGCGTTGAGATTGCTGCAAGTGTGCGGCGTTTCCGGAATCTTCGCTCGTCCTGATCTGAGTTCATCATCATGAGCACGTCTCTCGCTTCTGCAGAAAACGACCACCCCAATGTGGCAACTTCGGAACGTTCAGTGGATGGAACTTGTGTCGACGAGGACAGAGTTCGTGGCATCGTATCCGACATTATTTCTGTGGGAATAGATGGTTTTACCCTAAAAAAGTTGCGCCGTGAGGTGGAACGCCGCCTTGGTCTGCCTGCGCGTGCGCTCGACAGCCGCAAACAAATGGTGAGATCAATATTCATGGAGTTGCACGCCCAAAGCTCGACTGAGCAGCCGTTGAGTGAAGTAGAGTCCGCCACCCCGACCGCAAGCGAAACACAGGCTACACACGCAATCGCCCAGGAGCAGGCTGTGCTTGAGGTTTCTGACGTTGTGAAAACAGACACCGAAAGCACCAAAGATGCTGGAACAGTTCCCGCCGACAACACACATCTGTCAGCTGCTGAAATCGACGAAGCTTTTGATGAGATTTTTGACGTGTGTGATCAAGAAGTAACCTGGGACAATCTCATGCATCAGCTGTCAACACATTTGGGCATGCCTTCTTCGAAGCTATTGCCTGTGAGCAAACTCATTTGCTCTCGTTACGTTGAGTTTTCCGGTCGCACTCTTGACATTCCAAAGAAGGTGCTCGCAAAACTCAACAACCTGCAATTAAAGGCCAGTCATCGAAGTATCAATACCGACGAAGAGCCAAACCCTAAACCAGCTGCCGCTGAAGATATTAGCCCGGAGAACGGTGACGTCGATTCGCACAGTGCAACTACACCTGTTGCAACTGCCACAGATCTGCCGGGAGAACAATCAGTGATGGACAGCACCAACGCCGGCGATGGCCAGGGTCCAACAGAGGACACCGTGACCAGTGATGAAGCAAGAAAACGCCGACATGATGAAGGGGTGATTCATTCGGACGACGAGGACGAATTCACTGACGATCCCGACGAAGAAACTCCGGCTGGAGAGCTCGATCGCGAACTTGCGTCTACTTCTGAGCCTAGTGTTCCCGACACAGGAGTCAACAAAGTTGGTGATGATGTTGACGGTGGCCCCGACGACGAAGACGAAGACGAAGACGACGCCGACGACGCCGATGAAGACGACGACGACGACGACGACGAGGAAATGGCTTACGCTAGAGCGATCAGACACGAAACGATTGAGACTAAGCGAGCAGACCGCTCGGCATTGGGTTTTCGCGCTGAGGATGAAACACTGAGATTGATGAAAGCACAACAAACTGAAAGAACACTCAAGCTGCAAAAGCAACGAGAAGCGGCTCTCGCTGGGATTGTCTCAACCATCCAATCTAGAAAGCGAAAGTACTTTTTGAACCAGCCGCGTTCACCATCATCACCTGTGGTCGATACACATTCGGGTTACTCCGTTGACGACCATGAAGACGCGAATTACGGTGCTTCGGAGCCGTCACCTACCCTGGATTCTGATCACGTCACCACTTCATACTCTGACGCTGTTTCCGACTCCGACTCGGACTCCGATTCCGATTCTGATGACTGTGTACTTGAAGTTGTGGATGACTCCGAAGTTGTGGATGCCGCCGAAGCTGCGGATGACTCCAACCCCAATGACCACGAGATTGTCGCAACTGCCGACGATTCTAGTCTTGACGCTGGACGACCTAGTTCAAGAAGTTCATCGCCAAAAAGAAAGTTGCCAGACGAGACTGATGAAGAGTCACCCCCTCGCAAAATCACAGCCTCAGATGAGCCAAGTCTCTTCGAAGCGGTGGTCACGAACGGCAAACAAGTTAGTGACGACAAGAACACTGATTTAATCACCAACTCATCCAGCACCACTGACAGCACTGAGAGCAGTATTCCAGCGACACGCCCTCTAGGACTGCAGATAGATGCAAGTGCTTCTTTGAATTTGGGAGGCGAGGAGCCGTCGCCGTCGTCCACCACCGAGAGCAGTGCCAACCCCGACGATGGCAGTCCGAAAGCGATTGATGTGGACGAAGACGAGGATGAAGACAAGATGACCGTGATTAAACCAATTCGCCGGAGTCGCTTGCGTCGTTCGCGATCCATAAACGGGAAATCCCCACGTGACAGTTCTCGCAGTCCGTCCAACGGAGCTGAAATCACTGGCGGGGCCATCCAAGCTCCTACGCCTGATATGGTTTCACACCATTACTTGAGCAAAATGAAGAAAAGCAACACTGTTGATGCCACGCTCGGCACGAAGGCCTCAGGCGCTGGGAGCGACATTGCCCACTTCCAGATGTTTCAGTTCAAGTTGACCAGGTCTTCGTCGATGAAAAATTCTGCTCTGCGAAATGACAACTCTCGGTCGCGGGGTCCTTCATTGGGTGCGAGTGCGAGCCGTAGTAGCAGTCGGTACGTCTTCTCTGGGATTGTTAACAGCGAAGCGAGCAACTCGTCGTCCATGCAAGGGCCTTCGCAACGCTCTCGTACCAGCTCTAGCAACCATAGTTCCAGTAGAGCTACCCCGACCACATTGGGGCGGTCTGCAAGTGCTCCCTCGAGGCCGAAGTGCACCAGTTCGCTTCTCGGTCGCGTATTGTCAGCTGCTGGGTCTGTAAAGTGATTATTTTCGTGACTTTGAGATGTCGGCTAGAGTACCTTTGATTTTGATTTCTGATTACTTTCGAGTTACGGAAAAGACCTAGTAACTTTTAACTGAGCTTGTGTTGTTGTTGTATGGAGCTCCGGCGTCATGCCATGGCGGCCCGAACGTTGTCGATGTGTGCTGCGACGAGTTGATCAAGCCCACCTTTCCAGTCCGGCAATAACCAACTCGCCATTGTTGCTTGCCTTCGTTCACGCTCTTCCCAGACAAACAGAATATAACACGCAACATGCACACACGCAACATACACGCACTGTGCATTGCGTGAGATGCCCATGCGTGGCGTTTAGGGGCTGGTTGTCGCAAGCAAGCTCATACAAGAGCAACATCACGTGCATTCATTTCATGTGCATGTGCGAAGAACGAAGAGTGTGATGCAGCAGGGCGTGCGAGTATGCTAGTGACTACTGAAAGTGATACTAGTGGATACTTCACTTTGGATGGTCCGTTCGTTCGTTCGTTCGTTCGTTCGTTCGTTCGTTCGCCCGTCCGTCCGTCCGTCCGTTCGTGCGTTCGTTGTTCGTTGTTGCTGTTGAGTTGTTTGTTCGATCGGTTTCGGCTGGCGCTGTTGAGGGAGTTGCATACGTTTCCTAGCCAGCGGCGCGCGAAATTGATCGTGTGTTATGCTGACTGTGACAGTAACGAGACCATAGGTACCCAACGGGTAAGAAATGAGTCAAATCGAGGCGGAGATTCTGTCGCATGCGTTCATGCATCCAACTCTGCGCTTGTTCCCAAGCGGAGGCGTGCGCACGCTTTGGTAGGTGGAGTCTTGACTGAGGACAAATTTAACAATTACGTGGTTTGAAAGAAGGGGTTGAATTAACATAGGAACAAAATTTCTTCTTCGTGATGTGTTTGCACGCGTTCACGCGCTGGTAACGGTCTCCAGCATGCAGAGGATGTGAACGGTGAGGTGAAGTTGTTGGCTGTAGGGTGGCATGGAAGTCAAGCGCCCGCCGAAAAATAGGTGTCTCGCGGCCCTCTGCTGGTTTTTTCAGTGCAAATGCTTTGTGGCGTTGGGGAGGTGTATTGTCTATACGTGCACCTGTCGATGGGTCGCTCCAGCTGGAAGGCTGTGCAAGTGTTGCATAGCAAACACGTGTTGCCGCTGCGTGTTTTGTGTTAGCGCTGTCTGTGAGCGAAATTGCCATTCGTGTCGGCGTTGCCGTTGCTGCCCGCGCGTGTGCCTATGTTGCGGAAAGGAACGGCGTTGTTGTACTCGGTAAGTACGAATTTCATATGCCCGATCTGTCTGTTTCTCGTTGGAGTGATCAACTGTTTTCTCGCAGGCATCCAAGGCACCCGTGCCTCTGCCCGGACCGCGAGTGTTGCCACGAATGTCGTTCAGGTGAGGATGCATAACCAGGTTGTGGTTACAGCTGTTTGCATTTTGACAACTTTCTGGATGTTGAAGGCGATTATCCTATCGAGTTCGACGCAGAGGGCAATATCCTGGATCCTCAGCCAAGTCGCGACTGCTGTTGCTGGCTTCCCAAAGGGTATGTTACGCCTGCGCTGTCGCGCTCATTTTTCAAAGGCAACCCCTGGTAATCCGATTGCATTTTGACAGATACGTGGATGGGAAGACACGTTCCAAAATGAAGCCAAGCGCGGACTCTGGCTTCGACGAACAAGCCCATTTTGTATAGCAAGAGTCCGCAGGTGCTGATGTTTACGTGAAGTGCGCCGGAGTTTGCTATGGTGCATACTCTCTGCAGCAAATGTACAGCTTCGATCTCTGCTCACCACGGTCAACACGCGAGCCAATTGATGATATAATTTTACCAGGACATTTTGTTCAACGCGATGCTTACATCAACTTCAGGCTGGCAATGGTTGCCTGACCGAACTCTGAGTTCTGCTTCCACTTGGGGTCAAGGTCATCCGTATCCGTTTCCGCTGTCTTCTGCTGACTGTGTCGCGGAGTTTGGTCATAATGCTCCTCTTTCCATATCGTAACTACTTTTTTCAGCGAATCAATGATAAAACGAACCGCCTAGAAACGCACGAAAAATGATGATGGTCGCACAATACTATTTTGCTCAGGGGTCACATCGAAAGAATACCTCCAATGACTCGGCACGGTGGACGGACGAAACAGCGATAACTACGCTGGCCTATGCGAATCATTAGCTCGATGTAAAGCACCATCAGTTAAACTGAAACAACATACACTCAAGCGTACCTTTCGCACTTCAACAATTCCGGTACGATGTGCAATCGAAATCGAATGGACATCCCATCGCTTTCTTGTGTCGGCACAAATACCAAGAAGTTGTTTGATCGCCATATCTGTGTATGCTTCGTAACGCAACAAGACGACAGATTTTCCATCGTGGTGATTTCTTGTGACGCCAGAGAACGTGGATACTGCCTACAACGTAACGTGCGAGTCAGTATATACGCTTAACAGAGTGTACCCGCTGACGTAGCGTACCCCACAAACATCGGATTCAACGAGCTTGATGTGTTCAGAAAGCCGTAGCGGCGCCCCTGTTATTTTGATGGCGTTCACACGGCCGCCCGCCAAGCTCTCAATCTTTTGACATGTATCGCTTTCTCCACAATCATCAGCCTTTGATTTCTCAACACGCTCGCTGTTGTGCCGTTTCCTAAAGAAACGTGTCAATCCTACTGCAGCGGCACTGATGGCCAAACACAGCACTGCTCTTCCCACGCGTCGTTTGGCAGTAAAATGCGTGGACACGGGCGACTTGACAGTTGATCGCAACACAGACATCGTGGTGTCGTTTGAGTCGTTCTCACTGCAATGTCGCAGCCTCCAGAGACCGTACACAAACGCAACAATCACCACGACTCACAATCAGCGCGGGAGGAGCCCTTGTTTGGCCATAGGTTGAAATCCAGTTCTTCCTGTTTTCGCCATAAATATTTTTCCTCTGCTGCCTGCACTCTGCTCGGATGCCCCAGGCCAGTCAAACTATTGTGTAACTCCTATTTACGAGTTAGCGTCTCTCAGTGTCGCCCCCGAACCACACGCATTGCTTCTGCCCCAGCTTCGCCCCTCCGTGGCGGTGGATGACGATTTCTGTCCAGCTGTGTGTCTGTGTATCTGCGCATCCGTCGGTGAGAATGCGAGTCTGTCACTCCATGAAAGTGCAGCTGTCTGCGCGTCTATGTGCCTGCCTTTTAGTCTGCCCTCCAGTGTGGGAGTTGGAGTTGGAGTTGAACAGTTATTTGTTGTTGTTGTTGGTCGGCATAGTCGTTGTGTCGTCGTTGTGTGTCGCGCCGTCCTTCTTTCGTCGTTGTGTCGTCGTCGTTGTCGTCGTCGTCGTCGTCTTTGGTCATTGTGTCGTGGTCTCGTGGTTGTGGTGTGTTGTTCGTCACCAGACCAGGCCCAGAGACAGCGCGATACACCAAGCCAGCATACACCTGTACAGCACGTACGTATCATCCACATTCCACATCTTGTTTTCTTGTGGTATCAAGTAAATAATGGACAACACGCATCAATCATCTTCTTGAATGCTCTCGCTGCAACGACAATGCGGCGATGATCGTGCTCGCGCAAACTCGCGTGCGTGCGGTCGTTGCTGTTGTTGTTTTAAAAGATGATAGAGGCAGTGGTGCAGTGGTATGTACCATAACATTGATTGTGGTGGTAGTGATAGTGGTGGTAGTGATTGTGGTGATGGTGCTTGGTTGAGGTGGTACGTGCGCAGCTGGGTGTGTGCTTGTGGCATTACACAAGTCAACGAAACAGTTGTAGGTGTGTAGTAGCAATGTCAGCCGATGCACATTTATTAGTCCGTGATTTGTGGCTTGTCAAAGGAACTGCACTTGAGCAGGGATGTACATCAATTTGTTAACGGGCTGCCCTCTTTTTCGATCGCTCCTTTCGCAGTTGGGAGAACTGCTCTTGATTGCCCGCGAATGTGCCCAACCACTACAAGGTAGCAATGTGAGGATTTCGTGATACATCAGGCTTCGGAAAGCATTCCGGCATCGTGCATGGTACGAACCTTGTCCATGGGAACGTGCATGGCTCCATAGTTGCATTCAAAATGTGCATGATGAAGATGATGGAAGTAGTCACCACTTCCAGGCCTAGGTGCACAAGGATCAATCTGATTGCAGTCCGATTGCATGTCATAACAGGGTGCGGCAATGAAGTACCATTGAAATCCGTCGTGACCTAACCATGCACCCATGCCGCAATCAATTATACATCCAACAGCGATTGCCTGTTTGAGCACAATACAGCCACGCTGGACATGTGAACTTTCCCTCAATAAACTTCACGCATTTTGTTGGCGCGCAATACAAACCGGGTGTGCTCCAAACAGCGCGGGAATGAATGCCGCCTGAAGTTGAAACATCAGACTATCATTGGAGGAGTGACGATAAACGAGCCGTCGTTTCAAGACAACGCTGTCAACGTACAGAGTAGTACAGAAGCGACTCCACCGGATGCATGTTTGTGCCGCTGAAAGCAGTCGTGTTGGAACTCTTGTGGTGTAGCGAGTGAACACGTTTGTACAAAATCTTTCCAACATCGGGAATGCTTTTCGTGTTCCACGGGTGCATCACGCGGTGAATGGCCCAAAAGTGGGGAACGCGCCAGTGTGTGAGTGTTACAGCCCACAAAAACGTGCCGAGGTAGTTTTCTGACACAGTTCTCTGGTAGTCGAGCCGACCCGTCGCCCACAAGTGGCACAGAATGACTTCAATGACTGCTGCAGCGACTGAGGCGGTTGTGGTCATCACTAAATCGTGGAACATCTGTAAGTAACACGCAAACAATCAGTTTACGGTGCCGAAAACGGACCCCCTGGACAGTCTGTTCAGCATGTTCATGGGATATTGATCTGCGTACCTGACCATGCGACGGATACCTTTGCTCGAACCGATACTTGTGCAGCTTCTCTTTGAGCGGACCGAAGTACAAGAACCAGTCCCAAAACCCACAAATCACCCAAGTGGCAATGACGTTCCGTGCGACGATTGGCCAAATCCAGGACCACGAATACTCGCTGGCTCGACCAAAGCCGGGGTACTCATCGTCTGAATATGCCCAGTATATGCACACCAAGCCAAGAGTGACAGAGCGCAAGGCGGCGCAAAACGAAGTGAGGTGACCAATGAGGTCTAGTTCAGGCGTGGCCGTCGATGACGTGACCTTTTCATCTGAAGGTTTAGAAAAGGCCGATGCGAGGTGCCCCACAGGCCACTGTGTTTCGCACGATTTCGTTGCACGATGAATACCGAGACAGACAACAAATTCATAATGCATAAATTCAACATTCGGCAGCAAACAAAAACATGGCTTCATCGGCATCATGACGCACCGTCAGCGGCATGTACCATGGCTGTCCCGCTCCTGCCATATTGCACGCAATCAAACTATACTCTTGTGGTTGATGGTACACCCTCGTGCAAAATGAAATCTTAGTTTACGACCCAGTTTTAAACTGCACTTGTTGAGTCCACCACAGCCTATGCTACCTCTCATTCCTCGAATCGGCATCCGCACGTAAGTGAAACGTTTTGTCTGTCTGCTCCTTCACAACAACAATGCATCAAACACGATGCATTTCCGCAACTATCTGGTACGTGCGCACACAACGACCAATATTGCAGTATCGAGCGGTGGCGTGGTACCGAGATTGACGTGGAGTGGCAGCGACAGCTAACGGCTCGGTGGGTCGTGCTGTTGCGCTCATGGCTGATGTAGGTGGGCATGCAACAACAACGTACCGGATCAATGGATCCTCAACGACATACTTCCACGAACACTTAACAACGACGACACGCAGCGACGACGACGGTAGATGACGACCACAGGACGATTACGAGGAAGCAAACGACAGACGACAGACGACAGACGACAGACGACAGACGACAGACGACAGGCGATAGGACGACAGGACGATGCGGGTGCAGTCGGCACGGTGGACGGTGAACGTATCTTCGCGTCCGTCCGTGTTTCTTGCTGGATTTTGTGCCGAGTTTTCGAGTTTGGGAGTTTTTTTGGAAGGAAATTGAGATGTCGGCACATGTTCGTACCACACACGCAACAGCACATCATCATCACAAACGGACTGCGGACTTCCTTATTGATGCATACTTTTTTGAAGCGGTGAAGCGTCTTACCCGGCATTTCACGAACTGGTGTGACAGTATGACAGTATTAGATACACGGAACGTGCTCCATAAAAGCATCAAAAGGGTACAAAACTAATACCGTACGTGAGTGGAGTCTATACGTTGGCGCATTGACCGGATCGAGCCAGCCGGCCGCACGAAATCGAAAACTCTACGAAAAGAAGCGGGAAAGGAAGGCAGACACTTCTGGAAAATAGATCAGATTGACCCACTTTGCGAATCGACCAGTGTCAGTCCGCGTATGCCATGCCATACAACCTTCAAGGAGTCCATAAAAGTGGTGGAAAAAGGACAAAGGAAACAGCAAAATACTCAGAGAAATTCGTGTCAGCGAACCAGTGACGCGCTGGCGTGGTGGTCTAGCAGAAATAAATTAGAAAAAGGGTTTCGATCGACAACATGTTCAGTGGTCGCCATCTCCAAACGAGAGAATCATTGATACACGGAACTCATTGTGTCCAAGAAGCCACGCAGGGAACTAGATTTTTGTGATGGTGACGTAGCAGCTGAGGTGTCGAGTTTGGACTTTTTCTTTGTCTTCTTGCGCCGACCAGTCGGCTTGGACAAGGATGGCCGAGATACTTCGGGTGGTCGCTTCCTCGGTGAGCTCGCACGTAATGGCGGTGCACTTTTCTTTGTTGATTTGGATGTGCCGTGAGTGTCAGTGGATGCATTTGAGTCTAAGTGTTTGCTTTGTTGAGGGCGTTTTTTGTTTCCAGAGGTCGACTTTTTCTTTCTTTTCTGGAAAATGCGTACGAGGGGCGTTCCCTTCCCACAGGCACTGCAAAAATGTACGACCTCAGTCTTGAGTTGGCCACGACTCTGCCGTCTCCGTCCTCCGTTGGAGTTCGGATGTGATCGCCGAGAACGTGCCGCCACGCGGATGCAATCACCAGCACCAGTCGTCATCAAATTACCGCAGAATCTGCAAGTGCGGGCACTTGCACGATCTGGTGGAAGTGCATCGCCCATACCATGCTGACTTGCCAAGGAAGCAGCCCGCCATGTGTAGTAATGCGGTAGGGATGCCGATGTAGGTTCATTGGAGCGTAAAAAGTTGGCGAGGCGGCCCAGGTGACCAATTCCGGCGCGAACCAAGTCTTCCGACAATGGCCTTTGCATGTCGAGACTGTTGCCGTGCGGTTCTGTCACGGATTACTTTCAAGGTGGCATAGTCGGCAGCTGCGCAGTTATACAAATTTGTTGGTGTCCAAAAATATCGACAACAGCTACGCTCATACAAGTTTTTATGTCCTCGAGGATTTTCACCACATGATTCTATTGCTTGGCCACTACAGTTCCATTTCTGCTGTGCTTGGTGCAGTGGGTCAGTACGGCATGTCTTCGTTGACCTCACCTCACATGTGGACAGGAGTGCTAGGAAGCTTACCGCTCCAAATAAGACATACCATGCCAAAGGAACCAGTAAAAACATCGCAAGTCAATGGCGAGCCACGCAAGTCCACGCAACCAACTCAGGGAATACCGTCCGGCCACGGCCATCACTTCGTGCCTGTGGCCAACATCCGCTGCATCCATCCATCCATCCATCCATCCATCCATCCATCCAACAAAACCACCACCTCTATCTGCCACAGCACGGTTGCTCAGAGTGTCGGGAGTGATGATGACGGTGCATGTACTACCCACATATTCCGAAGACCGAACAAGCAAGAGAAGAGAAGAGAAGAGAAGAGAAGAGAAGAGAAGAGAAGAGAAGTGAAGAGTGGAGAAAAGTAGGAAGCAGGACAACAA
>ENA-OWNT01002145-OWNT01002145.1-seawater-metagenome-genome-assembly--contig:-NODE-2145-length-21341-cov-12.645457_pt1 | contig 21341 bp, 17 predicted proteins | sample MGYA00238136_ERZ651165 | MGnify/ENA primary metagenome ERZ651165 (study PRJEB26861, sample SAMN08777766) | seawater metagenome | isolation source: coastal seawater | place: USA: Florida | collected...
TTCGAACCTCGCGTGGCGGGAAGTTTCAGTAGCGCAGCGGTCAGTCGCAGTGAGTCAATCAGTCAAAGTACGATAGTGCGTGGGAGGGGAATGGGGGCGTCGCGTGAGGGGTAAATTGAAATATTTGGACAGCGACTCTGTCTTGTTGGCAGTCACTCACCGTCAGTGGAAGGAAGCGGCGGAAGCGGCGACGAAGCCGAACGAACAACGAACGAACGAACGAACATCGAACGAACATCGAACGAACGAACGAACATCGAACGAACGAACGCTGCAAACGAACCAACGAACGCTTCGAACGAATGCTTCGTTTGTGTTCGCATCGTTTGTGTTCGCTTGTTGTGGCTGTGGTCGCAGTGAAATGAATTTGAAGAGCGTTCGTAGGTGCGAAGTGTGAAGTGCGCTGTGACACTGTGACGCTGTGACGCTGTGCAGTGAGTGGTTCGAAGCGATCACAGGGATCGATCGAAGTCAAGTGGTCGCTCGAGGTAGTTGCTTGTTGCGATCAGTTGTATTTTGGATGGATGGGCTCCCGATTCGTTCGTTCCACCATACTCTGATCCAATGGGAGTGGGTTCTGCACGTTATCGTTCGGGCCGGAATTGTTGCAGCAGGAGCGGAGGTGAGCGAAGTGCTGCGTGCGTGCGCGCGAGCCTTTGATGGTGCTGTTTCGGGTGCTGCTGTTTTCTGTTTTGTTTTTGTTTTTGTTTTTGTTTTTGTTTTTGTTTTTGTTTTTGTTTCTGTTTCTGTTTCTGTTTCTGTTTCTATTTCTGTTTCTGTTTCGTTTTTGTGATTTTTTCTTCGCTTGGGTTTCCTTGTTGCTGGTGGGAAATAGCCAAGAACCTGCGTCGATACATTTCGCTGCCTGTGGGAACGTTTTACACCGCCTCGGATCAACATGCCGAAGAAGGAGGAAGCAAAACCGAAGATCAAGCGGGCGCCGCACCGCTTGCTGGTCGATGACATCGTGTCCAGCGGTGGCGAGGAAGACTCCGGAAACTCCACCGTCATCCTCACCGCTGATCGCATGGACCAGCTGGACATTTTCCGTGGTGACAGTGTCGAGCTGAAGGGCAAGCGCGGCAAGAAAACTGTCTGCGTTGCGCTGGCGTACGAGCCGGAGGATGGCGACCCGCCCATGGACGACGGCACGATCCGCATGAACAAGGTGGTGCGCTCCAACCTCAGCGTGCGCCTGGGCGACATCATCACGGTCAGCAACGCCCCCAACGTGCCGTACGGCACCAGCATCGAAGTGCTTCCCTTCGAGGACACCACCGAGAACATCACCGGCAACATTTTCGAGGTCTACCTCAAGCCCTACTTCGAGACCGCCTTCCGTCCCGTTCACGAAGGCGACCGCTTCCTCGTGCGCCGTGGCATGCACCCGATCGAGTTCAAGGTTGTCGCCACGGACCCAGCTCCCTACTGCATTGTCGCTCCCGAGACTGTTGTGCACTGCGAGGGTGAACCGCTCAAACGCGAGGAGGAAGACAAGCTCAGCGACGTTGGATACGATGACGTTGGTGGCTGCCGTCAGCAGATGGCTCAGATCCGCGAGATGATCGAGCTGCCGCTCAGGCACCCTACGCTGTTCAAGACGCTTGGCGTCAAGCCCCCGCGCGGCGTGCTGCTGTTCGGCCCCCCCGGTTCGGGCAAGACCTTGATTGCCCGCGCGGTCGCCAACGAGACCGGCGCCTTCTTCTTCACCATCAACGGCCCGGAGATCATGTCGAAGATGGCTGGTGAGTCCGAGAGCCAGCTGCGCAAGGCTTTCGAAGAAGCTGAGGCCAATTCCCCTGCGATCATCTTCATCGACGAGATCGACTCCATTGCTCCGAAACGTGAGAAGGCCAACGGCGAGGTAGAAAAGCGTATCGTGTCGCAGCTGCTCGTGCTCATGGACGGCCTCAAAGGGCGCTCCAACGTGATCGTCATCGGCGCCACCAACAGGCAGAACACCATCGACCCTGCTCTGCGTCGTTTCGGCCGCTTCGATCGCGAGATCCACATCGGTTGCCCCGACGAGGCAGGTCGCCTGGAGATCATTCGCATCCACACTCGCGACATGAAGATCGACAAGGAGTCTGTCGACCCCAACGTCTTGTCTGCACGCACGCACGGTTTCGTTGGTGCTGATCTCGCTGCCCTGTGCACCGAGGCCGCCATGCAGTGCATCCGCGAGAAGATGGAGTTGATTGACGTCGAAGACGACCACATCGACGCTGAGATCCTCGACAGTCTGTGCGTGAACATGGACCATTTCAACCACGCTCTGGGCCAAGCGAACCCCAGTTCTCTCCGCGAGACAGTGGTGGAAGTCCCAGACGTGTCATGGGAGGATATCGGTGGCCTGGATGACGTGCAGCAGAAGCTCAAAGAGATGGTGCAGTACCCGGTCGAGCACGCCGACCTGTTCGAGAAGTACGGAATGAACCCCTCCAAGGGTGTGTTGTTTTACGGACCTCCCGGTTGCGGTAAGACGCTGCTTGCCAAGGCCGTTGCCAACGAGTGCCAGGCCAACTTCGTGTCCATCAAGGGCCCGGAGCTCCTTACCATGTGGTTCGGTGAGTCCGAGGCCAACGTGCGTGACGTCTTCGACAAGGCTCGCCAGGCCGCCCCGTGCATTCTGTTCTTCGATGAGCTGGATTCCATCGCCAAGTCGCGTGGCATGTCTCACGGTGCTGGTGGCGCCTCCGACCGCGTCATGAACCAGTTGCTGACAGAGATGGACGGCATGGGCGGCAACAAGAACGTGTTTGTCATCGGTGCCACCAATCGTCCTGACATTATCGACCCGGCCCTCATGCGCCCAGGTCGTCTCGATCAGTTGATGTACATTCCGGTGCCGGACCCCGCCGCGCGAGCCTCGATTCTGAAGGCGACGCTCAAGAAGTCTCCTGTGGAGCTCAGCGACAAGCAGCTTGCCGAGATCGTTGCCAAGACCGACAAGTTTTCGGGCGCCGACATCGCCGAGATCTGCCGCGCAGCGTCGAGGACGGCTATCAGGGAACACATCGTGATGGTTGAGCAGTCTCGCAAGCGCAAGGCTGCTGCCGCGGAGGAAGCCGGCGAGGAATACGACCCAGACGAGGATGAGGATTTGGTGGAGGCTAAGATCATGCCGCGCCACTTTGTAGAGGCGATGCGCAACGCGCGTCGCTCCATTTCTGACGAGGACCTCCGCAAGTACTCGCACTTCGCCGAGAAACTGAGCCAGCAGCGTGGCGCTCTGGGCAACAATGTGGCAAACTTTGACTTCGAGAGCGATTCTGGTGCCGGCAACATCCCGGCGCCGTCACTTGGAGGCGGCGGTGGTGCTGCCAGCGATGACGACGATGACGATGACCTCTACGGTTAAGCAGTTTCGCTCCAACGCACGGTTGTGCGACTCGTGTAGTATGTTTGTTGCGCGTTTGGGCCTGCCCATCAGTACGCACAAGCTTTTGCACCAATGTGATAGAATTGCTGTGTTGCTTGCACTGCATTGTTGCCAACGCAACCTCAGTGCCGGAGCAGCACTAATATTAGTGATAGAGTATTCCACTTGTTCTTTGCAATGTCCCGTGGCCCATTCCCGCGCCGGTACACCTCCAGTTACGACCAGAGGATACACGATCGAGGTGTTAGTGCTAGGTAGGTATTGAGTACTGAGTACTTACTGTAGGTAGCATTGCATTGCTGACAACGAACGCTGTCACGAAGTCGAAGATCGAAGACTAATCCAACACTCCATCTGTATTTCGACACTTCAAAACTCTCAATCAACATTGCATTGCGCACCGCGTTCGTTGCATTGCAAACGTTCGTACATACATACCTCGTACATAGATAGATCTAGGGGCAACTTAGTATTACCACAGCAACTTTGCAACCTTGGTGGCAACTTTCACAGTGATTGCACTGCACTATCGAATGGTTTTGTGTTGGTATTCGCAGAACCAGATGTACACTGATGAAGTACACGGTACGTGTTCATGCAGAGTTTGAACAGATATTATACCACCACACCACAGTCGCGCCATAGGTTGGTTTGCTTTGGGCGTTAGCAAGCAAGTTCGCGCCGACATCACGTCGTTGTCGTCGTGAGTTGGGCCGGCTTGCGCACACGCTCTCTGTGATTGGGCGTTTGGATACATTTATTTGGAGGTCGTTTGGCGGGCGGCAACGCGGCAACGCGGCAACGCGGCAACCAACCACCCAACGAACCACCCCACCCAACCATCCCGCTTAATCACCCCACCAACCACCCAACCACCCAACGAACCACCCCATCCTACCCCACCACGGCGCAGAACAGCGCGCTGGCGTAGAGCAAAAGACATACATGCGACAGCGTCACACCGACAAACAAACGCATCACATCACACATGCATGCTTGTATGGTGACACGCAGCGACGACAGCAAAGTCGTCGTGCGTTGCGTTGGGCCGGGTGCGCGCGCACTTGGGATTGGGCGTTTAGAGACCTTCGGAGGTCGTCTGGCGGGGCGGCAGCCAAACACTGCGCAGTGACGCACGAGCCGCGCGCGGACGCATGGCAACGCCACACACACAATGCCGATGACACAGCAAAGCGCTTTGTTTGCGACCATGGTTCGCTCGTCGGAGCAGCATGATCTAAGCCCACACGACGCGGCAAGGAGGTGCGTGCCTGTCGTGGGGATGCTACGTTGCGGCGATGGAGTGTGGTGTTGGTGTCGCTGGCGACGTTGGCATGTATCTGCACGTACGCGTGTGCCGACACGAACCAAGCAATCAGAGGTGGACAGAAGAAAGAAAAAAAAGGCACACAAAACAAACACAAAACTATCATACAACAACAATACACCATCAAAGGCGCACCAGAACGAAACCGTTTCGTTTCCGAATACCTACTCATGTCAAGCAACGGCGACGGGCTCAGCCCGACACAGAAACAATTGGCAAAGCTGATTGAAGCATGCAGAAGCACTGCCGCCAACCTCAACGCCGTTGGGTCGGCTCTCATTGAGGCCACTCAAGGGGCCGTCGGAAACCCCGACACTGCAACAAAACAGGAAGTTCGCAACCTTGCACAGACTGTGGGATCGCAGCGCGATCGGCTGCAGGCGGAGTCAAAGAAACTCTTGGAGCTTCGTGAAAAGCTGTCCAAGTGCGCAAAGTCGCTCCAAGCACAAAGCCGCGAGAAGCAGTGCACACAGTGCAAGGCAATGAAACCAAAAGCCGAGTTTTCCAACAATCAGTGGAAGAAAAAGAAAGGCGTTGTCGATCGCAGTTGTCGCCAATGCAGCGGAGGCGAAAAGATTGGAAAAACCTCGCCAGCACCGTCGCCGGACAGCGAAGTCTTTCTGTCACTCGACGTGGAGTGTGTTGCGACGGGCAAGACCCACTTACACAAACATCGCTCTCCGGCTGCCGCAGACCTTGTCGACCATGACTTAAACGCCATCGGGTCTTGGAAAATTAAACCAGAGGAACAAGTTGTCTCGTACCTCACGCCGCTGACGGGTGAAACAGAGCAGTCTCTGCGACATGGCGTGCCGCTCAAGGAAGCCATCACAGATCTGCAGTCGCTGCTCGTTGAGTTGGGAGGCGGCGACCGCGTTGTCCTCGTTGGTCAAGTGCCGACCGGCGACATTCAGTGGATGAACCTGCAGCGCGGAGTGCACTACAAGCGAAGCGTGGACCTGTCGGACATCTTCCAGCATGGCGGGAGAAAGTTCAGTCTCCGACACGTCGCCAAGGTTGTCCTCAAGAAGAAGTCAGGCAATCAGCCTCATTCCTCGCTCGACGACGCAAGAACGTCTATGGAGTTGTTCAATGTGTCCAAGAACCAAACACAAGCTCAGCTGCGAAGCCTGACCCAGAAAATTGCATCAGCCACGCAAGAACTCAATGTCGTACGTCGACTGGGTTATACCCACCAAGATTGGAATGGCGTCTGTATGTCGGGCTACAACAGCAAGAACTGCGTGTGCGGACATCCACTGCTGTCGGCGGCCTCTAAGCCCGCAACCCACGGAAAGCGCGCGCCGCAATCTTCCCGCCGCCGCGGTGGTGGTCGCGGAAAACAGTAAAAAAGTACACAACAGTCATGCGGTAGACGCCGCGGGCCCGCCGCGGACACCACTTTCGGCGGGTATGCGACGTTCGACCAGTCCCATGCTTACAGCCCGTCCTCAACGCACCGAGAAGGACGCGCAGTGTGCCCATACTTTTTAAATTTTAATACGTTTGTGGGCCATCAGAGAGTCGTAGCTGCAGCGTAGTGTAGGTAGATACCTTAACGGAATGCATTGGGAATTCCACCTCGATCGCTTGAACACCAAACACCGACCAGATCAGGAAGGAAAAGGACCAATAATCCACGAGCAAAGAACGATGCACGGCGTATCAGACTGTCGCCCACTCTTGAAGCAGAGCAGATAGATCAGCAGCACTCGACGTGCCACAGCGGTCACCGACTCACCAATCCAGGTTCCTGTCCATTTCCCACAGCAGCTTACTGCTCGCGACACGTGTCCATGTCAACGAGCGCCAGGGACGGAAACCTACTTGCACATACATTCATCCGCTGTCCGTGTAGGTTGCTGTTCTGGCGGCGTGTCGTTGGAGCGTGGAGCAAAGCATCGGCAAGTGACATCTCACATCGGTTCCCGACCCCCCCTGTTTCAGAACAGTGTTTTATTCCGTCCATTACGCGCGTCTCCGTCTTCAGCATTCACGGATGTCTTGCTGATTTGGTGGAAGTTCGCTCGTTGCAGCCAGCCGTTGAGTGCTGTGATAGCACGAAAACCGCAGAAGCAGTGGTGCAACAAGCAGTGTGGCGCAACCAGCACCAGCAACCAGCAGCAAAGCAGCCGTTGTTGGTTGTTGGATGGAGCACAAAAGGTATCTACGACTGCCGTTTCGCGTTTTGCAATGACGCTATGTGCCGCTTCACAGCATAACGTCGAATGTAGAGATGATACGTCAGTCGTTCCGCGGCGCTCACACTCAGTTAGTTGCACAATGCCACGTCACGCTGCCAGTTTGTTGCTGGACGCAGCGCCGCACACAGCACGAAAAGTATCTACAACCGCCGTTTCGCGTTTTAAAAGCACGCTATGTGCTGGACTACAGCGTAACGTCAAATGTAGATATGATGCAGTCCGCGAGTCCGTCGCTCCGCGCCGAGCATGCACACGTCGTACGTCACGTACGTGCACACACACAGACGTTTCCGTCATGTTTCTCTGGTTTGGACGCTGGTGCTCAGCCGCTGCAACTACTCTACTCCGAGCACGCGAGGAGGAGTAAGCAAGTGGTCGTGGTCGTGGTCGTGGGTCGTGCGCGTGTGCGTGCATGCGCTGTTTCTTGTTGTAATTTGTGTGTCGTGCCGCAGTGCCGCAGTAGTGCAGAACTTTGACGTCGAGGGCCCCGGGCGGCAGGTGGACGGACGGGCGGACGGGCGGACGGGCGGACGGCTGGACGGCTGGACGGCTGGACCATGGACTGGCGAGTCGGTATTTGCAGTCCACGGCACACCACCGACATGCACCGAGGACGGACTGAAGCGAGCTGCACTGAAGTCTTCGGCTTGGTCAGCTGGGTTGAATGCATATGATTGATGTCGCCGAGCAATGCACGGGTAGTGAGTACGAAGTGAAACTGCGGTGGTTGTTGTTTGGCGTGGCGTGGCTATCGTGTTACACAAAACTTTTAGCTTTTCTTTTTCATTGTTTGCCGCCGCAGTTTTCTTCAACTTATACTCACTGTGGTGTACACCCTGTTTCGCAAAAGAAGCACGACAAGATGGGCAGCGCTGCAAGTACGGGCAACACGGGCGAAAACGGCAGTGCGGCCCCGCCTTTCTCGTCCGTTGAAGATGCACTGGCCGCCGGGAAGACACAGGATGAGATTGATGCTTGGCTAAAAGCGCATGGCAAGCAAGAGGAGCAGGGAACTGCAGGGGATTCCGCGGGACCTGATTGGGCAGCCATGTTCGCGCACAAGGGTGACTACGCAGCGCAAGTGGAGCAGTTCGGCCCAGCGCCCGACTACGCCGACGCTACTAGCGGATGGTATTGGTACGGGCAGGACGGGTCTGCGGGTTGTGAGTTGGCACCACCTGTGCTGCCCGATGAAGAAGAAGCAGGTGCTTCTGGTGGCGGCAACGGCAAAGTACCTGCCGCGGAGCGTCCAGCTGACGTGTTCTATGTCCACCCAAGCACGTACGTGGGCAAGCTTTGGAACATGCCTGTCAACACCGTAGAGTGTGAGCACAGCACGCAGTTCTTCACGACAGTGGAAACCAGCGCGTTCAACGGCACTTGTCGCATCTTTGCGCCACGCTTCCGGCAAAGTGTCGTCGCCGGCATGGGCTACGCCGAGGAGGGCCGTCTGGCGACCGACCTCGCCTACGCCGACGTCAAGCGGGCGTTTGAGCACTACCTGACCCACGAAAACAAAGGGCGTCCCTTCTTCCTCGCGTCGCATTCCCAGGGCTCGCTGTACACGCTTCGCCTCATGCGTGAGTTCATCGAAGGCAAGCCACTGTTTTCTCAGTTCGTGGCCTGCTACGGGTGGGGGGCGTGGGCGCCACTGTCTCTCTTCAAAGGACCCAAAGCGGTGTTCCAGCAAATCAAGACTTGTCAGCGTCCGACGGACGTCGGGTGCTTCATCTCGTGGACGTGCGAGCACCCGGAGGAGGTCAAGCAACATCGTGCCAACAAAGACTCAGGGGAACCGGGGCAGTGGTACCCGCAGATGGGGCACAAAATCGGCGAGGACGACTGGCGCTGCCCACACGGTGAACCCATCGTGGGCACGGACCCATTCACGTGGGTTTCTAACGGACTGCAGGAAACCACCGGCGACGGCGCTCAAGAGCACAAGCCACCCCGAGAGGAATGGCTGGGCATGTTGAACGTGCTTGCGGGCACAGAGACCCCGGACATGGACACATTGAACACCCACCTTTTCACTCCAAACTGCAAGGTGGTCCTGCGGGAGCTGGTGAGAATGTCGCCCGAGAAGTTCGCTGGCATGTTTGAGGAGAAAGAAGCCAAGGAGGATGGAGATGCAGCCGCGGTGGTGTCGAATCTGGCGGTGGTCGACAAAAAGACGGGCGACCTGCAGCTAGTGCCGTTGCCGGCTGCCATCGGCGGTTCTTCGACTGAATCGTATGAGCACATGAACATTTTGCTCTTCTGGTTCAATATCAGGAAGAACATCGCTGTGCGCCTGGGAAGCATGATGTCTGCCTCCGATCAATAATACTCTCTCGGGCACACCGCGCGCCACTGCCTCCGATCAATAATACTCTGTCGGGCACCGCGCGCCACCGTCTCCGATCAATAAAGTAACTACTGCTATAACAGCAGACGAACGAGTCGAGGTGGTTCCGGACCTTTTTAAAAACAAAACACAATGCTGGCGTCCCGTCGCCGTCGGTCCATCGTCGGTCGGCCCGGCCGTCAATCAATCCAAGGAAGGGGTCTGCCGACATGTTATATCATACTCGAGTTGTCATAGCATAGCGGCTTTGTCCAGACCCCCCCTTGAAATTGAGAAGTTGAAGAGGCAGTTGTTAAAGAGACCCTGTGTCAAAACAATCTCGAACACATCACCGGCGATTTTGCCTCATGTAATCTGAGGTAACATCGTGTATTCTTCATCATCAGAATGCACAATGTCATCTTCCGGACTCGCGAAGTTGATTAGAACAGTCATTTCAACGTCGCTGTCCGCAACGAATGAATGCAATCGAGCAAACACGTGTCAAACCTGTGAAAACACAATATGAAATCGCTGTCGTTCGACACCCACACAAGAGAGGCTGTGTCACAACAGTCTCGAACATATCGCCGGCAATTTCACTTGGATAATCTGAGGTAACATCGTGTAGATCAATTGTGTCAGAATACAAAATACAAAATACCATATTCTGGACTCGCAAACCGGATTAGCACAGTCATACAGGCATTTCGATATATTCCACACAAAAGCGGACGGGCTTGAGCGAGCACGTGTCAAACCGGTGGAAACGCAACATGAAATCGACCCTCTTTTCGATTCGCACTCATGTCATGCCATGTCATGAGGTTGCAGTGCTTTGGTGATTGCAACCTTGTTTCGCAATTGTTTGAGATGAAGTATTTTACAGCGTGCCCACATCCATCATTCCGACCACGATTGTATTTTGTGCAGCCCACCGACTGCTATCACTTACCTGCAATTGCGCTACATAAAAGTATACCTGGCAAGGAGTATCTGATTAACATTATGATTTATAAATTGAGAGCATTGTGGCGATTATTGTCCGTGATGGTTTGAGTCTTTCAGTACAGCACCCGAATTCTCCGATCATACGTAGCGGAGGTTTCCAAGACGGTCCAAGAAACACCAACTTCTCGACTTCTAATTTTTTGTTTTACATCTAATTGCGCCCCCAAAAAGTATGCACCTACAGGTACCTTCTTAATTCAGTGAACCTACTCTTCATCAAATTTAACGCTTATCTGCTGTTGCTCTCCGTCCTGTCATGGTGGACTCAATCTATTTCCTTGCGAAGCCCTGCTGTGGTAAAAAAAAAGAGAGATCTTTTCGAACAAGTTGTCTGGAATGTAGCAGACACAATGAAGAATGGTCACATACATAGTCAAATCAACGAATTGGTCGACAAATGACCTGTCGATAGTGTCATTGTTCCATTGTTCCTTCGGTCAACGACTGAACATGGTTTTTGGGCTTGGTGTTGGGGCAGTTTTGGGGCGGTTTTGGGGCAGTTAAGGGTATGTGTGTGTTATTACCTTGGAATGTATTGGATAGAGCGTACAACCCAGATATTGTGAGTGATGCGACCGCCGCATACACCGAATCTAGTGGTGGAAGAACATTAATTAAGGCGCAAACCACTTTATCATCGATATGGTCACGTCTCCAGCTGCCCCAGGAATTATATCATCATATAAACATGTTCACGCGCGAGGACATTGGTTGAGCTATGCACTGACTTTTTCGCCAAAGTAGAAGGGCAGCAACGGTCCTTCTCCAACTCTAACTTATTGTGTGACTGTAAAGTCGTCAACAACCACCCCGCTACCAACGCATTTCGACACAGTTTTCTTTTCGCATCGTATCATTTTGTTCTCCACGTTATTACTTGGACAGATGCGATATACTTTGGGTTTCGACAATACGTGTTGACTGAACGGTCTGTATCTCCCGTAAACGTTGAGCAAGCTTGGACAACACGTGGGCATTGGAGTTGAACACAGATCTCGCGGGCACTGGAGGATGTCGTAGCTTTCGGAGTTTCTTTGTCGTGATATCATTCTAGAAACCGTCCAGCCACTGACGGGTCGTTTTCGCGAAACGCTCGCTGGTCTCGATCAAAGAGTGATATTTCGATGCCATGCAAGCAAGTGAGCACGTAACTTGCTCTTGAGAGGGCTCTTCGTGTAATACCGCCACACCAGAATGCAAATTGTGGCTAGGTTCTTGGATGCAAAGCAATCACAGAAGAAGCTTCTACATTTCAATATTTTTCAATGCATACAAGAAAGGAAATCATCATAGCTCACAACGACAGTTCGATTGACAGCCTAAGTAATTCATGAGGGAAATCCAAGTTGCCACGTTGCATGTGATGTTGACATACCAACCAATGCGATTGTGGAATGCGTTAGTGCGTTGTAGAATTGTGCTGCTGGAGTACGAAAGAACAAATTGCTTGTGTTGCCACCGTGTTCAATGAACGACTCACATGAATCAAGAATCGCAGTGCAGATTGCCAATCATGTACTTTCAAGCATTGACCAATAAATTATGGAGTCATGTGGGTGTTCGAAAAGCACGGCGACTGTGTGCACACGCTGCGCGCCAGTTGCTGCCTATGAGCGCACTAGTCGTCGTTGACGTCGTTTTAAAAAAACCGACGATCCATGTATAAAGTAACTTCGCTTTGAAAGAACATTTCATGCATGGAATGTCGGGCTAGGTAATGTATTGCATCAATTTGCTTCTAAAGCACCATCATACCAGTGTGTAAAATCTCGACTAGAAATTGGACACATTGTGAAAGTGATCACGGAACAAACTTCAACGTATCAATGCATAATACCCAGTGTGTAATGGGTACTTAGTACTCGAGTAGTGTGTAGAGAAGAGACACTTGGAAACGAATGTTGAAAAGTTTTCGGTAATTAGTCCAACGCCATGCACAAAAGAAACCTTTGTTGAAGCATCAAACCAATGCGATTTTGCCGGATGAGCTTCTGGAAGATCATTGACGACAACGACGAACGCGCCCGTATGTCGCAACGGTGCACGGCGTGTACGCAACCCTGCAACAGTGTTCTTCTCCATAATCCGGTCGTCTCCATGATCTCAATTAAATTAAGCGATGCGCGACAGCATACAATCCCAAAGTAGCTTCAGTCAACGTCACGTTCTTCCAGCAACAGCCTCGCCTCTGAGACCGATCTTTAGATGAATTGAGTACGAGTTAAGTACCAACTTTGCGACCACAATTCACTTTATCTGGAGATTTAGCAAGTGCACCAGCGGTGCAAACGTTGGTCCCAAGACACCATCCAACCAGGTCGAGTGTGAGGGCGCGAACGTCTTTAACTCTGCCTTGTTGCCTGGCAGCACCTGCGTCCCTTGAAATGTATGTTTTTCTGACAACCAAATCCAACCACATAAGCCCAAGTCAGACAAAGCGCCAGGGCACAGTTTTGCAAACCGATTACGCAACAAACTTGTGGTTCCCCTACACAGTCCGTTTGGTGCCAATAGGATGAATACAACATCACGCTCATGGATTGCGGGCAAACCAAGAAGCTTGGCTTGACTCGGGGGATCTGGTGAAGTGGAATCAGGATCCAGCCACAATTTGTTTCGGAATTTTGACAATTTATCCAAATCTTGGCGCAGTTTCGGTCGACCCATTGGACGCGAGTGTAAACGGCACTGAATGAGTATCAGTACACCAGCCCAGACTAAAACGTCCACGGCATCTTCCCCGTTTTCAAGCAGAAATATTCTCGGAAAGCCCAAATCAGTGGGTTTCACAACCGAGTGCTTGTCGTCACACTCCGTGACCTTTGCCATCGTACTCCCAGTACTGATTTTGTGTTTCAACTGATACACCTGAACTGGTGAGTTTGGTGTCTGTAGTGCAAGCACACCTTCTGCCTCTTCCGTAGGAGAACAAAAATTAAAACCAGGAAACACGCTCTTCAAGGGCAAAACTTGCAAGGAGCGTTTGCGCGCACACACAAACAAAAGTCGCAGCCACGTTGCTGTCAGTTTTTCAAAGCGAAGACCCGCTCTAGTGTGCCGGTGGTGGTAATAGAACTGACTGTTCTCAAACAGCTCTCCAACGATATTGTGCAGGTTTCCAGCGGCTTTAGCGTTTTTCAGCATCAACCCCGAATCTGCTGCCAACTCGCTCTCCAGCCACTTGCACACGACCACAAGCGATAGCTCCGGCACATCTGCACGTGGTCCACTGTCGTCCCACACGGGGACTGCGTTGGACAGGATGCCGTCAAGTAGTCAACCGGAGGGATGCCTTCCACGCACTTTCGCAATCGCCGCCTGTGCCTTCTCCGTAGCAACGTCCTCTGTTCCTTCAAGAAAAACTTTTCGCTTCAGCACAGACAGAATTAAGAAATCGTGTACCGCGTCGACGGAACGTGCAACGTTCGGAAAAAACTCGCTCATCGTTTCAACCGCGAACCAGGTTGCTGCTTGCGCTGATTGAAGCTCAACCCGGGTGGTGTTGGGACACCGTGGCGCAGTCCGCAGTGCCACGTGAAGAGCGTACTTTGCGCGCCAGCTATGTCCAGACATCCCAAACATGAATCGCACTAAAGCAACTGTTGGAGAGTGCGTCGCAATCCAGGGAATGCTGGCAACGACAGTCTCGAGCTCCTCTGCGCCGCCCCGAGACAACTGTGCAAAGTGCATGACAAAGTCGGACGACCTTGGTGGTGCTGCGCCGCCTCGATCGTTTTGTGATGTTGCCCTGGCTCCTTCGTGACCCCCTTTCAACTCTGTGGGATTTAGAGAAGAAATAAACATTCTCGCATTCTTGTGGTTGGCGAGCCAGGCAGAGTAGAGCTGATTGCGAACGGCGGCTTCACAGTTTGTTTTGGCTGGTTCATCCACAATGAACAGCAGTTCCTTGTCACGGACGCAGTCTTGGACTGCCTGCAAAATCTCATCCAATTTCGGACGATGCTCCAATGCACTCCACTCCTCGATGAAGGCGGAAAAGTTTTTTTCGGGCAGCACGTGTGCTTGGAACATGGAAAATGCAACGCGAACAGCGACGCTGTTCCTGATGTCAAGTGTCAAATCTCCTTTTGCGTCAGGGACAAACGTTTCGTCTTCTCTTACGAATCGGGTATGATGATTCCACGTGATGGGAACAGGGAACAACTTCTTGAGGGTAGTCATCCGTTCTGCATCGCCCTCGGCAGCAAGCTGAAGCAGTTTCATGCTTTCTTCTGTGTGAACGTTCAAAAACACTTCGGCAATTTCTTGCATCAGAGCGCTCTTTCCACTACCCGGAGGTGCTGCGGTGGCGATCACTCTTGGTCGGTCGATTGTCTGCTTCGACAACCATTTCATGACACGAAGAATTTCGCTGTCACGCCCAACCAGCTTGCCATTGGTAAATGGCAGACTTGTCAGACTGCATCCGCGCACGTCCTCCAGTCTAAAACTCTTTTTCCACTCCTCCAGCTTTTCGTTGCCTATACCACAGAACCAAGCAACGCCGTGAAGACAACGACTACGTTCGACCAAGGAGTATGGGTTTCAGTGATGATGCACCTGTGCGAATCCGTTTCTTCGGCGGTGCTGCGCCTGCATCTCCATCAGCCCACATACCAGTATCATCAGAATGCGTTAGTGAAAGACTGCATGCAATTGCCCCTCGCAGCGACAGCCAACACACGAAACGAAGCAACAGATCAGGCAGGCTGCCCCACCTTTTGCGCCTCCTCCTCGTTTCAAAGCTGTTGCCAATGTTTGCAAATCATTAAGCATGCAACATTAGGGCATCGCGCAAGCCAGACACGATACAAATCAAGAACACCACAACGCAACAGTGAAGTACACGACGCTCAAGCACAAACAACTCAATTCTCCTCATACCGGTGCGCATGGACATTGCATTGGCTGCATAAATTGGTTTGCACATGCATCGCAGAGGAGCCACGGATTGGTGCCCAGCATCGTCACCGCACAGGTGCGCACAGGTGCGATTCGACATGTACGAAGCATTGAGCGGACACCAACGTGGAAGAGAGTACAAATCGCACCCAAGAAGAGGTGTGGGCAGAAATGAATCACAAACACAGAGTGTGGATATGGTGACGCAGCACAAGTCGACAGCAACGACCAGCAAAATTATGCGTTGGTGAGAAAACATACCTCGAACGTTCATCAGCTCTTCTGAACGTGCAAAGAACACCATTGTGCGGTTGTTCCGACACATGCACGAGTATTGGAGCGAGTCCACAGCGTGCAGCACAGACATGGGTTCGGCAACCCACAGCAAAGACACCAAACACATACATGTGATTGCGCTCTTCGAGTGGAGTCAAACACCGGGGGCAGCTATCTCAATTGCACAAAGTCATACCTTGAAGGGACGTCAGGACATTCACGGCACCAGCATGAAGGTTTTGTGCTGCATTCAAGCCATTTTTCGCTGCATTATAAGCGTCCAAAGCTCTTGTTGAGCGACGGTGTGCCCTCTGGAACGTCGTGTCCGCATCGTCCACGTGCATCTTGCACTCTGACTCCTGACCAGTGGAGCAGTTGAGGAGCGCATGCCGTGCAGCATTCAATTGGTCCTTGGCTTTACTTTCTGCGTCTTCTGCAACTTCAAGTGTTGCCACCGCAAGCTTTACTTTTGCCTCCGCAAGCTTTACTTCGCCCTTCGCAAGCTTTTCTTTTGCCTCCGCAAGCTCTACTTTTGCGTCAGCAGCCTCTTCTTCGCTCTTCGCAGCCTTCACTGTTGCCTCCGCATCCCGTACTTTTACCTCAGCAACCTCCACATCCCGCCTCGCCGTTCGTATTTGAGCCTCAGCCACTACGAATGCATCAGGTTCCACAGGCACGCTTGATGTAGGCTCCTGCGACGAAACGGCAAGTCACCAATTGTTGTAAAGTTTCACGGTTGAAGTCCTATGTAAGGACATCACATCACGGAACACACGAACCGTTTGCTCCGTTCCCTCCATGTTCTGCACCTTCTCCCCGAGCTCAGCGCCTGAAAACACATCATGAATTATACACCACTGCACGTACAAGGCGTCAGCATTCACAGTTTCAACGGTGCTTGCGAAACACACCAACCTGCGCCTGTGTGCTGGGTTGCTTGGACGTGCTGTCGACAGACTGCAAACCTGTCGCGACGTGATACAGCCGCCCAGGTGCAGTGTTGATCCTCTTTTGTCCGCGAGTTGCGGCAGCTTATAAAAAAAGCGACCTCACCAGAACGGCTTTGTCGTTGTAACTCGCGCCAACAGGAAGCCAAGTCAGGGACGTTTTTTTGCGCCAACAGTTTGTGGATTTCTCCTTCCGCCTCAGAACCACAACCGCACTGCAGACAGGCAGACTCGGTGTGTGTTCGTTGTCCCTATAACGTCGCGACTGGCTTGTATGTTCTCAACGGCAACTTGTTGATATGGAGATGCGTCCACGTTCCTCCACTGCACGCTGCGTAACAGTAGCTTTCCGTTGACTTTACTCAACGTTGTGTTGCCTCGATGCTGCGCTGCGTCGCGCTGCGCTGCGTTGCGTTGCGCTTCGCTCCGCTTACACGGCTTGACGTTGAATTCACTTTCGCGTTGGCTCAGTTGACGCATCCTCCGTCCGCTATTGACTTGGATTCACTGCCAATTGCCTGTGCGTGGTGTCTGACTTGACTGCGCTTCAACTTTGTCGTTCTCGACGACCTTCAACGTCGATAGCCTCTGCATTCACGACCTACCTTTGAATGACTGACACCGGATCGCTGCCAAACAACAATTCATCAACACCGCTTCGCCGACGACTTCAACTAACTAACTGCACTGTCGGCGACCGACGGCGACCGACGGCGAACAATGGCCAAAGGAACAACGAACAATGGCCAACGGAACAACGAACGAAGTACGAAGTCTGTCAGTCATCATCGAAGTAAGTCAGTAAGTAAGTAATTTGTAAATCGGTAAGCAAGTAAGTACTCGAGTACTTTACGGGTAGTCAGTCAGTCATCGATCGAGTTTGTTTGGTTGTTTGCTTGTTCGTTTGTTCGTGGTGGTCGTCTCTTGCTTGGTGGGTGGTGTTCGTTTGCTCATTCATCGATCGATCGATCGATCGATTGATCGATCGAAGTTCGCTCGCCGACTGACTGACTGACTGACTGACTGACTGACTGACTGACTGACTGACTGACGGTGGGACGAACTGACGGTGGGACTGACTGACTGACTGACGGTGGAACTGACTGGCTGACTGACAGACAGACGGTGGGACTGACGGTGTGACTGACTGACTGACAGACTGACGGTCTGACTGACTGACTGACGGTCTGACTGACTGACTGACTGACTGACGATGGGACTGACTGACTGACTGACTGACTGACTGGCTGTGCCACTGACTGACTGTGGAACTGACTGACTGACTGTGGAACTCACTGACTGACTGTGGAACTCACTGACTGACTGACTGACTGTGGAACTGACTGACTGACTGACTGACTGACTGACTGACTGTGGAGCTGATTGACTGTGTGTGGCGAGGGACTGTCGCGAGAACAGTGTGCGGTGACTGACTGACTGGGAGGGAGGAAGGGCAAAAGACAAGGTAGGTAGGTGTCCGGTCGTGATACTCGATCGACGTGGTTGTCACTGTCGCATGCAGCACGGACGAAGCATTGTCGTTAGCAGATACGTCTGCTCTGCTTTTCCTTCATTTATTTCCTTGGCATTTGTTCGCGACTCAGCCGTGTTTGGACTTTTCGATGACTCTTGGCGGACTGGAGTTGTGCAGGTTGGGAGCCAGAACCAGAACCATGTACAGTATGTACACAGGCACTTTGGACATCCAGCAGCGCAAGTTCATAGTCAGTCAGTCTGTCAGCGACGAGAACTGAGTGGATGAGTGGATGAGCGGACAAGTGAGGCGGTGAGTGAGTGAGTGAGTGAGTGAGTGAGTGCGTGAGTGCGTGAGCGGGTGAGCGACTGAGGAGTGATGAGCTTCCACACCAGCATTCTCCAAACAGTCAGCTGACCAACGAACGATGCTCGTGGACGAATGGACGGACAGTGAGCGAGGCTGCACCGCTGTGAATGAGTGTGAATGAGTGCGAATGAGTGTGAGTGAGTGGGTGAGTGAGGGTGAGTGAGTGTGAATGAGTGGGTCAGTCAGCGACAGTGGAGTGGATAACAAGCAAGTCGAGTTGTTGTTGCATGGAGGGAGGACCCACGTTGGTTGAGTGGTTGGTTGCAGCGAGTGGGTGGCTTCGTGGCTTCTCGTGAAGGTGAAGTCGAAACAAATGAGTGGTTTGTTTGCGTGGAGCCGCTGAGTGCTGTCCACTCACTCACTCACTCACTTCGTTACTCACTCACTCACTGTCTCACGGATTCTACTTCCATAGAACGCTTCCTCCTTCGGCAATACGACGTTTCAACGCCTTCATTCACGCCTTCGTGGATCTTGTGCAGTCCCCATTCGAGATAATACGACAAGACAGCGTGTTTGCGCGCAGTCACTCACTCACTCACTCAACGCACTCACTCAACACACCCACTCACTCACTCACTCACTCACTCAACGCACTCAGCGCACTCACTCACTCACTCACTCATAAAATGCTTCCTCACCCGGCACTACGACGTTTCAATGCCTTCCGGCTTGCGTTGTTTTGCTGTATTCCCCTTTCAAGAAATAAATGTCGCGTAACGATTTGACTGTGTGTGCGTCTTGGCGTGTTTCTCACTCACTCACTCACTCTATGACCCACTCACTCACACACTCACTTGTTGTTTGCAAATAAAGCCGCCCATAATTGGCAATGTCTTGTTTTCGCGCAGTAGACACTTGGTTAATCTGGTTAGTCCTGATTATAGAAGGCGTCCACGTCTGTCTGTTTGTTTGTGCGTTGACTCGTTGTCGTTCGTCCTTCGTCGTTGTTGTTCGTCGTTGTTGTTCGTCGTTGTTGTTCGTCGTTGTTGTTCGTCGTTGTTGTGTTGCGTCGTTCGTCCGCCGTCCCTCGTTCCATTGTCCCTTGCTCGACGTTGTTTGTTTCGACGTTCAACGTGCAACGTTCGTCGCTCGGTGTTCAACTTTCGTCGTTCGCCGTGGTTTGTTCGTTCTTCATCGTTGTTGCTTCATCGTCGTTCCTTCGTTGTGTTGTTGCGTCATCGTTCATCGTTGTTGTTGCATCACCGCTCTCCATCGTCGTTGTTCCAGCATCGGACACCATTTACCGTTCACTGTTCGCCGCTGCTCGCTGGTCATGCATTGTTCGTGGGTGTTCGCTCGCCGTCCGCTGTTGTTGGTCAATCGTCCGTCGTTTGTCGTTCTTCCTCGTCTTCGTCGCCGCTTCTTCGTCGTCGTTCCTTCATCGCTCATCGTTCATCGTTGGTCCTGCATCGTTGGTCCTGCATCGTCGTTCCTGCGTCCGTCGCAGCTCACAGTCCATCGTTGTTCGTGCATGGCTCGTGGTTGTTCTTTCGCTCCTTGTCGGTGTTCGTTCTCCGGTCGCCGTTCGTTGTTTGTCGTTGGAGCAGAAGGCGCCCATCGGCCGACATGAGTTGTTGCTGTCGTCGTTGTCATTGTCGTCGTCGTCGTCGCCGCCGCCGTCGTTGACTGCGTGATTTGTGTTGCTTTTTGTTTCGTCGTTGGTGCACTCTTTGCGTCCGGCTCAGTTTTTTCACGTTTCTGCTTCTCTTCTTTGCTGCGTGGCTCTCCCTTTTGCAGCAGCAACAGCAGCAGACGGCCGGCTGTGTCTGGTTGCGTGGGCGCTCTTTTCTCGCCAGACGCGTTCGACGTGCTCGGCTGTGCCTCCGTCGAGTTCGTTCGGTTTGGTTTGTCGCGTGTTCGCTCCCGCCCGATGCCGCTCGGCTCGCTGCACGTCAGTCACTCGCTGCTGCCACACGCCCGACTCGCAGTCGGTGGATGCGAGTCACAGATGCTCGACGGAGCGTACAGTGCGTGTTTAGGCATTCCCAAGGCAGCCCAACAGCCGTTTCTGGCACTGTACGGTGGCTGAGAAATGCGGCACTAAACGACAGTGAACGACGCACGGATTCTGCAGTGTGCAGTACTGTTTGTGGCTCGTCAACACGCCCTGGACGGCGCGTTTCGCGGTACTGCGCGATCGTCGCAACAGTCGCTCTAAAAGGCGCAGCCGGTCTGTCAGTCGTCGGCAGCCACGCAGCGGAATTCAGTCAGTTTCTTCTCTTTGCGCATGTGGAGGCGCGCAGTACTGGTTTTGCCGGCAGCCAACGCCGCGCAGCAACAGGATCACCATACTGTACGGTTGCATCTTGCTCGACGCTAAATGGTTTCAGTCGTTCACTGCCAGGCGGTAAAAATCATTCGGCGTCAGTCGTCCCCTGCCAGTGCCCACAAATCAGTCACTCCCCTCACTTGCTCAGTGCGGCAGTTGCGACGTGACTCAGCACTGCGTGCTGAACGCATTTTTGAACTGCCGACACACCACCACCAACAACAAAAACGACGGGCCTGCGTCACAATTAGGGAAAGGCCGACTTTGTCGGGCCCAGGTTAGAGTTAGGGATGGCCTCCGCGCGGGCCGGACGGCCGAGGAAGGGCAGCAGGGCGGTCGATGGGCGGTCTGCGCGCGAGCAGGGGCGGTCTGGCGGCCGGCGCGCGACCCGACATGGCTGCATCACCATTTAGGGGTGTCCTCCGGGCCTGGATGACCGCGAGGGGTGTGGAACGGGGGTGGGTGACGGTTAGGGGTGCGAATCACCGGGGCCGCGTGAGCAGCGGAGGGTTGGGCGCCGCAAGCGGGCGCGCTCGCGCCGGGAAGGCCTCCGACCGGCCTGGCGGCCGGGCGACCTGCGGTCGCGGGGACGAGGCGGCCCGCAACGGACCGTGGCGCGCCTGGCGGCGACGCCGGCGCGCAGATCAATGCGGTTCAGAATCTTTGGAGCTAACAGCTAACCCCTTTTTTTAACCTAACTACGCACAACCCTAACCCTTTTTAACCTAACTACGCACAACCCTAACCTAACCTAACTACGCACAACCCTCTACCACGCAAATCTCGTGCTTCACACAAAGATTATGCAGAACCTGCGAAACAACAGCAACAAACAACACCAAAAACCAATC